>Ga0209343_10003234_pt1 | contig 20635 bp, 18 predicted proteins | sample RifCSPlowO2_02_FD_184026 | JGI IMG/M metagenome (GOLD analysis project Ga0209343, IMG submission 184026) | Groundwater microbial communities from Rifle, Colorado - Rifle CSP2_plank lowO2_0.2 (SPAdes) (version 2) | ecosystem: Environmental > Aquatic > Deep subsurface > Groundwater | place... | reverse complement strand
CCGCTGGACCAGCTGAAAATCGACCAGAGTTTCATCAAGGACATCCTGACGGACCCCGACGATGCGGCCATTGCCAAAATGATCATCGCCCTGGCGCAGAGCCTGGGCCTGGCGGTCATCGCCGAAGGCGTGGAAACGCCGGGACAAAGAGACTACCTGGCAGGCCAGGGCTGCCACGCCTACCAGGGCTATCTGTACAGCCGCCCGCTGCCGCTGCCCGAGTTCGCGCAATTCCTGAACGCCCCCCCACCGCACCCAGGGGCGTGCGCACCGCAGGGCGATAGCCCCAGGTGATCGCCACCATGCGTAAAAGTGCTTTTACTTTGCCGGTGCCCTGCTTTAGCCTCTGGGTCGGATCAAGCCACCCACCTACCAGGAGTCCCCATTGTTCTACAGCGCCTTCGTGCTCACCCGCATCCTGTATTGCGTAGCCCTGTTCAAACGCACCCTGCTGATCCGCCAGATGGCGCATGTGCTGACGGTGCTGCTGCAGACCGCAAGCGCCCTCATTCTTTTGGGGCACTGACATGGAAGACGACCAGCAAAAAATCGCCCTCTACAAAAGGGTCAACGGCTTCACCGGCCCCCTCTCCAGAACCGGCAGGCACTGGCGCACCCAAGTGATTGCGAGAATCCTGGCGCGGTACACCTGGTTGAAAAACAGGGGCCGGCCCCAGGCCACGGTCGGGGACCTGGCCGAAGAGTGGCGCCGCATGTTCGGCCTGAACCGGTTCTGGAAGATTGAAAAAGTTGAAAACGACACCGCCTATTGCGAAATCCATTTCGCCTGCTCGCTGGAGAAGACCGGCGACCTGCAGGCCTGCCACCGCCTGATGGAGTACGACCGTGCGCTGCTCAAGCACATGGGCGGGCAATTGGTGGTGCTTGCATCACGCGCCGACCCCAGCGTGACGGGCTGCTGCAAGATTGCCATCCGCAAACACGGCGACCAACGCGCTGATCTGGTCGCCGCCCACCAGAAATAGCACGCGACGCCTCTTCCCCCTGGGTTGCTTGCGCTTGACCCTATGATCTTGCGCTCAAGCACACCGTCTGGGGAAGAGGAAGCGTTTCATGTGGCATCTGGAAATCAAACACCTGCGGCTGGTCACCCACATTGCCGAGGTGGCGAACCTCACCCGTGCGGCGCACATGCTCTGCCTGTCGCAGCCGGCCTTGAGCAAACAACTGGCCGAGCTGGAGGAAAGGCTTGGCTTTGCCCTGTTTCACCGCACCCGCAAAGGGATGTGCCTGACCGAGCCGGGCACCGGTTTTCACCTCCATGCGCAAAAAATCCTCGGCGACATGGATGCGCTCGAAGCCGAACTGAAGCGGCATGGCAAGGGCGCCATCGGCAAACTCCGCGTTGGCATCGACCGCGTGCACCATGCCGACTGGTTGCCTTCCGTCATGGCCCAATTCCGTACACGCCATCCCCGCATCGAACTGGAGGTCAAACAGGTCCCGGAGCTGCTGCACAGCCTGCAGCACAGGGAAATCGATATCGCAATCATCGGCGAAGCGATCGAGGCGGCCGGTGTTGACTATGTCCCGCTCCACGAGGACGAGATGGTCGCCGTGCTGCCGCCGAACCATGCGCTGTGCCAGAAAGACTGCATCGCGGTGCAAGACCTGGCGGGTGTGGACATGATTTATTACTTCGCGCTGGAGCAGTCGTACCTGTACCGCCGCTACCTCCACCCCAACCGCATCCAGCTGGGCTCCTTCCAGCGTATCCAGAATATCGATGCGATCATCGAACTGGTCCAGTCCGGCGAGGGCATGAGCCTCTTGCCCAAGCGCCTGCTGGCCGATGCCGTCAACAAGCGCATGCTGGAGGTGCGGCCCATCGGCCCGCTCGGCTTTTTGTTTACCTGGTACGCCGCCATGTCGCTTGAATCGGAGCAGCCCTATGGGGCAGAGTTTGTGGGTTTGCTGAAGTCCAAGATAGAGGCGCCCGCCCAGGCTACTTGGGCCGCGGGTCGTCGGCCGGATTGACGTAGGTGATGCCCCAGGGCCCCATGGTGTTGAGTTGCAGGACGGTTTCCTCCCGGGTCCAGCCAAAATGGTTCATCTTGGGCGGCATGACAATGACACTGCCCGCCCCCAGGGCGCGGGTATTTTGCACATCCAGCTTGTCGCCCATGCCGTAGTAAAAGGTGCCGGACAGCACGGTCACCCGCTCCACGCCCGGGTGCCAGTGGGCGGGAATCATGTAGTTGGCGGGCAGCTTGAGGCGGGCGGTGATGGGCACGGTCTCATTCATCGGCCCCTCGATCACGGAAATTTTGGCGCCCGGTGGCAAAGAGCCCACGTCGGCCCAGGTGAGGTCGCCCGGGGTAACCACGATGTAGCTCCCCGCAGGGCTTTGGGCCCAGGCCGTTGCGCTGAAACATGCGCTGGCCAGGCAGATGGAAACAATGCCGAGTGTGTTTTTCATGGTGCTTCTCCTGTGCCAAGGGTGGGCTCACGGTCAAACGGCAAGACGGCCACCCTGGTTTTTAAACTCTAGGCTGCGTCACCCGCGCCGGTTTGTGAAACCGCAAAAAATCACGCAAAACCTGCCCGCGCACCGGGATGACGGTTGGCTGCAGGCGCAATGTGGGCAGATCGCTTAAACTCCGCGCTTGCCCGGGGTGCGCTAGGAATGCGCTGAGATGGTCGACCAAACCCGCGAACTTGATCCGGTTCATACCGGCGTAAGAAGAGCCAGACTGCAGTCCCACTGCCCGTGTACCGGGCATCTCGGGCGCCAGTCCCCTCCTTTGTTCGCGTGATTGCAAGGCTGTTCTCCGGGGCGTTTTGTCAATTCCACAGGAGATTTTGCGATGAATGCACCCGACCAGTTCAGCCAGTTGATGCGCCTCACGCGTGAGCCTTTGCCGGCTTCGCGCAAGATTTACGTGCCCGGCTCGCAAGCCGACATCCAGGTGCCTATGCGTGAAATCATGCAAAGCAATGGCGAGGCCGTGGTGGTGTACGACACCTCCGGCCCTTACACCGACCCCAACGCCACCATCGATGTGCGCCAGGGCCTGCCCACGGTGCGCAGCCCCTGGATTGAGGCGCGCGGCGACACCGAGTCTTACACCGGCCGCACTCCGTATGCCCTGGACGACGGCCTGAAGAACGGCGAGACCGAGACGCTGGCCAGCCTGCGCGCCCAGGCCGCAGGCCTCCAGCGCACGCCGCGCCGCGCGAAAGCGGGCGCCAACGTCTCGCAGATGCACTATGCGCGCAAAGGCATCATCACCCCTGAGATGGAATACGTGGCGATCCGCGAAAACCAGAAGCTGGCCTGGATGGAGCAGTACCTGGGCAACGCCGAGCGCGAAGCGCGGCTGGCCGGCAACAGCTTTGGCGCCAGCATCCCAAAAATCATGACGCCCGAGTTCGTGCGCGACGAAGTGGCCCGTGGCCGCGCCATCATCCCCGCCAACATCAACCACCCCGAAGTGGAGCCCATGGCGATTGGCCGCAACTTCCTGGTGAAGATCAACGCCAACATCGGCAACTCGGCGGTCACGTCCAGCATCGAAGAAGAAGTTGAAAAACTGGTGTGGTCCATGCGCTGGGGCGCGGACACCGTGATGGACCTGTCCACCGGCCGCAACATCCACACCACGCGCGACTGGATTTTGCGCAACTCACCCGTGCCCATCGGCACCGTGCCGATTTACCAGGCGCTGGAAAAAGTCGGCGGTATTGCCGAAGACCTCACCTGGGAAATTTTCCGCGACACGCTGATCGAGCAAGCGGAGCAGGGCGTGGACTACTTCACGGTGCATGCCGGTGTGCGCCTGGCCTTTATTCACCTGACCGCCAATCGTATGACCGGCATCGTGTCGCGCGGCGGCTCCATCATGGCCAAGTGGTGTATTGCCCACCACAAAGAGAATTTCATCTACAGCCACTTCGATGAAATGACGGAGATCCTGAAGGCCTACGACGTCAGCTACTCGCTGGGCGACGGCCTGCGCCCCGGCTCGGGTGCCGATGCCAACGACGAAGCCCAGTTCGCCGAGTTGCGCACCCTGGGTGAACTCACGCAGCAAGCCTGGAAACAGGACGTGCAGGTGATGATCGAAGGCCCCGGCCACGTGCCCATGCACATGGTGCAGGCCAATATGACCGAGCAGCTCAAGCACTGCCACGAAGCACCGTTCTACACGCTCGGCCCACTGACCACCGACATCGCCCCCGGCTACGACCACATCACCAGCGGCATTGGCGCCGCCATGATCGGCTGGTTCGGCACCGCCATGCTGTGCTACGTCACGCCCAAGGAGCACCTGGGTCTGCCGGACCGTGACGACGTGAAAGTCGGCATCATCACCTACAAGATCGCCGCCCACGTGGCCGACGTGGCCAAGGGTCATCCGGGCGTGCGGGCGCGTGATGACGCCTTGTCCAAAGCGCGCTTCGAGTTCCGCTGGATGGACCAGTTCAATTTGTCACTCGACCCCGACACCGCGCGCAACTTCCATGACGAAACCCTGCCCAAGGACTCAAGCAAAGTGGCGCATTTCTGCTCCATGTGCGGCCCCAAGTTCTGCTCGATGAAGATCTCGCAGGAGGTGCGCGAGTACGCCAAGGACAAAGGCGTGAGCGAAGAGCAGGCGCTCAGCTCCGGCATGGACGCCAAATCGCAGGAGTTCAAGCAGGCCGGTGGGGAAATCTACATCCCGATTCATACGGCGACTTAAAAGGCCAAAGGCCCCCGCAATGGGGGCCTTCAATCACCGTCGTTTTTCCAGACCAGCGCCAGTGCTTTGCACTTCTGCCAGACGGTGGTGCGCTCGTCCGACAGCACATCCAGAAAATCGGACAGGCGTTTGGATTTGGCCATGGTGTAGACGGTCAGGGCCGTGGTCAGCACAAAGACCGTGGCGAATATGCCCAGTTTGTGGGATACGGGGGCATCGGCCTCCGCCAACAAATTCATGCCCAGAAAACCCGTGGTGACCGTGCCAATCAGCCCAAAAATGGTTACCACGGTCAAGCGCACCACGGTGTTGGCCTGGCGGCGCAGGCTGTCGGTTTCCAGGTAATGGTTCATTTCGGCGATGCGGCTCTTGACCTCTGCATACAAGGCGTCCAGTTCCAAGTGGCTGGTGCACATCCGAAAGAGCGCCCGGACCTGCGCCTGCTCCGACACCTCATGGAACCAGTAGCGGTGTGTGAAGCGTAAAAAGCCGGCAAAACTGTCGCGGATGGTGCGTTTGAAGCGGCGCACGCTGGCGGCGTCTGCAATGTCCAGGTTTTTCAGGGCTTCGGCCAGCCGGTCCGAGTACATCAGCAGCGCGGCCTTCTGGAAATGCGCGATCAGGAACAGCAGAAAGTGCTGGTGCCTGAACTGCGCCAAAACACCGCGCTCAGGACTGGTGAAAAACGGGCTGTTGGCATCTCCCAGCACCACCAGGGAATGCCCGCTGCACACGTAGCGGGTGTTGGGCGCGGCGCCATGCTCGCTCCAGAAACGGTCATAACAATAGCGCTGCTCAAAATCGCAGAGGTGCTGCTCGCCGTAGGGCAGCTTGGAGTCCTTGCCGGGTTCGGGCGCACCGGTGACCAGCCCCAGGCGGACGAAATCGTTACGGGTCAAGGCCCGCGGTTGGTCCAGCGCCAGGTAGCTGAGCTGCGGCATGCGGTAGTACTCGATCTGACGGTAGCGCAACTTGCCAGTCTGCTCGGAGTGGTCGCTGACCAAGGGTTGCAAGAGCCAGGCCCAGTGGGCGGCAATGCGGGGTGCGCGGTGCTGGCTGACATGTGCCATGAAGGCGTCGGCCTGGTTGGCGTCGGAGCGGGCCAGCACCAGGCCACCGGAGTCCAGCCACTCGGCGCCGAACAGGCAATTTTGTGCATGGCCGGCGGCGTCCCAGCCAGCCGGGTAGCCCCGGCCAAAGCGGTACAACAGGTCCTGGGCCTGGGGCAGCGCCAAATCGGTGGCGCTGACCTCCACATTCAGCAGCACCAGGTCCAGATCCAGAAAGAAGTACAGATCGACATGGGCGATATCGAGCGTGATGGGGGCGGTCTCCGGGCGCAATACTGCACGCACCGCACGGACATCGCTACGGCGAAACACCCGCATCGGCGACCCGGCGCTTGCGGCGGTGCCTTTGTGGCTACGCCCTTCACCATAAAGAAAACGTTGCACAAAGGGCAGAAAGCTGACGAACTCGTTGTAGTGGCGCTCCTTGAAACGCCCGCTGTCTCCGGCGTATTCGTCCACCACCTCGCGCCAGGGCGATGCGTCGCCCATGTCCGCCAATATTTGCCAGGGCTTGGCGTGCTGGCCTTCGGAGCCCCGCACCGGCATCAGGCGCAAGGGCCAGAGCAAGATCTGGCGAAACTGTCGCACGCAGACCGGATTCGATTCAGTGGACATGGGATCCCTTGGCGAATTGGGCGCGTGTTAGCCGTGTGTGGTGTTGAAGTGGCCTGGGCGGTAGCGCTCCACCGTTAAGCCTTCCATGCTGATGTCCGGCGTGCGGCCGGAGATCACATCGGCCATCACGCGTCCGGTGCCTGCCGCCATGGTCCAGCCCAGCGTGCCATGGCCGGTGGAGAGGTACAGGTTGGGCAGGTGGGTGCCGCCCAGGATGGGCGTGCCATCCGGCGTCATGGGCCGCAGGCCGCACCAGAATTCAGCCTTGGACACATCGCCACCTTTGGGAAACAGGTCGGTGACCACATGGTTCAGGGTGGATTGGCGTGCTTCCCGGAGCTTGAGGCTAAAACCCGCCAGCTCGGCCGTGCCGCCCACCCGGATGCGGTCACCCAGGCGCGTGACCGCGACCTTGTGGGTTTCATCCATGATGGTGGATTCCGGTGCGAACTTGGCGTCGGTGATGGGCACGGTGATGGAGTAGCCTTTGACGGGGTAGACCGGCAGGTCAATGCCCAGTGGTTTCACAAGCTGTGGCGAGTAGCTGCCCAGCGCCACCAGGTAGGCATCGGCCGTCAGTGTGCCGGCGCTGGTGCGCACGCCGGTGATTTTGCCGCCCGCCTGGTTGAGGCCCTCAATCGTGGTGTCAAAACGGAACTGCACGCCCAGGTCGGCCGCCATCTTGGCGATGCGGTTGGTGAACTTGAAGCAGTCGCCGGTTTCATCACCCGGCAGGCGCAGCGCACCGACAAACTTTTCTTGGACCAAGGCCAGCGCTGGCTCATAGCGGCAGTAGCCGGCGCGGTCCAGCACCTCAAAAGGCACGCCGTATGCCTTGAGAATGTCGATGTCCTTGCCAATGCCGTCGAGTTGTTTCTGGGTGCGAAAGAGCTGCACCGTGCCTTGCGCGCGGTTGTCGTACTGGATGCCGGTCTCGGCACGCAGCGCCACCAGGCAGTCGCGGCTGTATTCGGCCAGGCGCACCATGCGGCCCTTGTTCAGCCTATAGCGCGCCTCGGTGCAGTTGCGCAGCATCATGGCGCCCCAGCGCCACATGGCCAGGTCGCGCATCGGCCAAATGACCAGCGGGCTGTGGTGCATCAGCATCCATTGGATGGCCTTCATGGGCACTCCGGGGCCAGCCCAGGGCGCCGAGTAGCCGGGCGACACCTCGCCGGCGTTGGCGTAGCTGGTTTCCAGGGCCGGGCCGGGCTGGCGGTCCACCACCGTCACCTGGTGGCCGGCGCGCGCGAGGTAATACGCGGTGGTGGTGCCGATGACACCACTGCCAAGAATCAAGATGTGCATGTTTTTTGTCTCCGGGTGGTACGTGCCGCACCTACTTTGGGTGGCGGCCTCTGAAGGGGCGAGCATAGCGCCTGCCATCCTGTAAGGGAATTCGCCCGGATGTGTAAGTATTTGCAATAACACCACCGGGCGTGTTGTGCTCCGGGCTTCTGGTCCAAAATAAGAGCAGGGTGTATATCCGCCTGCCATCTCAAGGAGTCGCGTTATGTTGCTCAGTCAAAAAGTGAAATCGCTGGCCGTGGTGAGTGTCTTGTTTCTGGCGAGTGCGACGGTCATCTCGCAAACGACCGCCGACACCACCTTGTCCAGTCAGTACGTGGGCTTGGCGGGGTCTCCCAAGAATGCCGATGCCTTGGTGACCGGGCTGCGGGACGGGACACGCATCACGTTGACCGCGAGCCCCGATGGCCAGAACCCTGGCGCACCGTCCGCCACGTTTACACCCGCCACAGGAAAACTGGGCAACGGCAATATCAACATTGCCCTGTCCCTGGCCAAAGCCGATTTGGCCAAGCTGGGCATTAGCAACCCGACACCGGCCCAACTTGCTGCGGCCTTGAACGGTGGCACGGTCAGCACGGCGACGGGATCGGTCACCATGGCCGGCATCCTGGCGCAGCGCCAGGATGGATTGGGCTGGGGCCAGATCGCCAACCGCATGGGGGTCAAACTGGGTGCCTTGGTCAGTGCCTCCAAAACCGACAAAGCGGGGCCCAAGGCCGAGCATGCGCCCAACGCCAATGCGTCGGGCAAATCTGGCGAAGCGCATTCCAACAGTGACCATGGCGCCAACGGTGGCAACAGCGGGGGCGGACATGGCGGTGATGGAGGAGGCGGTGGAGGTGGAGGTGGAGGTGGAGGTGGAGGCAAGAAGTAAAGGCCGGGCTGCCTGTCTTCTCTTTCTGAGGTAGGCACAATCGCCTGCAGTTATCACCAACCACGGTCACACCCACTATGAAACCTATGATTTCTCCGTTCCATCGCACATTGCCCGTTTTTCTGGCGGCGCTTCTCGCCTGCGGATCCTCGTTCGCGGGCAAGCCTGAATGGGCTGGCCAAGGGGGCAAGCACAAGCAACAAGAAGAGCAAGCCAGCGAGCCCAGGGTGACCGTCGAGGTCCGTATGGGGGCCTACTTTGGCGAGCAGCAACGTCAGCAGGTGCAGAACTATTACGGAACGCGGTATTCCGCTAAAAATTGCCCTCCCGGCCTGGCCAAGAAGAACAACGGTTGCATGCCACCCGGACAAGCCAAGAAGTGGGCGCTAGGCCAGCCGCTGCCCAGCACGGTGGTTCTGTATCCGGTTCCGCAAGCCGTGGTGGTTAAGCTTGGTGTACCGCCCGCTGGATACCGCTATGTGCGTGCGGCCAATGACATTTTGCTCATTGCCATTGGCACCAGCATGGTGGTGGACGCCATTGAAGACCTGATGAAGCTTTAGGTCAGAGGCCGAAAGGCAAAAGGCCGCACTACCTTGGGGCCTAGGGCGGCACCTTCACCCGGGTGGTCTGGTGCCTGCACACCGGCGCCACGGCGCTCCGCAAAACCTTCTCGCACTGCAATCGTCTGGTCATAGCGCTGGCGCTGGGCGGGGTCCGACAGAACCGCGTAGGCGTGGTTGATCCGCGCCTGGCGCTCACTGGCGGCGTCGCTGCCGGGTTGTTTGTCGGGATGGTTGTATTGGGCCAGGCTGCGGTACGCCGCCCGGATGACCTGCGGGCAGGCCCGGGGGCTGACTTCCAGCGTGTCGTACAGTGTGGCCTCACCTTGCATGGGGCCATCTTCTCAGGGGATTACACCTTGGGCTTGCGACAAATCAAAGCGACATACCGCGCAGGCGCGCGCCGCAAGAGGCCCGAATCACCAGTTCTACGGGCCGTTCATGGCGCATGCGCTGGACCGGGGCCTCCCGCCGTAAAAGCGACAACAGCATGTCCATCGCATCTCGGCCCAAGCCGGTGGTATCCGTGCGCACGGTGGTCAACGGTGGCGACGCAAACTCCGCCAGCGGGATATCGTCGTAGCCGACCAGTGCAACATCTTGCGGAATACGCAGGCCAGCCTCACCCAATGCACGGATGGCGCCAAAGGCAATGGTGTCGTTGCCGGCAAAAAGTGCGGTGAAGGGTACACCGCGTGCAAGTAGCGTCTGTGTCGCCCGGTAAGCACTGGCGGCACTGATATCGGCAGACACAGCCCAGGCCGGATTGGCGTCAATGCCGTGGTGCTCCAGGGTCTCGCGCCAGCCCCGCTCCCGCTCTTGTGCCGCTAGGTATTCGGGGGGGGCAAAGTTCACAAACGCGATGCTGCGGTGGCCCAAATCAATCAGGTGGTTGACCACCAGTTTGGCCGCGACGGAGGTGTCGTTGCCGGTGGTGTGAAATTGGTCGATATCGGGGAGGCCGGCGCCAAAAACAATCATGGGAATTCCGGCATCGGCAATGCGGCTCAGGTGCTGGCGCCCGGCCTGGCTCGGGTTCACCACGATCAGGCCGTCGATGCGGCGGCTGCGCACCAGGTCCACAAATCCCCCGGGATCACGTCCCTCATCATCACTGGACTCAATCAACATCTTCAGGCCATGGCGGTGGCATTCCTGGTTGATGCTGGCCACCAGTTGGGCCAGAAAAACGTCCACATACAGATGCGCGGCCTTGGGGATGACCAGTGCCACGGTGCCGGTGACACCGCCCGCCAAGGTGCGCGCCGCCGCGTTGGGCTCGTAGCCGATCTCGCGGGCCACGCTGAGCACTCGCTCGCGTGTGGCCTCGCTGATACCTCGGTCGCGTACGTTGTTGAGCACAAACGACACGGTGGTGCGCGAGACACCTGCGCGGCGCGCCACTTCGTTGCTGGTGGGGGACTTCAGAGATGAGGACATAGGAGCGGCAATCGTAGTCGATACCGCCAAGGCACTGGTGCCGAAACCCTGCAAGACATCCGCTTTCCACAATCATCCGGGTATTCCCTAGTGCTAACGCGTGTAAAACTGCCTAAAATTCAAAACTAACACGCGTTAGTAGTGTTTTTTGAAAGTGACACCATGGCAAACCACGCTCCCCACGCATTGAGCCGAACCCGCCGCGCCGAAACGCTGACCGCCTGGGCGCTGGTGCTGCCTGCCTTCATCGGTTTTGCGCTGTTCTATGCCTTGCCCACGCTGCGCGCTATCGAGATCAGTTTTACCGACTGGAACCTGCTGCGCAGCCCGAAGTTCGTCGGCCTGGCCAACTACGCCGCCATGCTCGAAGACGGCAAGTTCTGGCAGGGCATGAAGCTATCGGCGATCTATGTGGTGCTGAACATTCCCTTGCAAGTCGTGCTCGGACTGTTCCTGGCGGTGTCCATGGACCGGCTGACCAAATCGCTGTTCGTCAAATCCATCGTGCTGCTGCCCTACCTGCTGTCCAACGTGCTCGTGGCCATGATGTGGCTGTGGATGCTGGACCCGCTGCTGGGCCTGGTGAACGGCATGATCGATGGCCTGGGCTTTGACCGCCAGCCTTTCTTCGGCGGCGTGGACCAGGCGCTGTTCACGGTGGCGGCCGTCAATATCTGGCGCCACATGGGGCTGGTGGCCATGCTGTTTCTGGCGGGGCTGCAAAACATTCCGCGCAATCTGTACGAAGCAGCGGCCCTGGAAGGCGCCAGCGAATGGCAGATGTTCTGGCGCATCACGCTGCCGCTGCTGCGCCCGGTGATGGTGTTCGTGCTGGTGACCAGTGTCACCGGCTCGTTCCAGATCTTCGACACCATCGCCGTCACCACCAACGGCGGGCCCCTGGATTCGACCCGCGTGATCGTGCACTACATCGTGCAAAACGCCTTCAGCTTCTACAAGATGGGCTATGCCTCGGCCATGTCGATGACGCTGTGCGTGGTGATGATGCTCTACACCGTCTTCCAGATGCGGGTGATGAAAGCCTCGCAGAACGATCTGGCCTGAAGGAAACACACCATGACAACCCTCTTCGCCCCTGTCGCACCCCCAGCGGCGCACCGCATCCGCATCTTCACCCCCGGCCGCATAGCCGCCTGGTTTGCCCTGGGCCTGATGCTGCTCATCACGCTGGCGCCGCTGTGGATGGTGGTGAAAACCGCACTCATGCAGTCGGCCAATCTGTACACCGAATCGGACCAGCTCCTGCCCTCGGCACCCACACTGGACAATTTCATACGGGTGCTCGGTTTCATGACCCTGGAAGAAAGCCGGGCGTTGGGCGGCTCGGGCGCGGAAATCAACTTCCTGCGGGCGATGGGCAACTCCCTGCTGTTCACCAGCATCATCGTGGTGATGCAAATCAGTTTGGCGGCGATGGCGGCCTACGCCTTCGCCCGCCTGCGCTTTCCGGGGCGCAATACGCTGTTTGCGCTGTTCGTTGGCTCCATGATGGTGCCGGGCGTGGTTACCTTTATTCCCAACTTCATCCTGATCAAGGACCTGGGCCTGCTCAACACCATGGCTGGCATGGTGGCACCGTTTTGCCTGATGCAGGGCTTCTCGGTGTTTTTCCTGCGCCAGTTTTTCCTGTCGATTCCGCGGGACCTGGAAGAGGCCGCGCTGCTCGACGGGGCCTCGTATTTCTACATTTTTCTCCATGTGGTGCTGCCCCTGAGCATCACCCCGCTGGCCACCATCGCCATGCTCACCGGCATCAATATGTGGAACGAATTTTTCTGGCCCTACCTGGTGGCCAAGGACGAAGCGCAGCAGGTGCTTCCTGTGGCCCTGCAAACCTTCAAGTCGCAAACCGCGCAAGGCCAGCCCGACTGGACCGGCCTGATGGCGGCCACCGCCATCACCGTGATGCCCACCATTTTGCTGCTCGTGGTCATGGGCCGCCGGGTCGTTGAATCGGTGCAATTCAGCGGCGGCAAGTAATTTTTTCTGTTCTTTCTGTTCCCCTCACCAACCCTTCCTATAACGGAGACAAACCATGAACCTCAAACTCAGTACCCTCGCCGCAGCCCTGCTGGCCACCGTCGGCAGCGCGCATGCCGTCGAAGTCAAATACATGTTGTGGGACGCAAACCAGTTGCCCGCCTACAAACAATGCGCGGCGGACTTCGAGAAGAAGAACGCGGGCATCACCATCAAGATCACCCAGTCGGGCTGGAACGACTACTGGACCACTGTCTCCACCGGCTTCGTCTCGGGTACCGCGCCTGACGTGTTCACTGACCACCTGGCCAAGTACCCCGAGTTCGCCAAGAACGAGCAACTGCTGGACCTGGCGCCCATGATCCAGCGCGACAAGGTCGACACCGGTGCCTACACCAGCGGCCTGTATGACAACTGGGGCCGCGAGGGCAAGCAGTACGGCCTGCCCAAAGACTGGGACACCATCGGCATGGTCGTCAACATGGAGATGGCCAAGAAGGCAGGTGTCTCGCTGGCCGAGCTGCAAGCCATGACCTGGAACCCCAAGGACGGCGGCAGTTTCGAGAAAATTGTGCGCAAACTCAGCCTGGACGGCAGTGGCAACAACGCCAGCAACGCCAAGTTCGACAAGAAGAAAGTCAGCACCTACGGCTACGGCTTCTGGAACAGTGGCTCGGGCGACATGATGGGCCAAACCGAGTGGAGCCACTTTGCGGTATCCAACGGCTTCAAGTTCCAGGACAAGCCTTGGGCCACCACGTTCTACTATGACGACGCCAAGCTGGCTGAAACCATTGACTACCTCGCGGGACTGCCTACCAAGGGCCTGTTCGCCAGCTTCGAGAACAGCAAGTCGCTGGGTGCGGATGCCATGTTCGTGGCCAAGAAAGTCGCCATGGTGCCGCAGGGCTCGTGGATGATCACGCACTTCAAAACCAACGCCAAGTTCGACCACGCTTGGGTGCCTCTGCCCACCGGCCCCACCGGTACCCGCGCCACCATGTTCAACGGCCTGGCCGACTCGATCTGGGCCGGCTCCAAGGTCAAGGAAGAATCCTGGAAGTGGGTCAAGTACCTGGGCTCCGCCGATTGCCAAAGCACGGTGGCGAGCTACGGCGTGGTCTTTCCCGCCGTCAAGGGCATGGCCGAAAAAGCCATCGAAGTGCAGAAGGGCAAGGGCGTGGACTCCTCCGCTTTCCTGACCATGGCCAAGTCCAAAACCTACCTGCCCCCCATCGCCGACGGTGGCTCGGAGATCAGCGAGGTGATGAAGGCCGCGCTCGAAACCGTGCTGATGGGCCGGTCTGACGCCACCTCCGCGCTGAAAACTGCCAATACCAAAGTCAACCAACTCGCCAAGAAGTAAGTAAGCCAGAAAGCAAACGCCATGAGCATCCGCCGCATCAAGATCACCCTTATCGGGGCTGGCAGCATCGTTTTCACCCGCAACCTGCTGGGCGATATTTTTTCGTACCCCGAATTGGCGGATTGCGAGGTGGCGCTGCACGACATTGACGAACACCGCCTGGGCCTGGCCGAAAAAGTGGCACAGCGCCTGGCCCGCACCCTGGGCGTCACGCCGACCATCACGGCCAGCATCGACCGGCGCCGCGCGCTGGCCGATGCGCGCTTTGTGATCAGCACCATCCAGGTCGGCGGCTACAAACCGGCCACCGTGACCGACTTCGACATCCCCAAGAAGTTCGGCCTGACGCAAACCATCGGCGACACCCTGGGCATAGGCGGCATCATGCGCGGCCTGCGCACGATTCCAGTGCAACTGGCGATGCTCAAAGACATGGAGGAGGTGTGCGCACCCGGCGCGATTCACCTCAACTATGTGAACCCGATGGCCATGATCACCTGGGCGCTGAACCAGGCCAGCACGCGCATTCCCACCGTCGGCCTGTGCCACAGCGTGCAGCACACCGCGCACGAACTGGCGCACGATCTGGGCATCCCGGCAGAGGAAATCGATTACCGCTGCGCTGGCATCAACCACATGGCGTTTTACACCAAGTTCGAGCACAAGGGGGTCGACCTCTACCCGCGCCTGCACCAGATTTACGCCGAAGGTAAAGCCCCGGCCTGGAACAAGGTGCGCTACGAGATGCTGCACCAGCTGGGCCACTTCCCGACCGAGTCGAGCGAACACTTTGCCGAGTACGTGCCCTGGTTCATCAAGCAGGGCCGCGAGGACCTGCTGGCCAAGTTCAACATCCCACTGGACGAATACCCGGGGCGCTGCCAGATTTTCGAGCACGCCTGGCCCTATATCGAACGCGAACTGCAAACCCCCGGCACACAAGACCCCAAGGCACTCACGGCAGAGCTGGAAGCGGCCAACATCCATGTGATGCCGCGCAACATCACCGAGGCCGCGCAACTGCTCGAAGGCCTCAACAGCGTCACCCGCTCGGTCGAATACGGCGGGCAGATCATCCACTCCATGGTCAGCGGCATGCCGCGCGTGGTCTACGGCAATGTGCGCAACCACAATCTGATCGACAACCTGCCTGCCGGCTGCGCCGTCGAAGTGCCCTGCCTGGTGGACGCCAACGGCGTGCAGCCGACCCGCGTCGGCGCGCTGCCGATCCAGTTGGCGGCACTGATGCGCACCAATGTGAACGTGCAGGAGCTGGTGGTGGCCGCCATCACCCAGCAAAAGCGCGAACACGTCTACCACGCCGCCATGCTGGACCCGCACACCGCCGCCGTGCTCGACCTGGAACAGATTCGCGCCATGGTGGGCGAGCTGCTGCTCGCGCACCGCAATTTTCTGCCGGAATACCTCCACGCCTGACAAGGGATCTCACATGGCCAGCATCGAACTTCGTTCCGTCAACAAGAACTACCTGAACGACATCGCGGTCATCCGCAAGGTCGACCTGCACGTCAAGCAAGGTGAATTCTGTGTCTTCGTCGGCCCGTCCGGCTGCGGCAAATCCACGCTCTTGCGCATGGTGGCCGGCCTGGAGGACATCAGCAGCGGCGATCTGCTGATCGACGGCCAGCGCATGAATGACACGCAGCCGGCCAAGCGCGGCGTCGCCATGGTGTTCCAGAGTTACGCGCTGTTTCCGCACCTCAGCGTGTACGAGAATCTGGCTTTCGGCATGACGCTGGCCAAGATGGACAAGGCGCTGATCCGCCAGAAAGTCACCGCCGCCGCGCAGGTGCTGCAACTGGAGACCCTGCTGGACCGCAAACCCAAGGCCCTGTCGGGCGGGCAGCGCCAGCGCGTGGCGATTGGCCGCGCCATCGTGCGCGAACCGGGCGTGTTTTTGTTCGACGAACCACTCTCCAACCTCGATGCCTCGCTGCGCGTGCAGACGCGCTTCGAGATCGCCAAGATCCACCGCGACTTCGGCCGCGCCTCCACCATCTACGTCACCCACGACCAGGTTGAAGCCATGACGCTGGCCGACCGTATCCTGCTGCTCAATGCCGGCGATGCCGTGACACGCGACGGCAGCGTGGCGCAGTGCGGCTCGCCGCTGGAGCTGTACCACCGGCCCCGTAACCTGTTTGTGGCGGGATTCATCGGCTCGCCCAAAATGAATTTTCTGCCGGGCAAACTGCTCGAAGGCCATGCCGACCGGGCACGTGTGCATCTGGACAGCGGCGAGGTGATGGAGGCGCTGGTCGATGCCAGTGCCCTGCAGCCTGGCCAGCCGGTGACGCTGGGCATCCGGCCCGAGCACACCCAGCTGGGCACTGCCACCCAGTCGCTGGTGCGTGAAGTGCAATGGCAGGAGCGCTTGGGCGAATCCACTTACCTGTTTCTCAAGGGCGGCGCAGTCAGCCCGTCGATCATCGTCAAGGCGCCTGGCCAAGCCCATGCCGAGCCCGGCCAGCGCGTGGCGGTGTCGCTGCCCGCCGCTTGCCTGCATGTGTTCGACCAGCACGGCCACGCGCTGGAACGCCGCACCCCTATTGCCGACCTGCCCGTGCCGCGCGCTGCCTGAAATCCATTCTTAACCCACTTCCTTTTTTCTTTTCCCTTTTTCTTCTTCCATGCCCGTCAGCAGTCTTCCCCCGTCCCCCGAATTTTTGGTTCTGCACAGCCAGCGCAGCACCGTCATCCTCGAACACCATGCCGAAGAGGCGCCGATCTGGCGCTACTGGGGTCCGCGCCTGCCCGAGGGCTGCACACCCGCGGCCGCCTTGCGCCCAACGCGGCCCCTGCCGTCGTTCATGCTCGACTTCGACCAGCCGCTCACGCTGGTGCCCACCTTCGGCGTGGGCTGGTTCGGCCAGAGCGCGCTGTTGGCGCACCGCAGCGGCAGCGATTTCGCCCAGGCCATCACGCGCTGCGACATCGAATGGACCGTGCCCGCGCGCGCCCTGGTGCTGCACCTCACGGATGCGGTGGCGCAACTGCGCCTGGACGTCACCCTGGCACTCGACGATGCGAGCGATGTGCTCACCCTGCGCACGAGCCTGACCAACCTCGCCGACACGCCACTGGAAGTGCAGTGGCTCGCGGCCGCCACCTTGCCACTGCCTGGCCAGGCCAGTACAGTGCGCTCCTACGCCGGCCAGCACAACCATGAATTCCTGCTGCAAACCGACATGCTCAGCCGCAGCCTGTGGCGGCGCGAAAACCGGCGCGGCCGCACCTCGCATGACTGCTTTCCCGGCGCGGTGGTCACCACGCCTGGCGTCACCGACGACAGCGGACTGGTGTTTGGCGCGCACCTGGCCTGGTCGGGCAACCACCAGCAAACCATCGAATGGCTGCACGACGGCCAGTACCAATGGCAATTGGGCGAATGGCTGGCACCCGGCGAAGGCCTGCTCTCGCCCGGGCAGAGCCTGCACACGCCGGAGGTCGTCGCCACCTGCTCGCAGCAGGGCCTGAATGGCCTGGCTGCCAATTTCCATGCCGAATTACGCGCCCGCCTGAACTGGCCCGGCGGTGCCATGCGGCCACGCCCGGTGCACCTGAACACCTGGGAGGCGTTTTACTTCGACCTGAAATCCGGCGACATCCTGGCGCTGGCCGATGCGGCGGCCGAGGTCGGTGTGGAGCGTTTTGTGCTGGACGACGGCTGGTTCCATGGCCGCCACCATGACCGCGCCGGGCTGGGCGACTGGTGGCCCGATGCGGACAAATTTCCAAGGGGCCTGGATGCCCTGGTGCAGCACGTCAATACGCGGGGCATGGAGTTCGGCCTGTGGGTCGAACCCGAAATGGTCAACCCCGACAGCGAGTTGCACCGCGCCCACCCCGACTGGGCACTGCAAATCGCGGGGCGCCCGCTGATCACGGCACGCAACCAACTGGTGCTGGACATCGCCCGCCCCGAGGCCGCGGACTACCTGTTCGGCAAACTCGACACGCTGCTGCGCAGCCTGCCGATTCGTTACCTGAAATGGGACCACAACCGTGACCTGACCACCGCCGGGCTGGCCGGCGGCCTGGGCTCTGCCGGCTACCGCGCCCAGGTACACGCCGTGTACGGCTTGCTGGCGCGCCTGCGGGCGGCCCACCCGGAAGTGGAAATCGAAAGCTGTTCGGGCGGCGGGGGGCGCATTGACTTCGCGATCCTGCGCCACACCCACCGCGTCTGGGCCAGCGACTGCATCGACGCGCTCTCGCGGCTGCAGATCCAGCGCGGTTTCGGGCAGTTCTTTCCGCCCGAGATTCTGGGCTCGCACATCGGCACGGCACCCACCCACACCACCGGGCGCAGCCAGGCGCTGGCGTTCCGGGCGGCGGTGGCCATGACCGGGCACCTGGGCATCGAGCTCGATGTGCGCCACCTTGATGCGCCCACGCGCCAGCACCTGAGCGCCTGGATCGCCCGCTACAAAGAGTGGCGCGAGTGCCTGCACCACGGTCGCGTCTGGCGCGGCGAACTGGCCGACGGCCTGGTTTGGCAAGCCCACGGTGATGCTGAAGCCACCGACTTGCTGCTGTTCGTCTACCGCTGCCAACCCACCACGCACCGCTACACGCCGCCATTGCCCCTGCCCATGCTCGATGCCGGCGCGCGCTACCACGTCGAACAGCTCGCGCCGATTGAAGGCGAGGGCGCCGTAATGTCGCCATCGCCCTTCTTCGATGCCCTGCGCGACGGAGGCGTCGAGTTGGACGGCGCGTGGATGGCGCAGGCCGGCCTGCCGATGCCGCGCACCACGGCCGAGACCTGCTTCATCGTGCGCCTGCAGAAAGTGCAGCCATGAACATCCTCGTCACCGGTGGCACGGGCTACATCGGCAGCCACACCAGCCTGCGCCTGATCGAGGCCGGCCATCGGCCTGTTTTGCTCGACAACCTGTGCAACAGCAGCGCCACCGTGCTGGACCGCATCGCTACGCTCACCGGTACGCGCCCCACCTTGGTCCAGGGCGACATCCGCGACCGCCCGCTGCTGGACCGCGTCTTGCGCGAAGAAAAAATCGAGGCGGTGATCCACTTCGCGGCGCTGAAGGCCGTGGGCGAATCGGTGGCGCACCCTTTGGCCTATTACGACAACAACGTCGGCGGCACCCTGGTGCTGCTGGCGGCGATGCAGGCGGCGGGCGTACGCACCCTGGTGTTCAGCTCCTCGGCCACCGTGTACGGCGCGGCACAGCAAATGCCTTTGCGCGAGGATGCGCCGCTTTCGGCCACCAGCCCCTATGGCCACAGCAAGCTGATGATCGAACAGATGCTGTCCGATATGGCGGCGGCCGACCCGCGTTGGTCCTTCACCTCGCTGCGTTACTTCAACCCGGTCGGCGCGCACGAAAGCGGCCTGATCGGTGAAGCCCCGCAAGGCATTCCGAATAACCTGATGCCTTACATCGCCCAGGTCGCCGTGGGCCGCCGTGCGGCCCTGCGCGTCTTCGGCAACACCTACCCGACGCCCGACGGCACCGGCGTGCGCGACTACATCCATGTGCTGGACCTGGCCGACGGCCATCTCGCGGCCCTGGACCATGGCCATGGCCGGCCCGGCCTGCAGGTGTTCAACCTGGGCAGCGGCCAGGGCCACAGCGTGCTGGAGGTACTCGGCGCGTTCAGCCGCGCCTGCGGCCGCGACTTGCCCTGCGAGATCCATCCGCCGCGCCCCGGCGACGTGGCCAGCAGCTGGGCCGACCCCGCGCGTGCCCAGGCCGTGCTGGGCTGGCGCGCCAGCCGCAGCCTGGACCAGATGTGCGCCGATACTTGGCGCTGGCAATCCACCCATCCGCAAGGCTACGACGCATGAACGCAAGTTTCGATGTTTCTGAACATTCCCACCGCCGCTACAACCCGCTCACCGGCCAGTGGGTGCTGGTCTCCCCGCACCGCGCCAAACGCCCTTGGCAGGGCCAGCAAGAGCAGTCCGACACCACCGAGCGTCCGGCGCACGACCCGGCCTGTTTTTTGTGTGCCGGCAACCAGCGCGTCACCGGCGAGACCAACCCGGACTACCCCGGAACCTTTGTCTTCACCAACGATTTCGCCGCCATGCTGCCCGCTGCACCCAGCGTACCGGCTGGCACCGACGCGCTGTTTCAGGTGGCCGATGCGCGTGGCACCAGCCGCGTGATCTGCTTCTCGCCCGACCACGGCAAGACCCTGCCGGAACTGCCGCTGGCGGCCATTGGCGGCGTCATCGACACCTGGTGCGCGCAAACCGCCGAGCTGGGCGCGACTTACCCGTGGGTGCAAGTGTTTGAGAACAAGGGCGCGCTGATGGGCTGCTCCAACCCCCATCCGCACGGCCAGATCTGGGCCACCGATTACCTCCCCAACGAACCCGCCGCCGAAGACCTGCGCCAGCGTGCCTGGCATGCCGAACACGGCCGCGCCCTGCTGCTCGACCTGGCCGAGCGCGAGGCGGCGTCGGGCGAGCGCGTGGTGGTGCAAACCGCGCATTGGCTCGCCATCGTGCCTTTTTGGGCCACCTGGCCTTTCGAGATTTTGCTGCTGCCGCGTTTTGCCGTGCAGCAACTGCCCCAGCTCACTGCGCCGCAGCGCGCCGATCTGGCGCTGGTGCTCAAGCGCCTGACCTCGCGTTACGACAACCTGTTCCAGTGCTCGTTTCCGTATTCGATGGGCTGGCACGGCGCTCCCTT
>Ga0209343_10003232_pt1 | contig 20637 bp, 16 predicted proteins | sample RifCSPlowO2_02_FD_184026 | JGI IMG/M metagenome (GOLD analysis project Ga0209343, IMG submission 184026) | Groundwater microbial communities from Rifle, Colorado - Rifle CSP2_plank lowO2_0.2 (SPAdes) (version 2) | ecosystem: Environmental > Aquatic > Deep subsurface > Groundwater | place... | reverse complement strand
ATACGCGCCGCCCGGCTCGCCCGTCGCATCGAGGCCATCCCGGATCGGCCGGGGGCGTACCTCGTCTACGTCGACGACCACGCCTATCCCGAAGACGGGGTGTTCTGGACACGCGGTCTCGAGCGGTCCGAAGTGCTCGTGGCACCGGGTCCCCATGCCCGGCTGCTGCTGACGCTGCATCTCGGCCCGCGTGCCGGATCCGTGACGCTCTCCGCTGCCGGTCGAGAGCAGACGGCCATGGTTGAGCCGAACGGCTCGACCGAAGTACAACTGGAAGTACCCCATGGTCTCCGGCTCGTGCCGCTCACGATTCAATCGCCGACGAGCTTCCGGCCTTCCGAAGTCGACCCCAGCTCCGACGACACGCGGCTGCTCGGCTGCCAGGTGCGAGTCCGTGTTGAGTAGGGCAGGCAGGGCCGGCAGGGCGGGTAGGGCAGGCACGGTATGGTTGCTGCTCCTACTGGCTGCCTCATGCAGCGAGGCACCGACGACGCCGACACCGTCCCGGACCCCACAGCTGAACGCCACCAGGTTCGTCGCCTTCGGCGACAGCATCACGGCGGGCGTCCTGGCCACCGCTTGTCCGATTGGTGGCGGCGTCAACTGCTCGGCGCCTCCAGCCTCGACGATGAGCGTGATGAGGAGGAAGTACGAGCTCCAGCGCCTCTTCGCCGACCTCGAGGCGTCGACCTCGTCGTATCCGCGGCTGCTTCAGTCGCTGCTGGCGGCGCGATACACCACGCAGTCTCCGTCGATCGCGAACGAGGGCAACCCCGGCGAATTCGTGGCCGACGGCAAGCTGCGGCTGCCTGCCGCGCTCGCGCCCGCGCCGCAAGTCCTGCTCCTGCAGGAGGGCGCGAACGACATGAACCAAGGAGGCCCTGCGGTCACCGCCATCGTCGAGGACCTCCGGACGATGGTCAGGGAAGGTCGAACACGCGGGATGACCGTCTTTGTCGGCACGCTGCTGCCGCAGAGGCCGAACGCCTGCCGCGGTTACGATTTCTGCGACGGGACGAACGATACCGTTGCGACCAATACGAGGATACGCACGATGGTGACGGCTGAAGGCGCGACGCTCGTGGATCTGTATCCGGCGTTCGACGGGCAGACAAGCACCCTCATCGGTCTGGACGGCCTGCACCCGAACGAGGCGGGTTACCAGAAGATGGCTGACCTGTTTTTCGAAGCGATCAGGCTACGTCTGGAGTTGCCGTAAGACTTACAACGGACTTGACCGCAGAGGACGCCGAGGACGCGGAGGAAGAATCCGATCGGATCCGTTCCTCCGTGTCTTCAGTGTCTGGGCGTGGTGGAGAGATTCTCGCTCGCCGAACAGGTGAGCGTGTCGCGTTACTGATTCGCCGAAGCCGGACGCCTGAACGGGCCCACGTAGACCTGCCGAATCTTCACACCGTTCACCGACGCGCCGTCAGGCCCGCTCCGGCCAATCGGCGCGCCGACGTAGAGCACATGCGGGTTCGCCTCGTAGCCTCGTCCTTCCCAGTGCTTGCCCTTCCTGTAGACGGTCTGGCCGCTGAACCCGCCTTCGCGGATCTCGACCTCGAAGTAGTTGCTCTGCCACGTGGCGCGCCAGAAGTAGAGCAGGTGAGCCTGGAAGTTGTACTCTTCGCGTTCGGCACCCTCGGTGTCGATCACGTCGTCGCGTGCGATGAACCGCCACGCGACGATTCCCGGCGGATCGCCGCGCTTCTCGACGGTCATCCGGTATTCGTTCGTCACGATGTCGCTGTACCCTTGGCCCATGGCGAAGAGCTTGGTCTTGCCGCCTTTGGTGTTCGCCGGCATGTCGGTGACGAGCAGCGAGAACTCACCTTCCAGCAGCGTCTGCGGCAGCTCGTAGCTGATGTAGGCGTCATGATCGCCGAGCGTGACGCCGCCGGTCTGGCCCACAGCAAACGCCGTCGGACCGTGCAGTTCTCCGACGGTCTTGCCGTTGATGAGCGGGTCGTACATCTCGTTGCCCTTGATGAACCCTTCGCTCGTCGGCGTGACGAAGCTGGCGCTGGAGCTCGAGAACCACGGGCCAAACAGATCTCCGTACTCCGCACGGGCCTGCCACGTGTACGTCTGCTCGCCCTCGAGCGCTGCGGTCGTCGCGGCGTGAGAGGTGGTGGCGCCGGCGCTGCCCGGGACTTGAGACGAGGTATAGACCGCCACGCCGGCCGCGCTGAAGATTTGGAACCTGTAGGTCAGGGCGACGGTGCTGCCGTAGGCGAACGTCGAGTTGGTGATGACCAACGTCGGCACGGTCGCGATGTCGAGTTTGAGTGCGTTCATCGGGGACAGTGGGACGGGGGCGGATACCTTCAACGTGGAACCATCCGGCGCCGCGCCGGTGCTTCCCGCGCCAATCGCGGTCGGTGACGTCGGACTCGCCGATTGACGGGCGCACGCCACGGCCAGAGCGAGGGCGCATACCGCAAGGCACAACCAGAATTTGCGTGTCATGAACAGACGTCTCCTGCGAGGAAAGAAACGAGTACTCGAAAAACAGGCAGGCTGTTCGCGCGGAACGGCCCCGAGCTCCACACGCGCCAGTTGCTGATAGTACACGACAACTTCCCTGAAAGGAAGAGGATAGAGGCGCCCAAGCTGAGCCGTCGCGCTACCGCTCGGGCCCGAGGGCGCTTCCGAGCGAGGCGGGCCTAGGCTTGTCGCTCAACCAGACGTTTCGATACGTCACGCCGGGCCAGGAGCCTGTATCAATCCCGAATGGCCCGCTCGTGGCGCCAAGATACGCGTAGTGCGGGCTGGGCGCGTATGGCCCGGTACCGCCAGGCGCGTTGATCGTGTAATCGTAGATCACCGATCCGTTGAGCCCGCCGTCGCGAATCACGAGGCGGAACGAGGTGGCCGTCCAGATTCCCTGCCAGAAGTAGGTTTGCGCCGGGTTCAGAAACATCGTCGACGCCCCGCGCTTGGCGAGATCCGGCTCGAGCGACACGTTCACGTTTCCCCACGCGGCCTTGAAGGCAATGGCGTTGGGCGGGTTGCCGTTCAGGCCTCGATACTGCGCGCTGAGCTCGTACCGGCTGCCGGTCAGGTTACCGGTGCCGTCGAACATCGAGAAGACCTTCATTTTCTGCGAAGGCCCGTTCCCGTACAGTCCTTCGACTTCCATCGAGAACTCGCCGCTCGACATCGTTTGAGGGAGGGCGTAACGGAGGTACGAGTTCCCGTCGTTGATCCTGAGGCCCTTGTCAGCCACAAACGTCGTGGAGCCGCTGACCGTGCCAACGGTGTCGCCGCCGACAAGCGGATCGTACAGCTCGCCAGGGCGGTTGTAGGACAGCGTCTTCGAGCGAAACCTTGAAGTGCTCGACCACTCGGAGGTGCCGGCGTCGTGGACGAGCCGTGCGCGCCAGTAATACCGCGTCGCGATCTGCAAGTCGGTGTCGAGCGTGGCGCTGGTTTTCCCTCCGGTGCCTTCCGCGACGCCGGTTTTCGTCGCCACCGGGGCCGTGAAAGTAGTCGTCGTGGATACCTGGAACTCGTAGGTGTTCGTGCCAGTCCGGCTGGTCGAGCCATTGCGGACCGTGAGCGTTGGGCGCAGCGTCCCCAGCTGTTCGTCGTCGCCCGGGGCGTCGACGGACGGCGCCGCGAACAGCGTCGGACCCGTGCCGGTCGGCGAGAGGATCTCGGATTTGGCACACGCCAACCCGACCGCGAGAGCGAGAAAGACGCCCCACAGCTTCAAACGTGTCGACAGCATCAAGCGAGTCTCCTCGAAAGTAAGAATTCCCATGAATGTTAACGTCTGCGCGCAGTATTTTCAACGTCCGCGCGATCCTCCGACGCTCAGCTGGGACTCGGGATTCGGGAAATGGCCACCCGTCCGCCACGGGTCGCCGGCTGAGCTGGAGGCAATGCGCTATCATTTTCCCGTGAGAGCGTCCCGCTTGTCGGGGTTTTTCCTGGCCGCCGCGTTGTGCTCGAGCGGCTGCAGGGACGAGCACGCCGCCGCGCCGTCGATCCCGGGCGCGACGACCAACAAGCCGCCGGTCGTCCAGTCGATTGTCACGGGCACGAACCGCGCTGAGGTCGCGACCGAGATCGCGTTGTCGGCGGTGTTGCTCGATCAGGGAACGAACCCGAGCAGCCTGGAGTACGGGTGGTCGGCCACCGGCGGCACGTTCTCCGGCACGGGGCCTTCGGTCCGCTGGCGCGCGCCCGTGACCGCGACGCCGCCAGCGCACGAGATCTCGCTCACGGTCGTCGAGCGCTACACGTCGTCGGGCGGGGGGTCGGGCGGCGGCAGGCCGCAGCAGATCGAGAACCGCACGTCGGCGATTGCGCACGTGTACGTCAACAACTCCCCGGCGGAGCTCGGCGGCCTGGCGTTCACCTTCATCGACGATTTCATCCACACGGAAAGAACGCCGGCGTACGCGGTCCGGAACTTCAGCGACAACTGTCGCGGGAAGGCCGACGAGCTCGGCGACGTCGTGCGCAATCGCGCCGAGTTCGTCATCGATCCGACGGCCTCATCGTTCACGCTGCGGTCAATCACGTACAACACTCCGGCCAACGTACCGACACAGGCGACGTTCGCCACAGTACGCCTCAACTGCCATTTTGTATCGACCAGCAGGGTCACCGGCATCACGGGCCCGGCCGATGGCATCTGCCGGCTCACGAACGTGTACGAGCATTTCCGCTGGCGATTGTGCGAGAGCCTGTTCGATCCGCCCGCGGGCACGACCTCGTCGTTCATTTTCTAGAGCGCATCTCATATATGCGATCGGCATTTCGTGCTTTCGTGGCGCCCGGCGTTTGTGAGAGAGCTCCTCGTCTGCTGCGAGAGGGCATCGTGAAGCTGACCGGCAGCGAAGCAAGAGCCGTGGTGGAGCTTTGATTGGCCGACGAGCGCTCGGAAGTGCCCTGGCGGTCGCGGTCCTGCTCACCGTGGCCGGCTTCGTGCCGCTCGCGTGGGGAGTCGGTCTGCTCGCGGTCCTTGCGTGGTTCGCGGTGCCCGGCCTCGTGCTGGCGCGGGGGCTGTACGGCGGGCGACCCGGCGGCGGGATTGCCGCGCTCCTCGCCGGTCTGTCGTGGGGGTACGTGCTGAGCAGCCTCGTGCTGCTCGGGCTGTGGGCCGCCGGCGTCCGCAGCTTCACGATATTGATGGTGGCGCCGATCGGGGCGGCGGCGCTGGTGTGGCCGGCGAGGCGTCTGCGCGGCGTGGTCGACCCGCCCGCGCTCACCCGAAACGATCTGGCGGCCGTCGCGTTCGTCCTGCTGGCCGTTCTCGCGATCGTCGGCCGGCCGTACTCGCGCCTCGGCATCGACCTGGCAGACGGCCGCGCCTATCGCGCGTACTTCACGGCCGATTTCGTGTGGGCGATGGCCGTCTCCGCGGAAGTGAGCAAGGGCGACGTCCCGCCGAAAAATCCCTACTACCGCGACGATGCGCTGCACTACTACTGGCTGATGCATCTTCTGCCGTCGGCCGAGCACCGCGCGGGCGGAGGAGCGCTGCGGGTCGAGCAGGCGCTGCTGGCCAATGGGCTCTGGGCCAGCCTGATGTTCGGCGGCTTTTTCTATTTCTTCGTACGCCATTTCGTCGAGCGGCCGTGGGCAGCCGCGCTCGCGTGCGTCGGCGTCTTGTTCTGTTCGAGCTTCGAAGGGATCGAACGCCTCTGGTGGTCGGGCGCGTCTCTGGACCAGCTCCGCTCGGTCAACATCGATGCCGTCGGCAACTGGTTCTATCAGGGGATGAAGATCGACGGACTGCATCGGGCGCTCTTCTGGCAGCCGCAGCATCTGGTCGGCTACTTGCTGGGGTTTTCCGCGCTGCTGCTACTCGTCGAGGCGCGCGACTGCTCGAAGGCGGCGCTGCTATTCCTCGTCGGGGTGTTCCTGGGCCTGTCGATGCTCCTCAGTTCGCCGGCGGCCGCCATGCTGGCGGCGGTCGCGGCAGCCTACGAATCGTTCCGGCTGATCCAGGCGCGCCAGTGGAAGGCCTTCGTGCCGTGCGCCGTTGCGGCGGCGCTGCCGATGGCCGGCGCGCTGGCCCTCAGCGCAGCGTTGCAATACGTCGACACGCGTTCGCCGGGCAACCCGCTCGTGACGTTTGGAGTGAATCGGCTGGCGACGCACCGCGTATGGCTGACCATCCTCCTCAACTTCGGGCCGGTCATCATCGTCGCGGTGCTCGGCGTGGCGGCGGCAATGTGGCGCGGGTTGCTCGGACGGTTCGTGCCTATCTTCATGACGGTGGTCGTCAGCGCAGCGTTCTACGTGCTTGTCGATGTGCCAGACCATGGCGGCGTCTACGTGGCTTGGCGCGCGTCGCATCTGATCTTCATCGCCCTCTCGGCGCTTTGCGGTCTGGCGCTGCAGGAATGGTGGGCGCGGGGTGGATGGACGCGCTGGAGCATGACCGTCATCGCGGCCCTCGTTGCGGCGGCCGCGTTGCCGACGGTCCTGATCGACATCTACAACGCACAGGATGTGGCGAACCGGGCTGACGGTCCGGGATTCAAGTGGACCGTCGTGTTGACGCCGGCCGAGCTCGAGGGCTTGGCGTGGATCAGGCAGAACACTCCGCCGAACGCACGTGTACAGATCGAACCGTATTCACGCAACCGCGACGCGTACTATGTGACCGCGTTTGGCGAGCGCCGGATGAGCGGAGGCCTGCCGACCGGTCTCATTCCGCTGGCGAAGTACGAAGAGGTCAGCGGCCGGATCCGGGCGATGTATCAGTCGACGGTGGCTCTGGACGCGCACCAGAAAGCGCTGGGCCTTTGCGTCGACTATCTGGTGGTCGGCCCGCCGGAACGCGAAGCGTATCCGATCCTGCAGCCCGCTCTTGACGCGGGCCCGCATCTATTTGCGCCGGTCTTTCGCAACGAGGCGCTTGGCATCTACGCAGTGTCCGGATCGTGGGATCAACCGCAATGTCCGCACTGATCGGACCCGGGGAGCGGCCTCGAGCGTGGCTCTACGCCGCGGCATTGGCCGTGGCATCTTGCGGGAGCGCGACGGTTGCGCCTTCGTCACCCGTGTCAGCTCCGACGCTGGTCTCCCCGCCCGACGACACCGTCGCCGCTCAGCCGCCGATGCTGACGGTCAACAACGCGACATCCACGGCGGGCGGGACGCGCACCTACGATTTTCAGGTCGCCGACAGTCAGACGGCTCTTGGCGCGGGCGCATCTCTCCTGGCTTCGTCGACCGGCGTGGCCGAGGGCGCTGGCGGGCAGACCTCGTATCAACTGAACGCGACGCTCGCTTCGTCGAAGCGGTATTTCTGGCGGGCGCGCGCCGTTCAGGGCGCGACCGACGGCCCGTGGTCCAGCGTCTTCCGGTTCCAGACCGACGCGGCCCCCAACGCGCCGCCGATCATCCAGTCGCTCTTCATGAACACCGATCGCGCCGAGGTCAATGGCCAGATTCAGCTTACCGCGGTCGTGGTGGACCAGGAGGCGGACCCCGCCAGCTTCGTCTACGAGTGGGCGTCCGCCGGCGGGGCGTTCACGGGAAGCGGCGCGTCAGTCGTCTGGCGGGCGCCCGGCAGCGCGAGCCCGGCGGTTCAAGAACTGAAGCTGACGGTCATCGAGCGCTACACGGTCACGGATGCGGACGGCAGATCTCAGTCGAGGGAGAATCGGGCCACGGCCATGGTGACCGCGTACCTCAACGATTCGCCGGCGGAACTGTCGGCGCTCGCGCTCACCTTCCTCGACGACTTCGTGCACTCGGAACGCTCGCCGGAGTACTGCGTGCGGAACTTCAGCGACAACTGCCGCGGAAAGGCCGACGAGCTGGGCGACATCCAGCGGAACAGGGCCGCCTACATCATCGATCCGACTCGCTCGTCGTTCAGGATTCTGTCGATCTCGTACAACACGCCCGGGAACACGCCGGGTCAGGCCACCTTTGCGACCGTCCTGGCGCCATGCGCGTTCGCGTCGACCGAGAAAGCCACTGGAATCTTCGGCGTGGCCACCGGCACCTGCCGTCTGACCAACGTGTACGAAGGCCGGCAGTGGCGGCTGTGCGAGAGCAATTTCCTCCCCCCGCTCAACTCGGTGTTCGACGCCTTTTCCAGACGATTCGCTTTCTGACGTGTGACGCGGCCGTTCGGAACCTTACGGAGCGTCGCGAAATTGAAGTGTGAAGCCTCCGCGCGCTGTGATAGCTCTGCGGTGATCGTCGTGGTCGTCATTCCTGAAACGCGCTCTTCGGCTAGAGGCTATCTCACAAACGCGGGGCGCCACGAAAGCACGAAATCACGAAAAAGAATGGTTGGGGGTTTCTTTCGTGTTTTCGTGTTTTCGTGGCCGATCGCCTGTATGAGATGCGTTCTAGAGTCGCTCCCGCGCCGAGCGCGGGACCGCAGGCTGGGTCTGTCTCAGAGCGCGAAGCTCGTCGTGCGGCAGTGCGGTGGTGAGCTGGGCCTCCTCGTGATACTCGTCTTCGGCGTTCACCGCCCAGACGTCGTGACGCTCGCCGCACAGGTTCTGCACGGCCAGCATCGCCGTCACCATCGAGTGATCCTGGTTGTTGTACTTGTGCATCCCGTTGCGTCCGGCCACCTGCAGGTTCGTGAACGGCAGCAGGTAGTGCTTCACAATCTCCAGCGCCGCTTCGTACCCTTCGTCGTACACCGGGTACGCCTTCGGCATCCGCACGACGGTGCCGTCGACGACCGTCGAGGGATCGATCAGGCCGATGGCCGCCATCTCGCGCGTGCCGAGCGCGATGAGGTCGGCGTCCTTCATCGTCCACAGCCCGTCGCCCTCGAAACAGAAATATTCGAGGCCGAGACAGGACATCTTCGGATCGGGCACCATCTCGGGGCTCCAGTTCTTGAAGTTCTGGACGCGCCCGAGCTTCACTTGCTCGTCGTGGACGTAGATCCAGTTGTCGGGAAACGTGTCGGCCACGTTCAGGATGAGCGCGACGGTGATGAAATCGCGGTACTTCAGCCGATCGGCGGCGGCGCGCACCTCTGGCGGAGCCGGCGGCTCGAGCGCGTGCACCAGATGCCTGAGCGGCATCGTCGACAACACGGCGGCGGCCGGCACCCGCTCCTTCCGGCCGGCCGTCGTGAGCTCGACTCCTGTGATGGTCTTCTGCTCGTGAACGATCGCCGTCACCGCCGTCTCGAGGTCCACACGCCCGCCGAGCCGGACGACCTCCGCGTGAAACTTCTCCCACATCATGCCGGGGCCGTAGCGCGGGTACTCGAATTCGTCGATGAGCGTCTTGATCCGATTCTTTCCCTTGCGCATGAAACGGCCGAAAAGCATCGAGGTCACCGCCGTCCAGAGCGACAAGCCCTTGATCCGCTGCGCGGCCCATTGCGCGGTAATGGTATGGCAGGGAATGCCCCACACTTTTTCGGTGTAGGTCTTGAAGAAGGTGCGGTACAGCCGGCGTCCGAACCGGTTCGACACCCAGTCCTCGAAACTGACCTCTGGCGCAATCGGATGGATGTGGCTCCAGACGTAGCTGAGGCCGATGAGGAACGCGTTCCAGAAGCCGAGGCCGAAGAGCGCGTTCATCGGCTTGAGCGGGTAGTCGAAGAACTTCTTGCCGTAGTAGATGCGCGACAAGCGCGGCCGGCGAAGAAAGTCCGGGCCGAGCATGGCGCGCCACAGGTCGGTCACCGCGGTTACCTTCGTGAAGAACCGGTGGCCGCCGATGTCGAAGCGGAAACCCTTGTACGCGGCCGTCTGCGCGATGCCGCCGACGAGGCGGTCCCTCTCGATCACGCGGACGGCACGCCCACGAGTGAGCAGCAGGTACGCCGCGGTCAGACCCGCCGGGCCTGCGCCGACGATGACCGTCGGGGGAGTCGTCGGCTCAGCCATTCAGACTGCGAGGGGCCGCCGGGCGATCGTCACAGAAGAATCCGAGCAGGAGAAACGGGTAGTACCACGTCACGTAGGTGGCCGTCGCGTGAATTTTCCACAACTCGGCGCCCATCGCCACGGCTGCCACGATCAAGGCGAACTGCGCGGGAGTGTTCCGGCGGGCCACGAAGAACATGCCCGCGGCGAACACGAAGAAGCCGACGACCACGGGTCGGGTCATGGATTGGCCGGCGGCAAGCGGCGACATCAGCCATCCACGCGCGCCGCCGCGCTGTCCCCAGAATCCGAACGGGCTCGAGCCGTACGCCTCCGGGCTTTCCTGGTGTCCGATCGTGTCGTAGACGATCGTGCTCACGAGCCCGCGCCCGCCGGCCGGCCGCGACAGAAGCAGAACCGATCCTCCGATGACGAGCGACGCGGCGGCACAGCCGAGCACGAAGCGCTTCAACTGGCCGCGGTTCGTCCAATAATAGCCGAGCCACGCCGGAACCATGAAAACGGGGTAGAAGAGCACGCCGACGGCGGCCGCCAGGGCCGCGCCTGACCACAGAGGACGCTCGATCAGCGCGAATGCCAGAAGCGTGACCGCGGCCGGCGCGACGTGGGACACGAACGTGATGCCGCCGATCGAGTAGTCGCTTCCGCCGACCCCGAGCACGAACGCGCTCCCGCAATAGAGCGCGGCGAGCGCCCAGGCCGCCGATTGGCCCTTCATCCGTCTCGCTGCGACAAACAACGCGAAGACACCCAGCAGGTGAAACGCGATCGCGCAGAGCTTCGTCGCCAGGATCGGCGGCTCGAAATAGACGTCGGCCGCTTCGATGGGAGGACGATCCGGCGATTCCAGGTTCATGCCCTGCGGCGCGAGCGCGACCTGAAACGGCACGTGCGCGAGATAGAGCAGCGGTCCGTATGCCGCCGCCGGTGTCGCCGTGAGTAGCGGGTCGCCGTAGGGCAGCTTCAAACGCTCACGGAGGCGCTGGCCTCCGATGTTGACGAAGTACCCCGCGTCGTCAGGGACGCGTGAGAGCGCGGCGCCCACGTCGAGCACGAGGAGGAAGATCGCGAGCGGCGCAAGCACGCGCGGGCCGAACGCCGGCCGCCAGGTGATGCCTACCGGGCGATACACCCGGCGGATCGCCCGGACCAGGAGCGTCGACGACAAGAGAACGATGGCCGTGAAGACCCAGTCCATGTAGTTGCGCGAGGTCGGGTCGTGCAGCCGATCGAGGAAGCCGAGGATGTCGTAGAAGCACCACCCGATCGCCTGCATGAGCAGCAGATCGATGTTCCGGGGGTTGCCCAGGCTGCTGAAATCGAAGGCCGCGATCAGCATCACCGCGAGTGCCAGCAGCAGGACCGCCGCCTGGCTCGAGAACACGGACGAGCCATCGGCGGTACCGATCGACGCGCCAAAGCGCGCGGGCAGCTTGCCGAGCGACACGAGCGCCGGCTCGGCCGGCGGCGGCGGCGCGTAATGCGGTGTGTAAAGCTGCTTGAGCGGCGTTCTCGCCGCGGGTTCGACCGCGCAGCCGGCTGCCCCGATCGCGAGGCCGCACACGAGCAGCAGCGCCGCCCTCATCGAAGCGGCCCCTCACGGCCGATCGGCGCCGCGGCGAATGATGGCTTGAACGCGTAAATGACCGCGCCGGGCAGGTTGCCGACCAGTTGCAGCGCGAGCACGAAGAGAATCGACAGCGCGAAGGCGGGCGCGCTCTCGACGCCGGCGCGCGCGAAAAACCACACGAAGGCGGCTTGCCCGGTGCCGAGGCCGTTGATGGTCACCGGCAACAACATCACGAGGAGGATGAGCGGGATGAACGCGAAATAGACGGACAGCCCGGCGTCGATGCCGAGCGCTCGACCGAGGCAGTAGGCCTGGACCACCCGCAGCATCTGTACTCCCACCGACGAGGCGAGCACGACAAGAAGCGCCACGTGATGGTGGGCGTATCGACGCACCGACTCGATGACGCCGCCGCCCGCGCGCCGGACGGCGTCGATCGGCACGGCGCTCGCCACCCGCACCAGCCACACGCCCATGCGCTCGCTGAAAATCAGGAGCATCGTCACGAGCGACACCGTCGCCGTGAGCGCCAACGACACTAGCACCACACCGTTCGACGCGAGGTCGCGGGCGACAGCCAGACCTGCCACGCTCATCAGGAGCAGCGACGCTACGCCAAGCATCCGGTCCATGAACACCGTCGCGACGGCGTCGGGGCCGCCCACGCCTTCCCGCGAGAGGCTGTAGGCGCGCACGGCGTCGCCGCCGATGCTGGAGGGCAGAAAGGTGCCGACGAACGTGCTGACGAAGAAAATCTCGAGCAGGCGCTTGAGGGGAGGCTGATTCTTCGGCTCGACGATGCAGAGCAGGCGGATCCAGCGGTCGGCCATGAGTGACCGGTCGACGAGCACGAGCACAACAGAGGCGAGCAGCCAGGTGAGGTCCGCACGCGTCGACGCCTGGAGCACCGCCGACGGGTCGCTTCGCCACAGCAGGTACGCGGTCAGCCCCGCCGCAACGAGGACGCGAAAGACGCGGCCGGCCTTCACTGTAGCGAAGCTTCGCCTCAAACCGACGAGTAACAGGCCCGTGGGTACACCGGCGAATCTTCGCTACTAGGCGGCCGCTTTGCGGCCGCTCTAAGACAGCTTCTAAGGCTCACCGACAGAAACTTGCTTCATGTATCACGACCATGGACTTAGAAGATGTCTAGGTCGTGGGGAGGGTCTCGAGGTGCCGGGTCGGATCGCGTTTCACCCGGTAGGCCCGCATCAGGAATTTCGCGTACGGCACGAACTGCTTCATCGCGCCGACGTTCACCTGGCACGGGCTGAGGCAGGTGGGGCAGACCTTGTGCTTGATGTCCTCCCGATGCGCGAGGCTGGCCGCCCTGAAATACAACGTCTCGGCAGGTTCCTCGAGCACGTTGCCAATCTCTTTCGAGTTCTCGCAGTAGAACAGCTTCCCGTCCGGGTTCAGCAACAGTCCCTGCGACTGGAACGGACACGGCATCGTGCGGATGTAGCCGTTGGCGATCATGTCCGCGTAGTGCAGGTACATGAACGACTGGCCGCTCAGGACGGATTCCTCCTGCACGCGATCGAGGAAGAAGGAGCGCATGAAGTCTTCCTCGCGCTTCTGGAAACCGATCGTGCTCTGCAGGTCTTTATTATTTAACATGGCGTCGGTGAACCGCAGCATGTTGAACACGATGTCCAGATTCTTCGTCCGCGCCCACGCGAGGATGTTGGTCGCATCCTCCAGGTTCGTCGCGAAAATGGTGGCGGCGAGCCCGAACTGGAAATTCGAGTACCGGCCGGCGAGATCCTGCATCGCGGCAATCGTCTCGCACGCCTTGTCGAAGCCTCGCTCGACGTGCCGCACCTGGTTGTGAATGTCGCCGATGCCGTCGAGCGACACGCGCGCGCTGAACAGAAGGTTCTTCTCGGCGCAGAACTTGACGATGCGAGTCAGCTGCGGGATGGCCCGGTGCGGCGTCAGGCCCGTCGTGTTGATGCCGACCTTCCGCATGCGCGGCAGCCGGCGGTGGAAGAGCTCCACCATCTCCGGCAGATCGTTGCGCGTCGTCGGCTCACCGCCGGAAATATTCAGGTTCTCGACCGCGCCCCAGAACCGGTGGTTCATGACGCCATCGAGTTGGTCGAGCGTCATGTCGCTCTTGCGATCGCCGTGCTTCCAGTTGTGGCACATCTCGCAACGCGCGTCGCAGACGAACGTGCAGTTGTAGATGAGCACCGTCGGCCGGATCGGGTGAATTGCGCTGGCGATGAACGTGTTGGCGAGATCGCGGGGAACGCCTGCGGCCGCTTTGGCGAGATAACGCAGCCGGAAGCTTTCGGTAGACATGATCAGTTTATCAGCTATCAGCTGATAGCTGTCTGCTGATAGTACCCCCTTAGCAGCCCGTGATGAAAGTCTGGCGTTGCACCGAGACGGGCGAGGCGCCCCGGCAAGGCGCGACGATCGAGTATACCTGGAGTATGCGAGCGAGGAGCAACGCAGCCGGCGGGGATGCATCGCCCGTCGAATGCAGCCAGACTCTCACCACGGGCTGCTTTGGAACAGACGGTCAAGCAAGGGGTTACTGCGCTTCGCATTGGCGCACGGCGATGCCCGATCCGCTGAGCGGTCCGCCCCAGATCGGTGTCTGGGAGCCCTCGGCGTCGATGAGCACATCGCGTTGAATCTGGCCACTGCCGTTGCCCAGACAGAGAATGTCGCAGGAATACCCGTTGCACTGCGAGCCAGAGGTCTTGACGAGGGTCCCCCACGGTCCGCCGACCGTGGCGAGCGTGTTGATGTCCTTCGCCGATGCCTTCAGAAACGCCACGATCTCGGTGGCATTCATGTGCGCGCCGTACTGGTTGCGCCGGCACTGCAGGATCTCGAGCGGAGTGCCTCGTGACGCGCACGAACCGCCCGTCCCTGGCGTCGGCGTGGGAACCGTCACGGCTGCCGTTCTGAAGGCTGCGGACGCCGACCAGTCGCCCGCCGCGCCAGTGGTGTCGTACGCGCGCGCCCGCCAGAAGAGTTGCTTACCGCTCGGCAGGCCCGAGGGCGCGTCGAGCCGCGTTTGCGTCGGCTGTTCGCCTACGGTCCAGACCACGTGCTTGTTGGCGAAGGAATCGCCATCGGCGACCTCGATCTGATACGACAACGCCCCCACGGGTCCCGATCGCGGCGCGTTGCCGATGAGGAACCGGGGGAGAACCGAGTCCAGCTGCGCGTTGTTGACGGGCTGCAGCAGCACCGGTCTGTCGATCACGACCTGCGTGAAAATGTTGAAGTGCGCGGGGCCGGAGTACGGTCCCGTGTTCGCTCCGTCGGCGGCCTGCGCGCGCCAGTAGTACGTCCGGCCCGTCGCGAGCGCCTCGGGGAGTCGGAGCGACGTGCGGCCGCCTTCGCCCGACGTGACGCCCGCGCGAGTGAACACCTTGGTGTTGAAGGCGTTGTCGGTCGCGATCTCGAACAGGTACGCGATGGGCCGCTGGCTGTTGTTGGGCGAATTTTCGAGGAGCAGAGTGATCGGCTGGCTCGCGACCTCGATGTTTCTGCCGTCCTTCGGCTCCAGCGGCCGCGGCTGCTCGATGAAGACGCCGGGAATCGGGCCGGCGACCGTCGGGCTGAGCACGTGCTCGCTTTTTTCGAGGCCGGCGCAACTCGCCAGCATCAAAGCGGCGAATATTAATGGGTACAATGACCGTGCACGGAATGGCATACGTTTGTTTATCGAGCCAACTGGGCGCAAAGTTTAGGTTGGCCGAGGGCTGGGAGCCCCTGCCGCTCTGACAAGATCACCGCTGGAGGGAAGTTAACTCGATGATAGTACGCCGTTTGCGGACTGTCAACCGATGATGCCGCTAAGCTGGGAGACGCCGGGGGGCCGTCACACCGCGCGAGCGATCATGGTCGGCGGCTGCGCCATGTTTCTTCTGCTGCTCATCCGTACGGCCTGGCTGGACGACGACGCCTACATCACATTTCGCACGGTCGATAACTTCCTGAATGGCGACGGCCTTCGGTGGAACGTCGCGAACCGCGTGCAGGCCTACACGCATCCGCTCTGGATGTTCGCGGTGACAGGCGCGGCGGCCGTCACCGGCGAGATGTACTACGCCTCGATCCTGCTCTCGATCGCTGTTTCGCTGGCGGCGGTGGCGCTCGTCGCCACGCGCCTGACCGACTCCGCCCCCGCGGCCGGGTTCGCGCTCTCGGCCTTCGCGCTGTCGAAGGGCTTTGTCGACTATTCGACGTCGGGTCTCGAGAACCCGCTCACGCATCTTCTGCTTGCGGGGTTCCTCGTCGTCGAGGCGTCCCTGGTGTCGGCCCGCATGCGGCTGCTGCTGTTGTCGGTCCTGGCCGCGCTCCTGATGCTCAACAGACTCGACGCGGGGCTGCTCGTGCTGCCGATGTTTGCGGTCGAGGTGTGGCGCGTGGGCCTGCGGAGAGCCTGGCGTCCAGTCGCGGTCGGCCTGGCGCCTCTTGTGGCGTGGGAGATCTTCTCGCTGGTCTATTACGGCTTCCTGGTGCCCAACACCGCGTATTCCAAGCTGCAGCACGGCGTGCCGCGGCCGGAGATTCTCTACCAGGGATTCCTCTACTTGTTCGATTCGATCGGCAACGATCCGCTGACGCTGCTGATCATTTTCGGAGCGGTCGTGGCGCCGCTGGCGGGCGGGCGGGGCTGGACGACTCCGGCCGGCATCGTGCTGTACCTGGCGTACGTCGTCTGGGTCGGCGGCGACTTCATGAGCGGCCGGTTTCTCACGGCGCCGTTTCTTCTGGCGGTGGTCTGCCTGGCGCGGCAGGGAGCGCCGCCGTTCAACGTGGGATGGGCCCTCGCACTCGGTGTGGTGTGGCTGACGGGGCTGAGCGCGCCGCGCCCGACGATTGCGTCGACGAGCGCCTACGGCTCGGGTGTCGAGCCGGCGAGTCTGATTGCGCCGACGGGTATTACCGACGAGCGGCGCTATTACTATCCACAGGCCGGTCTCTTGACGGCCCGCCGCGGTGCGCCGATGCCCAATCACAAGTGGGTGCAGATGGGACACGATCTGCGCGCGAGCGGGGAGCGTATCTTCTCGACCGACGCCGCCGGCTTCATCGGCTACGCAGCCGGCCCGGGCGTTCACTTCATCGACCGGTATGGGCTGGGCGACGCACTGCTGGCCAGGCTCCCGGCCGAGGTGCCCTGGCGCATCGGGCATTTCGTGCGGCGCGTTCCCGAGGGCTATCGTGAAACGATCGAGTTGGGACCGAACGCGATCGGTGACCAGGGCGTCAAGGCGTACTACGAGCGGCTGCGACTGATCACGGAAGGCCCGATCTGGACGCGCGAGCGCTGGCGAACGATCTGGCGCATGCACACCGGGCAGTACGAGCATTACATCGCGTCGTATGGGCTCGTGCGGATGCCGCTGGCCCGCCTGGAATACGCCCGATCCGAAGGAGCGGCCGGGGCCGGCACGCCAGACCTCGTCGGGATGACGCTGCGCGGCGTCGAGGTATCGCTCGGGGCTTCGCGCACGGCACGCGCGCTCGATCTGAGCGTGTCGAGAAACGATCGGTACCGCATCGCGCTCATGGCGAACGGCGTCGAAGTGCACGTCACCCGCCTCAACCAGCCGATGAGCGGCGACGGCACGCTCCTCACGCACGTCGTCGATCTGCCTCACGAGGTCACGTTCGACGCGGTGCTCGTGCAGCCGTCGGGCGGCGACGCGCGCTATTTTTTGGGACACCTGAAGGTTTTGCCCTGACGATCTCGTGCTACCATTTATTGGCCGCGCGAGCCCATCCGCGCCGCCATCCCAGCCAGACAATCACATTGGGGAGCCAAATCGGCGAACCACATCGGGGAGTGAGAAGGAGCTAGATGAACACGAGGACGAGTAGCGCGCTGGTGGTCGCGGGGGTGTTCGTGGCGAGTGTACTTACTGCCGAGGCGCAAACGCCGCCTCCAGCGAAGCGAATTTTCGTGGACGTGAACCTCGCCGTGCAGCCGTCGGCCCGTACGTTCCAGATCGACGCCTCTCCGCAGGTCTACGGCGAGGCGGCGATCATCAACGCGCTGCAGGGCGTTGATGGGGCGGGGTTGTTGGATGTGTCCGCCGGTTACCGCGTGTGGCGCAACGTGTCGCTCTCGCTCGGACTGACCACGACGATGACCTCCAGCGGGGAAGCGGCCGTCAAGGGCGGCATTCCGCATCCAGTTTTCTTCGATACACGCTTGGAGTCCATCACCACCGTCACCGACTTGCATCACAAGGAGCGGTCGGCCCACCTGTCGGTCATGTGGACGAGTCCGGTGACCGACCGGATCGACGCGTCGGTGTTCGCGGGTCCGTCCTTCGTCAAGGTGTTCCAGGATTTGGTGACCGAGGTGACGGTTTCGCCAGGCACGCAAACCTTCGCACCTGTCGATGTCAAGCAAACGGCGACCAAGTTGGGCGTCCACTTCGGCGGCGAGGTGACCTATCTGCTCACGCCGCGCATCGGCGTCGGCGGGATGTTTCGCTTCGTCAAGGCGAAGGTCGATCTGCCGTCGGTGCCCGCGCTCGATGCGGCGGGTGTCCAGTACGGTGGGGGCGTTCGCCTCCGTTTCTAGAACGCATCTCAACCCCCAACTATTCTTTTTCGTGATTTCGTGCTTTGGTGGCGCCCCGCGTTTGTGAGATAGCTTCCAGTGTCACGCCTCAACGTCCTGCAGGTCTGCGACCACCTGGGCTGGGAAGGGTCGCGGATGCACGGGGTCAAACGGTTGTTCAGCTGGATGATCCCATGTTTCGATCGCCAGCGGTTCAACGTCTCGCTCGTGAGCTTGCGGAAGAAAGACCTGTCGGAAGAGACCCTCGACGCGCTCGGGATCGACATCACGTACCTCGAGCGCGGGAAGTTCGATCCCTTCACCCTGCCGGCCATGCTCCGGCTCGTCGACCACCAGAAGATCGACATCCTCCACATGCATGGCTATGGTGCGACCACCTTCGGGCGCGCCGTGGCCGCCGTCCGCCGGATTCCGGCGATTCTCCATGAGCACGCCAATCTGACCGACACGCCCTGGTTTCAGAAGGTCGCCGACCGCGCGCTCGAGCCGTTCACGGACATCGCGCTCGCCGTGTCGGCGACGACCGCCGAGTTCGTGGTCAAGGCGCGGCAAATTCCTCGGTCGAAGGTGAAGGTCGTGTACCTGGGCGTGCCGCTCGAGGAATTCAGCCGCGAGCGGACGCCAGCCGAGATTGCGGAAGCCCGGCGAGAGCTGGGCATCGGCATCGACGAATTCGCGGTCGGCACCGTCACGCGGCTGCACGACTCGAAGGGGAATGCCTATCTGGTCGAGGCCGCGGCACGCGTGCTCGCCGAACGTCGGGCGGCGCGGTTTTTCCTGGTTGGCGAGGGACCGCTGCTGGCCGATCTCGAGACGCAGGCGGGCAGGCTGGGACTCGGCGATCGGTTCGTGTTCGCGGGCTTCCGCAAAGACGTGGCGCGCACGCTATCGGCGTTCGACCTGAGCGTGTTTCCGTCGCTCTGGGAGGGCACGCCCATCACGGCGTTCGAAGCGCTCGCGATGGGGAAGCCGATTGTGGCCACCGACGCCGACGGGCTGCTGGATATCCTGTCGGCCGATCGCGACGCCGTGATCGTTCCGAAGCGCGACGCGGCCGCGTTGGCCGATAGAATCATCTGGGCGATGGATCATCCCGGAGAGCGCGCCCGGTTGTCGGCCGCCGCGCGCCAGACCGGCCGGAAGTACGACATCGCCGCGTTCGTGCGGAAGATGGAGCGGCTCTACACGCTGATGCACGAGGTCTCGCGGCCCACCCACCGCAAGGGCGTCGCCGCGTCGGATTTGTCGTTCTTATCGAGGTGACCATGCCAGAGATCACGTTCACGGCGCCGGGCCCTGGGCCCTGGGAGCTGGAGCAGACTCACTTCAGCAAGCCCGCCACTCGATATCTCGGCGAGATCTTCCCGGAGCCGCTCGCGCGGGGATTCGGCGAGGGGACCAAGCGCTACGGCCTAATGCTCGACACGTTGCGCATGGCCGTCGTCAACGACTTCTGCTACGCGAAGTTCTGTCCCGTGGGCGCGCCCGACAGCGCGTCGGGTCCACCTCCCCGGGCGATCTTCACGCTCCTCACGTGGCTGCACCCGGAGATCCGCCGCCGCATCAACGCGGGCCCGGACGTCTTCGCGAGGAAGCTGTGGCGCGAGGACATGAAGCGCTGGGACGAGCAGTACAAGCCGGATTCGATCGCCCGAAACAGCAAGCTCCAGAACACGGCGGTCGCCTCGCTGGGCGACGCGGAGTTCCTCGTGTATCTCGAGGACATCCGGGACAACGTCGTCGAAATGATCTACCGGCATCACATCTTCACGATTCCGAGCTCGTTTCCAGTCGGCCACTTTCTCGCCGAAGTGCAACGCTGGACGGGCCTGCCCTCGGGCGAAGTGCTCGGCGTGCTCAAGGGCGCCGCGCCGATATCACGCGGCGTGGCGGCCAAGCCTCGTGCTGCCCCTGCTCGGCGCCATCGTGACCGATCGCGGCGGGCAGCTCTCGCATGCGGCGATCGTCGCCCGCGAGTACGGCATCCCCGCCGTCGTCGGCACCCGCGTGGTGACCACCACGTTTTCTGACGGCGCGCGGGTGCGCGTCAACGGCGACAAGGGGGTGGTTGACCTGGTGGAGGTCGCCAGGTGAAGCCCACGCCGCTCATCGACGCGCTCGACGAGAAGCACTTCGGCGGCAAAGCGGCATCGCTCGCGCGCTTGCTGCGGGCGGGCCTCCCCGTCCCTCCGGGTTTCGCGCTGGCGACGACCGACGTCGAGGCGGTGTTCGACGGCCTTGCCGACGCGTTGACGCACCTGCGCCTCGAGTTCGCCGGGCCCTGCGCTGTGCGCTCGTCGGCCATTGGTGAAGACTCGGAAGGCGCAAGCTTCGCCGGCCAGCACCTCACGCTCCTGAACGTACGCCACGAAGACCACGTGGCCGACGCCGTCCTCAAAGTGCGGGAGTCCGCGCACACCGAATCGGCCCGCGCCTATCGGCGCACCCTCGGCATTTGACGATCGGCCGCGGGTCGGCGTGGTCGTGCAGCGCATGATCGAGTCCGACAGCGCGGGCGTCATGTTCACGAAGAACCCGCTCGACGGCGCCGACGAGCGCGTCATCGAGGCCGCCTGGGGCCTGGGCGAGGCCGTCGTCGCCGGCCTGGTCGTGCCTGACAACTACGCGCTCGACGCGCGAGGCCAGGTGTTGCG
>Ga0209343_10003230_pt1 | contig 20643 bp, 19 predicted proteins | sample RifCSPlowO2_02_FD_184026 | JGI IMG/M metagenome (GOLD analysis project Ga0209343, IMG submission 184026) | Groundwater microbial communities from Rifle, Colorado - Rifle CSP2_plank lowO2_0.2 (SPAdes) (version 2) | ecosystem: Environmental > Aquatic > Deep subsurface > Groundwater | place... | reverse complement strand
AAACTTCTGATATATCTCCTCTGTTAAAAAAGGCATAAAGGGATGAAGAAGAATCAGACAAGTTTTCAAAACATACTCTAAAACAGGTTGAGCATTTTCTCTTCTTCTCTTTGACTTTTCAATATAAACATCTGCAAATTTATGCCAGATAAACTCGTAAATTTCTTCAGTGGCTAAATGCAGTCCAACTTTTTCTAAATGATTAGTTACTTTCTTTATTGTTTTTTCCAGTTCTTCTTTAATCCATTTATTATCAGCATCGGCCACCTCCGAGGAGTCACTCCGTAACACCTCGGAGGTAGCCGACTCGCCCTGCGTAGCCTTGGCGGAGTGGGAATGGACTCCTCCGAGGTGGGCAGAATCTGGTTTCAGCTCCAATACAAACCTTGCTATATTTCTAATTTTTGTCGCAAAATTCCTGAAATTTTTCCCGCGTTCGTCCAAAATCTCCCTCGACACACGTCCATCTCTGCCGGGAATACTATATGTATAAAGCGCCATTCGTGTTGCATCCACTCCCCATTTCGCAATCAAATACATTGGGTCTATCCCGTTACCAAGCGATTTCGAAAACTTCCTCCCTTGCAGATCTCGAAGCATCCCATGGAAAAACATTGCCTTAAAAGGCACTTCGCCAGTAAAATAATTAGCGATCATAATCATCCTGGCGATCCATAAGTATTTAATCTCCGGCGCACTAATCTCAAAATCCCAAGGGAAGTACTTCGCTAATTCGGGATCCAAACTCGCTCTTTCACTAGAGGGTTTACCCTGAGCGAGGTCGAAGGGCCACCCCAATGTCGATAACGGCCAAAGACCCGAAGAAAACCAAGTATCCAAAACTTGTTCATCCTGTACCCATCCTGCACCCGGAGAATCTAACGATACTTTAACCTCTATACTCTTTGTCCCATTGTCCCTTTGTACCTCTGTCACTCTATACCATACTGGTATTCGATGTCCCCACCAAAGAGATCTGGAAATGCACCAGTCGTGAATGTTCAAGAGCCAGTCCTTCAGAATTTTTGCATAGTTTTTTGGTAAGAATTTTATCTTGCCATCATCGATCACCTTTACTGCTCCGTCAGCAAGTTCGCTTACTTTCAAAAACCACTCCTCTGAAATCAAGGGTTCGACTACGCTCTTACATCTTTCGCAAACAGCAACATTGTGCACATAATCCTCCTCCTTTACTAAAATTCCCCTCTCTCTTAATTCCGGTATCATAGCTTGTCGGGCTTCTTCCAATTTCATTCCCGCATACTTACCTGCTAGTTCGGTAAGTCTTCCAGATTTATTAATTACCTGAAGAATTGGGAGATTATGTCTTTTTCCGATTTCATAATCATTGAAGTCGTGTCCCGGAGTTACTTTAATAACTCCAGTTCCAAATTTTGGATCAACAACATCATCAGCAATTACTTTCATTTTTCTTTTCCCAGCGAGCGTTTCTATTTCGAATTCTTTACCGACATATTCTCTATATCTTTTGTCTTTTGGATTAACCGCCATTGCAGTATCACCAAACTTTGTTTCGGGACGCACAGTCGCAAGAGTCAGGGGGCCATATTTCAAGTAATAAAGTTTCTCTTCCCTTTCTTCATATTCCACCTCCACATCCTCAATAGCAGTTTTGCATTTAGGACACCATTGAACAATGTATGGTCCTTTGTAAATCATCCCCTTTTCCCAATAAGTTTTAAACTGTTCAAAAACCGCTCGCCGGGGACCTTCGTCTAAGGTGAAAACTTCGCGCGACCAGTCAGCAGAAAGTCCCATCATCCGCCAACTTGCGGAGACAGATTTATAAATTTTCTCTTTAAATTCCCATGCACTTTTCAACCATTCTTCACGGCCTAATTTTTCCTTAGAAAGACTATCTTTTTTTAATTCCTTATCAAAGGTCGCTTCAAACTGAATTCCGGCATGATCGACGCCAGGTAAAAGCAGAACGTCAAAACCTGAGAGTCGCCTGAAGCGTGCAACAGCATCCAAAATTGAATGTTGCATTGCGTGACCAAGGTGAAGCTCGCCGGTTAAATTTGGCGGGGGGATTAAAACGGAATAAGATTTTTTAGAAGAAGCAGGATCTGCCCGAAACAAATTCTCTTTCTCCCAAAAACCATAAATTTTTGTTTCAGGATTTAAATCTTGTTCCATAATATAAAAAAATTAATAAATCTCTTTTTCATTTGCAAATTTTTTAATCAGTCGGTTGTCACATCCTAATTGTCAATTGTCAAAATCAGAGTCACAATTTTTCTTTCACGTGCCGAAAGATTTTGAGTCCACCGCCACGTGTAAAACTTCTTTTATTAAAATCTGAGTCATGTTGAAAAGTTTAGTTGCTTTTTTCTTTACCCGACCCGTGAAGATATTATGTCAAAAATTTCTCTGATTGTTAAATCATCGGTAGAGGAATTAACTACAGGTCTCAAATATTCACTTGTCAAATGTCGTTAAAATTAAGACCCGGATCTGCTTGTAATTTTAAAGAATCCACTCTCTTTTTCAAATAAAAAGCTGCTGCCGCAATCATAGCGCCGTTGTCGGTCGCCAACCCTTTCGACGGGAAAAAAACTGGAATTCCTAACTGTGAATTGATAACCGAGAACTGATCACGTAAATATTCATTGGCCGCAACGCCTCCACCTACAACGACCGACTTAGCACTATATGTTTCTGCGGCCCTTAATGTTTTTTTAACCAGGACATCAACTATTGCATCCTGAAATTTCACCGCTATCGCGGGGACTTGACCACAGACATCGGACACCTGACTGACATAATTTACAACAGAAGTTTTAAGACCTGAAAAGGAGAAATCAAAGGTATTATCACCGATCATGGGACGGGGGAAATTAAAGGTCAATTGGCTGCCCGCCAAAGCTTTAGCGTCGGAGGGTAAATTGTCAGCTGTCAATTGTTGCGCAGCGCGCTCGATCTCATCTCCTCCCGGATATCCCAATCCTAAAACTCTGGCAACCTTATCAAAAACCTCCCCGGCAGCGTCATCGCGGGTTCCACCAAGCCACCCGTACTTTCCGTGATCTTTCATCAAAATCAAATCTGTGTGCCCGCCGGAGACGATCAATGCCACAATTGGAAATTGTGGCAAGTTAACGGTTTTCGGTTCACGGTTAACTGTCAACCAATTTGCATACACATGCCCAATCAAGTGATTGACGCAAGTCAGAGGTTTCTTCCACACAAGCGCCAAAGTTTTTGCAGTTTCAACGCCTACTAAAAGCGATCCGACAAATCCAGGACCGTAAGCCACGGCGATTGCATCGATCTCATTAAGTTTAGACTGGGCCTGTCGCAGTGCTTCATTCAAAACCGGAACGATCACTCTTACCTGCTCTCGAGCCGCAATCTCAGGAACTACCCCTTGGTATTTTTGATGAAGTTTGGCTGAGGAGGAAACCACATTGGCCAGGATACGCCGTCCATCTCTTACAATCCCTGCACCAGTTTCGTCGCATGTAGATTCGATTCCGAGTATAAGCATTGAGGTTTAGTTTGCCGGCAGAGAAAAGATTAGGCTACAATTCAAAATTGGCTTGATCGCCAATTTGCAAACCGTGAAGAATCGCCAAACCCGCATTAATTTCCAAGACATATTTGGCCTCGGATCTTGGCCGGTAAATCTTTAATTCCCCATCTTTTTTACCGGGTTCGGGTGGAGCATTGCTGGCGATATCAACAATTTTTTTGTCTTCGCCAATCCAAATAACGTCAATCGCAAATTTCATATCTTTCATCCAAATTCCATACAGGCCCTTATTTTCGAAAACAAAAAGTAGGCCCTCGTCAAGCGGCAGAGACTCTCTTTTTGAAAGCCCTTTCTTTCGGTCTCCAGCTGAAGTTGCCACTTTGGTATTAATTCTCAGCGTTCTAACAACGACCACGGTCAGACCATTAGACTTTTGGAAAATTTGACCTGCGCCAGTCTCACCTCGAAAAAAGTTTGCAGTTGTAAAACCCTGCCCGAAAACCAAAAGCACAACTATCAGTAAAAACAAACCAAAAATAATTCCCAAATCTTTCTTCAAACTTATCCACCTGTCCCCACTAAGTATACCGCTTGCCACGGGCGGAATACTGATCTGAACGATTCGTCAATCACCAGCCGATTACCAATGTAAACTTTTCGCGCGAATACCGAAGTTGCACCCCAGGCGGCAAAATCAACTTGTTTCACTGTTCCGCGAGACAAAGCCGGATCGTCCTGATATTTGTCTGGAGGTGGGCGAATTTGATTAGAAATTACAGGCTCGGTCATTTCCACTCTCCGTTCGTCGCTTGTTCCATAGATATCAACCTGAAGTTTTGCATTTACCGCATCAACAGTAGCCTGCACTAGTATATGCTGATTTGTATCATTTTTAAACTGAAAATCAACAGCGGGAGCCCATACGGTTGCATCGAGACCCGCTTTAAAGCCCCCTTGTTCGTAGTAACCGACCCTATACGCGTGTGCAGTTCTGGCGACTACCGGCAAACCGGACAGAAGTGCTGCTCGAAAAACCGTCGTCGAAACCTGACAGATACCACCTCCATCATCAAGCACCGTTCTTCCAGAAGAAATCACATAAGCTTGCTTGTAGCCGGTTGCTCCCGAAACCTCACCAATGGAGTTATTGAAAGAAAAAATTTCGCCGGGCGCCACGATCGTCCCACTGATCCTTGTAGCACCGAGAGTTAAATTGTGAACCCTGTTTTGAATTGATCCTGCAAAGTAAGAAACCCCTCGCCCTAAAAGCTCACGGATCCCTAAAGAATTAATGCGGTCAGATTCGATTTTTGCCCGTGTTACCTTAACCGGCAGGTCAATTCCGACAACATCGTCTGCTGCGACACCATTAATCGAAATTTTGTCATTTATCAGCTCTGAGGTTAGTCTTTTATCTAATTTCTGCCCGTCTTGAGCTGGGGTAAACTCAATAACCTTACCGCTCTCAAACCGCAGCATAGCGTTAATCGTTGGCTTGTCTATGCCTTCGGCTATTCTATTGACAAAATCTTCCAACTGCGTGCCATAAAGCCCCACGTCAAGTAGCGGATCGTTCGAGTCTTCAAGAGTAATTCTTTTAAAAAGAATAGGCTCAGTCCCAAAATTAATTTGCCAAACATTCCCCTCTGGTATTCCTTGAGGAAAAAATTTCAGAATTGAAAAAAGCGTCTTCCCCGAAAGTTCCCATGTCATCCGCTCGAACGAAAGAACAATTCGTTGATTGGAAAGCATCTGGACTTTCCAAAGAGCCGTCTCAGCCTGCACCGTTTTCATTTTTGGCAATTCTTGAACTAGCGGTACTTCAATGGGGACCTCAGATAGGTTTTCAATGCGATCATAGAAGAGGACGGCAAGCCTGGTTTTATCAACTACCTTACCGGGTGATTCTTCTTGAATTTGCCACCTCCCATCCTTAAAAATAATAGTCGCGTCCGCAGCCGGTACTTCATATTTTGCCAAGATTGATGAAAATAATGCTGACAGTTTTTGCCAGTCAATTTGATATATCGGCAAAATTATTGTTTTGGCAAGAGGTGCTTTTAGCTTCTGTGTAAGATCGTTCTTTAAGTTCCCGGTTCTCCCGGTCAAAAAAATACTACTTACAGCTGCCTCTTTATCAAATTCAATCCCCAGCGTTTTTAAATCTGTCACGATTTTTTCTTCTCCGACCGATAAAACAATCCTGGACTTTTCAAATGAGTCGATTTTCCAAGAAACAAGCTGCGAAACTTGCTCTCTGTTTTTTCCCGAGAGAGACAAATCGGCAAAATAGATATTCGGAAATATCTTATTCACATAAAGAAGATTATAAAAAAGGTATAGGGCAAGAATTGCCAAGACGAAAAACAGTGCTTTTTTAAATTCGAAATGAGTTGCCAAAGGTACCACCCTCTCTCTTTTAGCTTGCTAGAAATAAGATCTCTTTATGCTATTATAAAGATAAGCAGGCTTGCCCCGCCACTAAAAGGCCACTAAAAGACACGGGGCCCGGATTCTAAATGCCAGACGTTCTTAAACATCGATTGTCGTACTTTCTCAAACCTTTTTTTTGGTTAACCTCATTACTTATACTGATAATTTTTCTTTCGGGTTGCTCTCTTTTGCCTGGAGCAAAACAAGAAAAAATAGTTACTCTCAAGTACTGGGGTCTTTGGGAGCCAGCGACAACTGTCAATCAAATAATCGATGATTATAAAAAAATTAAACCGAATGTCAATATTGTTTATGAGAAAAAAAGCCGTGACCAGTATCGAGAAGCAATAGAAAATCAAATTCAAGCGGGCAAGGGCCCCGATATTTTCCTGTTCCACAATACTTGGACACCAATGCTCAAAGAAGAACTGGTTCCCGTGCCGGCAAATATTATTTCAGCCAGTGAATTTAAAAAGGATTTCTATCCTACCGCCCTCCTTGATTTGAGAAATTCCGATAAAAAATTCGTTGGAGTACCTCTTGAAATAGATGGCCTTGGTCTTTATTGGAATGAAGATATTTTTAAAGCTGCAGGCATTGCCAGACCCCCGGGTTCATGGGAAGAGTTGGCCCGGGTTGCCGCCAAACTTACGGTCAGTGATACTGCAGGGAATATTAAAACCGCCGGGATTGCTCTTGGAACAGCCTCAAACGTTGATCACTTCTCCGATATTTTGGGTTGGATGATTATGCAAAATGGTGGGGATCTCAAGTCCCCTACTGACAAGCAATCAGCTGATGCCCTTGAATATTATGTCAATTTCACCAAAGGCCCAAATCGCGTTTGGGACGAGACACTTCCCCCTTCAACAGTTGCTTTCGCAGGCGGTAATCTTGCTATGTATCTTGCTCCCAGTTGGCGAGCAATTGAAATTAAAAGCGCCAACCCTCTGTTGAGATTTAAAATTGCGTCCCTGCCCCAGCTTGTAGGAGGTAAGACTACTTGGGCAAGCTATTGGTCTGTCGGTGTTTCAACAAAAAGCCAGCATCAACAGGAAGCCTGGGAATTTATCAAGTATCTTCAAGAGGAGCAGACCCTAATCAAACTCTATTCGGAGGCCGCCAAAAGCCCGAACAGATTTTTTGGTGAGCCATACCCCAAAGTTTCGATGGCCCAAAAGCTTGCCCAAGACCCAATTGTTGGCGCCTATATTCAAGATGCACCCTACATGCGTTCTTTCCCGATGGCCTCTCGCACTTTTGATAATGGTTTAAACGACCAAATCATCAAAGCCTATGAAGATTCTGTAAATAGTGTCAACAGAGGCACTCCGGCTCAAACCGCCCTCCAGACCACCGCCAAAAACGTCACCCAAACCCTTACCCGCTTTGGTGCCAATTAGTCCCACACCTTGGCACCGAAACCCTGAGTCTGCAAAAAGGGCTACGGCGCCAACCATTAAAAAATAAATCATTAAATACTAACTCTCTATAGAATCTGGGCACTTGCCAGCTCTCTTTTTAGCCTTTGCGCGCTGGCCTCTCCTTTTGCGGCGTCACCTTCGAAAGTAAAGCCGCGCATATTAAATTTGATGCGAGCGGCAGAAGAATAAGTCAGCTTGTCGTCCACAAAAAGAACGGTTTGGGGATCAGGATTACCAAACTGTTCTAGAATTTTTGCATATGCGTCACCGCCCATTTTTGATGACTTAAGGACAGAAGAAATAAATACTCTATCTGGACTAAGTCGAGGGTAAAGTGCCAAAACACCACCAGAAACGGATTTAGCCAAAGGCAAAATCGAATCACTAAAAACCATTAAGGTGATTTCTGATTTATTGGCAATATCTGCTATTAAATTTTGCATACCAGCAATCGATTTGCATATCTCTGGGTGAGCAAAAAGACCCCTGAAATCTTCCATGCTTGTCATTGACACCCCTAAACGCCCAAGGAACATTTTCAACAATTTTTCTTCGGTGATTTCAGCAGCCATCATTTCTTTGGAGTAAAAAATAGAGAAAGCCTCGTGAACTTTGGAGGTGTCTAAATTTAATTGTCTGCTTATTAATTGTTCTAAGTCTGGTTCTATGGTCTCAATTAAAACCCCGCCGACATCAAAAACTATAAATTTAATTTTGGGCCTTCCTAATTGAATATCAATATCTCTATTTAAACTTTCTTGAGCATGTCGCGCAGACAATAACCATCTCTGATTATCATCCCGATTAAACTCTGCCAATACTTCGTCCCTTAATTTGCCAAAGTCTATGCCAAATTCTTTTTGCAACCAGCGGACATCCTCCACTACTAAACTGTTAACCCATTTCTCTTTCCCCGGTTGTCTTAGGGCTCTAAGGGAAGCTCGGGCAATTGCCCAAGCGCTATCTCTGTAACCCCTGGAACTTAAAAAAGGCAAATCTTCTGTGGTTATCAAAACTTTATCTTCTTGACCCTTTTTAAATCTCCCTAAATAGTCAGCAACCTGGAGTAATCGCTGAGGAACAGAAAGATCGAAAACACCTCTTATGGCTGGAGAAAATACCCCTAAAATTCGAGCCAACGGTGGTTCCTTTCCTGTCTCATCTTTTTTTATCCCTATACGCTTCGCTGCCAGTTCGGCAACGATATCATTAAGACCATACTCACTAGGAACAACCAATCTTCCTAAATCATGACACAAAGCCAGGGCCTCGGCTTCCGAAGGATCCAACTCACCCACCTCAGCAGATTCCGCCAGTTTTCTTGCGTAAATAGCTGCCAGCAAGGAATGTTCCCAAAAGTCTGGAAAAACTTCATGATGGGCAAAAGGAGCGGCTTCAACAAAAAAAGCTCTAATCCTTTCGATATCAGCCCTATCCCAAGGTCTTTCCAAAACTAGGGGAGTTTCCCGCAAAAACATGCGGGCTTTTTCCAAAATTAGCCCACCTCTTCGGTGAATATCCTCTCTTTGAATATTTTTATCCGGAATCTGCTCTTTTTTAGTTTCCATCTTTTGATTTCTTACATAATACAATATGCGCAATTAATCTAAATTTAGATTAGTCAGTATGTTTACAGTTTCCAGTTATTAATATATGATTCACATCGATGAACCTTCGTCAGGCTATTTTAGCCACGCTGGCCTATCACGACATTTTCGACTACCCATTGACTATAGAAGAAATTCACCAATATTTAATTGGGGGAAAAGCCAGCCTAAAATCAGTAGAAAAAGTACTCAACAGGCTCACAGATGATAAAAAAATAAGTAGGAGACGAGGCTATTATTATCTTAGGAATCACATCGGTTTAGTCAATCGCAGATTACAAAGAAAAAAATATTCAAAATTCAAATTCAAAAAAGCCCTATTTTTTGCCAATCTCCTAAAAATTATCCCAACGCTTAAGCTCGTTGCTATCTCAGGCGCGCTTGCCATGGAAAACAGTCACAAAGATGACGACATCGACCTCATCTTGGTAACCTCAAAGGGCACACTTTGGACAACAAGATTCCTCGCAAATATTCTCCTATTCCCATTTAAGCGTAAGCCGCAACCCCAATTAACCATTAACCATTCACCATCTACAAATAATAAGGCCTGCCTCAATATTTTTTTGGATGAGTCAAGCCTTAAAATTTCCGATCAAAATTTGTACACGGCCCACGAAACTTGCCAGATGAAGCCGATTTGGGATAGAGACGGGACCTATAGTCGATTAGTCAGCGCTAACAATTGGGTCAAAAAATTCCTCCCGAATTGGCAGACTTGTGACTCGGAGCATGGAACACGTAATAAGAACAAAAACGTGTCTCGTGTTACCTATCACTTGTCACCAATTGAAATTTTTCTTAAAAAATTTCAATTGTGGTACATGCGCTCCAAAATCACCACTGAAAAAATAGAGGACACCCAACTCTTCTTCCACCCGCAAAATAAAGAAGAATGGGTGATGGGGGAGTATCAAAAGCGGTTAAAGATTTTAGGTCTAATTAACCGAATATAACTTTCAAAATTTAATATCCCCCAAAAGCAGCAGATGCTTGTCACCTTTAAACTGCATGAAATACTTGTTATCAGCAGTGATAAAAATGGAATCAGTAAAAATTGCCAATAGGTAATAAGAAGCATCGTAAAATGTCACATGATGTAATTTTGCAAATTTTCCGATTGTTAGATTTTCGACCCTATTAAATGAATATTCTTGAATGGCTTGTGAAAGCAGAAAATCAAATTTTTCAATAAATAGCCCGATCGGAAGTTTCCTTATAAGAATATTGCCTACTTCGTAACTCCAGAAAGAGGGCAATAAAATAGTCGATTCCCTTCTTGTAAACTGTCGAAAAAGAGTGAGAGCTTCTTTTATGTTTTCTTCGTTATCCTCTGGAAGAACCATTTTAATAAGTGTCGAAGCATCTAAAACAACTTTTGTCAGTGGCTTTAGCGGTCTTCTCTTACCCATCGAACCACTTCTTCCATACTAACCCTAGGCCCCTTTTTACGTATTCGTAAAAGCTCTTCATACATATCCTTCCCCTTTTCAGTTAACTGTTTTTCAATCGCTTCTTTAACAAAGTTACTTCTTTGACCACGAGGGATGGTCTTGCGTAATTTCGCAGCTGTCGCTCGAGGAATTATTATGTTTATTCTCTCGTAATTTTGTGTTTGCATAACAAAACCATTATTACACATCACATTACACACTGCAAGGGGCCTAAAATTAGGGAACCATCCAGTTACCCTAAGAGTGTACTTCTCGACAGCCTTCGGTAATATTCAAATTTTTATTGCTTCATTCTAAGAGCGCAAGCGAGTAGAGCTTAGATGGAAGTATGGCCTCTATGTATTGGAACAATGAAAGATGATCGGATATTATCGCCTACTTTTCTAATAAACTCAGCTTTTGTCAACCTTTTAATTTTTGCCTCATCAATTGTTCCATTGGCGTAAGGTAGATTCAAGATAGCTTGCTTGACATTAAAACGAATCCCTTGTTGCCAGTCTTTTGGGTCTTTTGCCAACTCCTCACTGGCTTGGCGATTGATTACAATACCGGCTATCGCCTCATTTTCCAGGGGATTTGGGAAAATATACGCAGCACGAATAGAATAACGAAATGGTTCTTGAGAAATACCTCGCAGAATTACACATTCATCAGTTCTTAATAATTCTTTGGCCTCAAGTGCTTGTTCTGCAAGCGAGCTAATAGTTGATGTTCTTAATACTTCTCTAGCCTTAATTGCCTGTTCTGCAAGTAAGTTGATGACTTGTGAGAGATGACAATCTACTAAGTGACCAGTTTCGGTATGAATAGCTTTTTCAGCTGCCATTTTTCTTAAGTTTCGGCTAATAGTTTATTCCGAGCGAGCGAAAACCCTGGTCTTCAGGCCGCGGATGAAGCTTAAATCTCGCGAGCGACAAGTCAAACTTGTCATGCCACGTTTGACGTGGCGAAGGAAGAAAATACCACGGCCGCAAGGACCGTGTGTAGTTTATTTATTAAAGTCTAAAAAAGCAAGGATTGTAAGTTTTTAAAAAACATTTAGCATCAATTTACCAAAGTTTTAACATTTTTCGAAGCTAAACATGATAAAAAATTTTTGAAAACTTATTCTTCTAGAAGGCAAGTTTAAAGTCACTAGTTGACATCCTGATTCCAGCTTTGAGAAAATTAAGGCGGGCTGAAAGTCCTGAGCGAAGTCGAAGGACACCCATTCATAGCTCCCCTGACTAAGGGAGCTTTTTTAATGCTGCGAACCAAATTTATCTTTGTCTCAGGCGGCGTCATTTCCGGCATAGGTAAAGGAATTGCCACATCCTCCATCGCCCTCCTTTTAAAATCCCGCGGATTCTCCGTTACAACCATTAAAGCCGACCCTTATCTTAACCTCGATGCCGGTACCCTAAATCCCATTGAACACGGCGAAGTCTTTGTTTTAAATGATGGCATGGAATGTGATCAGGATTTAGGAAACTACGAAAGATTTTTGGATCAAGACTTAAACAGCACCAATTACATGACAACTGGCCAGATCTTCGAATCGATTATTGACAAAGAACGCGCGCTTGGTTACGAGGGCAAAACAGTCGAGTTTTTCCAACATCCTCCGGAAGAAATCATTTCCAGGATCAAGCAATGCGCCAGGAAAAATCGCGCTGATATTGTTGTCTTTGAAGTCGGGGGCACGGTAGGGGAGTACCAGAACCTTTTGTTTCTTGAAGCTAATCGTTTACTAAAACTCAAATATCCTCGTGATGTTCTCCACGTCCACCTTACTTATTTGCCCATCCCGTCATCGATAGGGGAGATGAAATCAAAACCTGCCCAGATGTCTATACACCAGCTTGCCACAGCTGGCATTATTGCCGATTTTGTACTGGCCCGCGCCCAAGTCGCCGTCGATGAAAAACGAAAAGAAAAAATTGCCGTTGCTTGTGGTCTTTCACCGGATGATATCATCTCAGCGCCTGATGTTGAAAACATTTATCAAGTCCCGCTCAATTTTGAAAATCAAGATTTATCCGACAAAATTCTCAAGAAGCTCTACATCAAACCCCGGAAAAGAGACCTTTCTGACTGGAAAGTCATGGTCAATTCGGCCCTAACTGCCAAAAAGACCGCTAAAATTGCCATGGTCGGCAAATATTTTTCAACCGGCGATTTTACTCTTTCCGATGCTTATCTTTCAGTCATTGAATCGATAAAGCACGCTGCAGCCCAAAACGATATCAAGCCAAAACTGGTCTGGATTGACAGTACCCAAATCGAAAAAGAAGGATTAATGATTTTGGCAGGCTTCGATGGCATCGTGGTACCGGGTGGTTTCGGAGGAAGGGCTGTTGAAGGCATTATTTCATCAATCCAATTTGCCCGCCAAAACAAAATTCCTTATTTTGGTCTTTGTTTTGGTATGCAATTGGCAGCTGTCGAATTTGCCAGAAATGTGTGCGCCCTTAAAGACGCTCACACAACAGAAATTAACTCGCAGACAAATCATCCCATAATCCATGTTATGGAATCTCAAAAAGAAAAAGTCGAGAAAAAAGAACTTGGAGGATCTATGCGTCTTGGTTCTTGGGAGTTTAAAGCAACCAAAGAAACCAAATTTGCCAAAGCCTATGGGATAGTCACAGGCAGCGAACGCCACCGCCACCGCTATGAATTTAATAATAAGTATCGGGAAATTTTTGAAAAAAAAGGCATGCAAATTGCCGCCACCACTAAGGACGGTAAATTAGTCGAAGCGCTAGAATTAAAAGACCATCCTTTCTTCATTGGTGTCCAATTCCATCCAGAACTCAAATCTCGTCCCTTGCGTCCCCACCCGCTCTACCTGGCCTTCATGAAGGCAGTCAGCGAACAAGTCAAAACTGAGGGGTTGACAAATAAAAAATCATTGTTAAAATATTAGCAGTCGTAAGCAATAACTGCTTGCGGCTTTTGCTCTAAAATCTGCCTAAACAATTTAGTGACTTGCCCAATTTATCAATTACCATGCTGAAGCCTTTAGCCGGATACGTCCTAATCGAACCCGCTCCCAAAGAAACAAAAACCGCCTCCGGCATTGTTCTTCCCGAATCTGCCGATGAAAAACCTCAAGAGGGAAAGGTTTTGGCGTGTGGCGAAGATCTTGTCGAAGAAGGCAAAATCATTAAATGTCCGGTCAAAATAGGCGACAAGGTAGTTTACAAAAAGTGGGGCGGCAACGAAATCAAATACGAAGGCAAAGAACTTTTATTGACTAAATTCGAAGACCTAATGGCGATTGTAACGAAAGGAGGTAATTAGGCTGGTAGGCAAGTAGGCTTGTAGGCAAATACACCCACGAGCCCATATACCCACGAGCCCATATACCTAATAGTGGCTAAACAATTACTTTACGCAGAAGAAGCAAGAGCAAAGCTAAAAAGCGGAGTTGATAAGTTGGCTTACGCTGTTGCTACGACTCTTGGTCCAAAAGGCAGAAACGTCGCTTTGGATAAAAAATGGGGTGCGCCAAATGTTGTCCATGACGGTGTTACCGTTGCTAAGGAAATTGAGCTTGAAGACCCTTTTGAAAATATGGGCGCTTCCTTAGTCAAAGAAGCAGCCAGTAAAACCTCAGACGTTGCCGGAGACGGAACTACTACATCAGTAGTTCTGGCTCAAGCAATGGTGGAAGAGGGCCTCAAAAATATTACAGCCGGCGCCAACCCCATGATTCTCAAAAAGGGGGTTGAAAAAGCGACCGATACAGTAGTTACCGAGCTCAAGAAAATGGCCAAAAAAGTTGCAGGCCAAGATGAAATCGAAAAAATTGCCACTATTTCGGCAGCCGATCCTCAAATTGGCAAAATGATCGCCGAGGCTCTCCAAAAAGTCGGTCCGGACGGTGTCATCACTGTCGAAGAAGGCAAAGGCCTTGAACTCTCAGTTGACTATAAAGAAGGCATGGAATTTGATAGAGGATTTGTTTCCCCGTATTTTGTGACTGATCCAGACAAAATGCAGGCCGTTGTTGAAGATGCTTATATTTTAATTACCGACCAAAAAGTAGCCTCGCTCTCCGATCTTTTACAGTTTTTAGAAAACTTTGTCAAAATTTCCAAAGACTTAGTAATCATTGCTGATGAGGTTGAAGGTGAGGCTCTGGCTACTTTGGTTGTCAACAAACTGCGCGGAACCTTCAATGTTCTGGCAGTTAAAGCTCCCGGTTTTGGTGATCGCCGTAAAGAAATGCTTGAAGATATTGCCACATTAACCGGTGGGGTTGTTATCTCCGAAGATATGGGCCGCAAACTGGAATCGGTAACCATTGAAGACTTGGGAAAGGCAGATAGAGTAGTTTCGGATAAAGACAATACAATTATCGTTGGCGGTAAAGGTGCCAAAAGTGCCATTGAAGGCCGTATCAAACAGATCAGAAACGAAATTACCACAACCGAGAGTGATTTTGACAAAGAAAAGCTCGAAGAAAGACTTGCTAAGTTATCTGGTGGAGTGGCCGTTATTAATGTCGGTGCCGCCACCGAAATTGAGCTCAAAGAGAAAAAAGAGAGGGTTGACGATGCAGTTCATGCCACCAAAGCCGCTGTTGAAGAAGGCTACGTTGTTGGTGGGGGAGTTGCTTTGCTTCGGGCAATGAAATCTTTAGACAAACTTGGTTTGAATAACGACACGGATGAAAGAATTGGTGTCGAAATTGTCCGCGAAGCCTTAGAAAAACCCCTAAGTATGCTTGCCAAAAACGCCGGAGTTGATAGCGGATGGGCGGTTAAAGAAGTCGAAAAGGCGCACGGCAATATCGGCCTTAATGCTCTAACAGGTAAATTTGAAGATCTTGTTTTGGCCGGAGTAATTGATCCTGTCAAAGTCACTCGCACCGCACTTCAAAATGCAGCTTCTATCGCCATGATGATTTTAACGACCGAAGCACTAATTACCGATCTTCCGGAAAAGGAAAAAGCTCCCTCTATGCCCCCAGGCGGCATGGGTGAATACTAATTTGACCTTTTTACCTCAAATTTATTAGAATTTCCTTTTCTCGCATTTAGACCCGCACATTTCTTATTTCAATACAATCTTTAAACGTGCGTTATCCACATGCGCCGCAAAGCTAGTCAAGTTCGTTTTGGTCTGCACTCGATAGGTTCTGGCACCGGAATCTAAAGTAATTTTGGACGAGGTCGCCAAAGTTCCGACTGATGAGCTTGTCGAAATCTCACTATTCCAAACGGGGTGCTTATCAGTTGTATTATAAAGTTGGGCAAACATTTTGCCATTTCCGTCCTGTACCCAAATTGAGGCTTCAAAAACTACCGACTCAATCTGTGAATATTTATTGGTATCGATTGTCACTTCAAGCCCGGCAAGATCAACATAACTGTTGCTACTGGTTGTACCTGAGCCAATCGGGATAAAAATTTCTTTCTGGGCTGTTTGCACAATCGTTTGTGATTCTTTTTCAACTACCGTTTTTGTTTCGATAGTTTTTGTCTCTACTTTTGGCTCGAAAGACGGTTTTGGAGAAGGTGATTCTTTAGGCACCGGTGAAGGTGTGACAACCATTTGAATAGTTCTTACATCTTCCAATTTTTGATCTTTAATATTTAATTTTTGATTCTGTAGCACCCAATAGTTCAGATATAAAAGGTCGACAAGCGCTAAAACCAAAATCGCCAGCCCTATTTTAGTTAAAATCCTCTGAGCAAATGTCTGATCCATAGACAGTCTTAATTCAGTTTACCATGCTTGCCCGCCGAAGCTTAAGCGTAGGTGGGACAGAGGCTGAAGGGTCAAATGTCAGCCGATTATTATATGCTACACTGATTAGTGAAATGGCATTTAGACCCCCCTCTCAAGGTCAAAAGAAAAAGCTGTCAAAGTTTCTAGGTCAAGATGAAGAAATCATTTTAGTGACTTCTATTGGCACTCGCTATTTCTGGACTAAATTTTTTACTCTCTTGCCCCTTGCCTTTTTAATTATCGGAATACCCAAGTTGGGCGCGCTTATTCGTATGAGGCAGTCTTATACATATGCCTTAACTAACCGCCGCTTCTTGATTATCAGAGGAATCTTCTCTAGAAAGATTGTTACCGCGCCTCTCGATCGCATCACCCATATTACAGTCGAACAATCAGTCGCCCAACGATATCTCTACAACACCGGTCATCTGGTTATCATTACCGCTGGTTTTGACCAGAGAGAGATTGTCATCGAACACATTGGCAACCCGGTCGAATTTAAAATTTTACTGGAAGAATTAACCCATAAACTTGAATCTGAAGAAGACGAATCCCCAAATTTGCCTCTTCGTTCACTAAGGTAAAACGCTGGCTGGGTCAACCGCGATCCCGTTATCATAAATCTCCAAATGGACATGAGGTCCGGTAGTTCGGCCAGTTAGACCGACCGCGCCAATTATAGTATTAGTATTAACCAAGTTACCTACGCCCACCTCTATTCTACTCATGTGAGCGTAAAGAGACTTAAGACCATCTCCATGGTCAACAATTACAATATTGCCCTTACCATCAAAAACCTGCCCGGCAAACTCCACGATACCGGAACCAAGAGGATGAATAGGTGTTCCCAAACTTGTAGCAATATCGTAGGCCCGATGATACCCGCTGTAGCCCTGTGAAAGATAACCATCTACAGGTTTTTGGAACTCAAAGGGAGAGCGACGTGAATTGACCGCATAGCCTATCTCTATTTGAGCTTTAGGAATATTATCTTGCCGATTTTCAGCAACTAAAATTGCCCGGCCGTTGATCTTGATTTCAGCCTCTCTTGGCTTGATGTAAGAAATAATCGCGCTCGAAAATTGCAAAGTCACGGCAAGTATAATAATGAACTTAGAAAATAGCCTTGCTCTCGGCCTAATTTTTATCTGAGTACGTATCAGGCCTGCGCCTTGCAGGATAGCCTCTTTAGCCTCCATCTTGGCAATTTTCTTTAAATCCCTTTTTATTTTTTTGATAGTTTTTATCATGTTTTTCCCCACGAGAAGTCCACAATAATATTTTTTAGGGACTTGAGCATTTAGCCCATAGTGGGAATTTTACGGAGAGAAATCATACCATAAAAATACCCAAATGTCAAATCCCATAATAATCTTGAGAAGGCAAAATTATTATGTCAGGGGATTGTGCCAAGCTGAAGCGAGGTGCTTGTGCTGAGTTCGCCAAAGTGTTAATTTAAAAATCAATGCCTCTTTCAATTTCAAAATTCAAATTTCAAAATTCAAAAATCAAAAAAATACCACTTGTCATTTGTTATTTGTCACTTATCACCATTGTTCTCTCCGGCTGCAATGCCATTGGTGAGGGCAAAACTTCTGCCCTGCAAGTTACATCGGTCCCCGAAGCCTCAGTCTTCTTGGATGGTAAACACCTTGGCAAAACGCCATTTTTCTCCGATCAACTTAAAACAGGGGAACATTTGCTTAAAATAACCGTTTCCGAAGCAAGTTTTGTGGATAAGATTACTCTAACTGGCGGTACTCTGACTGTCGTTAATCGTGAACTTGCCAATAACTTTCTGGCTCAACAAGGAGAAATCCTCTCCCTTGCACCCGGCGAAAAAGGTCTTTTTATCTCCTCCATGCCCAATGGTGCCGATTTAACTGTCGATGGTAAGTTAATCGGCAAAACGCCAGTCCTCACTGACGAAATTGAAGATGGCGAGCACAAAGTTCTTCTTTCGAAAATGGGCTATCAAGAGAGGCAATTTTCTATCAAAACTTCAAGCAAGTATCAACTTGCAGCCGACGTAACTTTGGCTTCAGAAATTGCCAAAAGTATAGGATCAAATAACCCCTCGCCTGCACCTCAACCTAAAGTGGAAATCACCCAAACACCTCAAGGGTTTTTAAGGGTGCGTCAAGAATCATCAATATCCAGTCCTGAAATCGGCAGAGTCAAGACCGGTGACCAGCTTGAAATTATCCAGGAGACCAAGGATTGGATCAAAATTAAATTCGAGGGCTCGCCTCGCTTCGCGGGCGAAGCGGGCAAACAAGGTTGGATTTCCAGCCAATACACTAAAAAGTTATGACGCCTAATACCTAAAGACGAACGCTTTTAGTAATTTTCAATGAAGTTTAATTTTCTAAATTTCAAAATTAAATCATTAACAATTGAATGTAAATTGAAAATTAAAAATTTGAAATTATTGAACTGCTTTAGTCTTTAGCAATTTAGCGTTTATCAACCCTCATGATATATTTAAAGTATGGTTACCCGATCTCTTGTCAAGCTAATCGATGAGGCCATTATTCCGGCAGTCTCCTTAATATGTGGCAAAATGATTGGCCTTTTAGCATCAAGCTATTTTCTACATCTGCCCTTTACTTTCAAAAATGGTCAGTTCTTAAAAATCTTGCCTTCTGTTCAGTTCCAAAGCCTAGAAGCCTACACAACCGCCGAGAATTACTCAAATCTGGTTATGTTTCTGGTAGCGGCGGCAGGCACCGTTTATGTTTTAGTTCGTGCGCACTATTTTCATGAAAGCCATATTCACCCAAGTCTTCATGCCAAACTTGTCGCCATCGGCCAAGACTGGTTGGTTGCTCCAAGCTATCATCTTTATCATCAGGCGGTCATCTGGCTGGTCTTTTTGTGGTTAACTGTGGGCTTTTTGGTCCTATCCACAATTCTTGGCACAACTTATCCGCAAATTGCCATTATTGCTTTTGTTGTCGCTGCCAATTTCTCCTGGGTTTTAGCGGTTGATATTGAAAAAGAGATAGAGCTTGGCAAAAGCCAATAAATTGTTAAATTGCTCTAACAATTCAACAATAAAAAAATATGAATTACACAAAAATCCTTCTTAACTTCCTTGCCGTAGTTCTTCTTATTGGTCTAATCGCCACCCCGTTCTACTTTGCCCGCAATTTCGCCAAAGTTGCTGGCGTTAAAAGTAGCTCGCCATATCTTTTGGTTTCCCAGATCGAGAAATTTCCCAACATTACCTTTTCTCAATCAAGCGACGCTTATCGCATCAGCCTTACCAAGCAGGGACCTTCTCAGGCATTTCTCGGAGTTTTGATTATCAATAATCCGACAGATTCAACTCAAACCTATACTCTCAAGATAATTTCAGGCCAAGCAAAATTATTCTTTGGAGAAGATCTAAAAAATCAACTCACCAAAATCTCCATCCCCTCTGGTGCTGCTGTCCCCATCAGCCTCTACTCAGTAGAAGAATCCACCGCCTCAAGCCAAACAGTTGAATTTATCATCCACACCAACTGAATTTGACAAAAGATCTCATAGTTTGATATTATCCGCAGCAATATGGCAGAGAGATTAGGATCAATCGATGTTGCCCAACTCCATGCCCAACAGATTGAGACCAGAAACCGTTTTTTCGGAAAGGAAATTCTCCCCGAACCTCCAATGGAATTAACAGAATTCATCGAGAGAACCTGCAAATTAGGTTTTACTTTTGAGCCTTACCTTAGCCCAGGCAAACACTTTTCTTCGGATTCAGATTATCCGGGCTGGGTTGTAAGGCCGCAGGCATGGTTTTTCGACCAGATAAAGCGCGGCAATATTTCTCCTGACTCTGTCAGACTCCCCCTACAGTGGGCCGCTATGGAAACGATCGAAAGGCCGAGTTACGACAGAGGAGGACAGCTTTATGAAAATGATGCCCTAGCATCAATCCTTGAAGATTTAAGAAAAGGCGGCAAAATTGCTGTACCCGACTGGTGCAAGCATATTCCGTCAGTTTCCCGTTTTGGAGTTTCCGCGGATGAAATTAGCGGGCCGGTAGCATCGCGTTTTGCCGAAGTTGTCAAGGTTAACGCGGTAAATGTAGATGCGCCTACTTATATGGCTTTTAATTACTTAGGTAATATTGCCCATCCCGAATTTGGTCAGGCAAACACCGCAGAATGGTTTGTAAATATTTTCGCCCGTGGTTACCGGCTGATCGGTGGTAACTCCGATAATGATGGTTTGGCCGGCGTCGGCTGCGATTCGTCTGATGGTCACCGTGGCGACCTCGGTTTCCGTCTCCTGGTAGCTTTTCCTCCCAAAAACGCTTGATAACTTGGTAAATTTAATCCTTGGATTAAGACTCTTGGAAAAATCAGCTATTCTTCACTGCAAATAGCGAATGATCCTTGCCGGTAAAAAGTCATTAGCCATTTTCGATTAGGAGCTCAATCTTCATTCCTTGTATTGAAAAATTTTCCTTGCAAGTAGTATAATTTCCTTACTATATGTCACAACTAGCTACAATT
>Ga0209343_10003228_pt1 | contig 20647 bp, 21 predicted proteins | sample RifCSPlowO2_02_FD_184026 | JGI IMG/M metagenome (GOLD analysis project Ga0209343, IMG submission 184026) | Groundwater microbial communities from Rifle, Colorado - Rifle CSP2_plank lowO2_0.2 (SPAdes) (version 2) | ecosystem: Environmental > Aquatic > Deep subsurface > Groundwater | place... | reverse complement strand
GATGCGGAGATGTATTACAAAAAGGCAATAGAAAATACTTCCCCTGACGACCAGAAAAATGCCATGTTTTATAATAACCTGAGCTGGGTCTATATTGAGACCAATAAGAGGCTTGCGGAGGCGGAAGCACTTGCTCAAAAGGCTGTGCGTCTGGATATTGCAAGGGTCTACATATATCTTGATACGCTCGGGGTTATATACACAAGGCTAAACGAATATGAAAAGGCTGAGGATTCCCTGCTCACTGCGTTGAGGAATGCCCCGTATGAAAAAACTGCATTAAGGCATATCAATATACACCTCTTTGAACTTTACGAGATAAAAGGCGACAGGTATAAACTGCAGGAAGTTGTTGAAACACTCAGGGGGCTCGGAAAATGAAACTTTCTTCAAGAGAACGGCTCATATTCGCCCTTGATGTATCCTCTTTAAAGGAGGTCGCAAAATGGGTGAAACTCCTCAAAGGATATGCCGGGGTATTCAAGGTAGGGAAGGAGCTTTTCACTGCATGCGGCCCAAAGGTGGTGGAGGTAATACATAATAGCGGAGCCGAGGTATTTCTGGATTTAAAATTTCATGATATTCCAAACACAGCGGCAAAGGCAGGAATAGCAGCAGCAAATCTTGGAGTTAAGATGTTCAATGTCCACACCCTCGGCGGTCTTGATATGATGGAGGCTGTGAGAGAGGCAGTGGATAAGACCTGCGACAAAGGAAGACAGCCTATTATCCTCGGCGTTACCATATTAACCAGTTTAAATGAAAAAGATATAAAACAGGTTGGAATACAGGGGCCTATCAAAAGCAGGGTTCTTTCCCTTGCAAAACTTGCACACAGAGCAGGGCTTGACGGCGTTGTTGCATCGCCATTGGAGGTTAGAGATATAAAAAAGAAAGTGGGGAAAGATTTTATTGTTGTAACACCGGGTATACGAACGCCTGATTCAAGGCCTGATGACCAGCGCCGCACAATGACGCCAAGAGAGGCAATTCAAACAGGCGCAGATTATATAGTCGTAGGCAGGCCCATAAGAGAGGCAAAAGACCCTGTAAAGGCAGCGAGGAGGATATTGGAAGAGATTTAAATGAAGCATCTTTGCCTATAAAGAGGCATTATTCGTTATTTATGAAGCCCAAATCCAAAAGATTTGAAGCATCTACTAAAAAACTCCACAGGCTTATTGCCATCCTGCGCATGCTTGATAATCGCGAGCGCTGCACATACAAATCTCTTGCTTATAAATTCAATGTTAGCAAAAAGAGCATTGAAAGAGACATAAGAGACCTCAACTCAGCAGGCTTTTCCATTGTCTTTGTCAAAGAAGAGAACACCTTCAGATTTACCGACCCTGACTATACCTTAAGAGACCTTGACCTGAACAAGGATGAACTCGCCTTCCTGCTTATCGGCAGGCAGTTTGCCCACAACCTCGGCAAGCCGTTTGAAAAAGCCTGTCAGTCGCTTTTAAGAAAGGCTCACAAAGATACCGGCATAAAAACCCGTGAACGGATAAAAGGGGCAGAGGAAAAGTCTCATTTCTGGGTGGATATGGACCAGATGGAAGGATTTGAAAAAGTTGAAAAACAGTATAATGCAATTAACGAAGCGATGGACAGAAAGCAAGAGATTGAAATCTTATATAAGGACATGGGAAAGCAGGAAGAGACCAGAAGAAGCATTGCGCCCTATGGTCTATTTTTCCATGAAGGACTCTGGTATCTCATCGGATATTGCCATCTCCGCAATAAGATAAGAATCTTTGCCTTGGATTGCATTAAAGAAATCAAAGTAACCAATGTGCCATATGCCATTCCGGATGATTTTGACATCAACGAATATTTTAAGCCGGGTTGGCGAATGAGGCGGTACGGCGCTCCTGTGGAGGTTGTTTTGAAATTCTCGGAACGCTATGCCCGATGGATAAAGCGCAGAAACTGGCATCCGACGCAGGTCATAGAGGAACAGAAAGACGGCTCTATCATCTTTAAGGTAAAGGTGGAAGGAACGGTTGAACTCAAATGGTGGACATACCACTGGATACCGTATGTTGAGGTATTGTCTCCGCCAGAGCTTAAACAAGAGATGATTGAGGAGATGAAGGCAATGCTGGAGGTGTATGGCAATAAAGGGTTAGACCAATAAATTGAATCATGATATAGTAGGCAAACAATGATAAACAAGAAAAAAATAAAAGAAGCAGCGCGGCGTTTGGTAAAAGAGTTTCATCCTCAGAGTATAATCCTTTTCGGCTCTTACGCAAGGGGCACTGCAGACAAGCACAGCGATGTAGATTTGCTTGTTATATGCCCTTTCAAAAAAGACCGAAAGAAGTTGATGATAGAAATGGATATGACCCTGTGGGGGTTAGGAATGGCAAGGGACATTATTGTTCTGACCCCCGAAGAATTTGAAACAGAAAAGGATATTCCTGGCACCATAGCGCGATACGCATGGAAAGAAGGGAAGTCGCTTTATGAGCAGAAGCAATGAAACAGCAAAAATCGTCAAACAATGGATAGAATATGCAGAAGAGGATATTCGGCTGGCAAAACATGCCCTCAAAATTAAAAGCTCATGCCCTTATAAGCTTATCGCCTATCATGCACAGCAGTGCGCAGAAAAATATTTAAAGGCATTTCTGGCGCTAAAAAAGATTGATTTCCCCTACACCCACAACATAGCGCTCTTAATAGAGATATGTTCCCCTCTTGCACATTGGGCAAAAGACCTGCAAGGCGCAGAAGCTTTAACCCCCTATGCCATTACCGCCCGCTATCCGGGAAAATACATTGTCACAAAAAAGGAAGCAGTACATGCTATAGAAATTGCCGCCAATGTGAAGAAGGTTATCAAAAAGGCATTAAGGCAAGAAGGGCTGAGGCTTCCTTAAATATAGTAACTGAGCCAGGTTAAGAACTTATCTGGAAAATATATGGAGATGTCCCATTACCCTCTGCCGCCAGTAAATATACATGATACTGCTAAATTTTAACAAGCGACATAAGACTGTCATCAGAAATTTGTATAAATATGCATTATTGTTGAAGCTAACTAAAAGAGTGTAAAAATGCAACACCCAAAGCACATTCCACACAAAGAAAGAGATTCTCGTATTAATAGTGCAGTGACAGCAATCAAAGCCTTGGTAGGGCTTGATCTTATTCCAAAACACAAGAAAAACTTGATTTCTTCCTGTATTTGGAAAATTACAGAAGCAGATGGCAAGCATAATACTAGATATCGAAGTTATAGAAGTCTTCGCGCTGCTAAGAAAGAATTGCGACATGAGCATGTATTTGAAAGAAAAAAACTAGTAGAAGAAATCCTGAAAAACCCTGACAATATAGATAAGATTACTAAAAAAGCTATCGCTTGTCTTGTTACAAAAAATGAACACAAAAAATTATCCGAGGTATCACATAAGAATCCCAAACTTGTAGGGTGGGAACGTTACGATAAAGCTCATATAAAAATATGCGATCTCAAAAAACCAAAGGATTACAAATGAAGTTATAGACGCACATCTTCCGCTTTTAAGCCGATAGACAATAAAATTTAGAACGTAGAGTATCTGAAACGGCGCCAGATTTATTTTTCCTGATGTTCTTGGCACGAAGCCATGCAACATTTCCTGCATTTCACAATTTACCCCCTTTAAAAATCACAAAACATCAACCAGTTAGCCCCTCCACCGACATAAGGCTGTCGTTTGACTGTGGTATCTTTGAGATAAAATAGAAAAGGAGATATTTTTATGTCTAAGAAAAATGAAACAGGAAATGGCATTATGAGCAAAGCCGGTATTCCAACCGGTTTTAAAAAACTTGACAGGCTTATTCCAGGGTTTCAGCCTTCCGAGCTTGTAGTTATAGCCGGACAGCCGGCTATGGGCAAGACCTCGTTATGTCTAAACATCGCAGGGCATTTGGCGTTAAAAAAGGATATACCTGTGGCTCTCTTTTGTTTTAAGGGGGCAAAGGAGGTTGTTGGAAGAATGTTTTCATCCATGGCAGAGGTAGATTTTCATAAACTCCAGGCAGGCCGCTTAGCAGATAATGATTGGGACAAAATTATTGGAGCCGTGGACTTGCTCCATGAGGCATCTGTGTATATAGAGGATACATCCGGGCAAACGCTCAAAGACATGGCAAATTCGCTAAAAAAAAGCATAAAACTTCACAATTGCAGACTTATCATAATTGATTATCTCCAGCTTATAAAAAGAAAGCAAAACACACCGATATTTGAAATGGTCAAATCCATCAAAGACATGGCAAAAGAATTTGCTACCCCCATTATTGTTATTTCACGGCTTCCGCGTCAGGTTGAGCAACAGGCTGAAGGCAGGCCCAATCTGACTGACTTGGGAAAGATTGAGCAATATGCTGATACTGTTATATTTATCCATAGGGAAGAGATTTCCAGACCATGCAGTTGTCGCGGAAAAGTATGCAGTTGCGGCAGAAGGAACAGCGCAGAGATTATTGTTGCTAAACAACGGGATGGCCATACAGGCAGTATTGAACTGACATTTTATGATGAGTTTGGAAGGTTTGAGGATTTAAAAAGCACAAAGAAGTAGCCTTGCTCTCCCAATATAAAAAATCCATCCTTTGCACCCAAACCCCACCGACATAAGGCTGTCGCTGTGATGTGTTAGTATTCATAATCAAAAGGAGGGCATGCTTATCTTATGAAAAAAACTCCGGCACGTAAAAAGGAAAAAACAATTACTTTAAAATTTGATAATCACGATAAAACCCCTGAAATTTTGGAGTTGTTTAAAAATCTCAAAGCCAAGCTGCCAGCGCTTGAGGAACTGCTTAAAACATGCAGCAGTCATTGGGGCTACGAGGATCCTGTGTATAGGTTCTACCATCAGAGTTACAAGGTATATTATCTTCAGGGAAGCACTATGGAAATAATAAAGAATCTTCAGGAGTTAGCTCCTGAACGTCCTTTGAACGAGTGGTTTTTACATATCGTGAAAGAGGGAACCGGAAAAAAGTTTAAACAGGAGGATAACAAGGACTGGCTTCCTGTCACGAGACCTATTGTAGAAGCATTTTTTCATGCGCGATATTTTTTGGAGATGGCTGTTAAGTATGGGCGAGAACTCAAGTATCCGCCCCGATTGATGCCAAGCGGCTGGGCAGCACTGTTATATCTGTATAACCTGAGACATGCGGGATACGGGGATGGTTAAGAAAATTACCTTTTGCCTGCTTTTATGCTATATTTGGCGGAACTACAAGGACACCATATCTATATCCTTTCTATATTAAGTAAGGTGTCCCTATAATTGGCCATATCTATTCCCTTCCCACATTAAAGTAAGATGTCCCCGGAATTCAGACATGAACAGAATACTCTTAGAAACGAAAAAAATCATTAAAAGAGATAACCTGTACGATTATCTTCGAGTCTATCCATGGCTGACTGGATACCTTGGTGATCCCAGCTCCAAAGTCTGGTTCCTCGGGGAGAATCCGAGTCTTCGGGGTATAAAGAATGTTCATAATCGACATCCAACGCAAACGGAAAATCTTCAGTGGAACAATCATGATGGTGATAGGTTATTTAGAGAAGCTCTGACTGAGGTTGGTTTCAAAGGTGGGCAGCCGACAGAAAATGAAGGATGGTATTGCTACATCACCAACGTTATCAAGGAACCGGAGATCGTAAAAGATAGGAATGAAAAGAAAAAAGATTCAAATTATTGGAAAAAACAAGCACTACGCTGGCTTCCAATATTGCAGCTTCAGATAAATAATGGCAACCCTTTTGTCTTGGTAGCAATCGGCAAAGCTGCCCTTAACATACTCACCTATATGAAACTTAATGGTTTAAAAAGCCCTTCATTAGTTTTAATTCCACACTATTCTTATGTTATGTTTAGGCCAGATAGGAAGACTCGACTTGGGCCAAAACATCCTATCCGCATAAAAGAGTTCAAGGACAGTATTAATAGAATCAAACAATTATATGGGTAGTATTAAGCCGTCAACTCGGGCAAATGGGCTGCTCTGCACTGGAGGAAATAGGGGGAAGTAGGGAATTCCGGGGAATTCCGGGGACACTATACATAATTCTTTTTAGCAAATGATTAACAAGAAAAGGATACAGATTATAACACCGGATGACGCATACAGGTTTCTTCGGGAATTGGGGGCATCAGACAGACTAATACTGCACTCGCAGTTGGTATGTGAGGTTGCGGAAAAAATAGCTGAACAAATCTCAAACTTAGGGATAACAATCAATAAGCCGCTTGTCCTACTTGGAGCTGCCCTGCATGATGCTGGGAAGATACTCCATCCAGAAGAACTGGATGATGCGGGCAGCAGGCATGAGGAAGCCGGAGAATCTCTATTACTCAAATATGGGATAGCCCCCGATATTGCCCGGTGTTGCAGAACTCATAGTCAGTGGCAGGCAATGAATTGCAGTTTGGAAGAATACCTAATTGCGATATCCGATACAATTTGGAAGAGCAAGCGTGACAACAACCTTGAAATTAGGATTGTTGATATTATCACTGAGAGGACAGGCCGCAACAGGTGGGAGGTATTGATAGAATTAGACACACTGTTTGAGTCAATTGCATCTGGCGGTCAGAAAAGGCTATTGAGAAGTCAATATAGGCCTGAATAGGGACGAAGGGACATCTTCTTATATATTTACGGATTTTTTCTCCACAATTTTAGCCATAGATTTTCCCCCTAAAATATCATAACCCTCACCGACATAAGGCTGTCGCTTGACTGTGGTATAAAAGCATAATTGCCAAATTTTGGACAATTTTAATAGCAAATATCAGGCGGTGGACAGAAAATGAACTACATGGAATTTGTTGATTATACAGGCAAATACGATTGCCCGATTATACTTGTTGAGGGAACCCGCTCTTTACCTGAAGGCGATCGTCGCTCTCTGGTGGCCCTTGGCGAACGGCTTGCAAAGGAATTGCCAACCGCAATATTCAGAACAGGAAATGCCGAAGGGTCGGACGAGGCATTTGCTGAGGGAATAAAAAAGATAGACCCAACAAGGCTTCAATATGTTCTTCCATATCCAAAGCATCGGAAAATGAAAATAGAAAAGAGTTCCTATAAGATTGCACTCGCAGAGATACCCTATGCTGCTGAGGAGAGGGCTGTTTATCATACAAAAAACGCATCACCTGAATATATTTCCATGCTTGAAAAGAGAGATAAAATCCCGATGCTTAAGTCAAAATCCCGGTATATATTGCGGGACACTATAAAAGTAATAGGGGCAACTGAAGCTGGTCTTGCGCCTGCAATCATTGGAATATTCTATGAAAATACTGAAAACCCGATGAAAGGCGGCACCGGCCACACAATACGGGTCTGTAAACAGCAAGGCATACCGGTTATTTTGAAAAAGGAATGGATGAACTGGTATAAAACCTCTGGAACATCAAGCGGTTATCGCACACCGACATAAGGCTGTCGCCTGACTGTGGTATAAATAAATTGTAACCGATTACACCGATTATAAAAGCGGATTACACAGATTTAAACAAATTTCTAATTTCTAAATCCTAATTTCTAATAAAATACACCTGTTTGACGACAGGCAGGAATGCCAAAAAAATTGGGAATTTAGTCATTGAACATTTTATTAGGAATTAGACATTAGGATTTAGGAATTTTTCTACTGTGTAATCGTATTTCCGAAATCTGTGTAATCAATTCTTTTCATAGGAGGACTACTATGCCATCAAGACATCCAATCATGCCGAGAAGGTTTAGGAGGCGGACAGTTAGGTCGAAAAACACCTTCAACTCATATTTTGAGGAGAAAAAGACCTGTGAGTATCTGAGGAATCTTATGCATTCAAGATTCTTAAACTCTGAGACAGAAGGGCTTTTCAATTTTACAATGACTGTCTTAGGGCAGGAAACCATGATTGACCTGATTAGAAGGAGATATCCTGAAATTACAGAAGATAAAAAATTTGATGACTGGATTGAAGAGGAGTCTCTGGAGTGCAATATATCAGCAAAAACCCTTAAAGAACTCCTAACAGAAGATGTTGACAGAGAGATTTCCATAAGGCTGAGGAAATTTGCCGACTGCACTGAGCCTGATATAGAGATGCGGCTTTCCGCACTCCAGAAAACATTTGACCTGACGCATACCGAGATGGAGATAGTATCTTTCTTTTATCTCAAAGATACATCGCAAATAACGGCAGATTTTCTTGGAGGCGCTGTTGCTGATTTTGGCAGTATATCTGTATTCAGGAATTACGGCGATATTTTGTTGGGGCTTGGAAGGGATGATTTTTTAGACTCAGTTGCCAAAGGAAATCTTTTTAAGGCAGAGATTATAGAAAAAAATAGAGATAATGAAATAGAGATTACCGCATGGTGCGCTGATTATCTCTCTGGTTTGTGCGAGGCTGATCTAAGCCATGAATTCTTTACAAAGGACAATGACGAGGCATTGATGGTCTCTGATTTTGATGTCCCAGAGGACAATCTGATGGTGCTGGATACCCTGCTCAAAAGCAATAGCAGGCAGAATATTCTTTTTTATGGCGCTGCAGGCACAGGAAAGACCTCATTTGCAAGGAGTCTGGCAAAAAAATATGGGAAAGGGTTATTTACCGTGAAAACGCCTGAGACAGATGAACATAAAGACAGACTGAGGGCCATCTTTGCAACTGTCAATCTTGCTGATAAGGAGAATTCCATTGTCCTTGTGGACGAGGCTGATGAGGTTCTTAATTCTCATAAATCATTCTCTTTTGAAAGCAAGACAAACAAGAGCTGGATTAATCAGTTCCTTGAGTCCCATGAGAAAAAAGTGATTTGGATAACCAACCGTTCAGAATGGATTGACCCTTCAACCATGCGCAGGTTTTCTTTTTCAACGGAGTTCAGGAAGTTGAACAGAAAAACCCGCCTGAAGGTGCTGCAATATGAACTCGGAAAGAAGGGGGTAAAGGAGTATTTCACTGAAGCGGAGCTTAACGAGATATGCACGACATATAATGTGGACGCCGGCGGGATTGTCAATGCCATCAGCACACTGAATATTGCCAGCGATACAGACAAAGAGGCTGCCCTGAGAAAGGTTAAAGCTGTGCTTAAAAACCATGAAAAGGCAACAGGCGGCAAGAGGGGCGGCAATATGAAAGAAAGGGAGTTTGATTCTTATTCTATTGAAGGCCTGAATACTTCCCTTAATCTCAAGGATGTTATATCTGCCATGCAGGGGTATGACGTTCAGCCCAATACGAAGAACCTTTCAATAGCCATGCTGCTCTATGGAATGCCGGGGACAGGAAAATCAGAATTTGTCTATTACCTCGGCAATGTTTTGGGAAAAGAGGTTCTTTTAAAGAGGGCAAGCGATATACAATCATGCTGGGTTGGCATGACAGAAAAGAATATTGCTTCTGCATTTGCAGAGGCGCAGGAAACGAACAGCATCCTCTTCTTTGATGAGGCAGACACCTTTCTTTTTCCGAGAAAGTCAGCCCAACGTTCATGGGAGATAAGTTTTACCAATGAGCTTCTTACACAGATGGAAAGCTATAAGGGGATAGTGGTCTTTGCGACAAATGACATGGAGGGGCTTGACCACGCTTCACTCAGGCGGTTTAAGTTCAAGATAGAGTTCAGGCCGCTTACGCCAGAGGGAAATCTCAATTTTTATAATTCCCTATTGAAAGGAGCGGTGCAGGATGGGAAAGAGCTTTCAGAAGAAGAGATTGCTGCCATAAGGAGGATTAAAAACCTTACGCCCGGAGATTTTGCTGTGGTAAAAGACCAGATGTCTTTCATGGAAACATCTGCCATTACACACAGGATGATGATAGAGGCGCTGGCAAATGAAGTCAGATACAAGAAAGGAGTAAAGGAGCTGGGATTTTAGCAGGGATTACAGTGCGCATTCCGTTCAAGAGCGGCTCAGGGTCAAACCTTCAAAGATCATCTGAGAGGATTTTGATAAATGAATAATGAAGGTTTAACCCGATTTTCTCGACTTTTTATTTTATGGAAAAAATTTGTCAGGCCAGGCTGTCAGGGTGTGTGGCAGTACCTGTGCCTGTTATATTCACCGGAAGCCTGAAGGTAAAATTACTCCCTTTACCGTATTCACTCTCCATGCTTATGCTTCCTCCCTGCATTTCCACATAACGTTTTGTCAGGGCAAGGCCAAGCCCTGTTCCTTCCTGCTTTCTGCTTAGTGAATTGTCGGCCTGTTGAAATTCCTTAAATATCAGGTCCATGTCTTCGCTTTTGATCCCTATCCCGTTGTCTATGACAGCTATCTGCAGATAATAGTTGTTGGACATTGCATTGACTTTTATATAGCCGCCTTCTCTTGTAAATTTGACGGCATTGCTCAGGAGGTTGTACATTATCTGCTCAAACCTCCTTTTGTCAGCCACAATTGTGGATATATTCTCGGCTATATTAACCTCTATTGAGATTTTCTTCTTGATAGCCATTGGATTTATAATGGCCTGCGTTTCTTTTATGGCAGCCGAAACAGAGAACTCTGCGGGTTTTATCTCCATCTTGCCTGCCTCAATCTTTGAAAGATCAAGGATGTCATTTATCAGCGCAAGCAGATGCCTGCCGCTCTTGTGTATGTACTCCGCGTATTCCTTCTGCCTTTCAGTTAATTCTCCGCATAGGCCTTCATAAAGCATCTCTGAAAAACCCATGATAGAATTGAGCGGTGTTCTGAGCTCATGCGACATATTGGTAAGGAATTCCGATTTCAGTCGGCTCACATCCTCCATTTCCTTATAACTTCTTTTCAGGTCTTCGGTTCTTTCTGCAACACGTTTTTCCAGCTCGGTATACGACTGGTTTATTTTCTCCACCATGTGATTGAATTCCCTGGCAAGTTCCTCTATCTCATCGTTTGTCTTTATATCAATGCGATGGCTCAGATTGCCGCTTCCTATAATCCTGGCGCCGTGCTGAAGGATATGGATAGGCTTTACGATCCTTCTCGCTGCCCAGAACCCCATTGCTGACAGGATGCCAACCGAGAAGACCAGAAGCAGCAGAATCCTTTTTAACAAGGTGCGTATTGACGCATAACTTTCTTCCGGAGACTGGCTGACAAAGATGTACCATTTATTCCCTCCGAATGCCTTCTCGCTTATTTGAGATATTGCTGATACCGGGGCAAACCCTGCAATAGCATCTACGCCGCCGTGGGCATTATCCTTCACAATAACCCATCCTCTCGGCGCTGTGGTAATATCCTTCAACAGGGTGTCGGTAACCATGTGTATGTTGGGCGGGAATATGGGGCAGAGAAGGATAGTGCCGTCTGAATTTATCAGCATCGCATGTCCGGTTTCGCCAACACGAAACTTCTGCACACCATGGGATATCCTTTCTATCTTGCTGAGGGCATGTATAATGCCTGTGAGCTTATTGCCTTCTTCATCCATAATGGGGGCTGAGATGCTTTGCAGGTACTGGTTTCTGTCGGGGTCAAGGTATATTTCACTTATATATATGTTGCCCCTTCCGCTGTTATAGGCTGCCTGCCACCACTCTTCATTCCCAAAATAAAGATATTTGGTCTTGTCTGTAGACGCTACCAGCGCGCCTCTTGAGTCGGTTATAAAAATCTCTGCATATTCGCCTGTCTGCTTCTTGATATCCAGAAGATACATGGCGGCAGGATTTAACAGATATTTTTTTAAAGACTCGTCTTTGTTTCCAGTCCGGACCCATTGGATATCCAGCTGCCGTATCTCTTTTTCAATTGAGGCCTCATCCTTGCCTGCATATGCCTTATTGGCAGACCTGACCGCATCTCTTAAGACCGGGGATATGGCCAGACCCCTGATGCTGGAAACGGACTGTTCTATGATTATTTCTATATTGCCTGCTATCTCTCTGGCCATCCGTGCAAAGTCCTTTCCTACAGATTCTGTAAGCTCCTTCCTTCCCTGCAGATAAACAAAGGATGTGCCCACAATAATAGGAAGTATTCCAACTATAAATATAGAAACAGCTGTCCTTCGCTGGATAGCCTTTTTCATATTTCCCGGCCTTCTTCTTTTTTGGTGATATCTTTTCCAATACCTACAAGGCCTATGACATTGCCTCTCCTGTCCTTTAATCTTGAAATTGTGAGGCTGATACGCACAATATCCCCGTCCTTTTTCATAAGCTTTGCATCGTAATTTGACACATTTCCATCCCCAACCGCCTTTTCCCTTATCCTCCTGTAATCCCTCTTGTCAACAAACATGTCCTCAAATCTAACACCCACCACATTCTTACTGTTATATCCGAGTATGTTTTCGGCCGATCTGTTGAACTGTACTATCTCATCATACAACGTTGTGCTGATGATCATATTGCCTGAATGTTCAAGGATGTTCTCCAGATATTCCTTTGTCTTTTCCAGTTCGGCGGTTCTTTCATCCACCATAGTCTGAAGTTCTTTATTGTATTTCTCAATCTGGTCTCTGGATGTCTTTAGATCAAGCGCCATCTGATTAAATGAGGTAACCAGACCCCCAAGTTCATCCTCTGTTGTCTTCTCGACCTCATGATAAGGGGCGCCTTTGGCAACACTGCTGGCAGCCAGGGATAATGCCCCTATGGGGGTTGTAATCCTATGTGATATATAAACGGATATCCCTATTCCGGCAACTATCGTAATAATAGAAAAGGTTATAATCTGCTGCAAGGCCTTCTCTTTCACCTGGTAAGCCACTATGACCACATTATCGAGCGACCGCCATGCCTCGTCATACAAGGCATCCATATTGTTAATAAGGGCAAGCTTTGCCCTGTCCGTATCCTTCAATAGGGAGATAAGGTTTGCGCCTCGTGCCGCAGCCGTCCAGCTTAAAGACTCCTCGGCCCTTTTTCGAATAAAATTGAACTCATCGCCTGCCTTTTTAAGAAATTCCTTTTCATTATCCTTGAGCCCGAGTTTTCCCACATATAAAATCTTTTTTTCCACATCAAGGGCAAGCGATTTATAGTGGCCTGTATCGCGCATCTGTTCTTTCATAAGCGCATCGTTTATATCAAGGAAAAGTTTGACAGAACGCCTGAGGCCGTCCACCATGTCATACTTATGCGCATGCACAAGAACCTGTGTTACAGTTTTATTGACATTATCCAGCGCCAGATAGCCCAGAATGCTGACCGTCAGCATAAGGCACAGGATGGCTGCGTAGCCAAGCATAAGCTTTATTCTGATTGAGAGTTTCATCTGCAGACTTTAATACATCTGTGTAAATACTATCTGAAATCAGCTACTGTCTCTTTTCCATTTTCAACTGTTATCCTTTTAGCAGGGCTAACAGCCCTCTTATACCACATCTTAATGTTATATACTCCGGGAGACAGATCCTTTATCTGGTATTCCCCGTCTTTATCAGGGACTGCAAAATAGGGGTTCTGCAGTACCAGTATATAGCCTTCCATGTCAGGGTGGATATTGCATAGAAGGGCTACCTCGCCGAGACGGTCAAATGTGAATGACCTCACCACTCCTTTAGGATAGGTGCCGAGGTTAAACTTGTGTCCTGCCCATGACGGCGTAAATATATTATTGAGGACATCATCGCTGTTATGAAAACCTACAGTAGTCCCTATAAGCACAGGAAGCACATAGGGAACAAAAGTCAGATCAATCTGGTCCATGATAGGATGTTTTTCAGGAGGTATGAATGTGCCGCCTGTGTTTTCAATATAGACCACTGCCTTCCCTGCATCATCCTCTGACTTGTATTTGACAGCTCCTCTGATAGTCTCTGCATCTGCTGTATTGACGGATAATATGAATAAAATTATAAAGAGTACTATGGCTTTAAGAAGCCTTCTTATCTGTTTCATCCGTGTTTCCTCCAAAAACATGGAAAACTGCTTAACCCAGAAAATGCTATTGCATTTTCTGGCAAACGCAATCTTTGGCCAAATACTGCGTCAAAACTGGCTGTCCAAATACTCACATACCTAAAAAAGTATGCTCCGTTTTGTCCAGTCAGCTTTTCCTTGTCTTTAGCTCAAATCTTGCGTTTGCCCCGAAAAATAAAAACCAAATGCATTTTTAGCGTTAAAAATCATCAAATGGCAAACTCCAGTTTTATAAATCCGTTGTCATTGTCTCCTCCCACAGTATCAATTTTCCCCTCAATAATCAGCTTTATGTTGGCGCGTACCAATGCCACCAGCCCCGCAACCGCCTCATCCTCCCTGCGGCCGTAATCCGTATCAGCCATGCCGTAGCGCAATACCCCTATCAGCCAGGGATAGATGGAGATATCCGCCTCGGCAAAATAAGAAAGCACATCCCGTTTTTTGAAATCACCGTCCGGGTTATCATGATTTCCTGCAAGGACTGCGCCGAACAGATTGACATCCGCATAACTAATGCTGAAATTGAGGCCGTAACGGTAGAACCTGTCATCAAGTTTTAACGATGAAACAACCCTGTTTTCTCCGTAATAACCGAAAGCGCCGATATACACAGAACTCTCTTTCCAGTCTCCATGCAGCCATTCCCCTTCCTTTATGCCTGAGCCGTCCAGCCCTATCCCGCCGAATTTGTACCCAGCCTTCAGGTAAATATCCTTTTTTGAATTATTATCCAGAGAACCTGTTGAACTGCTCATACGACCTGTGCCGTTTCCATTAACAATACCTATGGCATAGTCAAACCTGCTCATCATTATACCGTTTATCTCAATACCCCTCTGGTCTCCAAAGTGAAAATTATTTTTTCCGGCCTCAAAGGTGTTAATCAGATAAGCCGTATGTGTCAGGCGCCTGCGGTTTGAGGCAGGAACATACGCCGGTTCAAACTGGCCTATTGTAATACTTGCAAGATGTCTGGCAGAACCACTGTTGAGAAGATTGCCAAACCGGATAAAAAACCTCTCCACACCGCCAAAGTCTCCGTCTTCAATGAGGGCCACGCTCCCGAAGAAGGATATGTCCCTGTCAAGAGTACCCGCTGAAAGCAGTTCTACTTCATCCGGGAATATAAAGTCGTGCCTGACCTCGGAATCTTCACTGTAATGATAAAGGAAATCTCCTGCGAGGGAAAGAGGCGGAATGAGCGGAAGTTCTCCGGGCCAGATTCCATCGGGCCACGCATCCTTCCATGCCGGCGCGCCCAGGTTTACAGGCTTTTCTTTAACATATCTCTCGTCAAATTCAGGTATCTGATAGCCGTTTCCCCTGAACACCTCGCCAAAGGGATTCAGCTTTGGAAAGGCAATATGGCATGTGGAGCAGCTGGTCTTATATTTTCTTGCAAAGACCGGTATGGCCTCTGCTGCGTCTTTATAAAGATGCAAGATTAACACAGCGAGCATTATCGTGAGTATTATCTTGCCTGATTGTTTTGTCATATATTCCAACCCTGACAATGGTTTTCAACTTTTAGACTTGAATATAGCCCAAAAACTCAATAGGCCTGGGGGCAGGTCTTGAAGGGCTGTTGAAAAACTCAGATTACCGTTATTGCGAACCCTTCGTCCCTGTCATTCTGAGCGTCAGCGAAGAATCTCGTTATTCCACTCAGGGCAGGCTCCATGAAGCAATCTCGTTTCCATTTGCTCACCTCAACCCTGCCTACAAGGCAGGGCTTACGGCGAGTTGTGGCAGTTATACTCTTTGATAAAGATAGCTTTGAGTTTGAAAATGGGTTTTAGTGTAGAATACTGTCTATAGCCGGTTTTTTATAAATTTTTAAACTTCTCGCCAGGTGCACCGCATATAGGGCATTTGTTCGGGGTGATACTCTGCGCTTTATAACCACATATTGTGCATATAGTAGTTATGTGTGCTTCTAAACTATTTCCTGTTTGCGTGGGACTCTTATTAGTATCTCCATGAAGTATTTGGGGCGGTTTTTCTGGTTTTACGGTTGAATCAGCGGGCCTTATGGGCTTTTGTTCTTCCCGTAAGTTTGGTGTCAACTTAGTTGAAGATGGTATCGGATGGGGTTTCTCTGCCGGAGAGGTCGGGTGAGCCGGGCTTGTTGTCTTTTGTTCCTTACCGGGTTTTACGGTCGTCTTTGAAGGTGAAAATATTTCATCAATTTTTTTGCTCCCTTCTTCGAATCCATATTCCTGTTCCTTGTCTTTTCGCAGGAGGAGTGCGTTGAGTTTTCCCATGTGGGCCTTTGCTTCCTTTGCCATATCCAGAAATATCTTTTTGATCTTAGCATTATCTGCTAACGTTGCCATTTGTTCATAGAGACTGATGGCCTCCAGTTCTATTTTTATTCCAGACCTCAATAATTCGTTATTAATGTCTGCGTTCTTCAATTTCTCTGGGTTCATAAATGTTTTTGACGGCATACTTTGACCTTCAAGGTGATATCCTTTTCAAGCAATTGAGATGGCCTCACAAAATATCATCCCCGTTGTTAAAATTTGCAAGGTCTATAAGCTCGTTACTGGCCTTAGCTTGAGGAAAAGCCTCATCTGAAGGTCATAGTTTTTAATTCAATTGTTTCAAGAAACCCTGCCCTGGTATAGAAGGATATGCAGAATATTGCTGTGATGATTAAACTAATAACTATGTCAGATGCTTTTTTTGGAAAGTTTCATGTTAAAAGACAAGCGATAGGCGATAGCAGGGGGTAATAAATTTTTACCTGTTGTCGCTTGTCTTATGGCAGTATTTATCACAGGGAGAATGGTTTTGCAACTAGTTTGTTTTGTATCTCTTTCAGCGTATATCCATGAATGACGAGGAGTCCAACGCAGTATAAAGACATTTATTGCGTTCGTATTATCAATATTCTACTTCTTTGAGGAAAAGCCCGTAGGGCGGCGCAGTCATGCCGGCAAGCCTTCTGTCTTTTGCATCAATGATACTCTGAAAATCTTCCGCCTTAATTTTCCCCTTGCCGATAGCAACCAGCGTCCCCACCATTATCCTTACCATGTGTCTTAAAAATGCTGTGCCTTTGACTTCAAGTTCTAAAAAGCCATCATCCTGCTTTTTTATTGAAAATGACAAAATCTCCCTGACAAAGTGCAGGGCATCACATTCAGCAGCCCTGAAGGATGTAAAATCCCTTTTGCCGATAAGGCAATCTGCTGCCTTTTTCATCACATCTGTATTCAGCTTCTGAAAAACATGCCATGAAAAATTTCTGTTAATGGCAGAAGGGTAGGGCCTGTTGAGGATAAGGTATCTGTATGTTTTTGATTTTGCATCTTTCCTTGAATCAAAATCCAGCGAAATTTCTTCTGCATTTTTTATGACAATATCTGCCGGAAGCAGAGCATTGAGTCCCTTCTGGATGGAATAAGGCTGGATATGGCTTTCTGTATGAAAATTTGCCACCTGTCCCAATGCATGAACTCCTGCATCTGTCCTGCTGGCAGAAGTAAGAATGATATCTGCACCTGTAATTACCTTTATTTTTTCCTGGATTACACCCTGGATTGTGGGGAGATTATGTTGAACCTGCCAGCCTGCGTAATTGGTGCCTTCGTATTCAATGAGGAGTTTGATGTTACGCATGAGGATGGGTATAGGGAGTGGGAGGTGGGAGGTGGTTTTATTTTCCTACTCCCCACCCCCTATCTTCTACTTCCCGGTTTTTACAGGTATTCTTTTATTAAGATTTCCGCTATCTGCACAGCATTGAGGGCAGCGCCTTTGCGAAGGTTGTCAGACACAATCCACATATTGATGCCGTTCGGTATGGACTCATCCTCCCTTATTCTGCCCACAAACACCTCATCCCTTTCAGAGGCATCAATAGGCATAGGATACTCTTTCTTTGCACAATCATCCACCACCCTTACGCCAGGGGCCTTTGAAAGGAGCTTCTTTACCTCTTTAGCTGTAATCTTCTTTTCAGTTTCTATGTTCACAGACTCGGAGTGGCTGTTGAATACCGGCACCCTTACAGTTGTGGCAGTAATTTTTATGGAATTATCCTCCATAATCTTTCTTGTTTCATTCACCATCTTCATCTCTTCCTTTGTATAGCCGTTGTCAAGGAAGACATCTATCTGGGGTATGCAGTTGAATGCTATCTGATATGGAAAGACACTCTTTTTTATGCCCTTCTGGCCATAAATGGCAAACACCTGCCCGGAAAGTTCATCCATTGCCTCCTTGCCAGCGCCTGAAACTGCCTGATATGTGGAGACAACAATCCTCTTTATCCTTACTGCGTCGTGTATGGGCTTTAATGCCACTACCATCTGGATGGTTGAGCAGTTGGGATTGGCAATTATATTGCGCTTTTTATATTGGGCTATTGCCTTTGGATTTACCTCAGGCACAACCAGAGGCACATCCGGCTCCATCCTAAACTGGCTGGTATTATCTATGACAATACAACCTGCCTTGCCTGCCTTTGGTGCATAAACAGCGCTTACAGACGCGCCAGGAGAAAAGAGCCCTATATCAATCCCTTCAAAGGTCTCCTCTGAAAGGAGATTGACCTTCTCCTTTTTACCTTTGAACTCAAGATACTGTCCTGCAGACCTCTCTGATGCAAGTAGTTTTATCTTATCTACAGGAAATTTCCTTTCTTCTAAAATCCTTATCATCTCCTTGCCGACAACACCGGTTGCGCCGGCAATTGCCACATTATATTTTGACTTTTTCATAACCTTGTCCTTATAAATATCTGTTCTGATAACCGTCAGCTAATATTCCCTCTAACCTCTCTCCTCAAACCTCTAACCTTTTACCTCTAACCTCCCACTTCTTTTATAATCGCCTCGCCCATCCCTTTGCATCCCACAAGTTTCATCCCCGGCTGCCCAAGCGGCTGATAGATGTCTGCTGTGCGAAAGCCTTTGTTCAATATCTTTTCCACGGCCTTTTCAATAGCATCCGCCGCCTCTGTCAGGTTAAATGAAAATCTGAGCATCATTGCCACAGATAGGATTGTTGCAATCGGATTTGCCTTGTCAGTACCTGCTATATCAGGAGCGCTGCCGTGAATTGGTTCATATAAACCGACCTTGCCCCCGAGACTTGCTGACGGCAACATACCGATAGAGCCTGTAAGCATTGCAGCCTCATCTGAAAGGATGTCCCCAAATGTATTTTCTGTGACTATTACATCAAACTGTTTTGGGTTTCTTATAAGCTGCATGGCGCAGTTATCTACATACATGTGGCTTAACTCCACATCCTGATAGTCTTTATGCACCCTTATAACAACCTTTCTCCATAGTTCTGTAGTTTCAAGGACATTCGCCTTGTCAACAGATGTAACCTTTTTTCTCCTCTTTCTTGCCACATCAAAGGCAATCTTTGCAATCCTTTCTATCTCTGGCGTTGTGTATACCATAGTATTCACACCGCGCTCGGTGCCATCAGGAAGTTTTGTAATACCCTTAGGAGTGCCGAAATAGAGGCCTCCTGTAAGTTCCCGAATCACCATTATGTCAACACCGTCAATAACCTCTTTCTTAAGTGTTGACGCATCTGCTAATACAGGATAAATCTTTGCAGGCCTCAGATTGGCAAACAAGCCAAGCTCTTTTCTTAAAGCAAGGAGCGCCCTCTCAGGCCTTATGGAATAATCAAGCCCTTCCCACTTTGGCCCGCCCACAGCGCCGAGAAGCACAGCATCGCTTCCCTTTGCCAGTTTAAGCGTATCATCGGTTAAAGGCTTTCCAAATTTATCTATGGATGCGCCGCCAACCAGAGCCTCATGCATATCAAATTTTATATTATATTTTTTGCCAACAGCCTTTAGAACCTTTACAGCCTCCCCAACTATCTCGGAGCCGATGCCATCGCCTGGCAAAACAGCTATCCTATGGCTTTTCAATCAAAACCTCCTCAGCTGAAAAATATTGCCTGCCCGCTATATATTACTGCCCTGCTATCTTCTGTATGGCACCCAGAAAAACAGCAAGGCCGCTGTGTGGTATTACCACAGTGCTTCTCCTGTCATTGGAAATCTCTGCAATCTGCAGGAACTTCCCCCCCTCATTCTCCTTCAGGTCTACAAAGATAGTCTTGTTCTCTATCTGCAGCTTGTCACTGGAGATTACCTTACTTTTTACGCCTTCCTTCTTCATCACTTCCCCCCTTTTTTTAATTAAGGTTGAGGTTAAGGTTTAGGTTCAGAAAAGTCCTGTTTTCCCCTCTCAACCTCAACCTTAGCCTTAACCTATTTTTTTCTTCACCCATTCCATCAATCCGCCTGTATTTAAAAGCTCCTGCATGAACGGCGGTATGGGCTGAGCATGAAAGATTTGAGATTTGAGATTTGAGATTTGAGATTTTATAATTTTAATCTCACCGCTGCCCAAATCAACTTCTACCTCATCGCCCTCTTTTATGACATCCGCAGCCTCAGGACATTCCACTATGGGAAGTCCCATATTAAAGGAATTTCTGTAAAATATCCTGGCAAAGCTCTTTGCTATGACGCAGGATATGCCTGCTGTCTTTATGGCAATGGGCGCATGTTCTCTGGAAGAACCGCAGCCAAAATTTTTATCAGCAACAATTATGTCGCCAGGCTTCATTTTCTTTACAAACTCAGGGTCAGCATCCTCCATGCAGTGCTTTGCGAGCTCCTTCGGGTCAGATGTGTTTAAATACCTTGCGGGTATAATCTGGTCTGTATCAATATCCGCCCCGAATTTCCATGCCTTGCCTTTCA
>Ga0209343_10003226_pt1 | contig 20656 bp, 17 predicted proteins | sample RifCSPlowO2_02_FD_184026 | JGI IMG/M metagenome (GOLD analysis project Ga0209343, IMG submission 184026) | Groundwater microbial communities from Rifle, Colorado - Rifle CSP2_plank lowO2_0.2 (SPAdes) (version 2) | ecosystem: Environmental > Aquatic > Deep subsurface > Groundwater | place... | reverse complement strand
CCCAGGCCCGCACGGTAGAAAAGCTGTGGAACACCATTGGCTCTTTGCTGGGCCAATTCAGCGGCGGTGAATGCGAGAACTACATTCGCCACTGCGGCTATTGCCAGTCAGGGTGAATTCGCTCTAGTCTGCGGATTGCCGGTGTTGCTCAGAGATGCGTAGAACAAGCCGCCCGCGCAGCGCATCAGTGCGGCCAGGCCGTGGTGCAGTGCCTCCAACTGCGGGGGTGTCAGGCTGGGCAGTTTTTGTTTGCGCTGCAGATCGTATGCGTGCAAGCTGTCCGCGCCGCCGCGCTCTCGCCACAGGGCCACCCCGCAGCTCAGCACCTCGACCACATCGCCGTCCAGATGCACCAGCACGTCGTGGATTACTGTCTGATGAGTGGTCTGGTTGGTGGGCGTGCGCGTGGCGCGCTTGGAAGATGGGAATGTGGCCACCACACGGGCCGCGTGCACGCCGGGGGGTGCGCTGCGCAGGCCGTGCTGGAAGACGTCTCGGTACCAGTCCAGCAGCGCGCCGGGCAGGCTGGTAGCGTAGTCGCGCACGCCGGCGTTGACCGACACGCGGGGGTCGAACACCGACGCGTTGGCCAGCATGCGCGCTTGCAGGTCGCCGCGCTTGAAGTCAGGGTGCACGCCCTTGTAGGGGTGAATGCCGGCCAGCACCTGAAAGCTGACCACGGCCCACGAGAACCAGTCGGTGAGCGGCGTGAAGTCGGTACCGCTGTGCAGGTCGCGTATGGACGGCATGATGGCGCTGGCCTTGAACGCGCCTATCTGCCAACTGTCCACGTCCAGCAGACGCGGGGCGGTGCCGTCGGCCAGGTAGTTCATCTCGTTGGCGTCCACCAGCACGGCGCCGACTTGGTGCGCGGCCTCCACGGCCAGGCGCATGTTTTCCACCAGCGCCAGCGATTCTCGGATGCCAAAGTTGTTGGGGTCGCGCCAGGCGTTGGTGAATGTTTTGACCAGGGGCACGCCGCTGGCCTGCGGCATGTAGAAGCCCACCACTTCGTGCTGGGCGTTGTGCAGCACGTCGGTGGGCGCCACGATGTGCGGGTGCTGGATGCGCTGCAGCAGCTTGAGCTTGTCTTCAATGCCACGCCCGCGCGCACCGGCCGGGTCCAGGTAGAGCTTGTAGACGTAGCCGCCCTTGGCATAGACCACGCCTTCGCCGCCGGTGGCCAGGTAGTCGGTTTGCGTGAGGGCGACTTCGCCTTTGCCGGGGAGGAATACGCGCGTCGGTGACTGGCCGCTGAGGTTCAGACTTGAAGTGCTCATGGTGTGCCCTCCTGCACGCGGGCCAGCGCGGCGATGGAGAAGTCGTCTTGCGGGATGTGGCCACTTTTCTCCCACTGCACCAGGGCTTTCATGGCGCGGCGTTTGACGAAACTGCCTTCGTAGTTTTTGAAGGCGAGGCAGGCGGTGGCGGCGTCTAACGCGTCAAGCGTGCTGATCTGGCCAATGCCGTCGCTGAAGACGGCCAGGGCGGTGATGCCGCTCAGGTCGATCTCTGTGGTCCAGCCTTGGAGGAAGTCTTGGGCGGGGACATCCTGGATTGATGTTGTGCCGGCTGTGTGGGTGCTTAGCTGCACGCGCAGTGCGCACTTGGCAGCGGATGCGTTGAACTGCGCGGCCACTGCGGGCTGCAGGCAATAGCCCAGGTAGTAGGGGGCGTTGTCGGGCCAGGAGGCTTCGGTGATTTGCACCGTGCCGCTTGTGTGGCGGGTGGCGTAAGCGCCGTCGCCAGCCATGAAGAGCTTGGCGGTGGTGCTGGTGGCGCAGAAGGCGACGACGCTGGCCAGGTAGTCTGGCGGGCTGCCGCCCAGGGGCATGGATTGCAGGCGCTTGCGAATGCGCTGGATGGATGCTGGCGTGAAGCAGTCTTCCAATGCGCTGGTGTGTTGCAACTCGGATTCCATGGCCAGGGCCAGCACGCGGGCGCCCAGGTCGGTGCGGGCCTTGGCGCCGGAGCAGCCGTCGGTGACGATGCCGTAGACGCGGGCGTCTTTCAGGGTGCCCGACAACGCGTAGTCCTGGCAGGGTTCACCGGCGCGGGCGTGGGAGCTGCCTAGGGTGAAGTAATGGTCGGCGGTTAGGGTGGGCATTTTGGCGGTCCGCAAGGGTTTGGGGCAAGGTGGGTATGCGTACGCTGAAATGGGGTCAGAGCACACGTTCGCTTCGCTGCCGGTGATCTGACCCCATTTCAGCTAGGTGATCGGACCGCCAGCGCTCCATGGTAAATACCCCCTTGCTTTAGAAGACCAGCGGCTGGCTGGCGCCGCCGGTGCCCAGGCTTTGGGATTGGGCGGAGATGCTGCGGGAGACAAACTGGGCGAGTTGCGCCAGCTTTTGCGGCGTGGCGTCGCCTACGTCCACATACTGGCTCAGGCCCGCGTCATCTTTGAAGGCTTGCAATTGGCCGCTATAGCAACTGGCGTTCACGCCGACCAGAATCACGTTGAGCGATTCCAGCCACTCGTGTTGCACGCCGTTCGTTACCTCGGCGGCCACATCGCTGGTGGTGTAGTGCGAGCAGTTGTCGTCGCCATCGGTCACTACCACCACCAGGCCGTTGACGCTGAAATCCTGGTCGCTGAGCATGCGGGCGTATGCGTTGGTGGCCATGACGGCGTTGCGGGTGGCGTCGAACAAGGCGGTGGAACCACTGCAGCGTGGTGCTTTGTAAACGCCGGGGTCTACGCGCGTGAGCTCGGTGAAGCCGTGCTCCTCGTCCACGCGTTCGTTGAACTCGGTGCTGCGCAACATCAGGTAGTCGGCACGCGGGCTGCGGTGGCAGGCCTCCACCACGGCCTGCTTCATGGACAGCAGTTGCTTGCCAAAGCCGCTCACGCTGCCAGTCTTGTCGATGACCAGGGTCACCAGCGTGTATTCGGTAGAGCCCAGCTTGTCGGGGCGCACGCCTGAGAATGAAAAATTCGCGATCTGCGTGGTCTGCATCGTGTTGGCGTCCATCAGTTTCATGGTGCTTCTCCGGTTGTTGATGAAGGGCCTAGAGCATGTAGTCCGCAGAGCGCGCCGTCTGCATGCCGCGTGCGCGCATCTCCGCTACAAAGTCCTGGCCCAGTTGCTCAAAGCCGCCCACGCTGTTGCAGCAGTCGGTCAGCAGCACCAGTTTGCGGATGTTGTCTTCGCCAAAGTTACTGGCAATGTCGCGCACGGTGTTGGCCACGCAGTGCGACAGAGCCTCACCGGCGACGAGGACCACGTCGGCATCCGACAGCGTACGGATCAGTCGGCTGTTGAGCAGCGTGCCGGGGTCGGCCGGGTCGGGCACTTCGGCCTGCACGGCGGAGTAGTGTTCGGTAAAGGGGTTGGAGCCCTTGGTCACGTAGTCCACCACGTCGAGCTTTTTGCGCGCCCAGGCGTCCAGCGATTGCGCCACGGCGGCGTGCACGTTGTGGCCCCAGTGACCGATCAGGCAGTGCTCGGGCCACACCACCAGGGCGTAACGCTGCGCCGATTCCAACTGTTCCACGTACTGGCGGCTGCGCTCTTGCAGCAGCGGATTGCGCGAGCGCCACAGACCAGCCGCAATGTCCTTGGACGTGATGACGGTAAAGGGCGCGGGTGCCTGGCCTTGGTCATTGGTCCACCAGGTGGGGTGGGCGATGTCGATGGGGTTGTGCGAATCCAGCGTGACGTGGATGTCAAACAGCTTGGCGCCCACGCGGTCAATGAAGGCGGCCAGGCGCTTCATGTCCCGGTCGGCACCGGTGACCGGCAAGGCGGGAGCCAGCTTGCGTGCGGCGTTGAGCGGATCAGCGGCTTGCTCGGCCAGCGGAATGTCGCAAAAGTCGTTTTGCGGATCGATGATGAGCAGGTGAACTCGGGGGGATGCTTTCATGGCAGAGGCTCCGTTTGGGATGGCGATGGGGCCAGTATAGGTTAGTTAATTGCAAAATACAAATAACTATTTCAACCCAACACTAAAAAGCCACTTTGGCTGCATACACAATGAATTCATTGCGAAGTCGCGCTTTCGATAAAGCGTGGAGAAATTTTGTTAAGGGCTAAAATGAAAAAACCATGCCAAATCCTGATCCAGACCCGAACATCATCGTCACTGTGGACGTGGTGCTATTCACCTTGCGCGACAAAAAGCTGCATATGGTGCTGACGCGCCGCCCGAACGAACCCTTTGCGGGGCAGTGGGCGCTGCCCGGTGGTTATGTGCACCCACAGGAGGACGCGGACAGCTTGGCCGCTGCCCTGCGCGTGCTGCGTAGCAAAACCGGCATCGCCCCGCCCTACCTGGAGCAGCTTTACAGCTTTGCCGATGGCGCGCGCGACCCGCGCGGCTGGTCGGTCAGCCTGAGTTACTTTGCACTGGTGGACGAAGCCGTGCTGGCCGGCGCCCAGGCGGCAGCGCCCGGCTTTGGTTTTGATCTGGTCGAGGTGAACGCCGTGCCGCGCCTGTCCTTCGACCACAACCGCATTTTTGAGGTGGCGCTCAGGCGCCTGCGCGACAAAAGCGCTTACTCCACCCTGCCCTGCTACCTGCTACCCGAGCAGTTCACCTTCGCCCAGGTGCACGAGACCTACGAACATGTGATGGGCGTGGCGCTGGACAAAAGTGCGTTCCGGCGCAAACTGGCCGAGATGGACGTGCTGGAAGAGTGCAAAGGCCAGCGCGTGGGCGGCGCGCACCGCCCGGCGCAGCTGTTCAAGGTGAAAGCGGATGTGGCGAACCGGCTGCGGCTACTGGACAGGCCGCTGGCACTGCACGCCTTGGTATCCTGAGCGGCCTGCAAATTCTCGACAAGGGGGGCCATCATGCGGGGTTTGTCTGGTTTTTGGAAAAACGTGTTGGCGGTGCTGGCGCTGCTGCTGGGTGTAGCAGCACAGGCCTTCGCCGCTGCGCCGGACTGTGCCGATACCCGGCATTTGGCGCAGGCGCTGCGCACCCTGGGCAGCACAAGCGCAGCAGCAGGATTGGCGCAAACTGCTGAAGTCTCCTTGCCCGACACCCTGCCACGCGCCCAACTGGGCGGCACCATGCAACTGCATTACCGGCTGATTCTGGAGCCCTGTGCGCAGGAGCGTGCGCTGCTGATACCACGCGCCGGAGTGGGGTACACGGCGCTGGTCGATGGCCTGTCGGCGCAGCGCCTGGGGCCCTTGCCGGATGGCACCCAGCAGCCGCAAGACGCCAGCGCGCCGGTGCACAACCCCCGCGTCCCCATGCTGCTGCGCGTTCCGCCCGGAGCCAAAAGCCTGGAGTTCCGCATGCAGGGACTGGCCTTTCTGGGTTTTGGCCTGCCGGTGCTGCACCTCGGCTCTGCGCATGACATGGCCCCAGTACACGCGGGCATGTACCGGCGTGTGATCGAGTGGACCCTGGATGGCGGGCATCTGATCACGGTGTTTGCACTCCTGGGGCTGTGGGTCTGGAGCCGCAGACCGCAGGACCGGGGGCTGATGTGGTTTCTGATTGCCAGCGCAGTCTGGGTGGTACGCGGCCATTTCGGCACCCTGACCGAGTTGCCCATTAATACGAATGGGTATGAGCTGGCCGTGGCATTGCAGGTGGTGTTGATGGCGCCGGCCACACTGGCGGCAACCTTGCATATTCTGCGCCGCTGGCACCCGCGGTGGGCTGTTTGGCTGGGGGGTTCCACGGCTTTTTGTACCCTATTGCTGGCTGCCGCCCTGCTGTTGCCCGCCCAGGCCCATGCCTTGCGCTCGCTCGCCTACGCCATCACGGTGGCATGGCTGGTGCTCGCGTTCCTGCTGGCGCTGCGGCATCGCAAAGCGCTGCCAGGATGGCGCGGCACCTTGGTGGTATGCGGGTACGTGGCCCTGCTTTTCGGCATCGGCAAGGACTACCTTTATGTGATGGGAGCCCTGACCGTCAGAGACGATGCCCTCTCCATGCTGGTATGGGGCTACCTGGCGCTGCTGCTGTGCCTGCTGGTGGTGCTGACCGACCACGCCCTGCACGCGGTGGACCGCATCCGCAAGCTCAATGTCGAGCTGGACCAGCGGGTGGGCGAGCGCACGCGGGAAATCGTCCATCTGTATGCGCAGCGCGAGACCGAGCAACTGGCCTATGCCGACACGCAGGCGCGCCAGCAGGAGCGCGAGCGCCTGGTGCGCGAAATCCACGACGGCATTGGCGGGCAACTCACCACCGCCTTGCGTGCCGTGGAGCGTGGCTGCTACACGCCCCTGCGCCTGGGGCAATCGCTGCAGGAGTGCCTGGACGATCTGCGCCTGGTGATGGACACCAGCAGCAGCCACGAGCGCCTGGACGCCGCACTGGCCGCCTGGCGCCACCGCTGGGACACGCGGCTGGAACTGCTGGGCGTGGCGCTGCGCTGGCAGGTGCAGGACCCGCTCGACGATGGCCTGGGCGCACCGGCGGTGCTGCACCTGCTTCGGGTGCTGCAAGAGGCGGTCACCAACGTGCTCAAGCACGCGCAGGCCACGGTGGTCGATGTCCAGGTGGACGTGCAAGACGCGCATCTGGTGCTGCGCGTGCACGACAACGGCCAGGGCGGCGCCCCGGCGGCACCCAGTGCACAGGCGCAGGGCCGCGGGCTGGCGTCCATGCAACAGCGCGCTCTGGCGCTGGGGGGCAGCCTGTTGCTGCACAGCGCCCCTGGGCACGGCACAACGGTGACCGTGCGTGCCCCCTTGCCCGTCAGCGCACCAGTCCGCGCCGCGCCGCCTCCAGCGTAGCCTCGGCCTTGTTGCGCACGCCGAGCTTGGCATAGATGTCGCGCACATAGCCGTTGACGGTGTGCACGGACAGGTCGAGCTTGTCGGCGATTTCCGCCGCCTTGTAGCCCTTGGCCAGTAGCCGTAGCACATCTTCCTCGCGCTTGGTCAGCGGGGTCGGCTCGGCCTCGGGCTGGGCCACCACCCCAGCCCCAGCCAGGGCATGAAAATGCCCCAGGATGCGCCGTGCAATCGACGGTGAAAGGGCGGGTTCCCCCAGGGCGATGCGCTGCAACTGTGACTGCACCACCGCCAGAGGCTGGGTTTTGAGCACATAGCCACTGGCGCCCGCTTGCAGGGCCGGGAACACATGTGCGTCGTCATCGTGGATGGTGGCCACCACCACCAGGGTGGGGGTCGGCCCCTGCGTCAGGTTCTGGATGAGCGACTCGGCCGAGCCGTCGGGCAGGCTCCAATCCACCACCGCCAAATCGTAATGCCGTAGCGCAATGAGGTTGCGCGCCTGCGCCAGGGTGGCGGCGGTGTCCACCTGGCGCACGCTGTCGAGGGCGCGCTGGAGCACCTCGGCCAGCCAGATGCGCGCCATCTCCAGATCTTCCACGATGAGTGCATTCGTCAGTGCCATGTCCCATTGTGCGCCCACACCAACACCCAAAACCCCCTATTTCTAAGGGGGGCACCCCCTTGATTGCAGGGTGGGCGTCGGCGGCATAGGTCCCTACGATCCCGGCATCCGTGGCGGCCACGCACATGGCCCGCTTTTTACCTTCCCAAGGAGTATTTCATGAGCACCTCTTTTTTCCCTGCCGCGCTGGCTGCCTGCGCATTGGCCAGCCTGGCTGCGTGCGGCGGCGGCGGTACGTCCAGCACCACCAGCACCCTCAGTGGCACCGCCGCCACCGGGGCGCCCATCACCAACGCCACCGTGGCGGTGCAATGCCAGTCGGGTTCGCCCGCCACCACCACCACCCATGCCACCGACGGCAGTTGGCAAGTAACACTGGGGACCAATACGCAACTGCCTTGCGCACTGCAGGTCAGCGGTGGCAGCCTGCCCAGCGGAACCCGGTACCACTCGCTGGCGCTGGCCGCGGGCACCGCCAACATCACCCCCTGGACCGACCTGGTGCTGGCCAATGCGGCGCAGCAAGACCCGGCCACCTGGTACGCCAGCGCCCAGCTGGCCAGCAATCTGCAGGCCCTGTCGGAAACCGCGTTGAACGCCGCTCTGGTCCGGGTCAACACCCAACTGGGGGTGAGCGGCACCATGGTGGACAGCCGCAGCCCCTTCACGTCCAGCTTCCAGGCCAATGGCACCGACAAACTCGACAAGGTGCTCGACGCGATCAAGGCTGCCATGTCCAGCGCAGGCGCCACCCACGCCAGCTTGCTGGCCGAAGCGGCCAAAGGCAGCACTTTTACCGCACCCTCGGCCTTTTCCAGCGCCCTGGGCACCCAGTTGGCGACGCTGTCCAGCGGCAGTGGCAGCACGACGGGCAGCACTGGCGGCACGGGTACATGCACCACGCCCTCCGTCAGCCTGGCCTACTCTGGTAATACGGGTGGGCCGGTGGCCCATGGGGCGAGCCTGTGCTTCACCACCGTCAGCACCAGCACCCTGGCTTTCGGAACCACCACACTGACATCGCCCACGAACACCGGAGGCTCTGCGCCCTACGCTTTCTGGGTATTTACCGACCCCGCGACCTCACTGCAATACGAAGTGATTTTCAACGGCAGCGCACTGCATGAAATCAATCTGACCGGCCCGGCCAGCAGCGGCAGCCATTTCCTGGGACAGTTTGCCGCCGCCTCCAGCAGCAGTGGCTCGGGCAATGGCACAGGCAGCGGCACCGCCGCGACGGGTGTGACCCTCCCGACCGGGAGCACCGTGTCCGCCAGTGTGGTGGCAACCTACCAAGCTCTCATCAACGGCGCTGGAAATAAGATCATCACGCACGCCGACGCCAGCTCCGGCGCAACGGTAACGGTGTACGACTACATCAACTACATCTCCGTCGGCGCCGGTCAATCGGGTTTTTCGGCCAAGATCGACTGTGCCTTGAACAGCCAAGCGTCAGATTACTACCCCCTTTGCGCGGACAAGGGCGTTCAATTCGACCGCAGCGCGGGCACGCTCAGCCTCAGCGAAGTGACCATGACCCCTGTGGTGCAAATGACCTATTCCTGCGCAACCACCGGCGCGTGCCGGATCCATGGCAGCTTGAGTTTCACGCCCTATTGAAAAGATGCAATGCAAACGCTATCAATTTAATAGCTGTTCACGCAATGAATACGGGGGCCACAGGCCAAAATGCCGACCAAGATGGGTCCATGGGGCGCGGCCCGGCCTTGGCCCGGCTTTTGCGCATCTTGCGGTGGCCCAGCCCCAGCCCGCCTTGAGCCACCAGGCGGGCTGGGAGCGGGGCTGCGGCAACACCCGCCAACGCACCTCGGATCACCGTTTTGCCGTTTTCACCACCGGCGGCTTCTTGGGCAGGGGCTTGCTTTTTTTGTCGCTTTGGTCAAGGCACAGCAAGGTGTCCACGTAGGAGATATACCGGTTGAGATAGTCCGGCGAGATCTCCCGCATCAGCGCCAGGGAGCGCACCACCAGCATATGCGAGTTGATCGGCCCGGCGTTCTTGGGCGCCTGGCCCAGGGCCTGGGTCACCTGCTTCTCCACACTGAGCTTGGACCAGGTGTTTCTGAAATACCGCATGGTTTTCAGCTCGGGGCGTGATCCGCCGTAGCCCTCGCCATGGCCCTCGGCCTTGTCCGGGGCCACTTGCGCCATAGCGCGGGCCAGATCGCCCAAAGGCGTGGGGCGGTTGCTTGTTTTCAGGGTGGTGGTGCATCGCTCCAGCCCCCTGAAATCGCCCGCCAGGTACAAGCGCCGCAGTTCATCGGCGGCCTGCGGGTACTGCGGCGTGATGCGGGCCATGCGGTCCCGGGCCTGGCCTTGGGCCTGTTCAAAGCGCGCTGCCAACGCCGCCAGCGCTTGCGCCAGCTTGTCCTCCAGAATGCGTTGGACCGGTCCCTGCTGGTCCTGTGCGCGCCTGGCCAGCACTTCCAGGTAATGCAGGCGCACGGGGTCAAATTGCCCCACACCGGCCTGGCGCAAGCACGCAATTGCCCTGCCGAAATCCGGGGGCTGATCCGCCAGCGCATGCGGGATTTCGCTGGGGGCGAATTCACTCATGGGGCGGCATTTTTCACGTTGGCGCTTTTAGGCACCGGCGCCATTTCCACGCGCCGGTTTTGCGAGCGCGCCGCGTCATCAACGTTGGGCGTGACCGGCTGCTCGGAGCCAAAAGCTGCTGCAAAGACCATGGACGAGGGCATGCCTTCGTCAATCAGGGTGCGCGTGACGGTCAACGCCCGCTGGGCCGACAGCTCCCAGTTGTCCGCGAAGCGGCTGTTGCCCTCCCGTATCGATTTATCGTCGGTAAACCCGCTCACCATCAGCAGTTCATCCCGTGCCGTCAAATATGCGCGCAAGGGCGGCACCAGACTGTTCAGAAGTTGCCGGCCGTCGGGCTGCAACTGGTCCGAATTCAAGGAGAACAAAACCCGCCCGCTGATGCCGATGCGCCCATTGTTCAAGGTGATGCGCCCGCTGGCCAGCGGAATCGCCAGGGCCTTTTCCAGGCTGATGCGGCGCTGCTCTTCCATCTGGCGCTTCTTCACCTCGTCTTGCAGGTGACTCGCCAACTCCATCTGCACCCCCAGCACGCCCACCAGCAAGAGCACAAAAGCCCCGAGCAAGCCCGACATCAGGTCGCCAAAAACGGCCCAGACTGGAGCGGTTTGCTCCAGACCCGCGTCGATGTCCTCCATTACTGCACCTCTTCGGCCATGGCGGCTTGCTTGCCCGGAAGCTGGCGCAGCTCTTCAAAAATTTCTTTTTGCGACATCAGGCTCAGGTCAATGATTTCACGGGCCTGGGCCACGTAGTAGGCGAGTTGGTCGTCACTGCGCGCCATGGATTTGTCCATGGCGCCTTCAATGCGCTGCAGGTTCGCAATCAGCTTCTCGTTGGCCTCGTTGAAGGAGTGCACCGCAAAACCGAAGGCCTCGCCCAAGCTCGATACCTCGACTGCACTGCTGGTGACGTGGGCGGCAATGTCGGAGAGCTTGGTGGCCTCGGAGCCCACCTTCTCGGAAAACGCGCTGCCAGCCTGGTTGAGCGCCACCGCCGAGGTGGCCACCAGGGTGTCGATCACCGCACGCTGCTCCACCGACGCATGGTGGATGGAGTCCAGCAATGTATTCAGTGTTTCCAGGATGCGGCTGCGCTCCTCCAGCAGCGCGTTATCGCGCGCCACACTGTGGGAGATTTCCTGGCGCAATTGCCCGATGACTTCGGCTGCGGCGCGTGGCGCTTCGGAGGCGGTTTCGATGAGCCGGGTGATCGGGTCTTCCAGCGCGGTGCCCAAGGTGCTCAGATGGCGGGTCAGCGCGGTTTGCAATTCGCCCAGGCGTTCCACCGCGGCGTGGCCACGCATAGATTCTTCCTCCCGGAGCGCGCCGAGTTCGGTACGCAGGAGGTGGACCAGTTGGTCCATGCGTTCGCTGTGGTGTTGGACCCAGTGGGCTTCCGACGCGATGCGGGACTGCGCCAACTCTTCCGAGCACGCCATCAGCCGGGTGATATCACCCAGCGTCTGGCGGGCGCTGGTCTGTGCCTGTTCGGTGATGTCCTGCGCGGTCTGGGCCAGGGTGGTGCAGATGTGCTGCTGCTGGGCGAGCGTTTGCGCGCCCGTGTGTTGCCATGCGTGCTGGAGTGTTGCCGCCACGGATTCCAGCGATTGCGTCCAGGCCAGCAGCCGCTGTTGGTCGCTTGCCGTGTGTTCGGCCTGCAAGGTGGTGTAGGCCGCATTAACAGTGCCTACCAGGGCGGCGGATCCTTGTTCAAAGCTTGCCGAGAAGGCCTCCAGTGTCCGGTCCACACCCGCCACCAGGGTGGCGCTGGTTTGTTCGTGGCGGGTGAGTGCGGTGGTCCAGGACTGTTCCAGGGTGGTGGCGGTGGCACAGAGCCTGGCAGAGAGGCCATCGAGTTGCAGCTGTGCCGTGTCGACCATGCGTTCGTGCATCACCTTCGCTTCTTGCGCTATTCCCGCCATGGCGGCTTCGACCACGGGTTTGAGGCTTTCACCGGCCACCTGCGCGCTTTGGCTCAGGCTGTCGCGCAGTGATTTGTCCACGGCGCAGGCCAGATCGGTATAGACGCCTTTGACGTCGCTGTGAAAGCTTTCCTGGTTGGAAAGCAGCCGCGCATTCAGCTGCTGGCCCATGCGTTCCATCTGCGCCATCATCGCCTGCAATTGGCCGACCACTTCCGGTAGCGCCTGGGATTGGAACTGCAGCGCCTTGTAGGTTTCCTGGCGCTGGTAGGTGAGGGAGAAGCCGCGCAAAACGGTTGCGATTTGGGTGTCCAGCAGTTGCGCGGCCTGCAGTCTTTCGCGCCGGCTCAGTGCCGACATCAGGCCCAGCATCGCCGACGCGGCCACCCCGGCCACCGAGGTGCCAAACGCCAGGCCCAAGCCCTTGATCGGTGCCGCCAATGCGGAGCGGATCGCTTGCAGATCGGTGGTGCCTTCCAGCGCAAAGACGGCGCCATTGAGGGTCACGACCATGCCCAGAAAGGTGCCCAGCATGCCCAGCATCACCAGCAACCCCACCAGATAGGGCGTGAGCGCGGGGCCAGGCAAGCCGATACGTTCGCCCTCTATGCGCAAACGCACGGTGTTCTGCAGCGACGCATGCACCTTGGCAAGCCAGCCATTCAGGGTCGGCAGGGGCTCAGGAATGGCTGCCAGCGCCGTTGCCAAGGTCGCCGTGGCCTGGCGAAACTGGCGTAATTCGAGTGCGCCGAACCCATACACCGCACCAATGATGGCCGTCATCGTCAGTGCCAGCAGATTGGTACCCACAAACCCGGAACCGACCCAAACGACCGCTGCTGCGCCCAACACAAAGGCGGCTGTGAACAAATGCTTCTTCATTGATGTTTTGTGGTTTCGTGGTTGAGGGCTTCCATCAGCCCCAATGTCGGTTGCAAACGCAGGTCCAGTTCCGCCAGCAGCACCGTTTCCAGTTCATGGCAAAAGCACGCCAGCCAGGCGCCGGTTTGCATCCAGGCGGCAGGGTTGTCGGCTTGCTGGGTGTCTACCAGCGTCTGTTGATGGGCTTTGAACAATTGCTCAAAACGCTTTTTGAGCAGGGAAGGCACCGTCGAGAGCAAACTGGCCTCGCGCTCACGCAGTATCCCGTCGAGTGCCGCATCCAGGGCGGCCAGCTTCTTGAGCGGTGGCGAGGCGGCCGCCAGCACCTCCCGCACATTGACCCGCAGGGGGCGAACACTCAAATCCATGTCGCGCTGGTGCGCCAGGTAGCTCCGGCGGTAGGGCGCATACGCTACGCCCAAGTCCAGGGGCACACCGGCTTGGGGCGTGGGCATTTCTATGCGTGTCTTGCCGCCGTTCGGGGAGCAACTCTTGGTGATCGAATCCGCCAAGGCCGCCCGCACCCGCGCGAACTGCGCCCCCACGGCCACACGCGCATGGGCTTGCACCCCGGATGGCGCCTCCGGCGTGCCAGTGGTGCTGACGTCGTGTGCAGCACGCAGGGTGATGGCGTCCGTAAAGTCCAACCACAGGCCCAGCTTCTCGGCAAACGCATTCCCCGGCCCGACCGCATCCACCATGGCCAGGTCAGCAAAAAAACGGATGAGCCTGGAACTGTGGAGGTTTGTACGCGGCAGGGCTCGCGTCATACGTATAGGTGATTCAAATCGAAAAGGAGGGTTTGGGCGCCCGTTGGGGGCAGATGCGAGCCAAACCGAATAACTGTCGTCGGCACAGGAATCCAAACGATTCCCTTGGCTACCAGCCCATGGCTTACGTGCGGCAGCGATTGTATCGTGGTCAGCGCGCAGGCACCTCCACGCTGGCGGGCCAAGGCGCCATGCCAGCAGCAGACCTTGCTTTTGCTATAAAATTAATAGCTGCTTGCGCAACATACATGCTGGCTAGAGGCCTATTTGACTCATACCCAGAGAGCCAGCAGCTCGGTCAAGTTGCTTACCGTGTGGTGGGGCTGCTCCGCATGTTTCCACGCCTGGCCCTCTCGGTTCACCCACACGGTCTGCATGCCTGCGCCCAGGGCACCCAGCACGTCCATCGCCGCGTCGTCGCCCACATGCAGTACCTGGGACGACGGCACGCCGACCTTGTCCGCCGCCGCATGGAAGATGCGCGCATCCGGCTTGGCCACCCCAAAGATGCTGGAACTCACGCTGGCCACAAAGTATTGCCCCAGGCCAACCCGATTCACATCGGCATTGCCATTGGACACCGCCACGATGGGGAAACGCGCCGCCAGCGCCGCCAGCACTGCCCGCACGTCGGCAAACAGCTCCACCCGCATGCGCTCTGCAAAAAACACGTCAAAGGCGGGCTCGGCCAAGGCGGTGTCTTCCTGGGCGCGGTGCAAAGCGGTGCGGATCGATTCCCGGCGGATGGCGCTCAGGTCATGGCCAATCTCGGGGCGGGTTTGCACCACGTGCTCGCGCACCGCCAGGCGCGCCTGCGGGTCCGCAAACACGGCGGCGGCGCCCGGTGCCCGCTGTGCCAGCCAGGTGGCCAGGGCCTGCTCCGCCCGGTGGATGGTGGGCCAGATAGGCCACAAGGTGTCGTCCAGGTCCAGGCTGATGGCCTTGATGCGTGCAATGTCGAGCATGGGTATGTGCAAGGGGGTTGAAAGGAGGTGGAAAGGGGGTTAACGGAATTTTTCACGCATAAATTCAGTGCAGCATCGCGTCTTCAAAGGCGCTGGGCCGTTTTTGGCTGAACATCAGCGTCAGCTCAAAGCTGCAGCGGGTCATGGCCACGTACATCAGGTTGCGCTCATCGTCCAGCGTTCCGCCGTCGTCCGCCGGGAATTCCCCGCGTTCGATGAAAGGAATGGTCACGCGCTCGAATTCCAGGCCCTTGACGGAAGGGATGTCGCTGAGGATGAGCGAGGTTTTTTGCGCTTTGGCCTCACCCAGCTTTTCGTAGGACAGCTCCAGCGCATTGATGTGGCGGAAAAAGGCCGCGGCGCTGTCAAAAATCTTCGCGGCCTGCTTCAAGCCTTCCAGGTGCGCCACGGCATCGGTGCAGCGTTGGCGCTCCACCCAGCGGTGGGCGGCCAGGCCGGGCATGTCCAGCGCCAGGAACATTTCGTCCAGCAGGGTGTCGCCCGTATGGGTGGCTGCCACCGCCATGGCTGCCTCCAGGCGGCGGCGGATGGCGGGGTCCGCCTTGGCAATCACCTGCCGCTTGAGAAAAGTGACCAGCAGGCTTTGGTCGTCCAGGATCTCCTGGACGGCAAACCGCAGACGTTCGTCCTGGGACTCGGTTTCGTTCTCCGCAAAATCCAGCTGCACGCCTGCCAGGTCGACCACCGCTTTCACCATGCGCTGGCGGGCGCTGGGGCTGGCCACCAGCCCGAACTCCGGGCGGGACGCCGCCAGCAACGCCCGCACCATCAGCACCTCCGGGCGGTGCAGGTAGGTGGGAAAGGGGTAGGTACGGTAGGGGATGGCCTGCTCCAGCAGGAAGTTTTCAATCAACACCGACTGGTGTGGATGGCGCAGCAAGACGACAAACTGGTTCATCGGCCGGCCTTGGCGTTGCCACACGGCAGCGTCTTCCACGATCTTCTGGGCGCACTCCAGCGGCGCCGCATAGAAAAATGGATGCACCTGGGTCTCGCGCTGGGCCAGGGAGGCGTAGTGTTTGGAGGCCAGGTTGCCCGCCAATTCGGCCAGGCTGGCCGAAAACCGGTACGAACCCGGCAAATGCATGACGGTGGCCGGGCGTCCCGTCTCCTGCGCAAAGTAGGCAGGGTCCATGAATTGGGGCTCGGCGCCCGCCTTCTGGTGCAGCACCTGGTCGGGGTCTCCCACCCCGCAAAAGACGGTCTGCGGGTTGCTTTCCAACAAACGCCTCAGGATGGTGAACATCGCCGCGTTCATGTCGTGGAACTCATCGACGCAGAGCAAATGCAGACCGCCGGGCCAGCGGGAGAACATGGCTTGGGGCATGTCCACCGACATATCGCCCACCGTGCTGGCCAGGTCGTAGGTGGCGTCTCCCGGTGCGCGAAACAGCGGCGGCTCTTCCTCGGAGGGGCGGCGCAAACGCTCAAAGCGCTCCAGGACTTTGAGCACCGTGTAGTCCTCGCCGGTGTTTTCCGCCAGCAGGGTGTCGACGCGCTCGTCCAGCCAGCGCGCCAGGGGCAGCACCATCTTGCCCTTGATGCGCAAGCTCTCGTGGATAAAGTGTTCGTAGAAGCCACCGTCCTCATAACCGGGGAGCCGAAGGTGGGGATCCCGCCGGTGCAGGGCGCGTTCACGCACATCGTCCAGGCACTGCGCAATGGGTTTTTTGAGCGTTTCTGGCGTCTTGACCACCTTGGCGCGGCTGCCCTCCAGATCCGTCAGCATGTACAGCGCAAATTCGTCGAAGGTGTTGATCCAGAGTTGCTTGACGAGGTCGGGGGCAACGCCGATTTTTTCCAGCGCGCGCCGAAACGCCAGCCCCGCAACCTCGGTGTAGGTCAGCGTCAGGATCTTTTTGGGCGCATAGTGCCCAGTTTTTTGCCGCTGCATCTCCAGCACCTCGGCGACCTTGAGCGCCAGACTGGTGGTTTTGGCCGCCCCGGCATTGGCGTCCACGATGATCGATGGACTGCTGCTGGTTTGCAGCTCTGTCTGCTGCCGCGACGGTGTGATGTTGTGCGGGCGGAAAAGCGGTTGCGGCGTCATGGCGGCCATGGTTTTCCCTTGTCATAATTTCTTGCAGCGTCGAAGATCCGGCATCCCCCGGCTGCATCGCCATCTTAAGCGGACGCCAAACGCGCTGCTGGCCCGACGCCGTAAACTCCCACCATGCCAAATCAAGCAATGGTCTTGACGGTGCAAAATAAAGTCTTTGATGGAGCCTGACAATGGCCGAAAAATCTATTCCAGCGGTCACGTTCAATACGGTAGCGGTCATTGATGCCAATGTTGCGCTGGAATGCCAGGCACTTGAACACCTTCCCTGGGATGAGCTGGACCCTGTCGGGCCGATGGTGGTCCTGCTGACCCCCACGGTGCTCAAAGAAGTCGATGGCATGCAACACCATGCCCGCCTGGCAGAGCACGCCAGGCGTTTCAACCGCATGGTCAGCCCGGCGGCGCTGTCCGGTCAGTCGGTCGTGGTTCGCGAAGCCAGCCCCCGCGTTGAACTGCGCCTGGGTAATTGCAAGAAAATTGACTGGAAAGATTTTCCCGATTTAGACAAAGCAGAGTCAGACGCCCGCCTCGTTGCCGAGGCCCTGCACTGTCAAGCGGTCGACAGCACCCGGATGGTGGTGGTCAGCCACGATATCCGCCCCCTTGGCCTGGCCCGCAGCCATGGAATCCGTGCGTTTCATGCCAGTGATGCCTGGCTCAGGCCCCAGGAGAGGTGCCCGGCCGAGGAAGAAGTCGTGCGGCTGACGAAACGCATTGCCGAGCTGGAAAACAATGAACCCGCCCTTGAGCTTTCCATCGAATGCGAAGCCCCACAACCGGTGGAGGTGCATTGGATTGACGAACTCGACGCATGCGAGCGCCATGGCATTGAAAGCAAAATTCTCGGCATGCATCCGATGAAGGAAGTGGACCCAGGTTCCATGGACCTGCTGCCGTCCGGGACGGATGTGTACACACAGCAATTCGAGCGGTACCAGAAGGAGACCGTCCCGGGCTTCGTTTCCAGGTACGAACGCAAGCTGGAGCTTTCTTTTGGACAGATTCCGGTCACCATCCGGTTTGCCAACGCTGGACAGGTCAGAGCCGAAGCGTTTGTGCTCACAATCACGGTGGAAGGTGGCTGGATCAACGACAAATTCGTACTCACGTCTCCGCGCGGACCGTCTCCACCGTATCCGCAAAATGGCACCCTGCCCCCTGTGGCATCGGCGCTGCCCAGACCCGCCCCTCCAGTGGACCGGTACCAAATGGAACGGATTGAACCACCCAAGCGGACTTTGAAGGCCACCTTGCGTTGCGAGGATTTTCGGCATGGGGCCTCAGATCAATTCCAGTGCATCGCCTGGTGCGACCCCAGGGCGGGAGACCACCTGACCATTACCGCCAGCGCAACGGCAGCCAACCTGCATGGCGAGAAAAAAACGGTGCTAAAAGTGAACAAACTCGTCCACAAGACACGGGTTGATGCGCTGCTGAACCTGGACGATTTGAAGTTCAAGAAGCCCTCACCGATGGCCGAAGTCCTGGCCCTTGCGGCGAAAACCAAGAACTACCTGAAGTTTGAGTGGGACAAGTAATGGCATGGGCGGCTCACTGTTGCTGCCGATGCAGTATTGAGCCAGGTCCCGATGACGAACTGATCCCCCCAATGGTCCACAAACCCCTAGGCTGCGCCGATATTGGCGCACGGTGCTGGACCAATGGAATCCCGGCGGGAGGCTCAAAAATGCGTCGGCGTCAACAACCGTGGAACTACGGAGAGAGCCTGCGCACCATTTCGGCAATCACAACAAACCGGATCGCGCGCACCAACTGCAGCTCACCGCCATGGACCACGTTGGACGCTGGCGGCAAAGACTGGTTTTGCAAAATAATGCCGGCCATCACGCCGTCCATATCCGCCACAATCCGGTCGGCCATAGAAGTAATCTCCCGCTCACACATGCTGGCCGACAGCCCCAGCGCCACGCCAGCGGCCACCATCCCCTGGCGGGTCACTGCGGAAAAGCGGGACTGCCCCGGCAAGGGAATCGCCAGTTCCACCTCGGGCCAGGGGGACGTAGTGTGCAAGGGATATAGGGGCGTGTGATACACCGCTGTGCTCAGCAAATCGTAGGTCGGGGCCAGGCGCGCACCTTCGGGCGACACCAGCAGGGAAATATTCTTCAGGTGGTTGTCGTGATTGCCAATGAGCACATTGAATAACAGCCACCGGAAAAGCCCTTGGCGGGTAGAAATTCGGTTGCGGGAAAAGGAAACCGCCTTGGCCAGGGAATCCAGAGTGGCTTGCTGGTACTTGAAAGTAGGGGCCGCGTTGAGCAACTGGCACACATCGATCACATGCGAGCGCTCCATCGTAGCGGGATCGGACGGAGCCGGGCCGCGGTCAAAGCGCTCCACGATATACACCGGCTGTGGGCAGCAATGCCGCCATACAGGAGGAACCTCCAACCCCACACGCCGGGCCAGACACATCATCGCGTACTCATTGATCACCGAATGCGGGTAGTCGGGCGACAGGTGGGCGGGCTTCAGAATGTGGGTCGAAGGTGTATTGCCCAAGGGCTCGGACAACGCCACCCCGTCCCAACCCACCAGCAACTTGTGCTGCGCCCCTGCCAGAGACATCCGCTTGGGGCCTGTGGTGGCAATAGGGGTATTGGGCAGATTTTGAATACGCCGGGACAACTCCACATCCGGCAGCGGCTGCCAGCCCATGGTCGGCGGTACCGCGCCAGCACCAGGCACCAGCGTCAACGCCCCTGCGGACTCGGCACCCAAATACTCCAGCAAAGCGAATGCATCAGCCTGCGCAATCCTGGCACTGGCCGCAATCGCCGTGCGCACCCTGTCTTCAGGGAGCAGGTTGTCAAAGAACCACTGCACCGGACGCAGCGTTGCGCCATCGGCCACCTGCAACTGCTCGCGCCGGATATGGGGGGACAAATCGAAAGCACCGGACCACTCCCGCCACTCAGGGGCGTATGCAAACCGCCACAAATCGTTGTACGACTCCAGATGCCCCACCAGACGGCCATGGCTGTACACATCCAGCGCGCGCGGACCCGCAATGGCCACAGCAGCAACCGCGGCGTCCGTCATGGGTGCCCACCTTCGTTTGAATCCGTACTGACCAGCTTGGAGGCGTCAGGCAGCGCAGATGCCAAACCCTGCCGACGCGCTGTGCGGCGTTGGGCCGTACGAGCAATCAGTTGGCGGGCATGGGGCACCTGTGCACACACGCTCTCGGGCACATCCACATACAGATCCACACCCAGCTCGGCCAGAATCTGCAACACCTTGCCAATCCCCACACCGGGCTTGCCCAACTCCACGTCGTTCACAAACTGCTTGGACAAACGCGCCACACCGGCCAAGTCATCCAGACGCACATCCGAATCCTTGCGCGTGGCCCGCACCACGGCACCCAAATCCTCAACCGAGTTGATTTTGATCTGCATAGGAAAATCCTGTTTTTGCAGGAAGTTTAGTGCAAAAGTGAGAAATGGAAATGTTTAATCCTGAATTCTTAGGATAAGTGCAAGATGGTGCGTAGTGATGGGTGCTATTCCTATAAATGTAGGAATAGTGAAAAAAGATGGCCTTTGGTTGGCAGTGAAATCCTACAAATACAGGTGTTAACGCCGACGCATTTTTGAGCCACATGCCGGGATTTCATTGATCCAGCTCCGTGCGTCAAAATCGCCGCTGCATATGGGCTTGCGGACCATTGGGGTGGATCAGTTCACCATCGGCACCTGGCTCAATATGGCATCGGCGGCAACACAGGCCAATCGCGGTGCCCCAGACACCCCACACCTGCGTCAAGAGCCCAGACGATGGCTCAACTGGGTCTTCCGGCAGCTATCCAGGACGCCGTCTGGGTCATGGTCAGTCGATAGCGAGCGCAGTTGAAGACTTCGAGATTTTTCAACTCGTCCGTGAGCAAAACCTGAAATCCTGGTGCCGACGCCTCCGTCAGGTCGAGCACCGCCAGCGTGGCCTGGAGTGTGTTTTTGTCTCTGACCACCCGTCCCACGGCTTCGTTAAGCATTTCGCGGTAGCGAAGGCGTACGGGGTCGGGCGTCCCCATGGACTCCAATATCACGGTGTACTTCTTCAACGAACGACGGTAGGTCCAGTCGAAGAGGTCCACGGCGATGGA
>Ga0209343_10003225_pt1 | contig 20657 bp, 11 predicted proteins | sample RifCSPlowO2_02_FD_184026 | JGI IMG/M metagenome (GOLD analysis project Ga0209343, IMG submission 184026) | Groundwater microbial communities from Rifle, Colorado - Rifle CSP2_plank lowO2_0.2 (SPAdes) (version 2) | ecosystem: Environmental > Aquatic > Deep subsurface > Groundwater | place... | reverse complement strand
ATCGCCTTTCTCAAGTTGCCACATAATTTAATCACCAAGAAATATATGGTGATTGCTAATATATAAAAGTTCTGAAATTAAGTGAACATACTATAAGATACTCTGTTTTATAAGATACTCTGTTTTATATATGATTCATCATAATTATTTTCCAGATTTCGTCTTGATTTTCATATGAGAAATTTTCATAGTTTTCCGAGATCGTTTGGCTGTATTTGATTTTTTCCAGCGCCATGATTCATTCCTGATTTTTGTTGATTTTCCAAAGCCGCATGAAGAGCATTTGCTTGTTCGTATATGATACGCATGCCTGCCGCAGCGCCTGCATCTTATATGAGTGATGCGATTATGTTTACCAAACGACGGCGTTCCCTTTGACATACACAAGACACCTCAAACGAAAGACGCACTTTTATAGATTTCATAGGTGCGTCATGGTTTTTCTTTTTGTATTATACTAAACTGCGTACTTGACATATTTTACGCAGTTTGTATATCGATAACTGCTATTTGCTTGTAATCTACACTTATACAGTTATCAATATCTTCCCTTATTTGTATTATCTTCCCTTATTTGGCAACCTTCGGTTTGCTATAATACATAAAACACTTCTAATCTTTCTTTTACATTTGTTTTCCTTCTATCCTATAATCGAAATATTATCAGTTTTTGCTGTTTCTCTACTATTCATCGTTTTTGTCAGCTGGTGAAACAAACAGAATGTTATCTCCCCGAATTAAAATGGTTCCAAGCTTTATTTTTTTATCATCATCTGTCTGTTCCACATCTTCGAGCCACATATTCAGGTGCAGATCCAGAGCTTTCAATATACCTGAAATTTCCGTGCCTTTTTTTAATTTTACAAGAACACGTTTTCCTTTTGCCAAATTCAATACATCTATTGGTCTTTCCATCGTTGAACCTCCTAAAATAAAAAACCTTATTATTAAAGGATTTTATAACTTTAAATATTCTAAAAACGTCTGTAAGATGCTTTTAAATATATTCAATAATTATATGAAAACATGACTGTTCACCAAAAGAAATCTAGGAGAAAGCTTACAGGTGGAATTAAAAAGAAAAATAAGAAAAGCCGCCGTTATTCAAGGGGAAGTGATGCCATTCATACAAGAATTGGGAAAAAAGTTATTAAAATAAAACGCGGTCGTGGTGGTATAATAAAACGAAAATTACTCTCTGAGCAATATGCAAATATCATAAATGTTGGCAAAGCTAAAATTTTGAATGTTGTTGAGAACAAGGCAAATATCCATTATATCCGCATGAATGTGCTGACAAAAGGCGCTGTCATCAAAACTGACAAAGGAACAGCTACCATAACAAACAGGCCTGCGCATGAAGGGTTTGTGTGTGCAAAGTTGATTGAAAAATAAACTACTGCCCTGACATTTTGGAAATTTCGAAAACGTTGTAAAGTCTTTCAAAGGAATTACGATAAATTAATTTTATTACACACTATGCTGATTTTGAAATTAACCGTTAGTATGTTGCGGTGATCGTTTTAAATACTTTTAGAATGTATTACTATTTAATGAATCATAAAAATTTGTTTTCCATTTCTGTATTTTTAATTTTATTAATTCTACCTGTTTCTCAAGCTATTGCTTCAGAAAATTTAATAGGATATTGGAAATTTGATGAAGGTTCTGGTAATATTGCAAAAGACAGTAGTGGATTAGAAAATAATGGCATAATTATGAATTCTGAATATGTTGACGGCATGACTGGAAAAGCTTTGAAATTTACTAATGAATCAGACTATATTATAGTTCCTCACAATTCTAATTTTTATAATAGCGAAATAACTTTATCTGTTTGGATAAAACCATTTGAAAATCAATCAGCAGGCCAGAGATACAGGGTTATTGTTGGAAAAGATGGAAATATGAATGATAGGAATAACTCCTATTCATTGTATTGGGATTCATATGAAGATAAAGTAATGGCGTTTGTTAGATGGAATGACGGAAAAAATAATGTATATAAAATAAAGAGCAGTCTCATAGAACCTGATTTCTGGCACAACATAGTTATGACAAAGGGTAGAAAAATGAAACTTTATGTTGATAACATTTTAGTAGGAGAAAAAGAAACACCAAATCCTTTGCCATGGAATTCAAAACCAATTATGATAGGCACAGGAAATGCCAATAAAAAAAATAATCAGAATTTTGTAGGTGTTGTGGATGAAATTAAAATATGGAACAGAACACTGACAAAACAAGAAATATTTGATAATTATTTTAATTTAGTTGGGTATTGGAAATTTGATGGGAATGTAAATGATTCAGGCGGAAATTGGAACCATGGAACAATACATGGCAATATTTCCTTTGAGATGGGGAAGTTTGATCAGGCGTTGAATTTCAATGGTTATGATAATTATGTTGAAATTCCGGATAGTGATGTTTTAGATTTTGGCGTATCAGACTTTACTGTTTCTTTTTGGGTAAATACTACTGATTTTAGAAGTCCTGGAACAATAATCTCAAAACTTAATAAAACAGGATATTCTATAGCTCTTTATAGATTTGGATCAAAAAATGAAACTTTCAATACAAGAATAGTGCTTACTATTGGCGGTGATAAAGATATAGGAGCTCGTAAAATCATGTCTGATGAGCCATCAGAAGAAAAAATTGCAGATGGAAACTGGCATCATTTGGCTGTTTTGGTTCTAAGAAATAAAAAGGAATTGAGATTCTTTATAGATGGATTACAATTAGGTGAAGCTGTAAATATATTTACAAATGGAAGTCTGGATAATAATGTAAGTATGATTATAGGAGCTGAAAGCAATCATCTTAAATCATACCAGTTCAGGGGTGTAATAGATGATGTTAAATTATTCAGCAGAGACCTGGCATCCGTTACAACATCATGTCCTTCGTTTTTTCTATCACGATGCCCGATGTAAAAGAATTTTACGGTTTTTCCATATTTACCCCCACAAAAAACATAACTTTAAATATATGTGGGGGTAAATAGTTTTATGTCATATATCAAACATAAAGAGATAAACAGTAAATGGTACATTTACTTAGTCAGGTCCCTGAGAATGCCTGACAACAGCACAAAAAAAATAATGAAACTTATCACCAACAATGAAAAAAAGCAGGGAATAGAAAAGCTGGAAAATAAATATAAAGAGTATTTTATTAAAAAGGAAACAGAGTTAAATACCAATTATGCGTGCAGGAAATTTGTTCAGAATATTATTTTTTCCCCTGAAGAAATTGCAAAACTGGAGGGAATGAAAGTTAGATATAAATATCTTATGAGAAAACTTAACAAAAACCAGAAAAAGGATATTTTTGACAGATTTACAGCAAACTTCACATATAACTCAAATGCCATAGAAGGAAACTCCCTGACACTCAAAGATGTGAGAATAATACTGTTTGACAATGCTGTAATAAAAGGCAAAGACCTGCGAGAAATTTATGAAACAAGAAATTCTCGTATTGTAATCGATATGATCCTTAATAAAAAATTTAATGTATCTGATAAGGACATAATAAAGATTCATAAGCTTCTTGTAAAAGATATTGACATCAGGTCAGGATATAAAAAAATCCCCAATGTCATATTAAGTGCTGGAAAGGAAATATACACTACAATGCCGGAAAATGTTGAAGGAGAAATGAAAAATCTGATAAAATGGTACAGTACGAACTTGGGAAAAATGCATCCGCTTGAACTCGCAGCCATATTTCATGGAGAATTTGAAAAAATCCATCCTTTCGAAGATGGAAACGGAAGGGTTGGAAGATTTTTAATAAATGTCATTCTGGTTAAAAACAACTATCCGCCTGTAATCATAAGAAAAACCATGAGAGAAACCTATATCGCGTCTTTACAGGCATTTGACAGGGGATACACAGATAGACTGAAGCGACTGCTTATAGAAAAATATAAAGACACATTCCAGAAATTCTTTGAAATTTATATAAAATATGTGTGAAAGTGGATGATGGGCCCGACGGGATTCGAATTCGCGAGCCATTTCAGGGCTTGGTTTTTCTTCTTTCCCCAAAGAGCTTCCCGCGACACCCGGATTAAGAGTCCGATGCTCTACCAGACTGCTCATACCTTCTTTATTTCCATAAACGCGCTTCATTTATTATAAGCATCTTTGATGCCTAATTGTTTTCTTTTCGGATGCGTTTTCTTTTTTAAAAGAAAAGGCATACTGAGCTACAGGCCCATCTAACTAAATTTAATTCTCGCAACAATTTAAATTACACATCAAAAGCAGGAGTTTTTGCATCCCAACCCGTGCTTTTTTTCAAGCTCAGCAAAGCATCTTTCCTTATCGACCGGAAAATTTTTACATATGGTGCAATCTGTATTGCACTCACTTGTTAATGCTCCGCAGTTGCAATAGAAAAAGCATTTGCTCTTTTCACTATCAGTACCTGAAATACCATATAATCTCTGGCACGCATCAAAAAAGTTTTTATACAAACCACCAAAAGCTGGTGTACCAGGAGTAACGAATTTCTCGCACTTTATTTTCGGGCACTGCTCTTCAAAAACCCGCTGTGCCTCAATATTGCTCATTGAAGGTCCTGTACCCATGAGGAAAAATGTACTCAGTACAAGAAGAACAACAGCAGCTAAAGCTATGATTATCACAGCATTTACCGGCAATGAAACTCCTTTCATTCTTTTCACCTCATAGACACGATGACATTAATGAGACTATATCAAATATCTTTTCTTTTAATTTTTCTGCTTTAACTTGATAACTGTCTTTAGCTAATTTCATGTTCTCCTTATTTGGCTCATTGTAAAATTTATCCACAATAATAAGATAACTGTCAATTATATCTATAGACTCTTTCGAAACTTCTATTTCCTTTTTCATTGCATCAAGCCTACACTGGTCAGCTGGAGCAGGGCATGAAGGAGGGGGTGTCGGACCAGTCATGCATTCCCATGAATTTTTCAGGAATATCAGAACATTCTTTGTTTCAGTTAATTCAGTTGCATAATCGTTAATTATTTGAAGATCAAGATTTAACGGACATGACAATGTATAAACAGGGCTTTCACTATATTTAGCAACAATATCTGTTTTCCATAATACAGCATAATTCTGGGTCTCGCCTCTCATGCACTTTATGTTGCACCATACTGAAACGCCTGTTTCTAACGTTTGTTCGGATGTAAATGTTTCTGCGCTGCACATGCATGCGGAATTCAAAACACCTTCCTGCGGACAATATGGAATTGCTGCGCATGAATCCAGTGAATAACCAGCATTGCATATTCTCGTGTTAAGATATTTTGTCTCGCCTTTGTAAGTAATAGTTATTTTCTCGCCAAAAGCAGGATCAAGACGCTCTGAATATATCTTGAAGTCCTGGCTGGGAACACATATACAATCCACACATTCCGGATCCTGACTAAGGCATGCGTTTGTTTCACCGTTTTCATCTATATAACCACATTGAGCACCTAATTGCTGGCTACACTTGCTTTCACCTATGTCAGGAATGCACGCACAATCCTTATTACATGTACCGAAAGCATCCCGTGTATACATTTTTAAACCACCTGGATATTGCTGTTCCTGTCCGCAATTAGCATTATTTTCTCCCTGTTCACCATGTAAAGCATCACCCTGTATCTCTTCATTCAGTCCTGCATCACACTCTTCATCATCATTCAGGAATTCGTTGCCGCAACCGCCAGTTAGTGCATTGATTGTTGCCTGGCAGTTATTATCGCAAATTACTTTATTATCAATCTTGCACCCAGGCATGTATTTGTCACAGCCTCTGTTTGCACCATACTGCTGAACACAAATCTCCGGCCTTTCAGCAATGCTGTCTGCAACACAAATATTATTTTTTGATATTCCAGCATCATCATACCCGATTCCAGTACGAACAAAGCAGTCTTCCCTGTCATCATAATCAGTCAATGTATCCTCATCTGAATCATCCCTGTTATTCCCGCAGATCTCTCCCTGTTCTACCTGATATCTGACATTTAATACAGTTACCAGAGCTGACCTGTTAAGTTGGTAAATACCGCTGTTATCAAGAATATAGATATATTCTTGATCAGCAACAACTGAACGTGCAGACTGAAGATTGACAAGCAATGTTTCTTTCTGGTCTGTTTTTATCTGCTTATAATATAATTGTTTTGCTGTCGTGAAATATATCATACTCCCAGAATTAACAAAAATAGAAGTAACAGGATTCTCAACAGAAGTTCTAATGATTTCTGTTAATATCATTTTACTATCTTTATCAAATGAAACAGAATTTTCAGATATTTCATTTGGTTTTGATAAATAAAGATCTGAACCTACTGCATATAAGGATGAAACAGTGCCTCCTACATCCTTTGTGTTGCATGCACTCGATATTCCGCATATAACATCATTTGTCTTGCTTATCTGCTCATATCCAATATTTGAACTGCTTGACCAGTACACCATATTGTTGGCTGCTGTCAAATCATTAACATGGCTTAATTCAGTTGCAACAAGTGGGTTAGTCATGCCACCTATAACAGACTTGTACTGTGTCCCGTCAGTTTTCAAAATATATATACTGTTCATAGCCGGTGTTCCATGTTCTTCAGACCAGTATATTACATTTTCACTGTTAATTGTTGCAACAGCTATGTTAGTAATTCGTGGTATTCCACTGGACAGTGTACTTGTTATCCTATAAGATTCAATGCCAAGCGGGTGTAGTCTGTAAATATCAGAACCATCCGTATAATAGAAATATGTGCCGTCCCATGCTATGTCCAAAGCATTCTGAACATTATAGTTATTGCTGTATGAAGACTGTTCCAAAGCATGTGTAGAGCTTGCAAAATAAATATCATAGGTCCCGTACAAGGCATTTGCAGGCGGTGTAACACCAAGAGCAATATTATTATTTACATTGTTTGCTACTGCGAACTCTTCAGCCTGCAAATTCGTAAGCTCATACAACCATGTATCAGGTATCTGAATTGTAGTATATATATTTCTGTCTATACATCCTATGCCATCACTTTGATCATGTAGCGTAAATCCAAATCTTCGCATATCACCCGGTTTTCCTGTAACTATTGTACTGATATCTCTGCTGAAAATTTTTGGTAGTGAGCCGCAACCTGCCACAACTTTAGGATTTACAGTATAATCTGCATATGTTTTGCCTTTTTCAGGACTGGTTATCATAGTATCATATGCAAGTGCATACACTCCACTACTATCAGACCAGTAGATCTTTCCATTAGCAACCTCAATTGTTTTTGCATTTGAAAGTCCGACAACAAGAATTTTTGGATTTGTGAAACTATTCGTATTTCTTGATGAGGCCCTTATCAGAATATCACCATATACACTGGAACGCACAATAGCATAATAATCACCCTCGAGATATTCACTAATCAAAACCACATCTCCGAATGGAGGTAATGTATAGATTTTCAATGAATCAATTTTTCGCGTTAAGAATTCTAATATTGTACTATCAACCTTCTCTCTGTCAATCTCATCATCAATTAATCCATCTATTGAAATTCCGTCAGCTGTACGTTTCTTAATAGTGCCGCTGCTGTCAATCCAGTAAATAATGTTAATATCATTTCCATCTACATTCTCACTCACAACACGGAACGAGATAACATCCTGTGCAATTGGATTGCGAACTGGTTTGTCAGTATAAACAACTTTGCTTTTCAGATAATACATGTAATTATTGGTTTCTTCATTGACTATTTGCAACTGGTCAACAGATTCTGCCATTATATTTTCAATCGGCTTATTGTAAACCATTGTACCAACTATATATTTTCCTGGAATATTATATGCAGGCACAGCCATTGTCAATGCTCTTGACTGCTGAGGCTCTATAGTGATTGTATCATCCAGTTCTATATTAAATACATTCGGAAATGTTTTGAGATAAAATGTTCCGCCAAGTTGGTTAGGATCGGTGTCAAGCATGAAGTTTAATGAAAACCTTGCTTCAGGAATTCTGTCCTGAGTATATGTAACAGATGTTGGTTTTATGTCAATTTGTGGAAGCTCTGTTGCAAAATCAATAACAGTATATTTCAAATAGAATTCATGCAACCCGGAAATAGCACTGGTTACAAAAAGTTTTATAGTATAATCTTTATTTATTTCCAATGTTTCAGCTGGCTGTAATGTAACTATAAACTCCTGACTTCTGCCATTCTGTATTACAAAATGATTTGGTTCAGCTTCCAGTGAAATCCCGGTTTCATCCGTTTGAGCATTAACATCATAAATATCCTGTGGAATATATATCGGGTCCGTATTCTGAATGCGGCAATTATATGTCACGGACCTGCCTGGAACACTGGAAAGAGATTGAGCCTGATCACAATATAAGTTAAATCTGCCAATACCTTCCAACTGAAGTGATACTCCTTTACTGATAAGTTTAACATCCTTGTCCTTGAATTTCACATTGCCAGCTCCCTCAATCCATGAAACGTATTTTCCATCAGCAGTAACTGAACGCGGATATGAACGACCTGAAGCTAAAATTTCTGTGTTTCCAGGAACTGCTCTCATTATTTTTCCATTTCTGGAATCCATTGACGTAACATAGAAATTAGTTTCATCTATAGTGTTAGTATCTGCATAGAGTGAAAATGGCACTTCTATGGGTATAGAAAATTTATCCAGAATAGAAGGGTTGTCTGTGTTTATAGTCTTTTCAGCAACATTTATCCAGTAAACATAACCGTTGTTATAAGCCAGCCCTGTAGAGTCACCCTGATAAATTTTTTCTGCTTCAGAAGCTTTTTTGGGGGAAGCCGGGTTTGTAATATCTAATTTATATACACCATCATCCTGTGTCCAGTAAATTAATTTATTTCCAGCTTTGTTATTCACATAAAGAACATCTCTCGGATTTTTTTCCAGAACAACATACAGGTTGCGCGTTTTTGTATCAATGATCTGATAAGTTTTTATGCCCTGGGTTTCTCTTTCATAGACATAAACTGAATCCAGACTGGGACAATCACGAGGATAGCATTCACAGAATCCTTCCTGCCTTGCCCTGCCTGAATATGATGGATTCCTGCCTCTGCAGTAAGAATCACAATTCACAAGAACAGACTTTGCAGTTATTTTATTTTCTTTATCTGTTGTAACACCATCACAATAATATTCCTGAATTGTATTTGAATCGATATATGTATCAGGAGACCCTTCGTTTCCATTATCAATAGTTACGCTACCGGATTTTTCAGGATTAAAGCTTTCATCCATTTCAAGCTCTCCATCACTGTCATCGCAGTAATGGAACTCGCACGCTAAACCTGTATTATCATATACATATCCTTTTCCCGGCTCTAATGTATCAGCATAATAATATTTATCAAAAAGCGGGTTGTAATAAAGAAGAGCACCACTATTACATGTACCCTTGATTCGATCAAAGGAAACAGATTCTGAAGGTGCGCCAATCCAATTTAAAGCTCTTCCTTCCATTATATTCCATTCCGTCTCTAAACCTGGATGTATTTTGCCGTCACCAATAATGAAATGTTGGCCTGTTATTGGAACAAAACATGGTTTTGTAGATCTCATAAGATAGCCCTTACCGGCTTTCAGTGAGTTTGAAATATCAATTGGCAGCAATTGCTTCAGTCTATAATCAAAGAAGAAATTAAGATTCGAGGAACTGCCAATGTATAAAGGCTGCGCTGTCCTGACACTCTTGAAATAAGAATTGTCATTATCAAATATATACATTCCAATAGTAGAGGTATCTTTTATATAAGTAACTGCGACAAAATACCAATTTCCAGGAATTAAAATCAGTTTATTGTTTTCATTCAGAGGCTTTTCATCTTTTGTAACCACGAGTTCGGAATGTTGCTGCCCGACAGCTGTTTTATATTTAAACACAGGCATATTATCTTTCAGAAATAAGCCGTAATCAATCACAGGTTCAGGTTTATGTATACCAGCATAGAAAACAGTAGTTGTGTCCCGCATATCTTCATCGTCTGCCTTTAACCAGAATGCATAAGTAAACTGTGCCTGTGTAGGATTCAGAGTGTACATGTCAACATATGCTTCAGTTGACTTTACAGCAAGCTCCTTTGCAACATCATCAGGGGTAAATGCAGTACCCCATACTTTTAATTCATCGAAAAGGCCAATCAAATGTTGATCAGCAGCATTACCATACCTGCTAGTTTCAGTATTGCCAACACCGTCCTGATCCGCACCAATCCACAAACCATTTGGATCTATAATCAGAGCATCCTGTGAAAAAGAATTTCCATATAGGTCTTCAGCACCATTCACATAAACCTTGACAATGGTACCTGTTCTCACAACAGCTATATGATACCACTGATTATTATTTATTACAGTTTTAGCTGTCATATACCGACCTTTTATATATACTCGTATTTTTCCACTGGCAAGAAACACTAGAAACTCATTATCCTGTCCTGTTTTTGCACCAGAAATTATACCTGCATTATTATCATTGGTTTTTATCCAGAAGGAGGTTGTTACATCAGTAAGCGTATTTAAAATATTATTTGGCAATTTGATTCGATCGCTCTTATTGGGATCTCTGTCATAACCCTGAAAATCACATGCCTCTTTTATATAGCCTGTTGCATCGCATGTAAGATCTCCAAAAATAATTCCATCAGAATTCGTATCAGAATTATCTTCAACATTGCCATCCATAGTTAAATGAACACGCAGGTTTTCATCATGGAGCTTCTTCATTATTACAGCTCCAGCACCTTCATTTGTATGAATAGCACTGCCAAATTTTCCTATTGCATTCTCCACAGTACTTTCATCATATATATTAAATTTGTATTTTTTGTTATCTGCTATATACGGCGAATTATCAAGGCTGAATTTAATCAAAGGAATAACTCCTGCATCATTATTCTGCTGTAGTTTTATTATCTGATCAACAGACAACGAACTGCTGAAAAATTTGAACTCATCTGCAGACCCTTTAAACCTGCCAGGCATTGATGGATTGTATTCTGAACTATCTGTGATAGCGCACCCATAAGTATCCCATGTATTAACATCTTCTCCTCTTGATTGTTTGCATGTATCAATATTGTTAACACAAGAACTTCTGCAATTTGAATCTTCACCGCAATAATCACAGTTATCGCATGAATACATATATTGCTGCTTTGAAGGGATTTTGGATAAAGAAACAAGATCATTCTGTGTTCCTGATGAATGTAGCGTAACTCCTTCAGCAATATCTTCCAGAACAATAATCGGATATTTGCCTGTATCATCAGCTTTATTGCTGTAAGGTTTTTGTTTCACTATAACAGGAACTTCAAAAACATTGTTCGAAATATCATTGTCACTGAACATCTTTCCTTCGTTACTTACTATCAATTCAAATTTCAGAATATATACACCAGGACTATTGAATGTATGTTTTATCTCATCGACTAAATAATTGCCATTAGGATCAACCTGAGCCTTAGCTATTGATTCTTGTATGCTTCTTCCGTCACCAGTTGTTATTGTAATTTTGTCATTGCTAATGTCAGCTTTGACATTTCCTTCATTTTTGATGTAGGCGTATATTTTTACTTCTTCACTTGCATAAACTTCTTCGCTATCCAGCACTGCATAAGGAACAACATCATAGAATTTCTGGACATCAAAATCTACAACCCCATCTGTTACGACATTCAGGGAAGGCAGAGCATTCGGAACTTGTTTCAATGTTGTGCCATCCAGTACATAAGCACATGAACCTGTTTCCTTAAATTCCCGAACATTTGTAAAAGCACTTAATTTGCTTTGAACACTGTCTCTGCTTACAAATACATTGAAATCTGACTCGCCATCGCCACCATGTGGAACAATTCTCATATTCAATAACTTGATTTCACCGGCAGGTATCATTATATCTGACACAGGAGAATTTCCATCCAGTATTGTCACATCCCATGCATTTGGCATTTCAACAGCTATATGAAATACATCTGAATCACATCGCGGATCATCCGGGTTTCCTATTTCCAATTTGAGTATTTTTTCCTCATCGGACCGAAGAACTCCAGAAGGTTGTTCTAAAACAACACTTGGCAAATTATCATCTGAATCCACATTAGTAACAACATGCTCCAACAAAGCTTCTGACTGAATTACGCTCTCACCATTTTCTGTAATACTATCCTTAACTGTTATTTTAAATTGAGTAGAGCCTGCCCCGTTTTGTGGAAGTGTACGAATCTGAACAACATCCTCTACACCAGGCTCCAGAACAACCTGATCTTTTGATAATGTAGCAATTCCAGAACCAGAAACCTCAATGTTATATATCAGCTCTTTTACACTCGGATCAGGAATTTCAGGAGCTTTTATATGAATGTTGTACACAAGTTCATTATCCTTTAAGCTGCATCCTACATTCGGAACAACACAATTAGCACCTTGCGGTTTTTCAGCTATATCACATTCAGACCTTGAAACTGAAACAACAGGAACAGGATGCGGAACGACTCTGATTTTTTTACTGGCTACTATATTGATTAATTCTCCTTTATAATAAGGATGCTCTGTCGGCACTACAGCAGCTCTTGCGAAAACCACGTATTCACCTGAATCTTTTGGCGATAATATCTGATAGCTGTATTCTCCATTTTCATTTGTACTGACTGTTATCTTGCATTCAGGCGATCCTGCAGCCAATAATTCACCAGACTTTGACAAACATCGTCCCGGTTCTCTGTTATTGATGTTATTAATTTCTCTTATTTCAATATCAACAGTACTTGAAATCTTGCTTTCTTTATTGCAGTAATAATTGCATGGCCAGTAATTCCATGTGTTTTGCTCTGGGTCTTCTGGCTTTGAAATAAATGGCACATAACCTTTGTTTGGCCCTGCCGGGCATGGAAGATATTCACCTTCTTTTGGAAATGGTACACACTGTGTTGAGGTATATTTTGTATAAACACAAGAGCTCCTTGTACCATAAGCAACTTCATAGCCAACAGTTCCTAAAGCAATATCTAATTCAGCATCCCAGTCAAATTTAAATTTACTGCACGCAGGATCTGCACAAGTGCCACTAAATGTTTCGCCGCAGTCAAACATGCAGATGCCATCATTTTTAAACATGTCTCTGGTTCTGCATCTCGGCAAAGAAGAGCGGCATTGGGGTAACTGAGGTTCAAGCCCAGCACCCGGAGGCTCTGGAACACATATACTGCTCATACATTTTGCAGGTTTATCACAATCCAGATCATTAACACATTCCTCACCTATACTAGCCATCCCCGTAATCATATTCCCTGTCTCAACATTTCCATCAGGCCCGAGATACTCATAATAACCTGAAACAGCTTCATCAGTTGAAAGCCCTGTTAATGGATTTAATCCAACTTTTCCTGACACCCATTCAGATATAGCTCTCGTCAAAAGATTTTTCCCGGCTTCTTTTACTCCCTGTACAAGCGGGCTGTTGCTAAATCCAGCGCAGTTGTTTTCAACTTTTCTGTAGCCAGCTGGTGTTTTTGGACACGATGCATAAAGAACATGATTTCTGCACTGCTTTGCAACTGTATCAGTGCATACACCCTGCACACCGTGGCATATTCCAGTAAAAGATCCAAGGCTTCCATAGATTTTGAGTATAGAACTCGAGAGAACCTCGTCTTCTCCAATGTTTTCATTATAGCTGTCAGTTGAAACAGTTATTGTTGGCTTGTAAATCATTGGTTCGATTTTGCTGATTGTGGAAGGTTCATCAAATACCACAGCTAAAACTTTTGTGTTGCGGACTTTATCTATGAAAAATGTATAAACTTTATATTTTGATTTTGGATCACCTTCAGGTCCTATTGCCCCGCCTTCAAGCGTAACAGGATCTATTAGTTTGCCATCTGAATCATAAAAATAATTTGTAGAGTCTTCAGAAAAATAATATTTAAATGTTCCGTCTGGTAGTGGAGCTTCTCTGGATACTGAAATTTTTCCTGCTATTAATGATTGAGAATCTGCTATTGAAGTCAATTCACCTCTGACTTGATATGACAATTCAGTGCTTTGTCCAATTTTTACCTGATCAACATTCCACTGAACAACCGGATCACGTTGTAGTGAAATTATCTGAGCAGGAAAAAATTTTAAATAATCTATGTCGGGTGCAATAGTCTTTGGAATTATTTCTATAATCTGGACATTACTCATATCATTTTCAGGTGTAAAGGAAATTGTAACTGCTGAAACAGATGCTGTTCTTTTAGTTATTTTAGAACTGATAACATACACATTCAGCCTGTTATTTGCCACCAAAGCTGTCAATTCATTGCTTTCTAGACTACTTTTCAGGCTGTTTAGTTCATCAATAGCATCAGGATATTTGTTACTGTTGATTATTTCATCTAAAATATTTGGTTGTACATAACTCGGTGAAGATGTTGATGTAAATGTCAGATAAACATTTACATTTGAAGCTATCAGTGTTGGTTGCGTCAAACCCAAATCACCCGGTGATATTGAATTTAATAATTTATTTATCAGGACTGCATCATTTATAGGTATACCTGGTATTATTGTCGTTGTACTTGTTGTGATTGTTGATGTGGTTGTTGTCGTAGTTGTAGTAGAAGTTGTTGATGTGGTTGTTGTCGTAGTTGTAGTAGAGGTTGTTGAAGTTGTCGTGGTTGTTGATGTGGTTGTAGTAGAGGTTGTTGAAGTTGTCGTGGTCGACGTTGTGGTTGTTGTGGTAGTTGTCGTTGTAGTAGTTGTCGGCGGCGAAGTGTTACATGCATCATTGTTGCATCCATATGGACAAGTATATGGCGATGTGTAAACACTACCATAATCTACACACATATATTCATTAATTTTACTCTTATAATAAGTATCACAATAATCATTGTAAGTGACACCCCCAGCACTTGTCACAGTTCCTTTTTCAAAAGTATTATAACCACCATCAGTATCAATGCATCCAAAATATTCTCCATTTTGTTTATTGCATAAACCATTAACACAGCCAAAACGGCAGGTATAGAATCCTTCATAAGCAATATTTTTATCACTGCAAAGATATTCAGAAAGTGTTTTAGCATCCTCATCGCAATAATCTGTATAACTGGAATCATCATCTGTCGTGGTTCCTCTTACAAAATAATTTCTTCCGCCATCGTTGTCAGTACATACTGCCGCATAAACAGCAGGTATAGTAATTAAAACCAGTAATACACCAATGGCAAAAAATAATTTTCTCATATTTGTGCCTCTTCTATCTGTTTGTATAATACGGCGTTATTTCTGCGCCATAAACGTGCTTTTCTTCATTTAGCAGAATAATGCACGCGCTGACCTCATATTTTTCTCCAGTACCTGAATAGTCAATATCATCTACAATGCTCATTGCCTCAACTCCACCAACATTTGCATTAGGATTTGATGTAAGTGTCTGAATTTTAGCTTGTATTTCTTCAGCTGGAAGTTCATCTCCAAAGCATACAACTCTTTCGAATGGCGACTCTGGTGTTCCTTCTTCTTCCATTGCCTGCTGAATTGATAATGGAACATATAATTCTTCTATATCATTTCCAGCTATTGCATTTTGTAATGTTGGCCTGTCAAATGCATTTACAACATCTGTACATTCAACTGATTTACTGCCTGAAACCAGAGTATAGCCGCTGCCAAGATATTTGTATGATTGAACCGGGCTAAATCTTGGAGCATTGAAATATGAATTTTCACCTAAAATATAATATTTTAATGTAACTCTGCCATTAAGCAGTTTTAATCTCGAATCGAATGTATAAAAAAATGTGTCAGTCTGGGTGTTTTTGTTCATGCTTTTGCTGAAAATTGCCGGCTGGCCGCCGGGTGTTTCAACTACCAGTGCTGTAGCACGCTCACCACCCCATAAAAAGTTTGCAGATACTAAATATTTATCTTTCACTTTATTGCATGAAGCAATTGTAACAGAACCAAAAGCTGACTGACTTCCTAAATTACTGCCAACGCAACAGCATGCCCATTCATTGGACGACTGATAATTTCGCGGCTGTGAATACTGGGAATAATAAGGCATACCTGCAGCAGCTCCTGAAAAACAGCCATAATCATAGCCATAGCCAACAGGCATTGTAGTAAAGCCAAGTGAAGCTATATCTGAATTCAGCAAATCTTCAAAAAAATCTTCTGTACCGTCCTGCATCCAGTAATCTGAACATTTTGGTGAGCATGTACCGCCTATATAAGATAGTTCTCTCAAAGTTCGTGGATCACGAACATTGCCTTTACATATTGCATCGCATGGATTTTGATCATACACGCAGGTACATTCGCCGTTTCTGGATATAGTTGGCCCGCACGGATCAGAGCAATCACCGCCTTTGCAAAGAGAACTGTAAGGCCTGAAGTATTTTGAGTCGTACTGTGTTAAAGGATTTGATACCTGTGAGCACATTCCAGTCCACCCCGGACCTGCTTTTGACTTGCAAAGCCCTGCGCAGTCATTGTTTTCAGTCTGTGGCATTGCAGATACAGCGTGTTCAGGGCTCGGAACTGGAATATAATCTTCTAATCCATATGGTTCGTATCTATTTATTCCATCATTCTCATCCTGTGCTAATCCAAGCCCAGCTACAAAAACTATTGCAACTGCAATCGATGTTAAAACTGTAAAAATCTTATGCACTCTTAACACACTCTCCCTGTGAAATTATATCCTGAATTTCATTTTGTACAGCTTTAAATAAAACAGGCTGCTGCTTTGAAATGTAGTGGTACCTTGTAATGTAAATGCCGCTGTCATAATAAATCTGATATGCAATAAAATAATACTCCATTGTCTCCCGGGTTTCAAAGAAAAACATTCCCCGAGTACATTTATAAGAATAGCTTGGAGAAATTACAGAAGGCTTTGAACTTATGACTGAAAGCTGGCAGTCAACAGCTTTGCCATCATCCGCAAGTAAATTCACAACTTTTTTCGTCTGAAGCTCCTGATGAAAAACTTCACCGTATTTCACATCCCTGTCTTCAATAACAGAACCAGTTAATTTAACTGTCTGTACTTCACTATCATGGGAATTCAGCAGGCTCATACAATAATCTTCAGCCATAGCAGGCTTTACTGTATATACATAAAGAATACCAGCACATACAACAAGGGCAATTATAGTGAAAATAACCATAAACCGGAAATGTCCTGACTTTGCCCTTTCTTTGGCTAATACATTCTGCCAATTTTCCATACTATAAATTGTCTGGAGTTACTATATAAATTTGTTATTACATCCTTTTTCTTTAATAAATTTTGAACCTGCTAACTGTATATTACATCACTCTTGTCCCATCAACTACTTTACGCTCTGGGTAAGCCTGTTGATTTCCAAACATAACAAGCTTGCCATCTAACGTCAACTTGCCCTTTTCAACCCGCAAATTAAACTCTGAAAACTTTTTGTAATTTATTTTTTTCATACAGTCTGATCCTTTTGTTCCAACAATGGCTTTTGTCTCCAGCAAAACTCCGTTTTCACATGCAAGCAACATTCCCTGGCTTTCAACACTGCGTATTATGCTCGGTTCGAGATTTGCAACAACAATAACTGTTCTGTTTTTAAGCTGTCCGGGTGTATAGTATGATTTAAGAGCTGCAACTATTTGCCTGGATTCAGCACCAATATCAACCTCCAAAACATAAAGCTTGTCTGCATTTGGATGCTCAGAAACAGATTTTATATTTCCAGCAATCAGCTTTGGCACTATTATTTCTTTAAATTCAAGTTTTTCCATTAAAATTTTAGCTGAAATTTTTTGTTTTGGCTCCAATTCAAATGTTGTGATATCCTTCCAGTTCATTTTAGCATTCAGTATCTTCTGCGCTCTTTGTAGTGTAACCGGAGCAAAAGGCAGGAGCATGTGCGTTATTGAATTAAGAACATTTGCAGCAACATATAATCCTGTTTTAGCTTTTGCTGTATTTGGATCTTCCCATGGTTTCAGTTCCTGAAAATACTTATTCAGTTCAGATGAAAGTTTTAGCACATCAGTTAAGGCTTTATCAGGCCGGTTTGTTTTAAAGTGATTTTCAACAGCACTTGCTGTTTTGTTCAGGTTTCGTATCAGTTCGTTTTCATTCTTACTGAACTTGCTTGGAGTTGGAATGCCCTGGTAATTCCGTACAATAAAACTGGTTATGCGATAAAACAGATTGCAATAGTTATCAATTAGTTCGGTATTCACTCGTTCAACAAGATGCTTCTCTGAAAAATCCCCATCATCTTCCAGTGAGATATCACGAAATAAAAAAAACCTAATCGCATCAGCACTATATTTTTCAGCCATCTCAAACGGGTCAACAACATTTCCAACACTTTTGCTCATTTTTCTGCCATCAACAGTCAGCCAGCCATGAGCAAAAATTGCTTCAGGCAATTTTTTTTTCATTGACATAAGCATAGCCGGCCATATAACAGAATGGAACCACAAAATTTCCTTAGCCATTACCTGCAGATCAGGCGGCCAATGTTTTTGCCTGTTCTTTTCACTTGAGAATGCTGATACATAACTTAGTAGAGCATCAAACCAGACATATACAACATGTTTTTTATCCAGCGGAAATTCAATACCCCAGTTAAATGTCGATCGTGTAATGCTCAGGTCATGCAAACCCTGCTGCACTCTGTTAATAATTTCCTGCTTTCTGTTTTCAGGCTGGATAAATTCCGGATGCTCTTTGTAAAACTTCAGTAATTTATCCTGATAATTACTAAGCTTAAAAAAATACGACTCTTCACTTATTTTTTCAACTACACGGCTACAGGACGGGCATTTACCATCTACAAGCTGTGATTCAATCCAGTATGTTTCATCAGGAACACAGTACCAGCCACTATACACACCTTTGTATATATCACCTGATTTTGCAACCTGCTGTATTATATCTTTCACAATTTTTTTATGTCTGGAATCAGTTGTTCTGATAAAACAATCATTGGAAATATTCAGTGTTTTACATAATTGCTTAAACGATTCTGACATCTGGTCAACAAAATCTTTCGGGTTTTTTCCAGATTTGGCAGCAGCCTTTTCTATTTTTTTTCCATGTTCATCAGTGCCTGTTAAGAAAAAAACATCTTCGTTATTCAGCCTGTGCCAACGCGCCATCACATCAGCAAAAAGTGATGTAAAAGCATGACCTATATGCGGCACATCATTTACATAATATATCGGCGTAGTAACATAGTATTTTTTCAGAGTATCACCTGACAGATAATTATCCATATAATACTTTCACTATAGTGTTTTAAAAACATGCGAAAAAAAGCTATAACTATGGACAAAATAAGGGAAATGAAAGTCACGCCGTGGGAAGTCAGTGGCCATATTGACTATGAAAAGCTGATTAAGGAATTTGGATTAAAGCCCATTAACATTGATATTCTTCCAAAAGAATTTTCAGAATCTGTATTGTTCAGAAGAAACATTATATTTGCACACAGGGACTTTGAAAGAATCGCAGAAGCATTTCGCAAAAAGAAGCCTTTTTCAATGATGACCGGGCTGATGCCTTCTGGAAAATTTCATTTCGGCCACAAGTTGGTTGCAGAACAGATAATATTTTACCAGAAACTTGGTGCTAAAGTTTACATTACTGTTGCTGATATAGAAGCATATAACTCAAGAACTCATGACATGGAAAAGCTGAGAAAAACAGCGATTGATGAATATTTGACTAACTATATTGCACTTGGCCTGGATATTAAAAAATGCGATTTTTATTTTCAGTCAGAAAGATCAAAAAACGGAAAAAAATCAAATGCTTATTACAGCCTTGCCGGTATGTTGGCAGGTCATGCAACATTTAATGAATTCAAAGCTGTTTATGGAGAAATCACGCCTGGAAAAATGTCTGCATCTTTATTGCAGGCAGCTGATATGCTTCATCTGCAACTGCCTGAATTCGAATCTCCTGTTCCGACAGTGGTTCCTGTTGGAATAGACCAGGACGCTCATATAAGGTTAGCCCGTGATATATCCCAACGCATTAAAATATATAATTTCATTCAGTTGAGCTCTACATATCACATGTTTATGCCAGGCCTGAAAAGTGGCAAGATGTCGTCATCAGACCCTAATTCATACATTGCACTTACAGATACACCAGAAGAAGCTGAGGCAAAAATTAAAAAATACGCGTTCTCAGGAGGCCAGCCAAGCATGAAAGAACACCGCAAAAAAGGCGGGAATCCTGATGTTGATGTATCTTTTCAGATACTGAAATATGGCATGGAACCCAATGACAAAAAGCTGCAGGAAATTTATAACAAATACAAATCAGGTGAATTGCTGACAGGGGAATTAAAGCATATTTTGATTGAAAAAATATGCGATTTCCTCAAACATCACCAGCGCGAAAGAGAAAAAGCTAAAAGCAAGCTTGACAGGTTTATTCTGAAAGATTGAAGAAGCCTTTTTCAAGAAATGAAATCTGTGTCTATGAAAAATCCTTGGGAAAAGTATTATCTAACTCAGAGAAGCCTTTTTCAAGAAATGAAATCTGTGTCTATGAAAAATCCTTGGGAAAAGTATTATCTAACTCAGAGAAGCCTTTTTCAAGAAATGAAATCTGTG
>Ga0209343_10003220_pt1 | contig 20679 bp, 17 predicted proteins | sample RifCSPlowO2_02_FD_184026 | JGI IMG/M metagenome (GOLD analysis project Ga0209343, IMG submission 184026) | Groundwater microbial communities from Rifle, Colorado - Rifle CSP2_plank lowO2_0.2 (SPAdes) (version 2) | ecosystem: Environmental > Aquatic > Deep subsurface > Groundwater | place... | reverse complement strand
GCAGCGCCGCGTTGGAGCTGAAACCGCGTGGCTTATCCAGCAGGATGATGCCATCGACCGGACGACGAATACGTTTCACCTGGGCCACGGGCTTACTCCTTGGCTTCGGTGTTGTCGCCGGCATGGGCGCTGTCTTCGCTGACAGCGCGCTCGATCAATGCCGACAGTTGCGCGCCACGGATGACGCTTTCGTCGTAATGGAAACGCAGGTTGGGCACGCTACGCAGCTTCATTGCCTTACCAAGCTGCATGCGCAGGAAACCGCTGGCATCGTTGAGCACCTTGACGCTTTGCGCCACGCGATCGACGCCTTCCACCGGCTCAGCGCCCATCACGGTGACGAACACCTTGGCATGACTCGCGTCGCGGCTGACTTCCACCGCGGTAATGGTCACCAGCCCGCCGAGGCGCGGGTCCTTGATTTCCAGACGAATCAATTGCGCCAGTTCACGCTGCATCTGGTCGCCGATACGCTGGGCACGGCTATATTCTTTGGCCATTTCTACTACCTTCCACTCGCCACGACGCCCTGAAAAGCGCCGGACCTAAAAGCGGCAAACGCCCGGCCGAGCAAAAGCAGGGCCGGGCGTTGCATGTTGCAACTCGCGCCTTACAGGCTACGAGCCACTTGGACCTTCTCGAACACTTCGATCTTGTCGCCGACCTTGACGTCGTTGTAGCTCTTCACGCCGATACCGCACTCCATGCCGGCACGCACCTCGGACATGTCGTCCTTGAAGCGGCGCAGGGACTCCAGCTCGCCCTCGAAGATCACCACGTCGTCGCGCAGCACGCGAATCGGACGGTTACGGTGCACGACACCCTCGGTCACCATGCAACCGGCGATCGCGCCGAACTTCGGCGAACGGAACACGTCACGCACTTCGGCGATACCCAGGATGTTCTCGCGAACATCGCTGCCGAGCATGCCGGTCAGGGCTTTCTTGACGTCTTCGATGATGTCGTAGATCACGTTGTAGTAACGCATATCCAGACCTTCCTGCTCGACGATCTTGCGCGCGCCGGCATCGGCCCGCACGTTGAAGCCGAACAGTACCGCGTTGGAGGCCAGCGCCAGGTTGGCATCGGATTCGGTGATACCACCGACGCCGCCACCGACCACACGCACTTGCACTTCGTCGTTACCCAGACCACCGAGCGAGCCCTGCAAGGCTTCCAGCGAACCACGGACGTCGGCTTTGAGGACGATATTGAGCGTTTTCTTCTCCTCCTGGCCCATGTTCTCGAAGATGTTCTCGAGCTTGCCGGCGTGAGCACGGGCCAGCTTGACTTCGCGGAACTTGCCTTGACGGAACATGGCCACTTCACGGGCCTTCTTCTCGTCAGTCAGCACGCTCATCTCGTCGCCCGCTTCCGGGGTGCCATCCAGGCCGAGGATCTCAACCGGAATCGACGGACCCGCTTCCTTGATGGCCTTGCCGTTTTCATCGAGCATGGCGCGGATACGGCCGTAGTTCGAGCCGACCAGAATCATGTCGCCCTGGCGCAACGTACCGTCCTGAACCAGAACGGTGGCAACCGGACCACGACCCTTGTCGAGACGCGATTCCACCACCACGCCACGCCCAGGAGCGGACGGAGTGGCCTTCAGTTCGAGCACTTCGGCTTGCAACAGGACCGCTTCCAGCAATTCGTCGACGCCGGTACCGACTTTCGCCGAGACCGAAACGAACGGCGTATCACCGCCCCACTCTTCGGACGTAACGCCGTGAACGGACAACTCGCTCCTGATGCGATCGAGATCGGCACCCGGCTTGTCGATCTTGTTCACTGCAACGACCAACGGAACCCCGGCGGCCTTGGCATGCTGAACAGCTTCAACGGTTTGCGGCATCACGCCGTCGTCCGCCGCCACCACCAGAATCACGATATCGGTCGCCTGGGCGCCACGGGCACGCATGGCGGTAAACGCAGCGTGACCCGGGGTGTCGAGGAAGGTGACCATGCCACGATCGGTTTCGACGTGGTAAGCACCGATGTGCTGAGTGATGCCACCGGCTTCGCCAGCAGCCACTTTGGCGCGACGGATATAGTCGAGCAGCGACGTCTTACCGTGGTCAACGTGACCCATTACAGTCACAACCGGCGCACGGGAGAAGGTTTCACCTTCAAACTTCAGCGACTCGGCCAACTGATCTTCCAGGGCGTTGTCGCTGACCAGCTTGACCTTGTGGCCCAGCTCTTCGGCGATCAACTGGGCAGTTTCCTGATCCAGCACCTGGTTGATGGTCACCGGAGTGCCCAGCTTGAACATGAACTTGATGACTTCAGCCGCTTTAACCGACATCTGCTGAGCCAACTCACCGACGGTGATGGTTTCGCCAATGGCGACATCACGTACGACCGGCCCGGTCGGGCTCTGGAAGCCATGCTGATTGCGCTTTTTCAGCTTGGACTTGCCACGCCCACCACGACGGTGGCTGTCGCTTTCTTCGTCAATGCTGCGCGGCGCCACACGGGGAGCCGGCGCCTTTTCCTTGACCGCAGGACGATGCTGGGCGGTCTTGCGATCACCACGACGATCGGCATCTTCATTACGCGGCTTGTCGGGACGGCGCGGCTCGTCTTTCTTGCGCTCTTCAACCACCGCAGCGACCACCGGCAACTCGACTGGCGCCGCAACCGCAACTGCGTCGATCTTGACTCCAGCGACCGCAGGCTGGGCTTGCTCAGCCGCGCGGCGCTTGGCCTCTTCTTCAGCCTTGACCCGCGCCGCTTCGGCGACCGCACGCTGTTCAGCCAGCTCACGCTGCTTCTCGGCCTCGATCTCTTCAGGACTGCGCTTGACGAAGGTTTTCTTCTTGCGCACTTCAACACTGATGGTCTTGCTACCCGCTACCCGCAGGGTGCTGGTAGTTTTGCGCTGCAAGGTAATCTTGCGCGGCTCTTCAACCTTGACGCCGTGGCTGCTTTTGAGATGGGCAAGCAAAGCCTGCTTCTCGTTATCGGTAACAACTTGCTCGGCACTGCTGTGCGGCAAACCCGCCTCACGCATCTGCTGCAGCAGGCGCTCTACCGGTGTGTCGACCACTTGGGCCAGTTCTTTCACCGTGACTTGCGACATGCATTTCTCTCCTCAGGCCGTAAAACTTACTCGAACCAATGGGCTCGGGCGGCCATGATCAGCTTGCCGGCACGCTCTGCGTCGATGCCGTCGATGTCGAGCAGGTCGTCAATCGACTGCTCGGCCAGGTCTTCGCGGGTAACCACACCGCGTACTGCCAGTTCCTGCGCCAAGCCTTTGTCCATACCCTCGAGAGAGAGCAGGTCTTCGGCCGGGTGGGCGTCTGCCAGTTTTTCTTCTGTGGCGATGGCCTTGGTCAACAGACGATCTTTTGCCCGTGCCCGTAGCTCGCTGACGATTTCTTCATCGAAACCATCGATGCTGAGCATCTCTTCCATCGGCACATAAGCGATTTCTTCCAGGCTGGTGAAGCCTTCTTCGACCAGCACCTGGGCCAGCTCTTCGTCGACTTCCAGCTCGTCGATGAAGTGCTGCAGGATGTCGCCGGTTTCCGCTTGCTGCTTCGCCTGGATGTCCGCTTCGGTCATCACGTTCAGCGTCCAACCAGTCAGTTGACTGGCCAAACGAACGTTCTGACCACCACGGCCAATAGCCTGCGCCAGGTTGTCTTCGCCGACGGCGATGTCCATGGCATGGGCATCCTCATCGACAATGATTGCGGCAACTTCCGCTGGCGACATGGCGTTGATCACAAACTGCGCGGGATTGTCATCCCACAGCACGATATCCACACGTTCGCCGGCCAACTCGCCGGAGACTGCTTGCACGCGCGACCCACGCATGCCGATACAGGCACCTTGCGGGTCGATACGCTTGTCTTTGGAGCGCACGGCCAATTTGGCGCGCGAACCGGGATCGCGGGCAGCGGCCATGACTTCGATCAGCTCTTCGGCGATCTCCGGCACCTCGATGCGGAACAATTCGATCAGCATTTCCGGTGCAGTACGCGAGAGGATCAGCTGCGGGCCACGGTTCTCGGTACGGATTTCCTTGAGCAGGGCACGCACCCGGGCACCGACGCGGAAAGTTTCCCGCGAGATGATGTCCTCGCGCGCCAGCAACGCCTCGGCATTGTTACCCAGATCGATGATCACATTATCGCGAGTCACCTTCTTCACAGTGCCGGAGATGATTTCGCCCAAACGCTCACGGTAGGCTTCAACCACCTGAGCACGCTCGGCTTCACGAACCTTCTGCACGATGACTTGCTTGGCAGTTTGCGCAGCAATGCGACCGAACTCGATGGAGTCGATCTTTTCCTCGAGCACATCACCAACTTTCGCATTGGCTTCAATCGCCCGCGGCATATCAACGGTAACTTGATGGGCCGGGTCATCGAAATCGGCTTCTTCAACCACTGTCCAGCAACGGAAAGTTTCGTAGTTGCCAGTCTGGCGATTGATCGCCACACGCAACTCGACTTCGTCTTCAAAACGCTTTTTGGTGGCAGTGGCCAAAGCCAACTCCAGCGCCTCGAATATAACGCTAGCCGGTACGCCCTTTTCGTTGGACACCGACTCAACAACCAGCAGTACTTCTTTGCTCATCGTACGCCTCGCCTTTCGCAATCCATTGGATCCGCGGGATCCGCGTCTCAATCAAACCTGGGGATAATATTGGCCTTGTCGATCATGTCGATCGGCAACAGGAACTCATGGTCATCCACCTGCACCACCACGTCCTGTTCCTCCACGCCACGGAGGAGACCTTGAAAGTTGCGGCGCCCCTCGAAAGGCGAACGCAGCTTGATTTTCACCTGTTCACCGGCATGACTGGCGAACTGCTGCAACGTGAACAGCGGCCGATCCATACCGGGCGAAGACACCTCCAGGGTGTACTCCGCGCTGATCGGATCCTCGACATCGAGGACACCACTGATCTGCCGACTGACCTTCTCGCAATCTTCGATGAGAACGCCATCAGCATGATCGATATAAATTCGCAGCAAAGAATGCCGCCCTTGCGACAGGAACTCGATACCCCAGCATTCATAGCCGAGGGCTTCGACTACCGGGGCCACCAAGGCCTGCAACTGTTCTAGCTTGCTCGACACCTGAGCCCCTCGCGCATGCTGTGCAAATGAAAAATGGGCGAAACGCCCATCCCTTCAACCGGCCTCTAAAGACCGGCAAACCTGTCTCCCAGCTAGCAAAAAGCCCCTGAAAAGGGGCTCCGCTGCTGCTGGTTGCGGGGGCTGGATTTGAACCAACGACCTTCGGGTTATGAGCCCGACGAGCTACCAGACTGCTCCACCCCGCGTCAAAGCTGGGGCCGAAGTATACGACCGAACCCACACGAGGGTCAACCAACGCTTCAGCAACAAGAAAGCCCGCATACTGCGGGCTTGCTTGTAAATTGGTACCGAGGAGGGGACTCGAACCCCTACAGCCTATGGCCACTACCACCTCAAGGTAGCGTGTCTACCAATTCCACCACCTCGGCAAAATCACTTTGTTGCGTACTGCCTGTTACTGCTCTGGAGCCTGAGGCACATCAACCGCTTTATCAGCCGGCTTTTGCTCTTCGAGCACGGGTACATCTTCTACAGCGGGCTTGGCCTGCTGTACTTCCAACACCGCCGGATCAGGCAAACCAACCTGAGTCAGCGCATCAGCCTTTTCTTTAGCAAAGAACGCCAAGCCCAAGCTAGTTAAGAAAAAAGCGGTGGCGAGTATAGCAGTAACGCGACTCAAAAAGGTAGAGGAACCTTGGCTACCGAACACGGTAGCTGAAGCACCGGAACCAAAAGACGCACCTGCATCCGCACCCTTGCCCTGCTGCAACAAAACCAGCGCAACTACACCGATCGCACCCAGCAGATGAAAAACTACTACGACTGTTTCCAGCATTTTGTCAGCTTCCTGCGGCGCGACAAATCGCACCGAACTCATCCGCATTCAGAGAGGCCCCACCAACAAGCCCCCCATCGATATCCGGCATACCGAACAACTCGGCTGCATTGGCGGCCTTCACGCTGCCGCCATATAGAATTCTTACTGCACAGGCCACCTCGGCACTGTGCGCGGCCAACTGCGCACGAACAGCAGCATGCACCTGCTGCGCCTGCTCGGGTGACGCTGTCAAACCCGAACCAATAGCCCAAACCGGCTCGTAGGCAACCACTGCCCGAGTAAAGACTTCGATACCCAGCGCCTCGACCACACTGGCCAACTGCCCCCCAACCACTTCCAGGGTCTTGCCCGCCTCACGCTGCTCGAGGGTCTCACCCACACACAACAACGGAGTCAAACCACAAGACTGCGCAGCAGCAAACTTGCGCACCACCTCGGCATCAGTCTCACCAAGCAGCAAACGCCGCTCTGAATGACCGACCAGCACCAGGGTGCAGCCTGCATCCTGCAACTGACTGGCAGCGACCTCGCCGGTCAGAGCGCCTTGCCCGGGGTCGACTGCACAATTTTGCGCACCGACCGCCACAATCTTACCTGCCACGCCCTGCAGAACCTGAGCGATGTGCAGACAGGATGGAAAGACCGCAATCTCGACATCAGCAGGCAACACCTGCTGACGCAAACCGTTGATCAGCTCTGCGACGCTGGCGCGGGTACCGTGCATTTTCCAGTTACCTGCTACCAAGGGGCGACGCATGCTTTACCTCATCGGTCAAAGAGGGCGCAGATGTTACCCAACGGCACCGGGACTGGCAAGCTAATCAAACACAGACTTCAGCAACAACCTTAGCCAATTCATCGGCATAGCCGCGCACCTGGGCCTCATCATCGCCCTCGACCATCACCCGCACCAACGGTTCGGTACCGGACTTGCGCAGCAGAACGCGCCCACGGCCGGCCATTCGCTCGGTCACCCGCGCGCTGGCATCCCGCACCGCAGGGTGCTTGAGCGGGTCGACACCACCGGCAAAACGCACGTTGACCAGCACCTGCGGACACTTGCGCAACCCTTGGCGCGCCTCGGCCAGGCTCTGTCCACGACGCCTGAGCGCCAGCAACACCTGGAGCGCGGCGATGATCGCGTCGCCCGTCGTGGTGTGCTGAAAACACACCAAATGCCCTGAATTCTCCCCCCCTATCTGCCAGTGGCGCGCCAACAACTCGGCAACCACATAGCGATCACCAACCTTGGCGCGAACAAAGGGAATCCCCAGATCGGCCAGCGCCAGCTCGAGGCCGAGATTGCTCATCAGCGTGCCAACCACACCACCCTGCAGCTTGCCGCGCTCTTGCAAATCACGCGCAATGATATACAGCAGCTCATCGCCATCAACCAAGGCGCCCGTGTGGTCAACCATCAGCACACGGTCCGCATCACCATCGAAGGCGATGCCCAGATCGGCCTGCTGGGCCACCACCGCAGCCTGCAAGGCCTCAACGTGAGTCGAGCCACAGTCATCATTGATATTCAGGCCGTCAGGCTGAGCCGAGAGCACCGAAACCTCGGCACCCAGCTCGCGGAACACACTCGGCGCGACTTTATAGGCCGCACCGTTGGCGCAATCGACCACGATCTTCAGCCCGGCGAAATCGGTACTGCTCGGCACGCTGCTCTTGCAGAACTCGATATAGCGCCCCGCCGCATCGTTGATCCGCGAGACCTTGCCCAGCTGCCCCGACTCGACCACGGTCATCGGCGCGTCAAGCAACTCCTCGATCATCTGCTCGATCTCGTCAGGCAGCTTGGTGCCCTGCCCCGAGAAAAACTTGATGCCGTTGTCGTGGTGCGGGTTGTGCGAGGCACTGATGACAATCCCCGCCTCGGCATGGAAGGTCCGGGTCAGATAGGCGATCGCCGGCGTCGGCATCGGCCCCAGCAACAGGACATCGGCGCCCGCCGCCGACAAGCCGGCCTCCAGCGCCGACTCGAACATGTAACCGGAAATCCGCGTGTCCTTGCCGATCAGAATTCGACACTTGCCCTGCTTGCGAAATGCCATGCCGGCCGCCCAGCCGAGCTTGAGCATGAAATCCGGGGTGATGGGAAACTCGCCGACTCGCCCACGAATACCGTCGGTACCAAAATATTTTCTAGCCATGACCAGGATTCCTTGATTACTTATTCGGCCGCTTCGACTGCAGCCAGCATACGCACCACATCTACCGTCTCAGGCACGTCATGTACCCGCAGGATGTGCGCCCCTTTAGTGATTGCCAAGGCCGCCAGGGCAAGGCTGCCGGATAGACGCTCGCTAACCTCGCGATTCAGCGCCCGCCCGATCATGCTCTTGCGCGAGACACCGACCAGCAGCGGTCGGCCCAACTCATGCAACGATTGCAGATGCTTGAACAACCTCAGATTGTGCTCCTGGGTCTTGGCGAAGCCAAAGCCCGGATCGAGAATCAGCCGTTCCAGCGCAATCCCCGCCGCCGCACATGCCGCCATGCGTTCGACCAGAAAGTCGCGCACCTCGACCAGCACATCGGCGTATTGAGGGCTTAGCTGCATGGTGGTCGGCTCACCTCGCATATGCATCAGGCACACCGGCAAACCGCTATCGGCCGCCGCACCCAGCGCACCGTCACGCTGCAACGAACGCACATCGTTGATCAGGCCGGCGCCGAGACGCGCAGCTTCACGCATCACCGCGGGCGTCGAGGTATCCACCGAGATGATCACATCCAGCTCAGCAGCGATGGCCTCGACAATTGGCGCCACACGCTCCAGTTCCTCAACCGGCGACACCGCTCGCGCCCCGGGACGCGTGGACTCACCACCGACATCGATCAGGCTGGCGCCGGCCCGCCACATCGCTTCGGCATGGCGCAAGGCCGCGTCGCGCTGGCCGAAACGGCCGCCATCGGAAAAGGAATCGGGGGTGACATTCAAGATACCCATCACCTGCGGATGGGCTAAATCAAGAAACCGGCCGCCACAAGGCAGCCGGTTCAGATGGTGCATTACAGACATCGTGATCCTTAATGCTCGACAGCAGAATCGCCAATGGGTTTTTCCGGGCGGTCCTTTTCATCGCCACTGGCGACCGGAGTACCGGCACCACCGCTCCAGTCGCGCGGTTCACGCGGGACACGGCCATTCATGATTTCTTCGATCTGTTCGGCATCGATGGTTTCGTACTTCATCAAGGCCTCGGCCATGGCATCGAGCTTGTCGCGATTCTCTTCCAGCAGGCGCCGGGCAGTGCCGTAGCACTGATCGATGATGCTACGCACCTCCTGATCGATCACCTTGGCCGTATCGGCCGAGACATTGGTGTGCTGGCTACCCATGCTGCGGCCGAGGAAGACCTCGCCCTCCTCTTCGGCATACATCAGCGGACCGAGCTTCTCGGACAGGCCCCATTTGGTCACCATGTTGCGCGCCAGCTGGGTGGCACGCATGATGTCGTTCGACGCACCGGTGGTCACGCCATCGAAGCCTAGGGTCATCTCCTCGGCGATACGGCCACCGAACAGCGAGCAGATCTGGCTGGTCAGGGCGCGCTTGCTCAGGCTGTAACGATCCTCTTCCGGCAGGAACATGGTCACACCCAGGGCACGGCCGCGCGGGATGATCGACACCTTGTAGACCGGATCATGCTCGGGCACCAGGCGCCCAACGATGGCGTGCCCGGCCTCGTGGAACGCCGTGTTGAGCTTTTCCTTGTCCGACATGACCATGGATTTGCGCTCGGCGCCCATCATGATCTTGTCCTTGGCCAGCTCGAATTCCTTCATCTCGACCAGGCGCTTGCCGGCACGTGCGGCAAACAACGAGGCCTCGTTGACCAGGTTGGCCAGGTCGGCACCGGAGAAGCCCGGCGTACCGCGCGCAATCACCGCCGGCTCGACATCTTCACCCATCGGCACCTTGCGCATATGTACTTTGAGGATCTGCTCGCGACCCCGAATATCCGGCAGGCCAACCACCACCTGGCGGTCGAAACGACCGGGACGCAACAGCGCCGGATCGAGCACGTCGGGACGGTTAGTCGCCGCGATGACGATGACACCATCGTTCATCTCGAAACCATCCATTTCCACCAGCAACTGGTTGAGGGTCTGCTCGCGCTCGTCGTGACCGCCACCCATGCCGGCACCACGATGGCGGCCGACGGCGTCGATCTCGTCGATGAAAATGATGCACGGTGCATGCTTCTTCGCCTGCTCGAACATGTCGCGCACACGGGATGCACCGACACCGACGAACATCTCGACGAAATCCGAACCGGAAATGGTGAAGAACGGCACTTTCGCTTCACCGGCAACCGCCTTGGCCAGCAAGGTCTTGCCGGTACCCGGCGAACCCACCATCAGGACGCCGCGCGGGATACGCCCGCCGAGGCGCTGGAACTTGCCCGGATCACGCAGGAATTCGACCAGCTCGCTGACTTCTTCCTTGGCCTCGTCGCAACCGGCGACGTCAGCGAAGGTGGTCTTGACCTGATCTTCCGAGAGCAGGCGCGCCTTGCTCTTGCCGAAGCTCATGGGCCCGCCCTTGCCGCCCGCACCGCCCTGCATCTGGCGCATGAAGAACATGAACACCGCGATGATCACCAGGATCGGGAAGCTGGCTACCAGCAACTGGGTCCAGATGCTCTGCTGCTCCGGCTGCTTGCCGATTATCTGCACGTTATTGTCGATCAGGTCCTTGATCAGGCCGTTATCCTGGATTGCCGGACGCACGGTCTCAAAGGAGGAACCATCGCCACGCACGCCACTGATGATGAAACCATCCACAGTGACCCGCTGCACCGCGCCATCTTGAACCTGTTGGATAAACTCCGAGTAATTGAGCTTGTTGGACTCGCTCGGGCTGGAGAAATTGTTCATCACCGTCACCAAGACAGCGGCGATGATCAGCCACAGAATCAGATTCTTTGCCATGTCGTTCAATTAGCTACCCTCTGAAGCAGGCCCCGTGCCGAAGCGCACTTCGCATGACGACCAGTTATGTACCGATCTAACTTACTACACAACGCCCGCACCTGGCAGGCGCCGTCTGTAACCCTTTATTTGGGCGCCCTATGCCGCAGCATCCCTATCACATAGGACTGGCATGCCAGCCCTTGGTTGCATGCAGCTAGCCGCCCCGAAAGCTGCGCCCGAGCATGTATTGCTCGCGCGAGCGATCACGCGAGGACAAGGGTTTGCGCATCTGCACCTTGTCGAACATTTCGCGCACCTGCTTGTGGTAAAGATCGAAACCTTCACCCTGGAAAATCTTGATCAGGAAGTCGCCTCCCGGCCGCAGCACGCGCCCGGCCAAGTCCAGGGCCAATTCGCACAGATACATGGCGCGCGCCTGATCGGCAGCCCTTACTCCACTCATATTGGGGGCCATATCGGAAATCACAAGGTCTACCGGATTACCGCCAATCGCCTCGAGGATCTGCGCGAACACCGCATCGTCGGTGAAATCACCCTGAATGAAGGTGACATCGGGAATGCTGTCCATCTCCAGAATATCGGAGGCGATCAGGGTGCCCTTGTCGCCGATCAAGCGACTGGTCACCTGCGACCAGCCACCTGGCGCAGCTCCCAGGTCGACCACAGTCATACCCGGCCGCAGAATTCGATCCTTTTCCTGGATCTCCAGCAGCTTGTAGCTCGCACGCGAGCGATAGCCATCCTTTTGCGCCATTTTGACGTAAGGGTCGTTGAAATGCTCTTTCAGCCAACCTTGACTGGTCTTGGAACGGGCCACGCAATACCTCGAATTGTGCAGAGCATGAATATCTGGGCGGCAACCAAGGCGCTCGGGTAAACTGATCGCCGTTTTTTACCAGATTAAATGCAGGAATCAGATTATGCCGCTCACTCAAGAGCAGAAGAAACAATTCAAATCTATCGGCCACCACCTGAAACCCGTATTGATCGTGGCCGACAATGGTTTGACCGAAGGCGTGCTGGCCGAACTGGAGCGTGCCCTGAGCGACCATGAGCTGATTAAAGTGCAATTGCGCATCGTCGAGCGCGAAAGTCGCCTTACGGCCATTAACGAACTGTGCAAAGCCGGCCATGCCGACCTGGTGCAGGTCATCGGCAAGATGGCGCTGATCTACCGCAAGAACCCCAAGGTCAATAAAAACCTGTCCAACGTCCACCGCCATCACGGCTGATAGCCGCAAGCTGCACGCTTCCTGCCTTACTCGAAGCCTGCAGCTTATCGCTTGGCGCTGCCGGGCACCGACTGCAGCACCAGCAGCAAACCGCAAAACGCCATCACCAGGTAGCTGAACATCAGCCAGAGCCCGGCGCCCGACCAGAAATGGCGCACGCCAAAGTAACTGCCGGCCATCACCAGCACGGTCAACAGCAGTTGCCCGCGGATATCGCGCCACAGGCTCGGCAACCGCTCGGCACGGATCAGCACCAGCACCTGCAGCCCCGCGCAAATCCCCGCCAGCCCCACCAATAGCGGGCGAACGGCGCTGGCGATCTCCTCGACCAGCAACGGCGCCAAGCCCAGCTTGGCGATCGCCGGCAACACCAGAAAATGCAACAACCATAGACCGCCGACCCAGAAGGTCTGGGCCAGCAGCCAACTTATCGCTCCAGCATTTTGGCTGCCAGACCTAGATATGGCGAACCTCGACAATCTCGTACTCGACGATGCCACTGGGGGTCTTGACCACCACCACATCGCCCTCTTCCTTGCCGACCAGGGCGCGGGCGATAGGCGAGCCAACCGACAGCTTGCCCAGCCTGATATCGGCCTCGTCCTCGCCCACGATCTGATAGGTCACGCTTTCATCGGTTTCGACGTTGGCGATCTCCACCGTGGTGCCGAAGATCACCTTGCCGGTGTGCGCAATAGTCGTGACATCGATGACCACCGCGTGCTGCAGGCGGCCTTCGATATCGCGAATGCGCGCCTCGACCATGCCCTGCTGCTCGCGGGCGGCATGGTATTCGGCGTTTTCCTTGAGGTCACCCAGCTCACGCGCGGTGCCGATGTCCTGGCTGAGTTTGGGCCGCACCACCTTGGTCAGATGAGCCAGCTCCTCTTCCAGGGCGCGCGCGCCCTGGACGGTCATTGGGTATTTTGTCATGCCTTGATTCCTGCATGGAGATCCTGCAAACGGCGCACGGTCTTCTCGGGACCGAACTTGAGCGCCTCACAAATCGCCTCGCCCGCCGCCAGCGTGGTGGTGCAGCAGATTCGATGCTGCAGCGCATTACGCCGAATGGAATAGGAGTCGGCGATCGACTGACGACCTTCGGTGGTATTGATGATCAGCGTGACTTCGTCATTCTTGATCATGTCGACCACGTGGGGACGACCCTCGGTCACCTTGTTCACGCGCCGCACCGGCAAGCCGGCCGCCTCGATCACCTTGGCGGTACCCGACGTGGCAACCACGTCAAAACCCAGCTCGATCAGATTGCGCGCCAACTCGGCCACCAGGGGCTTGTCGTCATCGCGCACACTGATAAAGGCACAGCCACTGTTGGGCAGGATTTCACTGGCGCCCAACTGGGCCTTGGCAAATGCCTCGCCGAAGGTGTCGCCGACACCCATCACTTCACCGGTCGACTTCATTTCCGGGCCGAGGATCGGATCGACGCCCGGGAACTTGGCGAAGGGGAATACCGCTTCCTTGACACTGTAAAAGTTCGGAATGATTTCCTCGGTGAAACCGACTTCAGCCAGGGTCTTGCCGGCCATCACCCGGGCCCCGAGCATCGCCAGGGAGATGCCGATGCACTTGGAGACGAAGGGCACGGTACGCGAGGCGCGCGGATTGACTTCGATGACGAAGATGTCCTCGCCCTGCACCGCCATCTGCACGTTCATCAGGCCGATCACGCCGAGTTCCAGGGCCATTTTCTTGACCTGGTCGCGGATCTCGTCCTGGATATGCGCCGGCAGCGAATACGGCGGCAACGAACAGGCCGAGTCACCGGAGTGCACGCCGGCCTGTTCGATATGCTGCATGATCGCGCCGATCACCACGGTCTCGCCGTCGCAGATGGCATCGATATCGACTTCGATGGCGCAGTTGAGGAAGTGGTCGAGCAGCACCGGGCTGTCGTTGGACACTTTCACCGCTTCGCGCATGTAGCGCTTGAGCTCTTCTTCCTGGTAGACGATTTCCATCGCCCGACCGCCCAGCACATAGGACGGCCGCACCACCAGCGGATAACCGATGACCTTGGACGCCGCCAGGGCCTCGTCTTCGCTGCGCGCCGTGGCATTGGCCGGCTGGCGCAGGCCCAGACGCTGAACCATCTGCTGGAAGCGCTCGCGGTCTTCGGCGCGGTCGATCGCCTCGGGGCTGGTGCCGATAATCGGTACACCGGCCTCTTCCAGCGCGCGACAGATTTTCAGCGGGGTCTGCCCGCCGTACTGCACGATCACCCCCTTGGGCTGCTCGACGCGGACGATTTCCAGCACGTCTTCCAGGGTTACCGGCTCGAAATACAGGCGGTCGGAGGTGTCGTAGTCGGTGGAGACGGTTTCCGGGTTGCAGTTGACCATGATGGTCTCGTACCCGTCTTCACGCAGCGCCAAGGCGGCGTGCACGCAGCAGTAATCGAACTCGATGCCCTGGCCGATGCGGTTCGGCCCGCCGCCGAGGATCATGATCTTGTCGCGGCCCGACGGCGCCGCCTCGCACTCTTCCTCGTAGGTCGAATACATGTAGGCGGTGTCGCTGACGAACTCGGCGGCGCAGGTGTCGACGCGCTTGTACACCGGCAGCACTTTCAGCTTGTGGCGGTGGCTGCGCAGGCTCTTCTCGGAGACGCCGAGCAGCTTGGCCAGACGGATGTCGGAGAAACCCTTGCGCTTGAGCTTGTACATCAGATCGCGGTCGATGCTGACCAGACCCAGGGTCTTGATCTTTTCCTCGTCCTTGACCAGGTCTTCGATCTGCACCAGGAACCACTCGTCGATGCGGGTCAGCTCGAACACTTCGGCAACGGTCTTGCCGGCGCGGAAGGCGTCAGCCAGGTACCAGATGCGGTCGGCACCCGGCACGGTCAGCTCGCGCTTGAGGGTACTTGCGGCCTCAGGATCGCTCAGATCGAGCATCGGATCGAAGCCGGACACACCGACCTCCAAGCCACGCAGGGCTTTCTGCATGGACTCCTGGAAGGTGCGACCGATGGCCATGACCTCACCGACCGACTTCATCTGAGTGGTCAGGCGCGCGTCGGCCTTGGGAAACTTCTCGAAGGCGAAACGCGGGATCTTGGTCACGACATAGTCGATGGCCGGCTCGAACGACGCCGGGGTACGGCCACCGGTAATGTCGTTGGACAGCTCGTCGAGGGTGTAACCCACCGCCAGCTTGGCGGCGATCTTGGCGATCGGGAAGCCGGTCGCCTTGGAAGCCAGCGCAGAGGAACGCGATACCCGCGGGTTCATCTCGATCACCACCATGCGGCCGGTGTTCGGACAGATGCCGAACTGCACGTTGGAGCCGCCGGTTTCCACGCCGATCTCGCGCAGTACCGCCAGCGAGGCGTTACGCAGGATCTGGTATTCCTTGTCGGTCAGGGTTTGTGCCGGGGCGACGGTGATCGAGTCGCCGGTGTGCACACCCATGGGGTCGAAGTTCTCGATGGCGCAAACGATGATGCAGTTGTCCTTCTTGTCGCGGACCACCTCCATCTCGTATTCCTTCCAGCCGATCAGCGACTCGTCGATCAGCAGCTCGTTGGTCGGCGACAGATCGATACCGCGCGCACAGATTTCTTCGAACTCTTCACGGTTGTAGGCGATGCCGCCACCGGTGCCGCCCATGGTGAAGGACGGCCGGATGATGCAGGGGAAGCCGACTTTCTCGAGGACGACATAGGCTTCTTCCATGTTATGGGCGATGCCGGAAATCGGGCAGGCCAGGCCAATGTCTTTCATCGCCTTGTCGAAGCGCGAACGGTCTTCGGCCTTGTCGATGGTGTCGGCGTTGGCACCGATCATTTCCACACCGAACTTTTCCAGAACGCCGTGCTTTTCCAGGTCCAGCGCGCAGTTCAGCGCGGTCTGCCCGCCCATGGTCGGCAGCAGGGCGTCCGGGCGCTCCTTCTCGATGATCTTGGCCACGGTCGACCACTTGATCGGCTCGATGTAGGTGGCGTCGGCCATGGCCGGATCGGTCATGATGGTGGCCGGGTTGGAGTTCACCAGAATGACGCGGTAGCCCTCTTCTTTCAGGGCCTTGCAGGCCTGGGCACCGGAATAGTCGAACTCGCAGGCCTGGCCGATGACGATCGGGCCGGCGCCGAGGATCAGGATGCTTTTAATGTCTGTACGTTTTGGCATAGCGGTTACTCGAATCCTTGGGTCAGTCGGCGAGGTTTAGCGGCGCTTGGCCATGGCTTCGATAAAACGGTCGAACAGCGGCGCCACATCGGCTGGGCCGGGGCTCGCTTCGGGGTGCCCCTGGAAGCTGAAGGCCTCCTTATCGGTACGCTCGATGCCTTGCAGGGAGCCGTCGAACAGCGACTTGTGAATCGCCCGCACGTTGCTTGGCAGGCTGGCTTCATCCACGGCGAAACCGTGGTTCTGGCTGGTGATCATCACCACGCCGCTGTCCAGGTCCTGCACCGGGTGGTTGGCTCCGTGGTGGCCGTGGCCCATTTTCAGGGTCTTGGCGCCGGAGGCCAGGGCCAGCAGCTGGTGGCCGAGGCAGATGCCGAACACCGGGATTTCGGTTTCCAGCACATCCTTGATCGCCTGGATCGCGTAGTCACAAGGCTCGGGGTCGCCCGGACCGTTGGACAGGAACACGCCATCTGGATTCAGCGCCAACACCTCGGCAGCGGGCGTCTGCGCCGGCACTACAGTCAACCGGCAACCGCGCTCGACCAGCATGCGCAGGATGTTCCACTTGACCCCGTAGTCATAGGCCACCACGTGGTACTGCAGCTCGCTGGCCGGGATTTCCGGGTGGCTGTCGTTTTTCAGCTCCCACACACTGGAGCGCCACTCGTAGGGCTCGGTGCAGCTGACCACCTTGGCCAGGTCCATGCCCTTGAGGCCGGGGAAACTGCGCGCCAGTTCCAGGGCTTGCGCTTCGGTAGCGTCGTCGCCCACCAGGATGCAGCCGTTCTGCGAACCCTTCTCACGGAGGATGCGGGTCAGGCGACGGGTATCGATGCCGGCGATGGCGACGGTACCGTTTTCTTTCAGGTACTCATCCAGTGGCTGCTTGCTGCGCCAGTTGCTGGCGATCAGCGGCAGATCGCGAATGATCAAACCGGCAGCCCAGACCCGATTGGACTCGGCGTCTTGCGGCGTGGTGCCGGTGTTGCCGATGTGCGGATAGGTCAGGGTTACGATTTGCTGGGCATAGGAAGGATCGGTGAGGATTTCCTGATAGCCGGTCATGGCGGTGTTGAAAACCACCTCTCCAATAGTTTGGCCATCGGCACCGATGGCCTCGCCGCGAAAAATGCTGCCATCAGCAAGGGCCAGGATGGCAGGTTTAAGGGCTGGCTTACTCAAGAAAACCTCCGTAGATCAAAGCTTGAAGCAAACGCAGATTGTAAAAAAGCGGGATGACGTACCGACCGTCACCCCGCTTTTTTATATGATTCATTCTGCGCAACTTTTAGTGGACACACTAAAGCGGGAAGCCTACAGGAAAGTGCCTTTTTGGTCCACCGCCAGATGCGATCAACTCCTAGCCAGAACACATGCTTCCGACGAACCGCCTCAGTTGAGGCCCAGCACATCCTGCATATCGTACAGCGCAGGCGCGCGGCCTTTCAGCCATGAGGCCGAACGCACCGCCCCCTTGGCGAAGGTCATACGGCTTGAGGCCTTATGGGTGATTTCCACGCGCTCGCCATCGGCAGCGAACAGCACGGTGTGATCGCCGACCACATCGCCCGCCCTTACCGTGGCAAAACCTATGGTTTCGCGGGCGCGGGCACCGGTCTGGCCTTCACGGCCGTAAACCGCAACCTTTTGCAGGTCACGCCCCAGGGCATTGGCCACGACTTCTCCCATGCGCAAGGCAGTGCCTGATGGCGCGTCGACCTTGTGCCGGTGATGGGCTTCGATAATCTCGATGTCCACCTCGTCACCGAGCACCCGCGCCGCGGTATCCAGCAATTTCAGGCACAGGTTGACACCCACGCTGAAGTTGGCGGCAAACACGATGGGGATCTGCTGGCCAGCATCGGCCAATAGCTGCCTTTCCTCGACACTGAAGCCGGTGGTGCCAATCACCATGGCCTTGCCAGCCTGACGACAAATTTCCAGGTTTTTCAGGGTCACCGACGGATGGGTGAAGTCGATCAGCACATCGAACCGATCCAGCACTTCACTCAGGCTGCCCGATAGCGTGACGCCGATCTTGCCCAACGCCGCCAACTCGCCAGCATCGGCACCCACCAGACTGCTGTCGGCACGATCGATCGCAGCAGTCAGACTGACGCCCTCGGCCTGCTGCACGGCCTCGATCAGGGTCTTGCCCATGCGCCCAGCGGCGCCCATCACTGCTATTCGTTGCATGCCACCCGCTCCAAGCTATAAGCCTCGAACCGCAAGCCGGAGCACAAGCCCTCTTGCAGCTTGTCGCCTACCGCCTGCGATTGTTTATTCACACATCGCCGAAGAAGCGCTTCACACCCTCGAACCAGCCACTGGCCTTCGGCGAATGACGGGTATCGCCCTGCAGCGTCTTGCGAAACTCTTCGAGCAGTTCGCGCTGACGCCGATCCAGGCTGACCGGCGTTTCTACCGCCACCCGGCACATCAGGTCGCCGGCACCGCCGCCGCGCACCGGCGCCACGCCTTTACCGCGCAGGCGGAACAGCTTGCCGGTCTGCGTGCCTTCCGGAATCTTCAGCTTGACCCGACCATCCAGGGTCGGCACTTCCAGCTCGCCGCCCAGCGCCGCATCGGCGAAGCTGATCGGCACCTCGCAGTACAGATGTTTGCCATCACGCTGGAAGATCGAGTGCTCGCGCACATTGACCACCACGTAGAGATCGCCCGCCGGGCCACCCATCGCGCCCGCTTCGCCCTCGCCGGACAGGCGAATGCGATCGCCGGTATCGACACCAGGCGGAACCTTCACCGACAGGGTCTTGTGCTCTTCCACCCGGCCATGACCGTGGCAGGAGCCGCACGGATCGGTAATCATCTTGCCGCTGCCATGGCAACGCGGACAGGTCTGCTGCACCGAGAAGAAGCCCTGCTGCATACGCACCTGACCGATACCGCCACAGGTGGTGCAGGTTACGGGCGAGGTGCCCTTCTTCGCGCCGGAGCCTTCGCAGACCTTGCAGTTGACTAGGGTCGGCACCCGGATGTTGACCGTAGTACCGCGCACGGCCTCTTCCAGATCCAGCTCCAGGGTGTAGCGCAAATCGCTGCCGCGCTGAGCGCCGCCACGCTGGCCGCCACGACCGCCGGCACCACCGAAGAAGTCACTGAACACATCGCCGAAGATATCGGAGAAATTCGCCCCGCCGAAGCCGGGGCCTCCCGCGCCGCCCATGCTCGGATCCACGCCCGCATGCCCGTACTGGTCATAGGCCGCGCGCTTGCCGGCATCGGACAATACTTCATAGGCCTCGTTGGCATCCTTGAACATATCTTCCGACGCTTTATCGTCGGGATTGCGGTCCGGGTGATGCTTCATCGCCAGGCGCCGGTAGGCCTTTTTCAGCTCCGCTTCGCTGGCGCCGCGCTCGACACCCAGCACCTCGTAATAATCACGTTTAGCCATAAGTCCTTAACACCCTTAAATCGTATCCTCCAGACGCGCCAACGCGGGAGCAAGCCCCCGCGCGACGGATCATGACGGCTGCAGCCTGGGCTGCAACTGCCTGGAGCGGCAGGCAGCGATCGCGCGAGGCGTCCACTGCATTTCCCACATCCCTGTGGGTCACAAGCTCGCGCCTGTTTGTGCCTATTTGTTTTCCTTGACCTCTTCAAACTCCGCGTCGACCACATCGTCGCCAGCGCCCTGAGCTTCATCAGCCCCCTGGGCAGCAGCACCCGGTTGCGGCTGCTCGGCATACATCTTCTGCGCCAGCGGGGTAGTGGCTTCGGACAGGGCATTGATCTTGGCTTCGATAGCCGCCTTGTCATCACCCTTGATCGCCACTTCCAGCGCGCTCAGTGCGCTCTCGATGGCGGCTTTTTCGTCCGCGGTGGCCTTATCGCCCGCCTCGGTGAGCATCTTGCGGGTGGCGTGGACCAACTGATCGCCCTGGTTACGGGCAGTGGCCAGCTCTTCGAACTTGCGATCTTCCTCGGCGTTGGCCTCGGCATCACGCACCATCTGCTGAATTTCCTCCTCGGTCAGGCCGGAGTTGGCCTTGATGACGATGGACTGCGTCTTACCCGTCGCCTTGTCCTTGGCGCCGACATGCAGAATGCCGTTGGCATCGATATCGAAGGTCACTTCGATCTGCGGCACGCCACGCGGTGCCGGCGGAATCTCGGCCAGATCGAACTTGCCAAGGGACTTGTTCTGCGACGCCTGCTTACGCTCGCCCTGCAGCACATGAATGGTCACCGCCCCCTGGTTGTCGTCGGCGGTGGAGAACACCTGGGACTTCTTGGTCGGAATCGTGGTGTTCTTCTCGATCAGCGCGGTCATCACCCCGCCCATGGTTTCGATACCCAGGGTCAGCGGCGATACGTCGAGCAGCAGCACGTCCTTGACGTCGCCGGCCAGCACCGCGCCCTGAATGGCAGCGCCGATGGCGACGGCTTCGTCCGGGTTGACGTCCTTGCGCGCTTCCTTG
>Ga0209343_10003214_pt1 | contig 20698 bp, 21 predicted proteins | sample RifCSPlowO2_02_FD_184026 | JGI IMG/M metagenome (GOLD analysis project Ga0209343, IMG submission 184026) | Groundwater microbial communities from Rifle, Colorado - Rifle CSP2_plank lowO2_0.2 (SPAdes) (version 2) | ecosystem: Environmental > Aquatic > Deep subsurface > Groundwater | place... | reverse complement strand
TTCTTAAACAATATCAGGGTTGGAATTCCGCGGACGCCGTATTTGCCGGGCGTAGAAGGGTTTTCATCAACATTCATCTTTGCTATCTTTATCTTGCCGTCATATGTATCGGCCATTTCTTCAACAATAGGGGCTATGGCCTTGCATGGGGCGCACCATGTAGCCCAGAAGTCCACGAGCACAGGTATGTCAGATTTCAAAACTTCCATCTCAAATGATTTATCGCTAACATTTAAAACTTTTCCAGCCATAATTTATCTCCTTTCCGTCATTTTACTGCCACGATATTAAAACAAAGTTTTTCAGCTTGTCAACTGTTTTTATTATTCCCTTGACACCCTCTGTTTTAGAGGATATTATTTTTTTGTCTAAATCTAAATTTTCGCGCATTTTTTGAGGCTTAAATGAAGGATATTATTACAAAAAGTTACAAGGAGAGCATACTGACTAAGGAAGGATTCTTTAAGCAGAATCTGCAGCCGATTATCCAGTCGGCAGAGGTTATCGCAGATGCATTCAAGGCTGACAGAAAGCTCCTCATCTGCGGCAACGGAGGCAGCGCCGCAGATGCGCAGCACATTGCTGCGGAATTTGTAAACAGGTTTATGATTGAGAGGCCGCCGCTGCCTGCCGTTGCCCTTTCCACAGATACATCCATCATCACCAGCATCGGAAATGACTATAGCTTTGACCAGATATTTTCAAAACAGGTAAAGGCCATTGGCAGAGAGGGTGATGTCCTGCTGGCCATATCCACAAGCGGTGAGTCAAAGAATGTCATTACGGCAATAAAAGTGGCGAGGGATATGGGTATTAAGACCATCGGTCTGACAGGCAAGGGCGGCGGTAAAATGGCCAAGATGGTGGATATACTGCTCAATGTGGATTCCGATGTTACTCCAAGGATTCAAGAGGTTCATATTACAGCCGGGCATATAATCTGCGACCTGATAGACCATATCCTGTTCCAGGGGGCTGGCAGCGAGTGATAACCGGTTGTCATGCATGAGGTTCAATGAATGAAATTCAAGCCTATCTCCCCATCCAGACTCAGGACATATTCATTAAAGACAAGAAAAAGTAAGGTCAGTGTCCATGATTTTGCCATGCCGGTAAGGCAGGGCAAAAGTTTCAATGATTTCCTCAACTCGCTCCCCAATATCCTTGCTGTAAAGAATTTAAAAGAGGTTGCTGCTGCTGTTGTTAAAGCACATAGCAGCAAGAGGCCCGTTGCTGTTGGCATAGGCGCACATGTGATAAAGGTGGGTTTGTCGCCTGTAATTATTGATTTGATGGAGATGGGTGTAATAAATGCTGTTGCAATGAACGGAGCGTGCATTGTCCATGATTTTGAGATTGCTTTTGCAGGTATGACAAGCGAGGATGTGGATGCAGAGATTGGCAAGGGTTCATTTGGCATGGCAAAAGAAACCGGAGAGTTGCTGAACAGCGCAATAAAAAAGGGCGTGAAAAAAGGCTGGGGTATCGGTAGGTCAGTTGGAGAACTCATAAATAAATCAAAGTATCCGTATAAAGATTTAAGCATTCTCGCAGCCGGCGCAAGGCTTGGCATCCCTGTAACTGTCCATGTGGCTATCGGCACAGACATAATCCATATACACCCTCAGATGGATGGCAAGGCAACAGGGGAAGGAAGTGAGAGGGATTTTAAACTCTTCGCAGGGGTAGTGGCAAATCTTGAAGGAGGCGTTTATCTCAATATCGGTTCTGCTGTGCTTCTGCCAGAGGTCTTTCTAAAGGCGCTAACCCTTGTGAGAAATCTTGGATATAAAGTAAAAAACTTTACAACAGTCAATATGGACTTCATCCAACACTATCGTTCTCTAACCAATGTTGTGAGAAGACCCACAAGAGAAGGCGGGAGAGGTTATACTTTAACAGGCCACCACGAGATAATGGTGCCGTTGTTGGCAGGGATGATAAAAGAGAGGAAAAAATAGTACAACAGCAACCATTTATTAAAAAATAGGGACAGCAACCATTTAAAAGAATTTGCCCGCACCGGCAAATAACATGGCGGAAAAGTCTGATATGCAAACCCTTTCAGCTTTTTTGCAACGGAAACGTTATCTACAATTGCTAAAATATAGTAAGGATTGTTATGAGCCATATTCCCATGCCCAAATTTTTATGTAGACTTTGAGTTTGCTGGACACATAGAAATATACTGAAAATGAGGAAGATGCCAAAGAGATTGTGGAAGATATGAGCCTTGATAATCTATCTGAATGCATCCAGTTTTTCAATGTTGGCAGGCCTGTCTGCCGTGGCACAGGCAGGCATTATGTGGAGAAAATTGTATGAATCTCACACAAAGAGAAAAAGACATTATTCAGCAATTTAAAAGCGAAATTGTAAAGCGCTATCCTGAAGATGTGATGAGCATTATAGTTTTTGGTTCAAAAGCGCGGGGCGATGCATCTGAAGAATCTGACATTGATATTATGGTTGTTACCCACTCGGATAACTGGCGGACGGGAGATAAGATTCGTAATATTGGATACGACCTTGAATTAAAGCACAATCTTGTTTTATCTATTCAAGTTGTCAGCAAAAGCCATATGGATCACTTAAAAAAAATCCGTTCACAGTTTATGCAAAATATTGAAAGAAACGGCATTGCCTTATGACAGCAGATATGAGCAAGGAAGAGATAAACAAGGAATTAGAGCGGGCTGAAAAATCTTTAAAGGCCGCGGAGATTCTTCTAAAGGATGGACTTTTGGAAGATGCTATATCCCGCTCCTATTATGTTATACTTCATGCTGCGAAGGCTGTTCTATTGGTGCAAGGTGTTAATGTTGAATCTCATAGGGCAGTGAGAAGGCTTTTTGGGCAGCATCTGATTCAGACAGGCAAAATGGATGCGAAATATTCTAAAATTCTGGCAGAAGAACAGGATGACCGCTATTTGGCCGACTATGATGTTATCTTCTCTCCTGAAAAAGAGCGGTGCCAAAAGCGTATAGAAGATGCAATGGCCTTCCTTGATGCAGTAAAACAGTATCTTAAACGACATGGATAACTTTATTAGAGGAACTATGCGATTTGTCCTTAATTGGAGATAAATGATGAAAAAGCAGGCTAACACCCCCAAACCCTGGTCAGGTCGTTTTACACAGAAAACAGACAAGCTTGTTGAAGAGTTCAATGCCTCTATCTCCTTTGATAAGCGGCTGTATAAGCATGACATTATGGGTTCTATTGCCCATGCGCGGATGCTGACAAAGGTTGGTATTATTAAAAAGAGAGAGGCAGAGAGGATTATCACAGGGCTTAAGGCCATTGAGAAAGAAATTGAGGCAGGTAAATTTAGATTTACATCGGATATGGAGGACATCCATATGGCAATTGAAAAGAGGCTTATTGAAAAGACAGGCCCTGTTGGCGGAAAATTGCATACTGCAAGGAGCAGGAACGACCAAGTGGCGCTCGATGTGAGGTTATATTTAAGAGATGAGGTTAAAGAGACCCAGGGATTGATAAGGGGTTTGCAGCAATCTCTTGTAGATGTTGCAAAGAAGAATCTTGGCTGTATAATGCCTGGCTATACCCATTTACAAAGGGCTCAGCCGATTTTATTCAGCCATCATCTGCTTGCATATTATGAAATGTTGAAGCGGGATTATGAAAGGTTTGAGGACTGCTTTAAACGTGTAAATGTCATGCCTCTGGGCGCAGGCGCACTGGCAGGAAGCCCGTATCCACTGGACAGGGATTTTGTTGCAAAAGAGTTAGGTTTTTCAAAGCCCACAGATAACAGTCTTGACTCTGTAAGCGACAGGGATTTTTGCATAGAGTTTTGCGGCGCTGCGTCAATTATTATGATGCATTTGAGCAGATTGAGCGAAGAACTTATTTTATGGTCTTCTCAGGAATTTGGTTTTGTTGAGTTGTCTGATGCATTTTCCACAGGTTCATCCATAATGCCGCAGAAAAAGAATCCTGATGTGCCAGAGTTGGTAAGGGGAAAGACAGGAAGGGTCTACGGAAATCTTTTGTCTTTACTAACAACAATGAAGGCTCTGCCGCTTGCGTATAATAAAGACATGCAGGAGGACAAAGAGGCATTATTTGATACGATAGATACTGTGAAGGATTGTCTAAAGGTTTTTCCTCCCATGTTGCAGATGATGCAGATAAATAAACAGAGAATGCTTGATGCAACCAAGAAAGGTTTTCTTACTGCAACCGATGTGGCAGACTATCTTGTTAAAAAAGGTGTTCCGTTTCGTGAGAGCCATCATATTGTCGGCAGGATTGTTGCCTATTGCATTAAAAATAAAAAGGTGTTGGAAGATTTGCCTTTGAGGGAATGGAAGGGATTTTCTAAAGTTTTTGATGACAGGATAAAAAAGGTAATCTCTGTAGAGTCGTCAGTCAACAGCAGAAAGTTAAAAGGCGGGACAGCATTGGAATCAGTCAAAAAGAGATTGAAGGAGATAGAGAGGGAGATAAAATGACAGAAGCCAGGAGTCAGGAGCTTGCCCCCGCAGGCTTTAAGCAGGGGTCAGGAGTCAGCAAAAGGACTGAAACGGAGAATGGGAGAAACGGAGAAAGGGGGAAAAATCTTTCGCCGATTCGCCGATTCACCGATTCACCGATTCGTTTTTCATTTTTACTGCTGCTTACTGCTTACTGTTTACTGTTCACTGTAACAACCGGTTGCGGCAAAAAGGCGCCGCCAAAACCGCCGCAGGAGACGGCATTGGTAAAAATTACAAAAAAAATTGATAAGGCAAGAAGAATGAGAGGGCTTGCCCTGAGAAAACAGGATAAGGCCATGAGGGAAGGACAATATGAAGAAACATGAGTTGGACAAAATATCCATCGGCTTTACGGATATTGTAAAAAGTAAATTGAAACCGCATTTAAAAAAGATAATCTTGTTTGGCTCTCATGCAAGAGGCGATTTCAAAGAAGGTTCGGATTATGATTTTCTTCTCGTTGTAGACAAGAGAGAGAAGGATATTCAGGAGATAGTTCTTGATGCGTCTGTTGAAATAATGAACAAATATTATGCCTTGATTGCCTGCATCGTTTGCGATGAAAAGGAATGGGAGAGGAAAAAGCGGTTTCCCATCGGGCTCAATATATTAAAAGAGGGGATTGAGTTATGAAGGAAGGCGGAGATATCGGCGCTGTCAGGATGATTCTTGCAAAGGCTCGCTCAAAATTAAAAACCGCTCAGATAGATTTTGACAATGCAAGATACGATGATTCCGTCTCCCGCTCCTATTATGCTGTTTATCACGCAATTTCTGCGGTATTGTTGTCAAAAGGGCTGCATTTTTCATCCCACGGTCAGACTATCGGCGCCTTTAGCCGCGAATTTGTCAAAACAAAAACTTTCCCTGCCGCATTTACGAAAATGATAGAGAAACTTTACAATGAAAGACAAACAGGTGATTATGATTTTGAAAGTCATATTGATGAGGATGTTGCGGAAGGAGATTTGAATTATGCAAAAGATATATTGAAGACGTGCGAAGAATATCTGGCAAAGGCATATAGGGTTACGATTGATTATTGGGAAAAGGAAGTATAGGGAATCCGAATAGTTTGTGTGAGACAACTATGACCAGTGGGGAGCAGGTTGCAAACCTGCTCCTGCAACTGCTCCTGATAAAGTGTAAAAAGTTGATAATAAGTTGTTGGATTGTTTAGGAGAGTGCTGTGGAAGAGATTAAATTCAAACTAAAGAAGGATGAATTCGCACGGCTAAAGAGGAAATATCCTAAAAACGGGAAAAGCTCTATTATCGCAAAGCGCGCAATTGAGTTGGTGAAGCTCTACTTCCTGAGTAAAGACCCAAACTGCAATTTCTCAACACCCAGAGATGGCAGCGACCTTGAAATTACATGCGGCAACATAACGCATCGGATTGAAGTAAAGGGCACAGCTGATGACGATATTGCATGGGCAAAACTCAAAGTTTCTGGAGAGCCTTCATATGAATTACTTTTGAAAGGTTTACCGTTCTTCGGGTATGCGGCGTATACGACCCTAACCCTCCATCTTCGTTTTGCAGTATGATAGTGATTTTAAAATGGAGCCAGAACCTCGCTGGAGTGTTCGTGCTAAAACAACGACATAACCATCGCCTACATCTTCCATACCATTTTTAACAGGAGGAATCATACGCAATGCATTTCTTTGATTACAAAGAAAGTAAATTCTATGCAGATGGCGTGTCAATAGAGAAGATTATTAGGGAGGTCGGCACGCCATGCTATATCTACAGCCATAAAACACTTACGAGGCACTACCATGCATTTGATGAGGCGTTTAAAGATATGCCGCATCTTGTATGCTATTCTGTAAAGGCTAACTCAAATATTGCAATACTGAAAACATTTGTAAAAGAGGGGAGCGGGTTTGACATCGTTTCGGGCGGAGAACTCTACAGGGCATTGAAGGCAGGGGCTAATCCTAAAAAGATTGTCTACTCAGGGGTTGGGAAAAGAGAGGATGAGATAGAGTATGCGCTGAGAACAGGGATACTCATGTTTAATGTTGAGTCGCCGGAAGAACTGCGCGCATTAAATGAAATTGCCGGAAGGCTCAAGAAAAAGGCAAGCTTTGCCATAAGGGTAAATCCTGATGTTGACCCAAAGACGCATCCGTATATTTCAACAGGACTCAAAAAGAATAAGTTTGGCATAGAGACAAATCAAGCGATAAAAGAGTATGTTTATGCAAAGAGCCATCTGAAAAACCTTATCCCATTTGGCGTTGATTGCCACATTGGTTCACAGATTACACAGCTTTCTCCGTTTATTGATGCGCTTAACAAGACAAGGGAGATTATTGTGATACTTCGCAGAGAAGGAGTTGATGTTCAATATCTGGATATAGGCGGCGGTCTTGGAATAACCTACAAGGATGAGGATGCTCCGCATCCAAGCAAATATGGCAAGGTAGTTATAAATGAGACAAAAACCCTTGGCGTAACCCTGATATTTGAGCCTGGCAGGGTAATGGTTGGCAATGCCGGCATACTGGTAGCAAAGGTTTTATACACTAAATATGGCATGGAGAAGAATTTTATTGTTGTTGATGCAGCAATGAATGATCTGGCAAGGCCGAGCCTTTATGGGTCGTATCATTCTATAAAATCTGTAAATAAGCAAAATTCTGCGCCAGCTATGATTGCTGATGTTGTTGGCCCAATCTGCGAATCAGGCGATTTCTTTGCAAAAGACAGGGAAATCTCTGCGTTTCAATCCGGTGATTTAATGGCCATAATGAGCGCCGGCGCTTACGGTTTTTCCATGTCAAGCAATTATAACTCAAGGCCAAGGGCAGCAGAGGTTATGGTGAAGGGAAATAGGTTTTATATAATAAGAGATAGGGAATCTTACAAAGATTTGATAAAAGGCGAAAAGATACCAAAAGACAGGCGATAGGCAAGAGGCTATAGGCAATAGGAAAAATTTATACCCCAATGCCCATAGCCTATCGTCTGTCTTCAAGAGGTTTAATCCTTGCAAAGATTAAAAATCTATTTTCTTGCCACCCGTCCTCAGTTTTTTACTGCAATCATCCTTCCTGTTGGCTTAGGCGCAGCAGTTGCATGGTATGAGCATAAGATATTCTCTTTAAGTTGTTTTTTCCTATCCTTCCTTGCTGCCGTTTTTTATAACGCAGGTATAAATGTATTGAATGATTATTTTGATTATATGAACGGGACTGATAACATAAACCGTGCAGGGCTTACGCCGTTTACAGGCGGAAGCAGGATGATACAGAATAAAATTATGACGCCGAAAGAGACATATCTTTTAGGTGTTGCACTTCTGATAATTGGAAGTATAATTGGCCTATATCTTGTCTATGACCGGGGCATGTTTTTATTTTTCATTGGTGTTGTTGGGCTTTTCTCAGGCTATTACTACTCTGCCCCGCCGCTTTTCTTTGTGGGCAAAGGGGTAGGGGAGTTGCTGGTTGGTCTTAATTGCGGTCTTCTGTCAGTTGTTGGGTCATACTATGTGCAGGCGCAGGATGTTTCCACTGTTGTTGTATTTGCTTCTCTGCCGCTGTCATTTCTCATAGCGGCAATTCTTTATATAAACGAATTTCCAGACTATGATGCTGACAAGGCTGTTGGGAAAAATCATTGGGTGGTGCGCCTTGGAAAGAAGAATGCAAGATGGGGCTTTGCCCTGCTCATGGCCGGGGCTTATGCAAGTATTGTAATCGGGGTTATAATAAATCTGCTTCCAGGCATAGCGCTATTTGTTATTCTCACAGGTGTATTTGGCATAAAGGCTGTAAACGGGCTTTTTAAAAATTACGATAAGCTTCAAGAGCTTATCCCTTCCATAAAGGCTACTATTGCCACGCATTTGACAACCGGAATTGCCCTTATTGCAATGTTCCTCATATCTTGATAAAAATAAAAGAGTATGAACCAATATCCAGACATCTTTGATTTCAGGCCATGGGATTTAACCCTGCTTAAAAGATATCAGCCGGTCTTTCCGAAATTGGACAAGACCTGTCATCTTTGCGCCCTGGGGCCTTGCAAACCAATCCCCCCATCCCCCTCTTTAATAAGGGGAGGGCGAGAGGGGAGTAGTAAATGCGGTATTGATGAAATGGGTTTTAAGGCAAGAGAGGGCCTATTAAGCGCTGTTATAGGCGCATCTGGCCATACCTCCCATGCTGTAAGGTTATTGGATGATTTGATATTGAAATTTGGTAAAGACTGCCCTATAAATGTTGGCCAGCATACAACTGTGCCAACCCCAATTACAACGCTTATAACAGGATGTAAACCGAAAAATATAGGCGAAGCAAGAGATATTCTGAACTATATAGAAGGCCAGTTAAATCACCTCTTATCCTCTGTAAGTTTTGGCGCTGAGGCATCTCCGGAAGATTTTGTAAGCAAGATGTTCCATGCAGGCATGCTGGATAATCTTGCAATTGAGATTACGGATATTTCCCAGATGTCTGCCATGAATATGCCAAAGGGCGAGTCCAATTCTCCGATTATAACTATCGGCTTGGAAACTGTAGATACATCAAAGCCTGTAATCCTTATCATAGGGCATAACTCGTCTGTTGCGCATGAGATTATTCACCTTGTTGAAGATAGAGGGCTTAAGGATAAGATAGAGGTATGCGGCCTATGCTGCGCTGCGTTAGACGGCGCAAGGCATAGTCATGGCTTTAAGATAATCGGCAACCAGGCCGCACAATTGGATGTCATCCAATCAGGTATTGCAGATGTAGTCATACTGGATACCCAATGTATCAGGGCAGATGTGGTTGCAGAGGCAAAGAAGGTTCATAGCATAGTTATTGCAACAGCACAGGAAACAGCCTTGGGGCTTGAGGATTTGACAGATATAGCGATAGAAAATGCATCAGAACATATTTTAAAGAATGGCGCAGGTATTATGCTTGATAAGCGGAAGGCGGCAGAGGCGGCGGTAAATATAGCAGTCAGGAGTCAGGAGCCTGCCCCTGCAGGCTTTAAGCAGGGGTTAGGAGTCAGAAATCAGGAGCGAAGCGGAGAAACGGAGAAACGGGGAAACGGAGCAATCCATTCTCCCATTCCCCCATTCTCCCATTCCCCCATTCATGGTTGTTTAAGGATTGGCCGCGGTCTTATACGGGACAGTGAAATCAGGGGCATTGCGCCATCCATTGTGATGGGAGAGATTCCAGGGATTGTGGGGATATTTGGATGTCCAACCCCCCCTAACCCCCCCTTTAACAAAGAGGGGGAGGGAGGGGTTAAAAAACTCGCACAGGAATTTCTTAACAGAGGCTATATTGTTTCTACCGGCGGCTGCGCTTCAATGGATATAGCAAAGGGCGATTTATTTAAAAATAATCCAGATTCATTTGATAGCAAAAATCTGATAAATCTCGGCTCTTGTGTATCGGCATCACACCTTATAGGCGCCTGTATAAAGATAGCCCAGATCATGTGCCACAGAAAGCTGGAAAATAATTATAAGGAGATAGCGGATTATATAATCAACAGGGTTGGCGCTGCGGTAATCCTCTGGGGTGGGTTTACGCAAAAGGCATTTTCTTCTGCCCTGGGTATGGCAAGGCTTGGAATACCTGTTATCTTTGGGCCGAGGTTTAAAAATTACGGCCTCCATCTTTTGGGAGGTAATGGTGAGTGGCTGGTAAAGGACGCAAGGCTGGGCGATATGGTTTCAACCGGCCCTGTGCCTCAAAATCTTTTATGTTTTGCTGAAAGGATAGAGGATGCCCTTCCGCTTATAGCTAAACTCTGTATGAGGGCTAATGATACGAGTGAGGGGCGAAAGGCAAAACTCACAAGCTACATAGAATTTTATAAAAAACTCAAGGGTCAATTACCCCCTGATATAGCTCTATTTATCAGAACACATTACGACATACCCGAGGGCATGGAAGCAGAGGTTCATACTTTTTTGAAAGAAAAGAATTGGCAGCCAACCGTTATCTCTGATCCAACAATACTGAATATGTAGGGCAGGGCTTTAGCCCTGCTTTAACCCCCGATAGAATCATTCGGGGGCTAAAGGCTGGCTTGCCCTACTGCAAGGAGAGGGGAGTAGATAAATTCTATACCACTGCCCCGCCGCAGCTTGAGCCTGCCCCTGCGGTGCAGCCATAGCAGTGAATGCCTGTTACAATCCGCCTGTTGCAAAGTTTAGCCATATCAAATTCTCTTATATTTGAAGGTGCGCCGTGGTTTACCCTCATTCCAAGCATCTGGTTAAAATCACAGTCGTATAAATAGCCATCCCAGCTTACGGAGAGGGTATATCGGCACATAATTTGAGATGCTGTATTTGGATTATAGCTTGAGATGAGTCTTTCCATGTACGCATTATAATTTTCAGATGCATCGAGATAATTCAAAAAGCGGCCTATAGGCATATTTGTGATTGTATAAAGGTTGTTGAATGCAATACCATATCTTCGCAGCAGTTCTCTTTTGTAATCAGTTTCAACTGCCTTCTGTGAGGGCGGAAGAAATGCGCCTGCCGGGTTATAAACAAGATTTAAAACAAGGCCAGAACCCTCCCGGCCATAGCCAAGATTGTTGAGCCTCTTTAATGTCTCTATGGACTTATTAAATACGCCGCTCCCGCGTTGTCTGTCTGTAGTCTGTTCAAGGTAATAGGGAAGAGATGCAACGACCTCTACTTTATTTTCTGCGAAAAATTCAGGCAGGTTTTTATACTCAGGTTCCATGAGTATTGTCAGGTTTGAACGAACTATGATATGACGGTTTTTATTTCTTAATTCCTTTACAAACCATTTAAAGTTTGGATTCATCTCAGGAGCGCCGCCTGTTATATCAATGGTCGGGATGTCGGTTTTTTCAAGAATATTTAAACATGCCTCCATGACATCCTTTTGCATTACCTCTTTTCTACCCGGCCCTGCCTCAACATGACAATGTTTGCATGCCTGATTGCAGAGCTTGCCAACATTCGCCTGGAATATGGTGATGCCGGTTGCAGTGAGAGGATGAAGGCCGCTATCTGATAAAGAGTTGTCAAAACGGTTGAGATAGGTCTGATCAATCATACTGTCCTTAAGTTCCGATGCAAAATTGTAGTCTGCCGATTTATCGGCGTATTTAAAAATGTCCAATGAGTTGGGCAACTGCATAATACTTTAACTGCGCCCATAAATGGGCAACTACAAAAACTGAAATAGACCCCTTGCCTCTCGCCTTTTATAGGGATATCTTCTTAACCACATTTTTCATCTGAACGCCATGGACAAGGGATGCGCCCCCTCTGATGGCTGCTGCTACATGGATGGCCTCTGTCATCTGTTCCTCGTTTGAGCCTTTTTCAAGGCATGTCTGGGTATAGGCATCTATGCAGTAAGGGCACTGAACGGTATGGGCGACTGCCAGCGCAATCAATGCCTTCTCCCTTTCAGAAAGGGCGCCTTCGGCAAATACAGCGCCATACCATTCTGAAAATTTTTTCCACAACTCCGGCGCGCCTTCGCCAACGGTAGGAAATTTAGATAAATCTTCTGGAGCGTAATATGTCTTCATAGATTCTCCTTATGTAAGGATTTTTTTATATCCAACCTTAGCAAATTTAATGCTGCTCTTCAAGTCAGCATATACTATACTAACGGCAATAAATAACTTGATGTAGGGCAGGGCTTTAGCCCTGCAAAGAAGCAAGCCTAAAGGCTTGCCCTACAAGTTATTTATTGCTTTCGCTATACCTTATACCTTACGGATTTTACCTAAAAAATATAAACAAAAAATTATTTTTTAGCAAGGTAGAAACAAGGGGTGGGCGCTGTGAAGTGGTTTTTTTATAAAACCGGCCAGAAAAGAATGAGATTTGATAAGGAGAGAGACTTATGGCTGTTATACATAACGACATAAATAATTGTGCATACAGAGCGTAAGAACAAAGCAGACCAAGGCGCGACGAGCCGAGGAGCAACGCAGGTATGCGAAGTTATGACGCTCTGTATAATTGAATTATATATCGGAATTTTTTAATCCCATAACCTTGTTCATCATGGAAATCAGATGCACATCTTTAAACGGTTTACTGATGAATGCATCTATGTTCTTATCTCCTAAAAGAGGGTTTGCATTATGAGCGGAAATAGCAATTGTTTTGACCGTGGGCTTGATTGCCTTAAAATGTGTGATGAGCTTTTTGCCGTCCATGAGCGGCATATTGATATCTGTTATAATAAGGTCTATGCCGCCTGCAATATCTCCAAATATCTCTAATGCATAATAAGGGTTGTCGGTTGCAATAAGTCTATACCCCTCTCTTTCAAGCGTCTCTTTTACAAAACTTAATACACCGGCTTCATCATCCACTACCAGTATTCTTATATTCTCTTTCATTGACGGGGGTGCGGCTTTTGAAACTTCTTGAACAACAGCAGCATTGGTATTGGTAAAAGCCGGCAGATATATCTCAAATGTCGTCCCTTTGCCAATTTTGCTTTTTACATCAATTATCCCTTTATGCTCTTTAACAATTCCATAAACCATGGCAAGCCCCAGCCCTGTGCCTTTACCGGCTTCTTTGGTTGTGAAAAACGGGTTAAATATTTTATCCTTTATTTCATCAGGTATGCCGGTGCCGGTATCGGAAACTTTAAGCAAAATATATTTTCCAGCGGTCAGCAACGGGTGTATGCGGCCGGCTGCCTTTTCTTCCAACTCTAAAAACTCGGTTGTAATTGTTATTTTTCCGCCGTTAGGCATTGCATCCATTGCATTTACGAAAAGGTTCATAAAAACCTGCTCCAACTGATTATTGTCGGCATTAATATAAGGGATGTTGTCGTTGGGTTCCATCTTTATTTCTACGTTTCTTTTTTTTGATATGCTTTCACACAGCTCAACAGCGTCTCTGATGACGTCATTTAAGTTAAGGGGCAGAATTTCAAAGCTTTCTTTGCGGGAAAAGCTTAAGAGGTTCGAAATAATATGGCCTGCCTTTCTTGCGGAATTTTCTATAATCCTGAGGCTCTGCCTTGCTTTATCAGTCAAGGTATCGCATTCACTCAATAAATCTGCATGGCCAAGGATAGCCATAAGTATGTTCTTAAAGTCATGGGCAATGCCTCCGGCCAATGTGCCTATTGATTCCATCTTTTGAGCCTGGAATAACTGCTCCTGCAATTGCTTTTTCTCAGTAATGTCCCTGTGGAATGACTGAATATACAACTCGCCGTCAATATCAATGGCCTTGGAACTTACCTCAAGAAGGATAGCGCTTCCATCCTTTTTATAATGCCTGCTCTCATAAACGATGGCCTCGCCGTTCAATATACTTTTCCATCTTTCCTCTTTTTGGCCTTCGCGGTCTTTCCCCTCTAATAAGCTGAAGTGTATCCCTATAAGCGCATTTTTCTCAAAGCCGTGCAGCTCGCAAAATTTCTGATTCACATTAATGAGTATTCCAGTTGTGTTGAGAACAACAATGCCGTCGTTGGCATTATCAAAAAGCTCCCTGAACCTCTGCTCTGATACGGAAAGCTCCTTTGTCCTTTCAGCAACAAGGTCTTCAAGCTGGGTGGAATATTGTTCGAGTTTACCCTTTTCTTTTGTCAAGTCGTACTGGAGGGAAAGCTCATTTATCATACTCCTTTGAGTCAGGATTCTTAGCGTGAGTGTGATGACAAAAGTAGAAAACATGAAAGTATTGTTCATAACAAAGGCGGGAATATTAGTCAGGGTATCAAAAAGTAAAATCGGTATCATATAAATTGCATATATAGAGAGCGCTATTAAAATAGTTAGAGGGGTATTAAAAGGTATTAAACCTAATGCCCCGATTATCAGAAGGTTCATTCCAGCATAATATGGCGATGTATGGCCGCCAAAGGGGATGATCATAAGTTCTATCGTAATAGCAGACAGGATAATCATTGTGCCGATTATCATCTGTTGGTAAAGTATGTTCTGCTTAATGCTGTTCAAGTAATAAAGAACAATAAGGATTAGGGATATGCCTATTCTATAGAAGATAAACCTTGTGAAGTTCTGAGGCGTTGCAAGGTAGTCCATCACCCCCAGGAGCAGGAAAAGGATCATGGCAAGCATCAATAGTATGGTATTCCAGAACTGAAGTTTCTTGGCAATCTGTTCTTCCAGATACTTTGCCTTTTCTAACATGCGTGTGATTATAACAAATAAAACCAATCTGTCAAAGTAATTTCCTTGCTGAAATCAGGTATCGCAAAGGGGACTAAAGGCCTTTTTTAAATCCCCACTCAACCTTGTCTCTTCTCCGAATGGGTAAGCAAGGTTGAGGGGGGATTATGATTTATTTCACAGCTGTAAAGAAGTTGATGACCCCTGATTTCTCACGGATGGTGGTTATCTTTGTGCGCGGGATTCCTGCTTTTTCAAAGAGATTCCATACATCCTCTTCTGTACGTTGTAAGAAGCCATCCCAATCCAGAAGCCAGTGGTAATCAAAAGTCCTATACCGTCTACAGTCCTTGAATGATGTTATAAGGCTTCCACCGGGGGGGAGGAGTTCGTACAAGGCATTGAGAAGACGTGTTAGCACTTCATCGTTCAAATAGTCGAAGAATCCAACGCTGTAAATAATATCCTGCATACCAAATTCTTTAAGATTTTTCTCATGGTTTACCATACGAACAGCATTATACTTGCGAAAAGTGATATTTTCTTCAGAGAGCCCTGTGTACGATATCCGCTCACTCGAGAAACTTAGGGAATCAGAATCAAAATCTAAGCATGTCACCTTTGCATCAGACTCTTTAATATCAAGCGCAAGCTCAAATATCTCACGGCATGAACCGCAGGCTATGTCAAGTATCCTTAGACCTTTTTTGGTTGTAATCTCTGTTTTTAAAAGTTTTTTCAATATCTCAAGCCTTCCGCGCACCGCTACAGCAAGAGTCAAAGAAAGAAAATATCTATCTAAAGAGTAACCCGTACCACTGGATAAAGGCATATTTTTATAGACCCCTTCCAGTGCTTTATAATCCCCCTGATAGCCCTGTGGCCATGTCCTTGCGCGGTTCATGAAATAGCTTTTGGAGACTATATGATCTGTTTTCTTTCTGAAGTTAATCTGAGATTCTTTCATTATATCTTTCTCATAACCAACACCTTGTTCAAATTCCTCACAAACATCAGATATATTATTTATGGCATTTGTAACTGCATTTAAAAGTGCATCAGGGGTTTCTTGGGAATCAAGGCATCTTTTTTCGATATCTTCAAGCTCGCCAATAAATCTTGTCGTTGCCTTATCGAGGAGTCTGTAATACTTTTCTGTCTCGTCATTGACAGACCATCTATTTTCTTTGATTGCCTCATTTCGATAGGTTATTAAACTTTCCATAGTTTGATATTCTCCTTTTAATCGGATTTTTAATTTAGTAAATGATTTTTGTGTCAGATTTGGAAATAAACTTGAGGTAGTCAGGGTGGATGAATTTTTGATGAGTATAAGCGCTGCTGCTTTATATCACATTGATGAATGCAAGTATTTTGATAGCCGCATTTTCTGCAAATACTATATGCCATGGCAGTCCCTTTTCTTATTCAGGGTTTAATCTTTGAACAATTTGTAATTCCCTTTATAAGAGGAGTAGTTAGAGTTCCAATAATCAATCATTAAGGAAGCATAAAATGGTTTACCCCGTTAGAGCAGGGTGCCTCGCCCTTCAGGGCTGGGTCTTTAATTGGGTTTACATCTAACCAGTTATGCCCCCGATAAACGGGGGCGCTACGGATTCTTGAATCACAGGTTTCGCAGCGTTGGGATTTATTCCCGGCGATATTTTGGCTCTACAAAAAATGTAAACTATCTAATGCTTCGAGTAATACATGACAAAGATTTAAAATTGAGGGGTGTATATTATGTATAAAGCGGAGCCCATGCTACGCATTTTTTGCTTTTTATTGAGCATTTTTTGTGTTGTTGTGAAAATGGAAAGGATTAGGCGTGTGGATGTTTTGTAGTCTGTGTTGAAGAGGGTTTTTACTTTATGCCATGGAAGTCCAATTCCTCAGAACGGAGATGGCTGCTATGTATAAGGAAAGGCTTGCCATTATAGGATTTGAGGCGCAAGATTTGCTTTTCAGAAGGGTTTAAAAAAGGTGTTTTAAGAGCTTGTTGAAAAACCCAACAATCTCTGATTACACAGATTAAAGAGCAGGTTACACAGATTAAAACTCCTTGAAATATCTGTGTAATCATTTTTTCTAATCTGTGTAATCAAGGCTGTTGATGACTTTTTCAACAGCCTTTTAATTATACGATGGGTTGCTTCTATGCTTCCGATATTCTCTTGGCGCTATGCCGTATGTTTTTTTAAACGCTCGTTCAAACTGGGTAAAGCTCTTGTAACCAACAGCATAGGCTATCTCTGTGATGTTCAAATTGGGTTTTTTGAGCAGTTCAGCGGCATTTTTTACTCGTATATTATTCAGATAGGATATAAAACCCTGCCCAAATCTCTCTTTAAATGACCTGCAAAGATTAAATTTGTTTATGCCGAGTTTGTTTGCGAGTTTATCAAGGGAAAAATCCTCCATGTAGTTTTCTTCAATATACCAGCCTACGCTGTCCATAATAAACTCTTTTCTGTTCCCTGCATGTTCAGATTCAAAGTCAAATTCGCCGCTTGGTCCTTTGAGCAGTTCAGATACCCTCTTCATAAGATAGGTCAGTTTCATTGGCTTTTTTATGTAATCCGTTATTCCGACCCTGAGCGCCTTAAGCACCATTGTCTCTGTGCTGTAGGCGGTCATCATTATTATAGGCAGGTGTGGTTTTGTTTGTCGTATGGCTCTTGCCAATTCGAATCCATCATGGTCTGGCAAGGCATAATCAATAAGCGCGAGGTCTATGTGATCTGCGAGTTTTTTTACGGCCTCAGCGTATCTTGAGGTTTCTATTACATGATATTCCCTCTCAAGATAATCTTTTACCATGGTTCTTATCACTTCATCGTCTTCTACCAGGAGAATGGATTTTTTTGTCATATTATCCTCCACAATGGCTTGCGGGAATAAATAATCAAGCGATAATTTCGTATCTTATGCTAGAGTAAGGGGTCTAAATATAGCATATTGAATACAATATTTCTTCAAGAATATTTCTCTGTAAAATAGCGATTGAAACCTCGCTATTTTACTTATCCATCGTTATGCCGTTTATAGAAAAGACAGTTGCCATAAAGGCTTCTCCTGAAAAGGTCTTTGACCTTATTGCAAGGGTAGAGGATTTTACTAAATATTCAAGCTTAATAAAAGAAATTTCTGCTATTGGGCCAAAGACATATCACTGGATTGTGAATATACATGGTATTGAGTTTGAATGGGATGGAAGAGTGGTTGAAATGATAAAACCAAGAAAGTTTGTGTGGCAGTCAATAAAAGGTATTCAAAATTCAGGCTCTTATACATTGGAATCTGTAAAAGACGGCACGAGGGTTACATTTTCTATGGAATACCATCTTCCAAGCGCAATTTTGGAAAGGTTGGCAGAAATAATTGCAGGCGGTTTCATGGAAAGAATGGCTTCTGAAATATTGGAGAATGTAAAAAAAGAACTGGAAAATTCTTGATGACTTTCTCACACTCTTTTGATAATCTCTTTTAAATACATGGGTGTGAGAAGTAGGAGGGGAAGGATTTTGCCATACTCCACTTTCCATCTTCTACACCACATCATTTTGGAGGGCATCTGTGCAGGCAATAAAGACACGCAATTGGAATGGAATAGTCAGGGAGTTTCAAGAATTTCTCCCGAAGGTAAAAGATGACTCTATAGTTACCTTGAGGGAAGGCAATACACCATTGATAGAGGCATTAAATATGGGTGCGTTGTTCGGGAATGGATTAAAAATATTCCTTAAATACGAAGGCTTGAACCCAACCGGCTCTTTCAAAGACAGGGGTATGACTATGGCGGTATCAAAGGCCAATGAAGACGGTTCCCATGCCATAATATGCGCCTCAACAGGCAATACCTCAGCCGCAGCAGCAGCGTATGCAGTAAGGGGGGGATTAAGGGCCTATGTCCTGATACCCGAAGGCAAGATTGCGCTTGGCAAGTTGTCCCAGGCAATGATGCACGGCGCAAAGGTTGTTCAGGTGCAGGGTAATTTTGATGAGGCGTTGACAATCGTAAAAGAGGTCTCCAAGGCATACCCTGTAACCTTGGTTAATTCAATAAACCCTTACAGGCTTGAAGGGCAGAAGACAGCAGCATTTGAGATATGCAATCAGCTTGGCTTTGCGCCAAGGTATCATTTTCTGCCGGTAGGAAACGCCGGCAATATAACTGCTTACTGGAGGGGATATAAGGAATTTAAGGAAAAGGGGATAATAGAAAATCTTCCGAAGATGATGGGATTTGAGGCAGAGGGCGCAGCGCCTATTGTAAAAGGCCACCCAATAAAAAACCCGGAGACAGTTGCCTCTGCTATCAGAATAGGCAATCCTTCAAGTTGGGAGGCAGCAGTAAAGGCAAGGGATGAATCCGGCGGCGTGATAGACATGGTGTCTGACGATGAAATCATTTATGCGTATAAGCTCCTTGCAAAAGAAGGTGTATTCTGTGAACCTGCATCTGCCGCATCTTTGGCAGGTGTGATAAAGATGCACAAAAGAGATATTTTCAAGAACGGAGATACGATTGTCTGCACATTGACAGGGCATGGGCTTAAGGATCCGGACACAGCAATAAAGTCAAGTGATAAACCCATTACAGTGCCTCCAGAATTAGATAAGGTAGTCAAAGTGTTGGGGTTTTAAATATGAAATTTGTAATCTTAATAGGCGATGGGATGTCTGATTATCCCATTAAAGAATTGGGTGACAAAACGCCGCTCCATGCAGCCAGGACGCCCAATATGGATATGCTTGCGCAGAAGGGTTCTATCGGCCTTGTTCAGAATGTGCCTGACGGCTATTCACCAGGCAGTGATGTGGCTATTATGAGTGTTCTTGGCTACAATCCGGCGCAATATTATACAGGCAGGTCTCCGTTAGAGGCTGCAAGCATTGGTGTAAAATTGGCGGCTGACGACCTTGCCGTTCGGTGCAACCTGGTTACTTTGGGCCAGCAGGACGGCAAGGTTTTTATGGATGATTTCAGCGCTGACCATATTACTACTGATGAGGCAAGGGAGATTATTATTGATGTTGACAAGGAATTGGGCGATAAAATAATAAGATTTTATCCTGGCGTAAGCTACAGGCATTTGATGGTATGGAGCGGCGGCCCGAACGGCCTTGAGACAACGCCGCCCCATGATATATCCGGCAAAGAGATAAAAGACTATTTGCCAAAAGGCAAAGGCGCGCAGAAATTTATTCAACTTATGAATGCCTCGCAGATGCTTCTCAAAGAGCATCCGGTAAATGTGAAACGGGAAGAAGAAGGCCACAAGCCTGCAAATTCCATCTGGCTATGGGGGCAGGGGAGGATGCCGAAACTGCCGACCATGAAAGAGAAGTTCGGCATTGAAGGCTCTATTATATCAGCAGTTGATTTGCTGAAAGGGCTTGGTATATATGCCGGCTTAAGGGTTGTGAATGTGCCTGGGGCAACAGGCTATGTTGATACAAATTACAGAGGCAAGGCAGAATATGCCTTAAAAGAGCTTGAGACAAGGGATTTTGTATGTGTGCATGTAGAGGCGCCTGATGAGGCGGGCCACAACGGCGATTTAAAGAATAAGATAAAGGCCATTGAGGATTTTGATAAAGAGGTTGTCGGCAGAGTGCTTGATGGATTGTCTCAATTTAAACAATACAGAATTCTTGTGCTTCCCGACCACCCCACGCCTATAGCGAAAAAAACCCATACCAGAGACCCTGTGCCATTTGCCCTGTATCCTTCCAATGATAGTCATGGCAAGGCATACACAGAAGCAGATGCAAAGGCAAGCGGCCTGTTTATAGAAAAAGGATATAAGCTCATAGAGAGGCTTTTTGAGAGGTGATGAAAAGCCCTGTATGAAAGAAGTGCATATGCGAGCCACTATAACCATAGGAAAAGATATGCTTGACAGCATACTCAGGGAAACACACGCAAAAAGCAAGACTTCTGCTGTAAAAATAGTTATAGATGACTATTTGCGAAGAAAAAAAATAGAGAAGATAAAATCAATGAAAGGCAAACTTGAATTTGACAAATCTGCTGAAGAGATAAGGCAT
>Ga0209343_10003205_pt1 | contig 20719 bp, 20 predicted proteins | sample RifCSPlowO2_02_FD_184026 | JGI IMG/M metagenome (GOLD analysis project Ga0209343, IMG submission 184026) | Groundwater microbial communities from Rifle, Colorado - Rifle CSP2_plank lowO2_0.2 (SPAdes) (version 2) | ecosystem: Environmental > Aquatic > Deep subsurface > Groundwater | place... | reverse complement strand
GCGTCCGCCGCGGCCCAGCGTTTCGATCTCGCCCGTGCTCAGCCCGGCTTTAAGCCGTCCCTGGATGATGGCAATGGTGGCCGGCACGGCACCATGGGCCCGGACTTCCGACTCCACTTGCAGTGCCGTGGCCACATTTTGTGGAAACGGCATGCCGTGGGAAATGATGGTGGATTCCAGTGCAACCACAGGTTGGCCATGGGCCAGGGCCTGTTGAACTTCGGGGGAAACGTCAAGAAATGAAAGGTTGGGCATAGAGGGCATCATCACAAAAAGGAGGCTCTGGCAGACAAATGGCGCTGAACCATGGCCACGGAAAGCTCGGGTGCATTGGCGAATGTACTGGACAAGGTCAGCTCCGCGCAGGCCATGGCGAAGTCCACCGCCACAGGTAAGGGCATGCGATTCAGATGGGCATGCACCAATCCTGCCAATAAAGCGTCTCCGGCCCCCGAGGTGTTGACCACCTTGACCGGCCGCACCGGTTGCCAGCCGACTGAACCATCGGCATCGCACCAGCATACGCCTTGCTCGCCCAAGCTCACCACCACATGGCGCACGCCGCGTTGGTGCAAATGCGTGGCGGATAAGCGGGCGTCCTCTATGGAGACAACCGCGCGCCCGCACAAGACCTCCGCTTCCAGGCGGTTGACTTTCAACAGGTGAATACGCGGCAACCATGGCGCGATTCGACCGCATTTGGCCATGGACACCGCATCGACAAAAATCGGCTGGGTCCAGGTGTCTGCCAGCAACCACGCCAGCGTGTCAGGAGAGAGATTGCAGTCCAGTACCGTGCAGGCCGCGGATTGCAGCATGGCGGCATAGGGCGCAAGAAACGTGGGTGAAAGGCAGTCCAAGATGTCCATGTCATTGACTGCACCCGCCATGTCACCATCCGGGCCGTGAAGGGACAGATAGCTTGCTGTCCGTTGAGAAGGCAAACAGCAAACCGCCCCGGTGTCCACACCCGCCTTGGTGCTGGCGTCCAGCAGGCATTTACCAAATACATCATCCCCGACGGCACTCAGCAAACACGCTTGATGCCCCAGGCGGGCCAAATTTTCAGCCACGTTGCGAGCGACCCCGCCGGGTGCACACCGAATGTGTCCGGGTGTGGAGTCGCCGGTGACCAAGGGCACAGGGGTCTGCGCACCGATGTCCATGTTGGCGCCGCCAATCACCGCAATGTAGGGCGGATTTTTTGCCAGATTTTGCGCATGGGCAACAGTGGGCGCGGTGTTGACGATGGTTGCAGAAGCTGACATTTAACGGGTACCTGGTTGTGGGGCGTCTATTCCACGGCAAAATGGGCGCCATTTACGCACCCAAAGAGGACTTGATGATACTTGTGGCCGGCTCAGCAAATCTGGACTTCGTGGTCAGGGCAAGCCATATTCCCAGCCCGGGAGAGACGGTCCTGGGACATGATTTTCAGACATTTCCCGGCGGCAAAGGCGCCAACCAGGCAGTGGCGTGTGCACGTGCGGGAGGCGCAAAAACCCATATGCTGGCCGCCATGGGGGCAGATGCGTTCGCAACGCCTATCGAAGCCTCTTTGCGCGAAGCACAGGTCGCGTTGCATGTGGTGCGTGTGGCAGAGCAATCCACTGGCACTGCGTTCATCTGTGTGTCTGACGAAGCCGAAAACGCCATTACGGTGGCGCCGGGTGCCAACAATGCCCTGGAACCCTGCCACCTGCCCCCCTTGCAGGGCTTTAGCCACCTCTTGCTGCAACTGGAGACCCCCTTGCCTACCGTCATGGCGTTTGCCAGTGCCGCCCGCGCGCAAGGTGTTTCGGTGGTGCTCAATGCCGCCCCGGCCCAGGCCTTGCCCCACGAATTACTGGCTTTGGTGGACGTTTTGGTCGTGAACGAAGGCGAGCTGGCCCGTGTTTCGGGCCACGACGGCTCCATTGCCCAGTGCCTTGAACGCATTGCCGTTCCCATCGTGGTGGTCACCCTAGGCCACCGAGGCTGCTGCGCCCGTCACCACGGTGAATTCCTGGTGCAAAAAGCCTTTGACATCATCCCCGTGGACACCACGGCTGCAGGAGACACTTTTTGCGGGACGCTGGTTGCAGCCCTTGGCCAAGGTAAAGAACTGTCCCAGTCCTTGCGCTTGGCCAGCGCTGCCGGAGCCCTGGCGTGCACACGCCCTGGCGCACAAACCAGCATTCCACAGGCGGCCGAGGTGGCATCCTTGGTCGCTTTGAATACGCCTACCAGCGACACCGAACGCACTGCATTGCGCCAGTTCTGTGGTCTGACATGACCCTACTTTCCCCAAAAAAACGTATGAACACCAACACTCCACGCCAAGTGATTTATGACACCGATCCCGGTGTTGACGACGCCATGGCCCTGTATTTCGCCCTGGCACACCCGGGTATTGAGGTGGTAGGCATCACCACCACCTTTGGCAATGTCACGGTAGAGCAGGCCGCCAGCAATGCGCTGTACCTCACCGCCATTGCCAATCGCAACATCCCGGTGACCAAAGGTGTCAAGACGCCCTGGTTCAGGGCGCCAGGCACCCCCCCGGATTTCATCCATGGGGGGGACGGTCTGGGTAACCTGACATCGCGGGTGGCGACGTCCAACCAACTGGACCCACGCACCTCGGCGCAGTTCATTGTGGACACGGCCCGTGCCAACCCCGGTGAAATCACGCTGGTTGCGGTGGGCCCTTTGGGCAACCTGGCGACCGCACTCAAGCTGGAGCCCCAGCTGCCTAGCCTGCTGCGCGAAGTCATCATCATGGGCGGCAGCGTGATGGAGCCCGGCAACGTGTCTCCAGTGGCTGAGGCCAACATCTGGAATGACCCCCATGCGGCAGACCAGGTGTTTACCGCAGGCTGGAAACTCACCATGGTGGGACTGGACGTCACACACCGGGTGGTCACAGAACTTAGCTTGTTTAAAAAAATTGCCGCCCACCACCGCCACATTGCGACCGATACGCTGCACCACGCCGTTGCGTTCTATTCGACGTTTTACAGCGGTTTGCACAAACACATTGCCCAAACACCGGGTTGCTTTGCGCATGACTTGCTGGCGTTCATTTATTTGGTCAACCCGGAGTTGTTCACCTTGGAAAGTGGGTGCATTCGTGTCGCAACCGAGGGACTTGCCCAAGGGCAAACCATGATGAACCGGCGGGACTATATCGACTACCCTCAGGCGGGCTGGGGTCAGGAGCAGCCCCTGACCCAGGTGTGTATGCAGGTGGATTCTGCCGCTTGCATCGCAGTGTTTGAAAACGCGCTGATGGGCCGTTGGTTGGAGAAGTAGCGGATGTGACGCGCGCAGGTATTTGCGCGAAACGGGTGAAAAATTGACCCGGTGTTGACTTGGGTAAAATTGCCAGAAATCCGATGCGGGCAAAATCCAGCATCGGATTTCCAATTGTGCTGCTCTATTGCAGCATTTTTGAGGACATTTCTTTTCTCCAATTGATCAGATCTATCCATCAATTGGCTTGACTTTTTGATACCCACTTTGACTACCGTCGCAGGAACACACCATGTTTAGTAGCTTTATGCCCCAACGCAAGGAATTCTATGAATTGCTTGCAGCCCACTCGGACCGTGTGGTCGCTGGCGCAAATGCGGCGTTGCGCCTGATCAATGGCTTGGGCCAGGGTACCGAGGACATCCCTGCGTTGGTGGCAGAAGTCAATTTGAATGAGAAGAGTGCCGACAAAATCAAAGCGGAATTGATTGCCCTGCTGCACAAGTCCTTCACGACCCCCATCAACCGCGACCAAATTCACACGCTCACCATTGAACTGGACCAGGTACTCAATGCGATCAAGGATGTGGCCAATGCGGTGGGCATGTATCACATCAAGGAATCCACGGCAGAAGCGCGGGAGATGGTCGCCCTGAGTGCCGATGCCTGTGCTCTGTTGAACCGGGCCATCATGGCGCTGCCGGACAAAAATCGCAACCAGGAAACCGTCAATCTGTGCAAAGAGATTGACGCCATCGAATCGCAGGCGGACCGTGTGCAGCGCAAAGCCATGAGCCAATTGTTTGACGGTTCCAGCAGCATCTGGTTGGCCATGCGTATGCGCGAGCTGTATTCCTTGCAAGAAAACGTGCTGGACCGCTGCGAGGACGCTGCCAAAACCATCGAAGAAATCCTGATCGAGAACACCTGACAAGGATACGTTTGATGGAACATTTGACTATCAGCATCTGGTCGCTGGCGCTCTTGATCGCCGTGGCACTGGCATTCGACTTCATGAACGGGTTTCATGACGGCGCCAATTCAATCTCTACCATTGTGGCCACCGGTGCGCTTTCCCCGAAACAGGCGGTGCTGTTCGCGGCATTTTTCAATTTCGCAGCGCTCTGGGTTTTCCAACTCAAAGTAGCGGCCACCATCGGCAAGGGCACGGTGGACCCCTCTTTGGTGGACCATTACGTGATTTTCGGCGCACTGGTGGGGGCCTTGGCCTGGAACATCATCACCTGGTTTTATGGCATTCCCTCGTCGTCGTCGCATGCCCTGGTGGGCGGCTTGGTGGGTGCAACCGTCATCAAGGCCGGTGGTCTGACGCCGATTCTTTGGAGCGGTTTTGGCAAAATTTTGCTTTTTATCGTAATTTCACCGCTGGTGGGCTTTTTGATCGGCGGGATGCTCATGGTGCTCGTGGCATGGGTGTTTCGAAAACAAACGCCTTACCAAGCTGCTAAGTGGTTCAGGTCCGGCCAGCTGGTGGCCGCCGCTGCCTACAGCCTGGGCCATGGGGGCAATGATGCGCAAAAGACCATTGGCATCATTTGGCTGTTGCTGATCACGGCGGGTGTCTCCACCACCGATGTGCAGACCTTGCCCATGTGGGTGGTCTACGCCTGTTATTTTTCGATCGCCTGGGGAACCTATCTGGGCGGTTGGCGCATCGTGAAAACCATGGGCACCAAGATCACCAAACTCAACCCGGTCAGCGGCTCGTGCGCTTCCATGGGGGGCGCGATCAGCCTCGGTCTGGCCACGCTGGGGGGCATTCCCGTGTCCACCACCCACACCATCACCGGCGCCATTGTTGGGGTTGGTGCCGCCCAGGATGTGAAGGCGGTGCGCTGGGGCATCACCTTCAATCTGGTGGCCGCCTGGGTGTTGACGATTCCCGCCTCTGGCTTGATTGCTGCGCTGTTTTGGTACATCGGACGCAGCTTCCTGTAAGTGCCCATCACCCCTTGAGACTCCGCTTGCAGGACCCTATCGAATGTTAAACAACGTCATGCCGCAACGCGGCGTATTCTTCAGCCTCCTGTCATCGCACACCGACCGTCTGGTGGCGGGGGCCAACGCCACACTGCGTCTGATCACCGGACTGGGCAACCCCAATATCGACAGTGCCGCACTGATCGAAGAAGTCAACGTCAACGAGGCCAGTGCCGACGACGTCAAGGCGGAACTCATCAAGCTCTTGTATGAGTCCTTCACCACGCCCATCAATCGCGACCTGATCCACACCCTGACGCTGGATTTGGACCGGGTGATCGACGCTTTGCAAAGCGTTGCCAACTCCATTGCGGTGTACCACATCGACAACTCCACGCCACGCGCCCGGGAGATGGCGTCGCTGGGGGCAGACGCCTGCATCCGCATCCACCGGGCGGTGGCCTGTTTGGCCAGTCGGGACCGCGCGCCAGAGGTGCTCAAACAATGCCAGGAAGTGGACGAGCTGGAATCGCATTCCGTAGAGGTGATGCGCCAGGCTGTGACCCAGCTGTTTGAGGTGGAGGGAGACGAAGACGCGGCATGGCATGCCATGAAAATGCGGGGCTTCTATTTCATGCAAGAAGCAGTGTTGGACAACTGCAAGCGCGCGGCCAAGACGCTCGAAGAAATACTGCTGGAACACGCCTGAGTTCGCGGCAAAAGCAGCTTGTTGACCTAAGGCAATTCTCTATATTCCTTTGTGGAATATGAAAATAGCAAAAAAGTAGTTTTCAAGCTAACGTGCCCCGCCTACAGTCGTGCCTATGCATGATTTAGCGTTTGTCTTTGCGGGTTTCTTTGTGGGCTTGGTCGTCGGACTCACCGGCGTCGGGGGCGGCTCCTTGATGACCCCTATTCTGATTTTCTTCTTTGACGTCAAACCTTACTTGGCCGTGGGCACCGACCTTCTTTTTGCCGCCTTCACCAAGATGGGGGGGACGGTGAAACTGGCGCGGGCCAAAGTGATTGACTGGCCGGTGGTGCTGCGCCTTTGCTCGGGAAGCATTCCTGCCGCATTGCTGACGCTCTACGTCCTGCACCGCATGGGCCCTGCCAGCAGTGCGGTGCAAGGGTTCATGACCAGCACCTTGGGATTTGCGCTTTTGCTGACCGCCGCTGCAACTTTGTTCAAAGCCTTGCGTGGCAAGGCCGCCCCCACCAGCGTGGTCAAAGGACAGGAGACGCTGGCCGCCAAACCCAGGCACTGGAGCCTGCCCATGCTGTTTGGTGCGGTGATTGGCACGCTGGTGACGCTGACCTCGGTCGGTGCCGGTGCCATTGGCGTGACCGTGCTGATGGTTTTGTACCCCCTATTGCCCCTGCCACGCATCGTGGCAGCAGACATTGCGTATGCTGTGCCCTTGACTCTGGTGGCGGGCTTGGGCCATGCGTCACTGGGCTCGGTGGACTGGCCTTTGCTGGCCAGTTTGCTCGCCGGATCACTCCCGGGCATATGGATCGGCTCCCACCTGATGTCCAAAACCCCCGAGCGCGTGATTCGCTCACTGCTCTCCGTTCTGCTGGCATATGCTGGCTCCAAGCTTATTGCCCTGTGAAACCTTGCGGGACTGACCGAAGCGTAGCGTAGCTCTGTCCTCAACTGATTAAGACCATGTACCAATATACCGATTTCGATCGCCAATTTATCCAGAACCGCGCCAACCAGCACCGCGACCAATTGACGCGCAACCTGGCTGGCAGCCTGAGCGACGACGAATTTCGCCCCCTGCGCCTGCAAAACGGCTGGTATATCCAGCGCTATGCGCCCATGTTGCGTATTGCGGTGCCCTACGGTGAACTCGCCAGCCGCCAACTGCGCGTGCTGGCACGCATTGCCCGCGAATACGACCAGCCCAGCAAAGAAGTGTTCGACAAGGCCATTGGCATCCAGGCCACCTGGGGAACCACCCATTTGCCGGTGGGCTACGGGCATTTCACCACCCGCCAGAACGTGCAGTTCAACTGGATTCCGCTGGTCAAAAGTGCGGATGTCATGGACCTGTTGGCCACGGTGGACATGCACGGCATCCAGACCAGCGGCAACTGCATCCGCAACATCACCAGCGACGAACTGGCCGGCATCGCCCCGGACGAAATAGCCGACCCCCGCCCGTTTGCGGAAATCATGCGCCAGTGGAGTACGCTGCACCCCGAGTTCGCCTTCCTGCCGCGCAAGTTCAAGATCGCCATCACCGGCGCCACCAATGACCGCGCCGCGACCGGCTGGCACGACGTGGGCCTGCACCTCATCAAGAACGAAGCCGGTGAACTCGGCTTCAAGGTGCTGGTGGGCGGCGGCATGGGCCGCACCCCCATCATCGGCACCACGATCCGCGAGTTCCTGCCCTGGAACCAGATCATGAATTTCCTGGAAGCCGTGGTGCGGGTCTACAACCGCTGGGGCCGCCGCGACAATATGTACAAGGCGCGCATCAAGATTTTGGTCAAGGCCGAAGGCCAGCGCTACATCGACGAGGTGGAAGCCGAGTACCAGCAAATTCTTCACCAGGATGGCGCGCCCCACACCATCTCGCAAGCCGAGTTGGACCGGGTTTCAGCATCATTTGTGCCTCCAGCCCTTGCAGAACGTGCGCAAGCAGCTATCAATACCGCAGCAACTGTGGTGCCTGCCGACCGCGCGCTGGACTATGCCCGGTGGCTGAAGCAAAACGTGGCGGCGCATAAAAACCCCGCCTTGCGCGCCGTGACCCTGTCGTTCAAGCGCCTGGGCCAGGCACCGGGCGACGCCGACGCCGACCAACTCGACACGGCCGCCGCCCTGGCCGACCGCTTCAGCGCTGGTGAAGTGCGCGTCACCCACGACCAGAACCTGCTGCTGCCCTGGGTGGCCGAGTCCGATCTGCCCGCGCTGTGGGTGGCGGCCAGCCACGCCGGTCTGGCCCGCGCCAATATCCGCCTGCTGACCGACATGATCGCCTGCCCCGGCGGCGACTTCTGTGCCCTGGCCAACGCCCGCTCCATCCCGATTGCCGCAGCGATCACCGAGCGTTATCAGGACATGGACGAGTTGCACGACCTGGGCGAGATCGACCTGCACATCAGCGGTTGCATCAACTCCTGCGGCCACCACCACAGCGGCCACATCGGCATCCTGGGCGTGGACAAAGACGGCAAGGAGTGGTACCAGATCTCGCTGGGCGGCTCCGATGGCTCGGCCTTGAGCGGCACCGCCGTGCCCGGCAAAGTGGTGGGTCCGTCGTTTGGCGCCCTGGAAGTTCCGGGTGTGATTGAAGCACTGCTCGACACCTTCCGCCAGCACCGCGTCGGCCAGGAAACCTTTATCGACACGCTCAAGCGCGTGGGTTTTGACACCTTCAAGGCGGCAGCCAACTCCGCGCGCCTGGGCGACAAACACGAAGACCTGCACACCCTGCCCAAGTCGAGCGGCTACGCCCGCGACGCCCAGGAAGCCTGACCCCCAGCGCCCCTTTCACACCGAAGATACTATGAAATTAATAGCTGCTCACGCACATTCCACGGGGGCTGAAGGCCAAAATGTCCTTCAAATCCAGAATGACACCGATCCCCGCACGCTGTCGCTGGTGGGGGTGGACCGCATCGACCTGAGCTTCCCCAAGTTCACCGACGGACGCGCCTTCAGCCAGGCCTTCCTGCTGCGCCGCCGCCTGGGTTTCCAGGGCGAGATCCGCGCCACCGGCGACGTGCTCATCGACCAACTGGTGCAGATGCAGCGCACCGGATTCGACTCCGCCGTGCTGCGTGAAGACCAGGACCTGGCGTTTGCCCAAGCCCAGTTTGACCGCTACAGCGGCTTTTACCAAGGCGACGCGGTGCACGTCCAACCCGCGTTTGCGTCATCCGCCCCACCCCAAGGAGCCCGTGTATGAGTGCCATCGACCTGCATGCCCGCCCCAGCAAGGACTTTGCGGCCAAGCTGGCGGAAACCCAGGCCCTGCTGGTGCAAGCCATGCAGGACTACGCCCCTGGCGCGCCGGGTGCCGGCGCACGCATCACCCAGGCCTCCAGCCTGGGTGCCGAAGACATGGTGATCAGCCACCTGATCAACAGCCTGCAACTCGACATCGGCATCTTTGTGCTGGAAACCGGCCGCCTGCACGCCGAAACCCTGGAGCTGTTGCGCAGCTTCCAGGCGGCGTCGCGCGCACCGGTCACCGTCTACACGCCGGTCAACGCGTCCGTGGTGCAGTTTGTTAACCGTGAAGGCAATGACGCCATGTTCAAAAGCATTGCCCTGCGCAAAGAGTGCTGCAACGTCCGCAAAATGGAGCCCCTGGCGCGTGCGCTGGCGGGCAAAGACGCCTGGATCACCGGGCTGCGCCGGGAGCAGTCGGGCGCCCGTGCCGACGTGCCCTTGGTGGATAATTCGGAGCCCCGCACCAAACTCAACCCACTGGCCAACTGGACCTGGGGTGACGTCTGGCACTACATCAGTCAAAACCAAGTGGCCTACAACCCCCTGCACGACCAGTTTTTCCCCAGCATCGGCTGCGAGCCCTGCACCCGCGCCATCAGCCTGGGTGAGGATTTCCGCTCCGGCCGCTGGTGGTGGGAAGCCGAACTGGAAGGCGGCTCCGCCAAAGAATGCGGCCTGCACGTCAAAGCCACTCCCTTGCCTACCTCTTCCCTCTCTGAAAAGACATCTGCATGAACGCCAGAAACGACAATATCAGCGACCACGATTTGCTGAAACGCCTCAGTAACCAGCACCTGGATGCGCTGGAAGAAGAAACCATCTTCATCCTGCGCGAGGTTGCTGCCGCCTTCGAGCGCCCCACCCTGCTGTTCTCGGGTGGCAAAGACTCGCTGGTGATGCTCAAGTGCGCTGAAAAAGCCTTTGGCGCAGGGCGTATTCCCTACCCCTTGCTGATGATCGACACCGGCCACAATTTCCACGAAGTCACGGACTTCCGCGACTTCCGCGCCCAGGAGCTGGGTGCCGAGTTGATTGTGCGCAGCGTGGAAGACTCCATGAAGCGCGGCACCGTGCGCCTGGCCCACCCCGGCGAAAGCCGCAATGTGCACCAGTCGGTCACGCTCCTGGAAGCGATTGACGAGTTCCGCTTTGACGCACTCATCGGCGGCGCCCGCCGCGACGAAGAAAAGGCCCGCGCCAAAGAACGCATCTTCAGCCACCGCGACAGCTTCGGCCAATGGCAGCCCAAGGCCCAGCGCCCCGAGCTGTGGACCCTGTTCAACACCCGCTTGCAGCCCGGCGAACATTTCCGCGTGTTCCCCATCAGCAACTGGACCGAGCTGGACGTGTGGCAGTACATCGAACGCGAGCAAATCGCCCTGCCCTCGCTCTACTACACGCACAAGCGCGATGTGGTGGAACGCAAAGGCCTGCTGGTCCCGGTGACCGACCTCACCCCCTCCAAGGATGGCGAAGTGGTGGAGTCCCGCGACGTGCGTTTTCGCACCGTGGGCGACATCACCTGCACCTGCCCCGTAGAAAGCCTGGCCGCCACCGCCGCCGACATCGTGATTGAAACGCTGTCCGCCGACGTGAGCGAACGCGGAGCCACCCGCATGGACGACAAGACCTCCGAGGCTTCCATGGAGAAGCGCAAGAAAGACGGGTACTTTTAGCACACCCCCCGGCTTCGCGCACTGCGTGTCGCTTCGCTTTCCCCCTTGCAGGGGGCGATACCAGCGGCCCGGCGAAGCCGGTTCCGCGGTATCTCTGACAAGCAGACACGTCAACCTACAAGGATTTTGATATGACAAACGCTACAAATACAATAGCAGCCTCCGCCGATCCTACGGCCGAAAGCACTGAAATTACCTCTGATATTGACCACCACGCCGCCTTGCGTTTCATCACCTGCGGCTCGGTTGATGATGGCAAGAGCACCTTGATTGGCCGCCTGCTGGTGGACAGCCGCTCGGTCATGCTGGACCAGTTGGCCAATGTGTCCAAAAGCGGCGAAGCCGATCTGGCGCTGTTCACCGACGGCCTCTCGGCCGAGCGCGAACAAGGCATCACCATCGACGTGGCCTACCGCTACTTCGCCACGCCCACCCGCAAGTTCATCATTGGCGACGCCCCGGGCCACGAGCAATACACCCGCAACATGGTCACCGCTGCCAGCAGCGCCCACGCGGCCGTGGTGCTGGTGGACGCCACCAAACTCAAGTGGGCGGACGCCGGCGCTTTGGAGCTGCTGCCCCAGACCCGCCGCCACTCGCTGTTGGTCAATCTGCTGCGGGTTCCCGGCATTGTTTTTGCCGTGAACAAGCTCGACGCGCTGGAGCGTGACGACCAGCCCGAAACCCAGGGCCATGCGACCCAGGCGTTTACCAAGATTTCAGAAGCCCTGGTGACGTTTGCCGCTGCGGCAGGCATTCCGGTCAGCGCCATCGTTCCCATTTCGGCGCTCAAAGGCAACAACGTGGTGCAAGCCACCCCCGGCTGGTGCGGCTACAGCGGTCCCAGCTTGTTGTCCCTGCTGGAGCAACTGCCCGTGACACCGCCCGAGGTGGACGTGCCATTTGCGTTTCCAGTGCAGGGGGTGGAGAAATTCTCCGCCTCGTCGGACACCAGCCAGGGCCGCCGCATTTTCTGGGGCCGTGTGGCCACCGGCCATGTGGTCCCCGGACAGCGCATCTCCATCCTGCCCAGCGGCCAGACGGCCACGGTGGCCCAGGTGCTCAGCCACACCCGCGTCCCCGGCAATGTGCCTGCGGGCCACAGCGCCGGCATCGTGCTGGACCGTGAAGTGGACGTGTCGCGCGGCGACTGGCTCTTGGCCCACAACGACGAACCCAGCCATTTCGACACCACCCGTGAAATCCGCGCCACCGTGGCCTGGATGGACGACGAGCCCTTGGTGGCCGGTCGTGTGTACTGGGCCTTGCACGGCCACCGCTGGATCAAGGCCAAGGTCAAGCGCATCGTGCACAGCCTGGACATCAATACCTTGGTCGAACACGACGCCACGCAAATTGAACCGAATGCAATTGGCCATATCGAACTCAGTTTGCAAGAGCCCATTGCCGCTCTGCCCTACAGCCGCTCGCGGGTGTTGGGTTCGCTGATTTTGGTCGATACGGCCAGCCACAAGACCTCGGGCGCGCTGCTTCTGAACTGATGCAGCGCAAACTAAGACGTCGCATTTGTGTCCCGCTTTTGGGCGGGGCATCTAAAAGCCAATAAAATCAAAGGTTAGGCCTTGTTTGCCCTCCCCTTTTATCATCTCTGCTGAAGTACTAAAAAATGACCCATACCGTCACCGAAGCCTGCATCAAGTGCAAGTACACCGATTGCGTCGACGTTTGCCCCGTGGACTGCTTCCGCGAAGGTCCTAACTTTTTGACCATCGACCCGGACGAGTGCATTGACTGCGCGGTGTGCATTCCCGAGTGCCCCGTCAACGCCATCTATGCCGAAGAAGACGTGCCCAAAGACCAGCGCCACATGACCCAGCTCAACGCCGAGCTGGCCAAATTACCCACCTGGAAAAGCATCACCAAACGCAAAGCGGCTCTGCCCGAAGCGGAAGAGTGGAAAGACAAGACCGACAAGCTGCAGTACCTGGTCCGCTGATTTCTTGGGCGCCATGGAATTGCCATTGAACCCGGAAACCATTGCGCCGTCTCAAGACCTCAGCTGCGCCATAGAGACCGATGCCGTCATCATCGGCGCGGGTCCCGTGGGTCTGTTCCAGGTGTTCGAGTTGGGCTTGCTGGAAATCAAGGCCCATGTCATTGATTCTCTGCCGCATCCTGGCGGCCAGTGCGTAGAGCTGTACCCCGACAAACCCATCTACGACATTCCTGCCGTACCGGTGTGCACCGGGCAGGAACTCACCAACAGCCTGTTGAAACAAATCGCGCCCTTTGGCGCGACCTTTCATTATGGGCAAGAGGTCAGTACGGTACGAAAACAGGACGATGGCTGCTTTTTTGTAGAAACGTCCAAAGGCACGTCTTTCATCAGCAAAACCGTGTTCATCGCTGCAGGTGTAGGGGCGTTTCAGCCCCGCACTCTCAAGGTCAACGGCCTGGAGCAATTTGAAGGCAGCCAACTGTTCTACGGTGTTAAAAATCCGGCACAGTTTGCCGGTAAAAATCTGGTGATTGTGGGCGGTGGCGATTCCGCCGTGGACTGGGCTTTGAATTTTTGCGCCGCCCATGAAGACGGCAACCCGCACAAAGCCGAAAGCGTCATCCTGCTCCACCGCCGCGACGGCTTCCAGGCAGCACCCGCCACGGTGGCGCGTATGCGTGCGCTGTGCGATGCCATGGAAATGCAATTCATCGTTGGCCAGATCACCGGATTTGAAGAATCCGACCACCAGCTCACAGGCGTAAAAGTCACCGGCTCCGACGGAATTACCCGTGTGGTGCCCCTGGACGTGTTGCTGGTGTTTTTTGGCCTGTCGCCCAAACTCGGGCCCATTGCCCACTGGAGCCTGGATATTGAGCGTAAGCAACTGGTGGTGGACACGGAAAAGTTTTCCACCAGCGAGCCTGGCATTTTTGCCGTGGGGGACATCAACACCTACCCAGGTAAAAAGAAGCTCATCCTCTGTGGATTTCACGAGTGTGCACTGGCCGCTTTTGGCGCCATGCCGATTATTTTTCCAGAGAAAAAAGTGTTCCTGCAGTACACCACCACCAGTCCCAAGTTGCACAAGGTCCTGGGTGTGGAATCGCCCATATTTGATTGATTCGTTTTTTCAGAAAAATCGAGCTTGAAGTTAAGAATGGAAAAAACAACGCTATAATTTGAGGCTTGATAGATTAGTTAACTATTAATTGATTCATTCCTCAATAGCTCAGTTGGTAGAGCGCCGGACTGTTAATCCGTAGGTCCCTGGTTCGAGCCCAGGTTGAGGAGCCAGATTTAGCCTTCAAGGCTCTTAAACCCCACTATCGAAAGCATAGCGGGGTTTTTTATTTTCTGACATAAAAGACGCGCCGTATGACAGATCACTACGCAGCCCTAGGCCTCAGCAGCGCGGCAACGCTTGCAGATGTTAAAAAAGCGTTTCGGCAAAAAGCATCCCTCCACCATCCAGACCGGAATTCTGATGTCGAAGCGCCCGCACGCTTCAGGGTGGTACAAGAGGCCTATGACGTTCTCTCCGATCCAGACAAACGCAAGGCGTACGACGACAACCGACGCCGCAACCTGCTCGACAGCCCCATCGACACGGCGCGGGAAATCTGGCAAAACTACTTCAATCCCTTGCGACGCTGAACCCGGCGCAACTTTAAACACGCGGTGATATGAGCATTTCCCCCTTTTTTCGCACCCTGCGCTCGGCTTACCAAGCCGAAATTGACGATTTAACATTCGACTCCGAAGGCAAAAACGTGTTGCGCCAACGCTTGGCACAACGCCGCAAGGAACTGCCTTTTCTGCTGCAAATGCTGGAATTGAGCCCGGAGATGGTGTCCGTCATCTTCCACCAAGGTTTCCGTTTCAAGCTGCCTGCAGCAATAGACCATTTGGTGGAGCATGAGTCTGAAGACTTGCCAGAATGGAGCAGTTTCGGTGATGCTATTTCCATGGCGCCATGGGCCCAGGAATTGGCCAACACTGTCCTGAATGAGCCCAAGGGGGAATGGTTCCTGTCGGTCGCAGCAGGCCTGGAGTACCTCTACGGCAAACCCGACCGTGCCCAGGCCAGCGCCGATGACAATGAAGACCATGAAAATGGTAACAACGAAGACGAACAAGACAGTGACCGCCGCGATGACTCGGATGGAGAGGATGACGGAGACGAGCGTGCCGGTGAAGAAGCTGGCGCGGACTGGATGGTCGAGCAAGGTTTCGACCGCAAAGATTGATAGAACAAATCGGATGAACTGATGAACCACCTTGCACTGATTGCCAAAACACAAAGCCTGATTGCCGCAGGAGACATTGTTGGCGCGGAGTCCGCATTGGTCGAACTGGCTGATACCGAAGGAGACCGTGCGCTCATGGTGGTACTGGAGCAATTGCCTGCCAAAGATGTGCTGGCGGTTATCCGTGAATACGACAATTCCAAAGAGTCCGTCGTCAACCTGCTGGTTTCTCCGGCGCAGTTTGCCCGGGCCGTCGTGATCGAGAAGCAATACCGCGACCTGACCCGTACCCATTTGCGCGGGATGATGAATGCCATCATTTTCAGAGAGGGCGCCGATCCGGTGGAGTTTTTAACCGCCATTGGTGACTTGGAAGGCGGCAGCGAAGCACTGGCCGACTATTTCTCGGAAAAATGGAGCCGCATTGAGGCCTTTGCCCGGACCGGCACTTTCGACACCATCGAAGACGACGGGGAGATGCTCTCCGAGACGGCCCTGTTTGCATCGGCCTATGCCAACCCGCGTGTGGAGCAAGACGAAGTGGCCGACCAGGATTGGATGGAGTTGGCCTGGATACTGCGCTACCAGCTTCCCGATCTGTTCATTGAAATGCTGTTGGTGTTGCGTGCCAAAGCGCGTGCACATGACTTGGGACTGGGTGATGAAGAAGAACTGGAAGACGACGACGGCAAGGTAGAAACTGGCGACACCGACCGCGGCAAGGCGACACCTGCCGCCCGCGAATCGGATGAGGAATCAGCGATATAGGCCTATGTCAACGACCAAGCAAGTTCATCCCCACGGTGTCTCACTCTTTGACGCACGCCCTTTTTTCGAAAAAGCGTTGGTGTATGGGATAGAAAACGGAATTCTGGACCAAGCCAAGCTGGATGCCATTGCCAACGATGCGCCCAAGGGCATGGTGCAAATTGCGCGTTACTTTGGCAGCGAGTTTTTGCGCCCCGAACTGGAAAAAGCCAAAGACCGCATCGTGAACCTGGTCAGCCTGTATTTGGAAAGCACCACGGGGGGGGATCTGCGACAGGCAGCAGAGTCCTTGCGCGACCACTCGTTTTTGTCCCGCTCCAAAGGCGGTTCGGACATGCTCAAGGCCTTGATTGCCATGCCGCAGAACAGCCACTTTGGCATGAACGAGGGTACGGGTTTTACCGACGACCAAATTCCGTTGCTCGCCAAATGGACACTGCGGGGGCTGCCCGACTACCAAGCGGAGTTGGCAAAACGCAGCCAGGTCGCACTGGTGATCGATGCGGCTATTTGGCTGGCCGATCAGCTCGGCATGGAGGTGGCCGATCTGGAAGAAGCGGGCAAGGACGCCGAAGCCGTTATCCGCACGGCGCTGCTGGCATTGGCCTGTAAACGCACCGAGATGCCCGACTGGATTGCGTTCGAAAAAATGGTTTCCGGGCTGCGCAAAAAATATGGATCCCCTGCCACACGAACCAAGGCCAGTGTCACCGTCGACACCAAGCTGCCCACCTTGGTGATCGCACTGCCTGCAGGTTTACCCGCGCAATTCCAAGCCGTGGTGAAGACCCTAGGGCTGTCTGTGGTGGCCGATTTGCCGAAGATCCTGGACGGTACCCTGCCCGCCCGAAAATTATTTGACCAGACCCCTGCATTCATGGGGCGGTATTTCTGGTTGGAGGATGCCTTAAGCGAGGTGGACCACTACGACCGTGCCGTTTCCGAGACCTGGAACAAGGCCACTGGCGGACATCAGGATGAAGGGTCCTTGATGACTTTGTTCCTGTGTCTGGCGGCCCAGGCCACGCCCAAGACAGTGCTAACCGCTGCAGGTGCGGCGACCTTGCTTCGGAAGATTAAAAAAACTGGTCTTCAACCCGATCTGGCCACGGACTTCATTCGCGCACATGCCCCAGAGCAGCACCAGGACGACTATGTCCGAATGTGGAGCGAATTTATCGAAGATGCACAGCCAACTCTGCTCAGTGATTTTGACTACGCCGTCAACGACGCACTGGCATTGCTACGGCGAGAGTGCAACGTCAAGCAGTAGTTGAATGGGAAAGCAAGAAAGCCAGGCCTGTAAGGACCTGGCTTTCATTTGCCTAAAGGTTTCTGCCCCCGCGATCAGGCGGCGACGGCTACCTTGGCGCTCTTCTTCGCCGCCACTTTCTTCACGGCCGCCGGTTTGGCTGCGGCTTTGGGAGCGGGTGCCTCTTTGACAGCCTTAACGGTTTTGATGGCCTTTGCGGCTTTGATGGGAACCACTTTGGCACCGTCCGAACCTTTCCAGGTCAAACGTGCTTTCTTGGCCAATGTCACCACCTTGGCAATGTCTTCGTCGGAGAACACACCATTGACCCCCGAGATGGCGGCCAATTTCATGCCGTGTTTGAGACCCAGTTTGTAGATCTCTTTGACCTTTTCCCATTCGGTGTCGCGCCCGACCGTGAAGACTTCGAAACGGCCTTCAAGTGCCAGCACAATGGTCTCGGCCAAGCAGGCGTAGATCACATTCGGGGGCAGACCAATGCTCTTCAAGCCCTTCACTTTGGTCGGCAGGTCAATTTCGCCAGACTCAATCACCAGCACATCGGGGCGCTTGGCAACATCGGAAGCGGGCAGATCCAGGGGGCGGGCTACGTCGGTAATGACGCAGCCGGGTTTGACCTTCATGATGTCGAGGATTTCCTTGCCCGCGCCGGAGGTCGACGTGACGATCATGTCCATGTCCGCCAACAAATCGTTGTAGTTGATGGTGGTAAAGACCTTGGCGTCCGGTGTTTCCTTCAAAATGGAAGCCTTGAGTTCGTCCAGCTTGCTCAGCGTGCGTCCAGCCAGATAGACCTCGTCGAAGGACATGGCCAACAGACGGGCACTGACCGATCCAATCGATCCCGATGCGCCGATGACCATGGTCTTGGCGGCCACCTTTTTGTTGTGCTTGTTGATGGTCAGCAGGCCCATACGGCGCATGGCGTCGGCTGCGGCCCACAATGCACCGGAGGCAGAGTAGCTGTTGCCCGTGGTGATGGGCAGGCTGGAGCGCCGGGCAACCGTCACACCGGCATCCCCCACCACTTTGGTGAAGGCGCCAAGGCCCATGATCTGTGCCCCCATTTTCTCGGCCATTTTGGACGCTTGCAATAGGCGACGGTAGGTGAACTCGGGGCTGCGCGACAGCATTTCCTTGGGTGTGCCACCAACGGAGATGAGCCAGCCTTCGGTTTCTGCACCGGTGGGCGAAACGATGTTGCTCATCTTGCAGTACACAATGGGAGGCATATGCGCCGCCAGTGTTTCCACGGTGTTCATCACGAACTTGGGTGTAGCCTTCGGAATGGGGAACGCATTCTTGAAGTTGTTTTGGCTCAAGGGGTGAATGACAAAGGCAAAACGGCGGATGTTGCGGAATTTCCCGGTGGGGTGCAACAGGCGCGGGGTGATGTTGAGCTCGTTCAGAATTTCTTCAAAGTCGTCGTCAGACACTTCGAGTGGCGACTTCTCCAGCGCGGCCAGGATCATGGCCTCGATGGTGTTGATACCTACCACTTTGTCAAAAAGCTTGGGTGAAACATCCACCACCAGATTGACCTTTTGATCCTTGAAGAAGGCCATGCGCTCATCATCAACGGCCGAAGTAATCAGGGTCTTGCCTTCCAGATTGCCGGATTCGGTGACCGCTTTGATTTCGGCAAAGGTGCCTACCACAACGTGGGACTTGGCCACTGCACCGGCGACACGCTTGTTCTTGAAGCCGGACAGTGCGGATTCGAGCATTTGCCCGGGCTTGCTGTTGAGCACAAAATCACTGCCCTTGGCGTAGAGTTCCAGCTGCTCAATGGAGCCGAGCAACACGGGCGAGCCGGTCTGGAACACCGGGTCGGCAAAGCTCAGGTTCTTGGAATAGTCGGACATGGCCACGGCCATGTCGTAGTTGCGCATGCCGGAGAGAAACAACACCAGGTTGTTATTGAAATAGTTGCCCAGTTCTTTCTGCACATAACGCACTGCGCGCACTTGCAGCAAGCGGCGCAAAGTGGCACCGGTAGTCACGGGCACACGGGTCACCACATTCGTCAAACGTTTGGTTTCCTTGTTGGTCACCGTGCGCAGGCCCACGTTGTAGTGGTCGCTGATTTCACCCAGACCCACCGCATCGGCGGTGGCCTGGTGGCGGCGCATCAGTTCCCATGCCTTACCCGTGTCTTGGTCCGCACCGAGGCGGCGCACCGAAAAACTTTGGCCCAAAAATTCAGTCTTAAATTCGAAATCCTGTTTGGACGAACCTAGTGTGACAGTGACTACCTTTTTCATTCAATCTCTCCTTTTTTGAAACTTAAAAATAACCGGAATCTGGATCGGCAGATTCACGGCAGGCTGGGCTAACTGGTTCAGGCAGCCTTTTTCCGACGTTCGGCAGGTTTTGCCTTTGTCATTACTGTGGGAAGCGCTTGGCGAATAATGCCTTCGCACACTTCTTGCGACATGTAGCGCGGCACGGGGTAACCCGTGTGCGCTTCCCAGCAAGCGGCCTTGGCCAATGCAGGAATGTCGGCTTCTTGCAAAGCATCCAGGCAGGTCGGAATGCCGATGTCCCGGTTCAACTGGTCCACCGCATCCAAAAACTTTTGCGCCAGCACCTCGGGCGACTCGTCTTCCGTCCCCACTTTGGCACGCACGGCCAGCAGGGCCAATCGGTCGGTGATCGCCGGGCTGGAATACTTCAGCACAAAAGGCAACATGATGGCATTGGCCAAACCGTGTGGGGTGTGGTACTTGCCGCCAAACTGGTGCGCAATGGCATGTACATAACCCACGTTGGCACGGGTAAAGGCGAAGCCTGCATAGGTGGACGCCAGCGCCATTTTTTCGCGGGCTTCCAGGTTCTTGCCATCCGAGTAGGCGGTACGCAGGTTCTCAAAAATCAGGCCCACGGCCGACAAAGCCATGCCGTCCGAGTACGGCGTGGTCCAGTGGCCCACAAAGGCTTCCACGGCATGTGTCAAGGCATCAATACCGGTGGCGGCCGTGATGTGGGGCGGCAAGCCCGTCATGAGCGAGGGGTCCAGCGCGGCCATTTTGGGGACCATGCGCGGATCCACAATCACCAGCTTCTTGTGGGTTTCTGGATCAGAGATCACGGCGGCCACCGTCACTTCGGAGCCGGTGCCTGCTGTGGTGGGTACGGCATAAATTTTGACGGGTGAACGCAAGCCTTTGAGGTACCCGGCCAACTGGCGCAGGGGTTTGGGGTTGGCTACGCTGACGGCAATGGCTTTGGATGCGTCCATGGACGACCCGCCGCCAAAAGCCACGATGGCATCGCAGCCGTGTTCTTTGTAAAAATCGATGCCTTTTTCGATCAAGGGAATAGGCGCGTCGGGTGTGATTTCGTCAAACACCACGAACTGTGCGCCGCCAGCGGTCAGCGCATCGGTGAGCGGTTTCAGCAAACCCAACTTGGAGATGATGCTGTCGGTGACGATCAAAATTTTGCTGTGGCCAAATCCTGCAATGGCTTGGCCCAATCGGGCGCTAGAGCCAGGCCCCACCAGCAAAGTGGGTTGGGGGATCGGAATGAACCGGGTTAACAAACCCGCCCCTCGCATCAAAGCCCCGAGCCCTGCTGCACGCACTGAGTCACTCAACAAATCAGATATCAAGAGATTTCTCCTTTGGGGAAATGTGACAA
>Ga0209343_10003201_pt1 | contig 20729 bp, 17 predicted proteins | sample RifCSPlowO2_02_FD_184026 | JGI IMG/M metagenome (GOLD analysis project Ga0209343, IMG submission 184026) | Groundwater microbial communities from Rifle, Colorado - Rifle CSP2_plank lowO2_0.2 (SPAdes) (version 2) | ecosystem: Environmental > Aquatic > Deep subsurface > Groundwater | place... | reverse complement strand
AGACCACCTGAATGGTATTGTTTTCATAGACAGGATGAAAGATTTAAAGACCCTGTCTTTTCTTAAAGAGTATGAAAGATATGGGATAAAGAAGGAAGCAAATGAATGAAAAACAGCTCCCCGGGTAGGACTCGAACCTACAACCCTTCGGTTAACAGCCGAATGCTCCGCCATTGAGCTACCGGGGAATTTTCTTACAGGAGAGATAATTATAGATTAATTTTTAATTTTTGGCAACAGTCTTATAAAAGTGGATTCTCGTGCATTGCCTTGAGCCTTTTCCATCTTCTCTCCACTTCTTTCTCAAACTCTGCTACAACACCTTTAAATTCAGGCTTTAGCAGATGTTTTGTCTTTCCCATCAGCTTAAGCCAATCTATAACTGAAACCTTTTTCTTTTTTTCTTCAGGGTTATAGTTTATTGTTGTAATTCCGTGCTCTACCTCATAAAGTGGGAAGAAGTTGCAGTCTACAGCAGCCTGAACAACCGACTGTGCAATATTATCGGGGTGCCTCCAGTTTAATGGGCATGATGAGAAAAGTTTTCCAAAGACCAATCCCTCATGCTTTGCATACCACTGCGCCTTTGCAGCCTTTCTTATTAAATCCCTGTACTGCGATTCTACTGCTGTGAACACATACGGTATATGGCAGGCTGTAAATAACTGGGCTGAATCCTTGTGATGAAATTTCTTTCCCACTCCCACTGTCCCTACATTGGATGTGCTCGTAGCATGTCCAAGAGGTGTTGTAAATGAGAGCTGATGACCTGTATTCATGTAACCCTCATTGTCATATTCAAGTATAATCATATTGTGATTCCTAAAGGCAGTTCCAAGTGCGGGACCAAGCCCAATATCAAGCCCCCCATCACCTGTAACCATGATAAAGGTTATGTCCTGGTCTTTCGGTATCTCACCCCTTCTCTGCCTCTCTTTATACATCTCAACAACCCCGCTCAGCGTGGCAGCACCATTCTGGAAGAGATTGTGTATATATGTAACATTGAAAGATGTATTCGGATATCCTGTTGTTACCACCATGCCACATCCTGTATGCCATAGCATTACTACATGCCCCTCTATACCTTTCAGGAATGTCCCTATACTGGGGAATATACCACAACCCGGACATGCACCATGACCAGCGGCAATTCTGTGAGGCATTGCAGTAAGTTCTGCATGTTTTACACCTTTTACCTCAAGTTTTCCTGTTTTTTCATCTTTGGTTACCTTAATTATTCCAAGACTTGATTCTTTCTGTGTTATCGGTTCTCTTACCTTTTCAAACTCAAAATCCGGTGCCCCCGGCGTTGCCCCTAAGTAGTCATATGAAATATCTACTTTCCCTTTTCTTACTGCCTCAAGCGCAAGTTCAAACATCTGTTCTGCATCTTCTTCATAGAAATCTTTCCCTCCAAGCCCGTAGATTCTGCTTAAAATAAGTGAACGATTCTGGGGGTCATCTTTGAGTGCCGCCTTCACCTCTATTGTCATATTGCCACCGCCACCGCCGTAGGAGTCCTGTCTGTCTGCCACAAGCACAGCCTTTGCATTTCTCAATGCAGCAGCAATCTCCTTTGCAGGAAATGGTCTTATAACAGTTGGGTATACAAGTCCAACCTTTTTACCCATATTTCTCAACTTATCTGCTATATTTCTTGCAGTATCCGCCGCAGAATTAAGGATGAAGAGGATAGCCTCTGCATCCTCTGTCTTATAGCTCTCCACCATTGAGTAACTCCGTCCGCTTAGTTCTGCATATTCTTTATAGACCTGTGGTATTATTTTATACGCAGTCTCCATTGCCATGCTCTGCTGTTTTTTGTTATTTATGAGGTCCGGGTCATTCATGTAGGGACCTATTGTAATAGGGTTATCCACATCAACAGAGCAGTTTTGAATTTTAAATTCCCCAAGAAAATCCTGCACAATTTTTTTATCGGAGAAATATCTTATCCTCCTTTTTTGATGGCTTGTGAAAAATCCGTCGTATGCAACAATCACAGGGAGTCTAACCCCATCATGCTCTGCAATCTTTAGTGCCATTATGTTCATATCATAAACAGCCTGCGGGTCCTTTGCGAGGAGTATGACCCAGCCTATATTTAATGCCATCATTATGTCGCTGTGGTCTCCTCTTATATTCAATGGTCCTGAAACTGTCCTGCACACCACATCAAGAACCATTGGGTATCGTGTCCCTGACTGGACGGGTAACTGCTCCATCGCATACAGTAATCCCTGTGCAGATGTAGCATTAAAAACTCTGCCACCTGCAGTAGTTGCTCCATAACATACACCTGCAGCACCATGCTCACCATCTCCCGGAATGAGGACAATTTCATGCTCACCGTTGGCATTCATCTCATCAAGATTCTCTGCAACCTCAGTTGACGGTGTAATCGGATAGTAACCCATTATATGATAGTTTATCTGGGATGCTGCAAGTGCAGCCATCTCATTACCACTTTTAAAATCCACAGCCTGTTTAATGTCTTCTCTTTGTAATATCCTTTCTCTTTCCAATATCTCTGTCTTCATAAACATCATCTCCCTGATTTTAAGAATTAATCCTGAGACCCTTCCGTAAAACCCTTTTCTAAAATGGATTTATTAACCTCAAACTCCTTATGACTTGTAAGTGCCTCAAATTTGCATATCTCTACACACCTCAAACACCCTTTGCAGTGCTCATATACAATCCTCTTTAATATCCTTGCCGGCTTTCCCTTTTTAGGGTCTATTCCGTCTTCCCATACAAAGCAGTAGTCAGGACATGTAATATCACATTCACCACAGTTTGTACACTTGCTTATATCAAGTACAGGGATGAAGCCTTCTCTGCTGGCAGAGAGGTCTTTCGTGATGCTGTTTCCTGCAGCGGGTATTATTCCTCCCAGGGGCTGATTAAAATAACCTATTTTTTGACCCTCTCTACTGAATGGAATATAGGGATATTTGCCATCAGGCTTAAAGTATTTTGATACCGCCTCATTGCAACCCCTGTCAAATGTCCTTAAATTCGGTTCAATTAAACTCGCATATTTTTTCCCGAGATTTTTTGCAATCATATCCTTTATTGCATCGGGGTCTAAAAATTTAGATACCTTGCATATTGCTCCTAATATTGCGGTATTTATCCTTGTCTTCTCTTCCATTGCTATCTTCAATGCATCTATACAATAAAGGGTCCCTCCGTGGAGCTTTAGAAATTCCCTTGCCCCGTCAGGGGTTTTAGATGTATTCAGAACAATAATACTGTCAGGACCAACACCCTGTGTAACAGGGACAGTTTTTGCGAGGACTTCATGAAAAATAGCAAGCAGATGAGGTTTGATTACAGGGCTATTCACCCTCACCTCTACATCAGGTGCACAAAATCTGATAAATGCCTTGACAGGAGAACCCTTTTTCTCTGAGCCATAACTTGAGAAGTTAGAGCCATTAAAACCCATGTTTAATACACCTGCCTCCCCGAGGATTTTTCCTGCAAGATTCGCCCCCATACCACCAATACTCTCCATCCTTATCTCATAAAATCCTAACTCATTTACAACCGGCAGTTTCACTTCTTTTGTAATCATACAACCCCCTACTTTAAGCAATGAGTAAAAACTCATTGCTCGTTGCTCATTGCTTACATCTCCTGTCTCCCCTCCATAGACTTAGTGAGTGTTACTTCATCTGCATATTCCAAATCCCCGCCGACTGGAAGTCCCCTTGCAATTCTTGTAACCTTCATGCCGAGAGGCTTAAGTATCTTTGCTATATACATGGCAGTCGCCTCCCCTTCAAGGTTTGGATTTGTTGCCATGATAACTTCCTTTACGCCGTTATCCCTCACCCTTTTTAACAACTCTTCAATTTTTAAATCTGAAGGGCCAACCCCATCCAGAGGTGAAAGGACACCCATCAGTACATGGTAACATCCCTTGTATTCCTTAGTCCTTTCTATTGCAAAAACATCGTGTGGCTCTTCTACAACACACAATGTATTCTTTTCCCTGTTTTTATCACTGCAGATATTACATGGGTCTGTCTCTGTAATGCTGCTACAAGTGGAACAGAGCCTTACTTTATCTTTCAGTTCTATTATTGCCCTTGCAAGTGCTTCAACCTCACCTCTCTGAGATTTGAGGAGATAAAATGCAAGCCTCTCAGCGGTCTTCCTCCCTACACCGGGGAGTTTCCTCAACTCGTCAATCAGTTTAAAGAGTGATTCAAGCCCCTTCATAATAAATAGGACACAGATTTACACAGAAAAACACAGAAAATAAAAATCTAAAATTAGACAGGATATACAGGATTAACAAGAGAAGAAAAAAATTATCTTTAATTAATCCTGATTATCCTGTTAATCCTGTCTAAATACTTTTAAAGTCTGTGAAAATCTGTGGCGAAATTTTATAGGTTCACATCAGCCCCGGTATTTTAATGCCACCGGTTACCTTGGACATCTCTTCACTCACAAGTTCCTGTGATTTTCTTAATGCTTCATTAACCGCTGCTATTACCAGGTCTTCAAGCATATCAACATCCTGCAAATTTATAACAGAAGGGTCTATCTTGACTGATAAAATCTCCTGCCTGCCATTTGCTATGACTGTTACCATCCCTCCGCCTGACGAGGCTTCTACCTGTTTATTAACCAGTTCCTTCTGTACCTCAGCAATCCTTTCCTGTATTTTCTGTGCCTGCTTTACAATATTGCCAAATGGATTCATACAATACCTCCGTAATTATTGTCCTTACTGCAGTGAAGACTCTACATTAATCTCCCGTAAAACCACACCAGGTATAATATCAAGCACCTCCTGAATCTTTTCCTTTTTCCACTTCTCTATTCCATTTCCCTTTGAAGATTTATTATTCAAGCGGGCTTCAAAGATAATCCTGAAATCTTTACCCATTACCTCCCTGATAGTTTCCTTTATTATACCCTGATTTGATTCTATTGTCTGGCGATAAAAAGATTCTGAACTATTTCCTGTAAAATTCAATACAATCTCATCCCCCTTTATATCCGAGAGTTTCATATCCTCAAGAACACCACCTAACATTGGTTTTTTTGCACTAATTGACTCTTTAATCTTTCCCCACAATTTCAGGTTGTCATCCCCCTCAGCAGTTGATACACTCATTTCAGGGGCAGGACTTTCTTCCGAATCTTGCCCGCGGTAAGTGGATAACTCCCCCATGGTGTTTTTCTGACCAAAGCTGTCAAGCCTTTTTAAAATCTCATCAATTGTCAATACTTTGCCAATCTGAGTCATCTTGATTAATGCCATTTCAAGAGCTAAGATAGGCTGGGAGACATATTTTATCTCCGTCTCTGTTTTTAAAATTATACTGAACATATACTGGAGTTCTTCAATGCTTATTTTTTCTGCCTCAAACTTAAGGTTTTCAACCTCTGTAAGAGGAAAATCTACGAGCCCTGTTGGGTCTGCTGTAATTTTTACTACCATAATATCCCTTATATATTCTAAAAATTCCTTACAAAATGACCTTAAATCAGTTCCATTAATACTCAGGGTCTTCACAAGACTCAGCATATTCTGAATATCTTTCTTCAGTATACTATCAAAAAATGTTCTGAGGACATCTCTGCCAACAAGCCCGAGGACCATTTTTACATCATCTTCTTTTATAATATCACTCCCAAAAGAGACTATCTGGTCCAGAGATACAAGGGCATCCCTCATACTGCCTTCAGATGTTTTTGCAATAAGGGTTAATATCTCTCTTGATATTTCTATCCCTTCCATCTTCGCAATCTTCACCAATTGTTCTATCGTATCGTTCAGAGATAATTTTTTAAACTCAAAATACTGGCAGCGGGATATTATTGTCTCCGGTATTTTATTTGGTTCGGTGGTTGCAAATATAAACACTATGTGAGCCGGAGGTTCCTCAAGGGTTTTTAAAAATGCGTTGAATGCACTCTTGGAAAGCATATGAACCTCATCCACTATGTAAATCTTATACCTCCCCTTGGCTGATGAGTATTTCACATTTTCCCTAATTTCTCTTACATCTTCCACGCTTGTATTTGATGCTCCATCTATCTCTATTACATCTGAACAAAATCCGCCTGTTATCTCTCTGCACATCTCACAATTATTGCATGGTTCCGGTGTTGGCCCTTTATCGCAGTTCAATGCCTTGGCAAATATTCTGGCTATAGTAGTTTTACCTATACCCCTTGAACCCGAAAAAAGATAGGCATGTCCTACCCTGTTGTTCAGGATGGCATTTTTAAGGGTTTTAACAACATGCACCTGCCCAATAACTTCACTGAAGTTTTGTGGTCTCCATTTTCTCGCTGAAACTTGATATGACATACTTTTATAAAATTTAGCCACAGATTTTCACAGATACACACAGATATATAAAATCAAAACTAATGAACTCCTAAATCCTAATCTCGCGTCAGGACTTACACTGAACTCGTTTCAGGATAGGTTTTGAATTTTACATTTTAACTTTTTTAATCTGCGTTTATCTGTGGCTAATTAAGTTTTACTTTATTTGCCATTATCAGGCACCCCTATGGCACACAGTGGATTCTGCTTACCGCTGCTTCCTTCCGGATCTGACGGGGTTCACAGGTCACTGTTGCACAGGACCCGATAATGGCAAAATTGAATTTGCGATTGGCGAATTACAAATTACGATTACTTTGAATGTATAATATCAAACTTTTCATTTATCGGCAAATTCTTTTATCCCATCAGCTGGGCATTATTTGGTTTTCATACATCTAAACTTACAAATGATTTACTAATCAATATTTCTTTATTTATCAATCGGCTATAATCTCTACCGACTATATTTACTAATAATTTACTAATAAACATTAAATCAAAATCCAGCATTTTTTTAAGTTATTTCTGAGTCAAGATTCCTCACTCTCCCGCCCCAACTCTCCTGCCCCATGTAGTATTTGATGTCGTAGTGGATTATAAAGACAAGCTCCTCGTCTGTAAAATTCCCTTTACACCTTCCCATAAAACGCCTGATTTCCTTTTGTAATCAGTTTATACTTCAATCCATTAGCTCTGCAAAATTCTTCTGCTGATTGACCTTTTAATTTTGTTGAAAGCCAGAGAAGAAGGGGTAAACCCTTAGTCTCATGAATCTCCTTACTTCCGTCTTTATATTCAACTAAAAAGTCAGGTAGGTAATGCCTTGTAAATCCTAAGAGCTTATAAGTTATTTTGATTCCATGTTTCTTCGTCCATGTTTTTACTGAAGGATTTCTTTCTAACTCAATCATATATTCACGCTCAAGCGTAGAATCATAATCTTCTTTACCATACAGACTCTTTTTAAGATTAGTTAATATCCCTTTTTTGGAAATCATGAGTTATCTTTTTGTAAAAATCCCTTCTACTAATTCCAACCTTAAAAATATATCCCTTACCTGATCAATCATCGCCCAGAGAATGCGTAACTGTCTCTCATTATCAGATTCTTCAATATCGGTTCCTAACAAAAACCTTTTCTTAATATGTTCTCTAATTATTTTTACTAAAACCGCCTGTCTCTCATCAGGATTACGGTCATATTCCAAAAGAGCATTATTTGCGATTAGATGAATCTGCCTTACTAACTGTTTTTTCAATTCTTCTATTGTCCATTGCTCGGTTTTTGTGATTCTGGCTATCTGCTCAATTTCTATCTTAGGGACATTTTTATCAAAGGTGGTTAAATCTGCATCAAGATTGAGGCTCTTTATCTGCTCAATATCTTCTGTTACGGTCATTTTATAAAAATCGTATTTGTATTCATCCAGGAACTTCTGCCATTCATAAATTGGTTCAACAACCTCTGGGGGCTCAGGCGTTGGAGGCAGAGAAGAAATATCGAGTTTTTCTTCTGCTTTTTCAATTGTTATTTCCCCTTCATCAATTTTTTCAATACTCTTCTCTTCAGGAATTTTTTCTACATCAAAAATAACCCCTGCAGGGTCTAATGCATCTGGATATTCTGTAGCCTTCAAATGTTCCCAGAGCCATTTGTGTTTTAATATAGGATGGTCAACAACAAAAAGTGATTCCCAATCCTCAGGATTTTTGCTCATCCTTCGTAAGCCTCTTCCAATGACCTGGGGTCCATAAACAGAAAAGATTTGATCATCGGACATCTGTTTAAAGCTGAACTTACGGAATAGCAAAATCACAGAAATATTACGCACATCCCATCCTTCACGGAGCATGAGGACTGAAACAACAGCATCATATTCTGTCTGAGGATTTTTATTTAAGTCACGCGCTGCATCTTTTGCTTCATCGTCAGATTCATTAGTTACCAGAAGAACTTTGTTTATTCCATAGTCCTTACCGACCTTCTCTAATTCTTCTTTAATTCTTTTTGCATCCTCAATTGAAATTGCTACTACAAACAGTAATGGCTTAAATTTTGGAGGGGTTCCAACTCGTTGATTTTTTAACAACTCTAAAGCAATGGCTATCTGCTGACGCATTGGATTGGTGCTTGTGATGTATCGTGTAGCTCTTATTTTTCTTCGTTCAATCTCCTCCCATGGCACTTCCTCTGCTGAGATGGTCTTTCCTGTTTCTAAATCTTCATAGGTTAGCTTAACCTTTTTTACATCAGGATGAAATACTACAATCCTTTTGATAATCTTATCCCGCATTGCCTCAGCAATCGGATAGACAAAAACCATCTTGCTGTCAGGGTGCAGACCATCAAGACGATCAGGGGTAGCTGTTGTATCAAGCCTGAAAAATCTTTTTGGTTTGAGTTTATTTATCAAATCATCATACTGTTCTGCCTTGGTATTATGTGCTTCGTCATTAAAGATACAGAGAGACTCCACATTATCCCGTAAAACCTTCCAATTATCTGTCCTTTCATAAATCTGATGAATATTACCAAGAATAATTGTGCCTGCCCTTATACCTGCTGGACCCTCAGAAGGCTTCATTATATGCAAAGAGATTCTATCTTTAAGCGGTTCATATGAGTTGGTAAAAAATGGGAATGTATCATAAATATAAGTCTCGGAGTTTAGGTCAAAGTCATCAACCAACCTTTCTCTCACTATTGTATTTGGTGTCAGGATTAAAAATTTAGTCTGGTCATGGACACTCATCATATAGGCAATCATTGCACCAATAACTGTAGTCTTGCCACCGCCGGTTACAATATTGGTCAAAAGGTCTTTTTCTCCCAAGATTTCGAAGCAATAAATGCATCTCTGTATTGCCTCAAGCTGCATCTTCCATTGCTTATCGCTAAAGAGTTCCATCTTGGGTTTAAAGCTGGGCGAGGAAAGGTATTTTAAAAAGGCGATGCCAGTCTCAGGCATTCCAATATATCCTGACCTTACCCATTCCCTAAAATTTTCCTTGTGTGGTTTAAAAAAGTAGTGCATATTAGTTCATTGAAAATAAAGGATTAAGAATTTCTTTTTGATTACAGTTGGTTATGCCCCTTTCCAGTTTTATTTTCATACTCTTTTGAAATAAAAACTAAAATTTTTCTTGACATCTATCCTGAAAATCTTATAATTTTAACTATAAAGAGTAAACGTTCCTCCTCGATGACAAGAGATCCCGGGCTCTGCCCTGAAAAATCGGGGGTAGTTAAGGAGGTCACTTTTTCTAAGCATACACCATATGAAACCAACAACCCAAAACAAAGACCAAATCCAAGATATTGAAAAGGTAAAACAAGAACATCCTGAAATCGCTGAGGCGCTTGAGATATTTGATATCGGGATGAAAGAATACGCCGAAGCCTTCCGTTTCTTAAACGAACCAGAAATTATAACTACCAATAACAGTAACGAACTCATTTCAACTTCTTAACCTTTAGGTGATATCTGACCAGGCATTTCTACTATTTGCAAAGAAATAATTAATGCTCTTTCCTCCGTGTTCTCAAATATTTTAAAAGCAGGGGTCATTCCAAAGGTAATGCTAATTGCATGATACAACCCCCATATTTTATTATTAAGTTCTTTATCTGCTTCCATATTAACTATTTTCAAGTCTTTTAAAGCATTTATTGAGATGATATCCTGTAATCCAATCCGCTTGGCGTGGGATTTAAAATTATTATGGTCGCCCAGATAACCCGCAATAGATTTAGCCTTTGCGGACTTCTCGCGGTCATCTCTAAACATATACTTTGCCAGCCATTGTTCTACCAATTCTTTAGAAAGTGCTATTGCATTTTGGGCTTCTTGGTAGAGGGAAGGACCATACTGCTGGAGAATAGGTAGCCAAGGAACGAGAAGTTTAGGATTTTTAGAGATATTTTCCTGCGCCTTTTCAAATTGGTCAATAATCGTCTGTGCGGGAGCCATAATTCGTGAACCATCTCCTTTGGGTATTATAAATTGTGGGTCTATCGGCCCTAATTCCGAGACAGAGTTAAGGAGTATCTCATCACCTGAAAGCACCAACATTGTTGCCGCGCTTTTAGCGATATTTGGCACAATAAATCTAACTGACTTAAACCGACTTCTTAAAATTTCTACAAAAGATTGAACCGCTTCAGCTCTACCACCTGGACTGTGGATAAGAACGTCTACCTTATCACTTTTAATATTTTCGGTAACTTCATTAAATCCCTCCTTATCCCCTTCATCTAATCCAATTCCTGGACCAGCAACCTGAGCTTTACGGTGATTAAGAAAATCAACCGCATAAATAATAAGAGATCTTTTCGTATGGTCTTTTATATCTTGCATTTTCTTCCGCCTGACCGCATCAATATCAAAAGTAATTCTCCCGTCAGGAGTCTGCTTTTTAGTTGCTTGAATTTCCTGCATAACATCATTCCATGTATTCATAAAAACCTCCTTAATTCTGCTAAATCCGTGTTAATCTGTGTAATCTGTGGTTTCAGTGTATTTTCACCTCATACGGAATCTGTCATATTTTAACTTCATATCCAGCGGCCCTGAGTTCTTTTACAATATCTAACCGCACTTCATTAATACTGGATTTGAATGGCAAATAAACTAATCCTTGCAAATCAGACGGAAGTTCAACATCTCCTGTATATAAACAACAAACTCTTTCCCTACCAAGTTTGCCCACAAACGAACCGAATTCAAAGACAACATTTTGTCTTGCTCTCGGTAAAAGTTTATCTTCTTGACCCTTTTGAGATCCTTTATCATCTGGTGTCAATAAAATGAATGCAAATCCAACATCTGAATGTTTTTCAAATTTTTCAATAACGGTCATCCCTTGACTGGGTTGTTCATGGAGAATAATCGGTTCAAACCCCAGACGAGTTAAAATAAGTGCAAGCTCAGTTTTTGCCTGTTCATTGTGGCCATGGACAATAAATATTTTTCTTGAAGATATACTTTTAGATATTATTAGTTCTTGCTCTTTTTGGATACCTCCAAAAGCTTCAAGTTGTTCAATAAAACTTTCTAAAAGCTTTTTCCGAATGTTAAGAGATTTTACAAAATTCTCTTGGAAAGCTTCATCAGGCATATTTGCCCAAATTTCACCAGCATATCTTGAGGAAGTATAATCAGTTAAATTTTCATGCGGTTTACCAAATGTCTTAATAATAATCTGCTCAGTAAAATTGTCCCATTTAGTGAATTCGGGATCATCATGATGCAATTGCAGTAATTTATCAATCTGCTCTATTTGCTTCTTTAGCAATTCTATAGCTTTTGTAGGTGGTAAACTTGGCGGAATTTTTTCTTCTTTCTGATACTTTGCCATTTTTACTCCTCCACCTTCACCCTTTTCGCCAGCACAGTCTCTCCTGCCAGATTATCCTGCACCTTGCAGGCGATGGTGTATTCGCCTTCTTTTTCAAATTTGTATTTGGCTGTAAGTATTGCCTCAAATCTTTCATCCCTGCCTTTGGGTTTGACCTTCTGTCGTGAAAGGATATAATCCTTATCTGCGGTAAAATGCCCTTCGTGATAATCGAAGTCCCACTGGCAGTTAACCAGATAACCGTCCTCATTGGATGAGAAAGCATCCATTGCCTCAAATTCGTATTCGAGTTCTCCAACTTTTTTAACTCTTATGTCGCCGATTACAGGTGGCTTGGAGAATCTTAAATAAAATTCTGCTTCGTCAACATCCTGATAACGCTGTAAAATCCTTTTCCTAAATTCTTTTGAATCAAGGGGGATTAAATCTATCTCCATAGGCAGTGTGTTTTCATAAATATATCTCAGCAAGACCTTAATATATTCAACTACCTGACGATTAAACCTCCAGCCAATAATCTTGGCACGCACCATCTTATTCGGCTCAAGACGGGATTTTATCTCATCAAAGAAAGCTTTTACAGTCTGGGCATCAATAGAATCATTTGCATTTGCAGGACCAACAATAATTGGCTCTTGCTGTCCGGGCGGGCGAAAGCCATGGGCAACGCCCTCAGCAGTATTATGGCTTGCACCGTAGCAGGTAAGAACAAAATCAATAAAAGAATCATGGTCAAGATGAGTAAATTTATCTACTGGATAGACACCGAGGTATGAGACCTCAATATTAGGAACTTTCTCAACCGTTCCGTCTGCCTGTAATTTTGGCTGGAAATGACCCTCTTTAGCTGAAAGATTGCTTTCTACCCCACTCATCTCTTCCCCGATTTTGACCAGCCTGTCCAAAGTTACTGAGATTGCCACACGAGAGGAATCACAGCCAATAAATCTGCGTTTGTGCTTCATTGCTACGGCAAAGGTTGTCCCCCCACCGCCAAAGAAATCAGCAACAACATCACCTTCATTGGAAGAGGCTTTAATAATTCTTTCCAAAAGGGCTTCGGGTTTTTGGGTAGGGTAGCCTATTATTTGGCTATGGGCATAACCTATTGTAGCTATGTCTTCCCACCAATCCTCTTTGGTTTTCCCTCGCTTATCAAGCTCTAAAATTTCTTCTGTCGATTTTCGTCTAATTATCGAACTTTTGCCAGTTGCAAGATTTGATTTTTTATAGGAAACTCTAATAGCCTCTGAATTGAACATAAAATCATCGGATTTAGAATACCAAAGAATAATGTCATGCTTACGGGGAAAATACTTTGACGTTTGTGACGGACCAGAATAACACCATACAATCTCATTTCTAAAATTCTCATACCCAAAAATCTTATCCATCTCTGTTTTAATGTAATGACTGGCGTGCCAGTCGCAGTGGACATAAATACTGCCAGTCTTTTTCAAAACCCTTCGCATCTCCCACAAACGGGCATTGAGCCAGATAAGATATGAATCAATTCCGCCTTCCCAGATGTCATAAAAAGATCGCACTTCATTTGTATCTCCCCAGATGACATTGTAGTTTCTTCCTGAGAAAAACGGCGGGTCATTATAAATCAGGTCAACGGATTCAGAAGGGAGCGTCCTTAAGACCTCCAAATTATCACCAAGTATTAACTGATTTGCAGGCAATTCAGGGGCATTAAATATTACCGTATCCCCATGATTCGGCGGATGAAGTCTTGGAAGGCGGATATAAGGGAAAACCCTGTCAAATGCCTTATGCTCATCATATCCCAAGGGGGGTCTTGCAGGGTCAGGCAGATTATGCACACGACGACGGATTTTCTCTGAAACAGAAAAAACCCGCTTCTGTTCAGGCAGCTCCTGTCTCTGCGACTCCTCCTGAATCTTCTGTAATGCCTCTTGTGATTGAATCTTTTTTATTTTACCCATTCAAATTCATCTTATGCTTTTTACGTTTTACTTTACCCAGCCCCTGAGATTAAAATAGCCTACATAAAAATCGGCGTGATTGGATACCTGGAGGGTTTCCTGAAGGACGGTAAGAAGCTGCTGCTCTATGTTATCAAAAATGCGTGGCATTTTTATAACTAACTATTAACTTTTAATTTTTAACTAAAATTTTCCAATAGATGCTTTAAATCCGCTGTTAATGGTTATTAGTTGTCTTTTTGGCGGAGAGGGTGGGATTTGAACCCACGTTAGGTTTCCCTAAACACGCTTTCCAAGCGTGCGCCTTCAGCCGCTCGGCCACCTCTCCAAACCACTAACCTATAACAACTAACTATTAACTTTTAACAAATAAAACTAATTTGCATTAAATCTGTTGTCAATAGTTACTGGTTAAATAGTTATAGGTTATTTCAATAATAACTTTTTCTTGAATCCGCCTAATTGCTTTGCAATGCTCGCTGACTGTTGTATTACAACATAGAATTGTTCTTTCGTTGTAAATCCATTATCCAACAGAACATCTGCTCCTGCTACCGTCTCGTTCAGTGAACCCAGGGCAATATCAAAATATCTATTTAACTCTTTATCGGTTTTCTTCCCGCTCCCTTCCGCAATATTAAAAATAACGGAGGAACTCGCCCTTATTATCTGTCCACCTAAATCATATCTAATCTCTTTAGGTAGTTTACTGACAATATCATATATCAATCGAAATAATTTCTTTGCATCCTTATAGACCTGCCATTCCAAAAACCTAAATATATCCATTTATCCGTTATTAGTTATAAGTCATCAGTTATAAGTTGTCTTTGTGACGGAGAGGGTGGGATTCGAACCCACGTGGCTGTTAAGCCAACCCGATTTCGAGTCGGGCCCGTTATAACCGCTTCGGTACCTCTCCAAAACACTAACTATTAACAACTAACTTATAACCTGTAACTTGTAACTTGTAACAAAAAATTAAATTATTAGCTCCATCTTCCATATTATTAGTTACCTGTTAATAGTTACTGGTTAAAGGTTATATGTTAGATTTTGGTGCGCCCAAGAGGATTTGAACCTCCGACCTGCGGACTCGCATTCCGCTGCTCTATCCAACTGAGCTATGGGCGCCAAACTACCAACTTATAACTTGTAACTTGTAACAAAAAATCAAATTATTAACTCCAGCTTCCATATTATTAGTTACCTGTTAATGGTTACATGTTATTAGTTATGTTGTTGGCGGAGAGGGAGGGATTCGAACCCTCGGTGGAGTTTTGCCCCACAACCGCTTAGCAGGCGGTTGCCTTCAGCCGCTCGGCCACCTCTCCACAAAAACAACCTATAACTGATAACTTATAACTAATAACAGATGAATTAATTTTTGTTATCAGTTATTAGTTATGGGTTGTTAGTTGTCTTATTGGCGGAGGAGGTGAGATTCGAACTCACGGAACTTTCGTTCACTGGTTTTCAAGACCAGCGCCTTAAACCACTCGGCCACCCCTCCACTTCTAACTGACAACTCACAACCTATAACTTACAATAAAAACAGTTGTTAGTTGTATGTTGCAAGGTTATGGTATTTTTTCTTTCCCCCTCATATATGGTCTGAGAGCTTTAGGTATTATAACTGAACCATCCTCCTGTTGATAATTCTCCAAGATAGCTACCAGTGTCCTCCCTACAGCAAGACCTGAACCATTAAGGGTATGCAGAAATCTGGGTTTACCGCCCTTCGCTGGTTTATATCTGATATTACCCCTCCTTGCCTGAAAATCTTCAAAATTGCTGCAGGAGGAAATCTCCCTGTATTTGCCCTGCGATGGTATCCAAACCTCCAAATCATAAGTCTTGGCAGAGGAAAACCCCATATCTCCCGTGCAGAGGGTCACAACCCTGTAAGGGAGTTCCAGTTTTTTAAGAACATTCTCTGCATCGGATAAAAGTTTCTCCAATTCATCATAAGAATCCTCTGGTTTAACAAATTTTACAAGCTCCACCTTATCAAACTGGTGCTGTCTTATAAGCCCTCTCGTATCCTGACCCCACGAACCAGCCTCTTTTCTGAAGCATGGGGTATAGGATACATAACAAATCGGGAGCATTTCTTCTGAAATAATCTCTTCTCTATACAAATTTGTAACAGGAACCTCTGCTGTAGGTACAAGATAGTAATTTCCGTCATCCACTTTATACAGGTCATCCTCAAATTTAGGAAGATTGCCTGTAGTTACAACACTCTCTCTATTTACCATAAACGGCGTTGAAACCTCTGAATACCCATGTTCATTTATATGAAGGTCCAACATGAAATTTATAAGAGACCTCTCCAATCTTGCCCCTGTATTTTTATATACAACAAATCCTCCACCTGAAAGTTTTGTTGCCCTTTGAAAATCAAGTATGCCGAGTTTTTCTCCCAATTCAACATGCGTTTTTACCGGAAAACGAATCTCTGGAGGGTTTCCGCATCTCTTCAGCTCCATATTGTTATCGGATATCCTCCCAAATGGAACTGAGGTATGGGGGATATTTGGAATATTTAATAATTCTCCTTCAATTTTTTCAGAAATGGTTTTTATTTCTGCATCAATCTCTTTTATTTTTTGAGACAATTCCCGCATTTCAAGGGTTTCTTTCTCTGCATTACCACCCCCTCTTTTTAACTCACCAATCCTATCTGATACCACATTTTTTTTGTGCTTAAATCCCTCAGATTCTCTTATAAGGTCTCTCACTTTTTCATCCATTTTCAGAATCGCCATCAGATTGATTTCCTGGCCTCTTTTTCTGAGTCCCTCAGCAACTTTATCTATATTATTTCTTAGCAATCGTATATCTATCATATCATAAATTCAAATACCAATTATCTCCCCCTGTTGCTCAACCTTTCCTCTACCCCATTTATCTTATTTGTAATTGCCACTGTATTTACATACACATCCTTTATTTCTTTATAAACCAAGAGCGCCTCTTGTAATTTCTCCTCTTCCTCAAGGCACATGCCAATCCCATATTTTGCATCTACAATATATTTGCTAATAGGATACCTTTCAATAAGCTTCTTATAACCTGTTATTGCCTCATCACATCTTCCAAGGAGATACTTGCAATTTGCAAAGAGATACATGGCATCCGGAGAGAGCTCACTTCGCGGGTATTTCTCCAGAAGTATTTTAACCTCTGTTGTTGCCTGGTCATAATCTCCTTTTTTAAAATAGCACATGGCAATATTGTATTGATTGATGTCTATCTCCCCCCATCTTTTAAAAGTATCTATTAGTTTATGATACTCTATAATTGCCTGGTCATAATTTTTGAGATATTCATCATATATTTGAGCTATATACTTCTGCGATTTATAGCTGATTTTATTTGTTTTCCCCTTGGCTATTAATTCTGAAAAATAGATGAGGGCAGACTGTATATCGGAGATATTGAGGAAATATGTCTCGCCTAACCTGTAAAGCACCTCTTCCGTCAACCCACTGCGTGGATATCTTTCCAGTATCTGGTTATACTTCTCTATTGCCTGTTTATATTTACCATCAAGTAAGTCCTTTTCTGCCTCACTGAAGAGCCTTTTTGGGGCATCATCACAGGATAGAAATATAAGCAATGAGCAATGAGTAATGAGTAATAAGAATATCTTTTTTAGACTCGTTGCTCGTTGCTCATTGCTCATTGCTTACTTATTCCTCTTTTTCCTCAAGTTTTGCTATACCTACCACCCTGTCTCCTTCTCTAAGGTCTATCAGCGTTACACCCTGTGTATTTCTACCAATTACCGAAATCCCCTTTACTTTGAGCCTGATAAGGGTGCCATCAGATGAGACTATCATAAGCTCGTCTTCTTCAAGCACCTGTCTTATCCCTATCACTTCTCCATTTCTTTCTGAGATTTTTATATTTATAATCCCCTTACCCCCTCTGCTCTGGATCCTGTATTCCTCTATCGGTGTCCTCTTTCCATAACCCTTTTCTGAAACAGTGAGTATTGTGGAATTCGGGACGATAATCTCCATCCCGACCACTGAATCATCTTTCTCTAATTCAATCCCCTTTACCCCCCTTCCGCCCCTGCTGATTATCCTGACATCATCCTCCTTAAACTGTATTGCCTGTCCTTTCCTCGTTCCAAGGAAGATATTTTTATTTCCATCGGTCTGGCTTACCGCTATAAGCTGATCCCCTTCGTCAAGACTTATAGCAATAATCCCACCCGCCCTTGGATTACTGAATCCTGATAATGGAGTCTTATTTACTACCCCCTTTTCTGTTGTCATTATAAGAAATTTACCCTCGGAAAATTCCTTGACGGCGAGCATGGCTGTAACCCTCTCACCTTCCTGAAGCTGAAGGAGGTTTACAATAGCCTTACCTTTTGCAGCCCTTCCTGCCTGAGGTATCTCATGCACCTTGAGCCAGTGCACCCTTCCTATATTTGTAAAGAACATCATATAGTTGTGAGTTGATGCTATAAAGAGGTCCTTTACAAAGTCCTCCTCTTTTACATCCATAGCCTTTATGCCTATCCCGCCCCTCTTCTGGCTTCTGTACAGGCTAATTGGGTTTCTCTTTATGTACCCTGTATGAGATACCGTAATAACCATATCCTCTTCTGCAATCAGGTCTTCTATTTTAAACTCAGTAACTGTATCTATTATCTCGGTCCTTCTCTTATCACTGTATTTATTCTTTATCTCTTTTAGCTCTTCCTTGATTATTTTTAGCTTTTCTTCTTCGTGGTCTAAGATAAAGGTTAGTTTTTTTATTGTCTCTTTCAGCTCCTTTAATTCATCTATTATCTTCTGTCTTTCCAAACCTGTCAGTCTCTGCAGCTTCATATCAAGGATTGCATTTGCCTGCAGCTCATCAAATTTGAATTTGGACATCAACCCTTCCCTTGCCTCCTGAGGTGTCCTTGATTTTTTTATCAATTGGATAACCATGTCTATATCTTCTAAGGCGATTTTTAAACCTTCAAGTATATGCGCCCTTTCATTCGCCTTCCTTAATTCAAATTCTGTCCTCTTTGTTACTACCTCCCGCCTATGCTGGATAAAGTAAAAGAGTATCTCTTTTAAGTTTAAAATGCGGGGCTGATTAGCCACCAAGGCTATCATAATTACCCCGAAGGTATCCTGCATCTGGGTATGCTTATATAACTGATTCAGTATTACCTGACCATTTTCACCTTTTTTCAGCTCGATGACGGCACGCATCCCCTCCCTGTCTGATTCATCCCTCAAATCCGATATACCCTCTATTTTTTTATCCCTTACCAATTCCGCTATTTTCTCAAGCAGTTTCGCCTTATTAACTTGATATGGCAGCTCTGTTATAATTATACTTTCCCTGTCCCCTTTCTTCCCCTTTTCAATAAGGGACCTCGCCCTCATCTGTATAATCCCTCTGCCGCTCTCATACGCTGATTTAATGCCATCCCTCCCATGAATAAAACCGGCAGTAGGAAAATCTGGTCCTGGTATATACTTCATCAATTCCTTTACACTTATATCCGGCTTATCAATCATCGCCATTGTCCCATCCACTATCTCTCCAAGATTATGCGGTGGTATATTTGTAGCCATTCCAACCGCAATCCCTGCAGAACCATTTATGAGAAGATTTGGAATTTTTGCAGGCAGGACTAAAGGTTCTTTAAGAGAATCATCATAGTTAGGTCCAAACTTAACAGTATCCTTTTCTAAGTCTTCAAGAAGCTCCTGTGTAAGCTGAGACATCCTGATCTCTGTGTAACGCATCGCTGCCGCAGCATCACCATCAACAGAGCCAAAATTTCCCTGACCGTCTACTAAGGTATACCGCATGGAGAAGTCCTGAGCCATTCTTACTATCGTGTCATAAACAGCCACATCTCCGTGGGGGTGATATTTACCTATTACATCACCAACAACCCTTGCAGATTTTTTATAAGGCTTATTCCAGACATTTCCCATGTCATACATGGCGTAAAGAACCCTGCGGTGGACAGGCTTAAGCCCGTCCCTTACATCGGGAAGCGCCCTTCCTATAATTACACTCATGGCATAATCAAGATATGCCCCTTTCATTTCATCTTTAATATTTACCAGGATCTTTTGTTCAATTAGCTGCATAATGATTGACCTATGACTGATAACTAACAACCTATAACTAATAATGTTGTTAGTTGTTAGTTGATGATTATTATATATCCAGATTCCTTACCTCTAATGCATGGGTCTGTATAAATTCCCTCCTCGGCTCAACCTGATCTCCCATCAGGACAGTAAATATATCGTCTGCCTCTACCACATCTTCTATCCTTACCTGAAGGAGTGTCCGGGTCTCGGGGTTCATTGTAGTAGCCCACAACTGCTCAGGGTTCATCTCTCCTAATCCCTTATACCTCTGAAGATTTATCCCCTCCTTACCTTCTGAGGTTATATATTTAATCAGTGTGCTTATATCGTCAAATACCCTCTCTTCTTTCTCAAGAATTACTTTAAAGGGCGGATTATAGATATCTCCAATGTTCTGGTACAGCTCAAGCAGCTCCTGATATTCTGCCATAGAGATCAAATCCCAATTTATCTTTCTCTTGGTACCAACTCTCTTATCAAACCACTCAATACCATAACCGCCATGTTCCTCATCCTGAACAATTTCAAAATCTATCTTTTCCTTTTTCAATCCCTTTGTCAACAATTCAACCGCCTCTCTCTCAACAAAGAAGTCCTTTTCTTTTATACCCTCCCTTAGGAGAAAATTAACAACCTCTTCCAGGTAGCCCTTTCTTTTTATGCCTTCAAAGAGGTCACTATACTCCATGAATTTCTTTAAGACAGATGTAAAGTTTTTCCCGCTGTATGTCTTAGCCCCTATCTTCAGCGTCCTGCCTTCTACACCCAATTCAAGAAGATAATTATTCAGCTCCTTTTCATCTTTTATATACCTCTCCATTTTACCCTTGGCAACCCTGTAGAGCGGCGGCTGGGCAATATAGAGATACCCTTTCTCTATTATCTGGGTCATCTGCCTGTAGAAAAATGTTAACA
>Ga0209343_10003199_pt1 | contig 20736 bp, 9 predicted proteins | sample RifCSPlowO2_02_FD_184026 | JGI IMG/M metagenome (GOLD analysis project Ga0209343, IMG submission 184026) | Groundwater microbial communities from Rifle, Colorado - Rifle CSP2_plank lowO2_0.2 (SPAdes) (version 2) | ecosystem: Environmental > Aquatic > Deep subsurface > Groundwater | place: Rifle... | reverse complement strand
GCTTGACCTCGGCCATGCCACTACGTCCGGAAACTATGCGAGTTTTCTGGCGTACCAGCGCAAGGACTTTGACGCTGCCGAGGTTTTGTACAAAAAGGCGCTGGAGCTGGACCCCAGCCATGCCAACAACACTGGTAACTATGCGAGTTTTCTGACGGATCAGCGCAAGGATTTTGACGCTGCCGAGGTTTTGTACAAGAAGGCGCTGGAGCTGGACCCCAGCGATGCCAATAACACCGGCAACTATGCGTACTTTTTGGCGTACCAGCGCAAGGACTTTGACGCTGCCGAGGTTTTGTACAAGAAGGCGCTGGAGCTGGACCCCAGCGATGCCCATAACGCCGGCAACTATGCGTACTTTTTGGCGTACCAGCGCAAGGATTTTGACGCTGCCGAGGTTTTGTACAAGAGGGCGCTGGAGCTGGACCCCAGCCATGCCAATAACACCGGCAACTATGCGTACTTTTTGGCGAACCAGCGCAAGGACTTTGACGCTGCCGAGGTTTTGTACAAGAAGGCGCTGGAGCTTGACCTCGGCCATGCCACTACGTCCGGAAACTATGCGAGTTTTCTGGCGTACCAGCGCAAGGACTTTGACGCTGCCGAGGTTTTGTACAAGAAGGCGCTGGAGCTGGACCCCAGCGATGCCAATAACACCGGCAACTATGCGTACTTTTTGGCGAACCATCGCAAGGATTTTGACGCTGCCGAAGTTTTGTACAAGAAGGCGCTGGAGCTGGACCCCAGCCATGCCAATAACACCGGCAACTATGCGAACTTTTTAGCGGATCAGCGCAAGGATTTTGATGCTGCCGAGGTTTTGTTCAAAAAGGCGCTGGAGCTGGACCCCAGCCATGCCAATAACACCGGCAACTATGCGAACTTTTTAGCGGATCAGCGCAAGGATTTTGACGCTGCCGAGGTTTTGTACAAGAAGGCGCTGGAGCTGGACCCCTGTGACGTCAATACACTGGCCAATCTTGCCTCACTTCTCTTGCTCAAAGGTGATTCTCAATCAACCCAAGATGTTGCGGCCATGGTTAGAAAGGTCGTGGAGCTTGCTGAAGGAGAGCCATCACAGGGACTGGCCGAGGCGCTGTTGTACGGCTGCATGCAGAGTGAACTCACTTCTGGCAATACCAGCGCCATGCTGTCGCGCCTTAAATGTTTGTTGAACTTGGGCTATGTCCGAGGCAACTGGAACTTCACTCACGTTTTTGATGCTGTTTTGCCTCGGGTTGCCCCCGCATATGCTGACCTCTTTCGTGCTTTGGGTGCCGCCATTCTTGATGCGGATGCGTTGCAGGCCTTGGACCAATTTGAAGAGTGGCGCAAGGTGCTCCCGTCGGACGTGTTCGCCCAGTTTGACGATCAGTAAGTGGCCTGTTGAAACCTCGTGCCTTGGGGCAAATGCATCGACCGCGACCGCGGCCATTTCGTGGGATCGTGCCGTGAGTGGTCCGGTGATTTGCGTTCATGCCTCAGTTCGGGCTACCCCGGGCATGTGTGGCGGCGCGAGCCTTCTAAAAAGTATTTGACAGGCCCCTGCTGTGCGTCTTGTCAAGGCCACGGCCCCCGCAGCTTGCCACCATGGGTGGCCCATGCACTGGCACTGTGCCGGTGCAAAGCTGTTGTATGGCAAGCGATCACGACATCTATCTTTTTCGCGAGGGAACGCACACCCGTCTTGCTGACTGGCTGGGGTGCCATCTGCGGCCCACGGGCGGGGCGGACTTTGCGGTCTGGGCGCCCAACGCCGAATCGGTGGCGGTCATCGGCGACTGGAACGCCTGGTCTGGCGATGCGGACGGCCTGCACCTGCGCGGGGATGGTACGGGCATCTGGCAGGGCTTTGCCGGGCCGGCGCAGCACGGGCAGGCCTACAAATACCGTATTTATTCCCACCATGGCCAGCATGTGGCGGAGAAGGCCGATCCTTTCGCCCTGTATGCCGAAGCGCCGCCGGCCACGGCCTCGCGGGTCTGGAGCCTCGAATACACCTGGGGCGACCAAGCCTGGATGTCCACGCGCGGCGCCAACAATGCGCTGGACGCACCGATGGCGGTGTACGAGGTCCACCTGGGTTCCTGGCGGCGCCACCCCGACGGGCACTTTTACAGCTACCGCGAACTGGCGCAGGCCCTGGCCGACTATGTGAAGCACATGGGCTTCACCCATGTCGAGTTGATGCCGGTGACCGAACATCCGTTTTACGGCTCCTGGGGCTACCAGACCATCGGCTATTTCGCACCAACCGCGCGCTACGGCACGCCGCAGGATTTCATGTATTTTGTGGATCACCTGCACCAGCAGGGCATTGGTGTGCTGCTGGACTGGGTGCCCTCGCATTTTCCGGCGGATGCGCATGGGCTGGGGTATTTCGACGGCACCCATCTCTATGAGCACGCGGACCCGCGGCAGGGCTTTCACCCCGAGTGGAATTCCAGCATCTTCAACTACGGGCGCCATGAAATCCGCAGTTTCCTGATCTCGTCGGGCCTGTTCTGGCTGAGCCAGTACCACGTTGACGGACTGCGGGTGGATGCGGTGGCGTCCATGCTCTACCTCGACTACGCGCGCGGGCCCGGCGAATGGATTCCCAACCGCCACGGCGGGCGGGAAAACCTGGAGGCCATCGCGTTCCTGCAGACCCTGAACCGCGCGGTGTACCGCGAGCACCCGGACACCCTCACCATCGCCGAGGAATCAACCGCCTGGCCCCGGGTTTCCCGACCGGTGGAGATGGACGGCCTGGGTTTTGGCATGAAGTGGAACATGGGCTGGATGCACGACAGCCTGTCTTATATGCAGGAGGCGCCCATCCACCGCTCCCACCACCACCACCGGTTGACGTTTGCGATGGTTTATGCCTTTACCGAGAACTTTGTCCTGCCCCTGTCGCACGACGAGGTGGTGCACGGCAAGGGGTCCCTGCTGGGCAAAATGCCCGGCGACCACTGGCAGCAGTTCGCCAACCTGCGCGCCTACCTGGGTTTCATGTGGGCACACCCTGGCAAGAAGCTGCTCTTCATGGGGGCGGAGTTCGGACAACGCCGCGAATGGACCCACGACGGTGAACTGGAGTGGTGGGTGGCGGCGCTGGAAGGCCATGCCGGCTTGCAGCGTTTTGTTGCGCAGTTGAACCGTGTCTACCGGAGCACGCCGGCGCTGTACCAAATGGACTTTTCCCCGGACGGGTTTGAATGGGTGGCCGCGGACGATGCCCCGCTCAGTGTGTACGCCTTTGTGCGCAGGCCGCGCCATGAAGGGGGTGGGGCGGGCGCCCCCGTGCTGGTGGTCAGCAATATGACCCCTGTGCCCCGCACCAATTACCTGCTGGGGGTGCCCGCTGCGGGGTTCTGGCGTGAACTTCTCAACAGTGACGCCCAAGAATTTGGTGGCTCCGGCTGGGGCAATCTGGGGGGCGTGGAAGCCGCACCGGTGCGGGCGCATGGCCGCGCCCAATCGCTGTGTTTGACTCTGCCGCCGCTGGCCACCCTGATGTTGGAGTACAGCCCCCATGCCTGAGTCCCTACCAACGGCCCAGGACGGACGCATCCGCGCCGTGATCGACACCGTGCTGCCTGCGGTGGACGGCGGACGCTTCGCCGTGAAGCGGGTGGTGGGCGACAGCATGCGGGTCAGCGCCCACTGTTTTGCCGATGGCCACGACGTGCTGCGCGCCATGTTGCGCTGGCGCGAAGAGGGGCAGACCGAGGTCCATGAGGTCCCCATGCAACTTCTGGGGAACGACGTGTGGTCGGCGGAATTTGCCTTGGCGGCGGTGGGGCGCTACCGCTACAGCGTGTGCGCCTGGGTGGATACTTTCGAATCCTGGCGGCATGACATGGCGCGCCGCACCGAGGGCGAAGACATTCGCATGGCGGCACGGGTTGGTGCGCTGGAAATCTCCGCCTGCGCGCAGCGCGCCAGCGAAGACGCGCAGCAGCTGTTGTCCCGCTGGGCCGGGGAACTGGAGCACGCCGCCGCAGACGGCACGACCGACGCCAAAGCGCTCAAGGCGCAAGCGCTGGACCCGATTCTGGCTGCGCTGGCCGCGCGGTATCCCAACCGCGGCCTGCAGGCGCAGTTTCCGGTGGAACTGCCCTTGGTGGTTGACCGCCAACGGGCGGGTTTCAGTGCCTGGTACGAAATGTTTCCCCGCTCCGCCGCCCTGGAGCCCGGCCGGCATGGCACCTTCAAGGATGTGGAGGCCCGCTTGCCTGCCATTGCCGCCATGGGTTTCGATGTGCTGTATTTCCCGCCCATCCACCCGATTGGCCGGGTGCTGCGCAAGGGCCCCAACAATGCGCTCACGGCCAGCCCGGAGGACGTTGGCAGCCCCTGGGCGATTGGTGCGGCCGAAGGCGGCCACAAGTCCATCCTGCCCGCACTGGGAACCCCCGAAGACTTTAGGCACCTGGTGGCCCAGGCCGCCCGCTTGGGGCTGGAGATCGCGCTGGACATCGCATTCCAGTGTGCGCCGGACCACCCCTATGTGCAGGAGCACCCCGCCTGGTTCCGTTGGCGCCCGGATGGAAGCGTGCAGTATGCGGAGAATCCACCCAAAAAATACCAGGACATCTACCCGTTCAACTTCGAGAGCGAGGACTGGTGTGGCCTGTGGATGGAACTCAAAAGTGTGTTCGAGCACTGGATGGGTGAAGGTGTCCACATTTTTCGGGTGGACAACCCGCACACCAAAGCCTTTGCATTCTGGGAGTGGGTCATCGCGGAAATCAAGTGCGAGCACCCCGAGGTGCTCTTTCTGGCCGAAGCCTTTACCCGCCCGAAAATCATGCACCGCCTGGCCAAGCTGGGCTTTTCCCAGTCCTACACCTACTTCACCTGGCGCAACAGCAAAGAGGAACTGAGCGCGTATTTCACCGAACTGTCCAGCGCTGCGCTTGCCGACTACTTTCGCCCCAATGCCTGGCCCAACACGCCTGATATCCTGAACGAGCGACTGCAGCAGGGGGAGCCTGCGGTCTACAGGGCCCGCCTGGTGCTGGCGGCCACCCTGGCGGCCAACTACGGCATTTACGGCCCGGCGTTTGAGCTGTGCGCGCACCAGCCCAAAGAGCCCGGTAGCGAGGAGTACCTGGACTCCGAAAAGTACCAGCTGCGCCACTGGAATCACGACGACCCGGCCAGCCTGGCCCCCTTCATCACCCGTGTCAACCAGATCCGCCGCAGCAACCCGGCACTGCAGGCCGACCGGGGGCTGCGGTTTGTGCCGATCGACAACGACCAGCTCCTGGCCTACACCAAGACCGCGCCAGACGGTGACAACGTGGTGCTCACCGTGGTGAACCTGGACCCGCACCACGTCCAGTCGGGGTGGTTGACGCTGCCTCCGGAAAGCCTCCAGGTCGAGCCATCGCGGGCCTTTCAGATGCATGACCTGCTGAGCAACCAGCGCTTTTTCTGGCAGGGTTCGCAGCATCTCATCCGGCTGGACCCCCACACGGCACCGGCCCACATTTTTGTGCTGCGTCGGCATGTGCGCAACGAGCGCGACTTTGACTACTTCCTCTGAGTCCGACCATGAACGCCCCCGTGCCCAAGCTGGACCTGGAGACCGCCGCCATCGACAGCAGCGACGACCCCCTGTGGTACCGCGATGCCGTCATCTACCAGCTCAACGTCAAGGCCTTTTTTGACACCAACGCCGACGGCATGGGCGACTTTCCGGGCGTGACCGCCAAACTCGACTATGTGAAGGCACTGGGTGTCAACACGATCTGGCTGATGCCCTTTTACCCCTCGCCCCTGCGCGACGATGGCTACGACATCGCCGCGTACGAGGACGTGCACCCGCAATACGGCACCTTGGACGATTTCCGCGAGATGCTGGCCCAGGCACACCAGCGCAGCCTGCGGGTCATCACCGAGCTGGTCCTGAACCACACCTCCATGGCCCACCCCTGGTTCCAGGCGGCCCGGCGTGCGCCGCCGGGCTCGCCGGAGCGGGCCTTTTATGTCTGGAGCGACAGCGACCAGCTGTACCGGGGCACGCGCATCATCTTCACCGATACGGAGTCTTCCAACTGGGCTTGGGACCCGGTGGCCAAGGCCTACTATTGGCACCGCTTTTTCAGCCACCAGCCCGATCTCAATTTCGACAACCCCAAGGTCCTGGAGGCGGTCTTCCAGACCATGCGGTTTTGGCTGGACCTGGGCGTCGATGGTTTTCGGCTCGATGCCGTTCCCTACCTGATTGAGCGCGACGGCACCAGCAACGAAAACCTGCCGGAAACCCATGCCGTGATCAAAAAGCTGCGTGCCGCGATGGATGCGCGCTACAAAAACCGCTTCCTGCTGGCCGAAGCCAATATGTGGCCCGAGGATGTGCGCGAGTACTTTGGCGAGGGCGACGAGTGCCACATGGCCTACCACTTTCCGCTGATGCCGCGCATGTACATGGCGATTGCCCAGGAAGACCGGCACCCGATCATCGAGATCATGCAGCAAACCCCGGAGATCCCCGAGGGCTGCCAGTGGGCCATTTTCTTGCGCAACCACGACGAGCTGACCCTGGAGATGGTGACCAGCAAAGAGCGCGACTACATGTACCTCATGTACGCCTCGGACCTGGGCGCACGCATCAACCTCGGCATCCGTCGCCGCTTGGCGCCGCTGATGGAGAACGACCCGGACCGCATCAAACTGATGACGGCCATGCTGCTGTCGATGCCGGGCTCACCCATCATTTACTACGGCGATGAAATTGGCATGGGCGACAACGTGTTTGCCGGGGACCGCAATGGTGTGCGCACCCCCATGCAGTGGAGCCCCGACCGCAATGCCGGTTTCTCGCGCGCCGACCCGCAGCGCCTGTACATGCAACCCATCATGGACGCAGTGTACGGCTACGAAGCCCGCAATGTGGAAGCCCAGTCGCGCGACAGCAGCTCGCTGCTGAACTGGACCAAACGCATGCTGGCGGTGCGCAAAACCAGCCGCGCGTTTGGCCGGGGCAAACGCATTTTTCTCAACCCGGGAAACCGCAAGATCCTGGCCTACCTGAGCGAGTTCGAGGCCGACACCCTGTTGGCGGTCTTCAACCTCTCCAGGGCCGCACAGCCGGTGGAGCTGGACCTGCGCGCCTACCTTGGACGCGTGCCGGTCGAGATGCTGGGGCGCACCTCTTTCCCGCCCATCGGTGAGCTGCCCTATTTGCTGACGCTGCCCTCGTTTGGGTTTTACTGGTTCCGCCTCGCCGCCGACGCCGACATTCCCCATTGGCACCCGGAGGGGGTTGCGCTGCAGGACCGGCCGACGCTGGTGTTGTTTGACGGCTGGGTCAGTTTCTTCCGTGACCGCGTGATGCCCTGGCGCATCGGCATGGCAGAGCGCATGCGCACGCAGTTGGAAACCGACACCTTGCCGCGCTACATCGAAATCCAGCGTTGGTATGCGTCCAAGGGCACGGCCGTCGAACGCGCCAGGCTGGTGGACCATGCCGTGTGGGAGGAGGGCGCTTTCAGCTGGATGCTGCCCATAGTGAAACTGGACGGGGTGGCGGACGAGGCCCCCTATTTCATCCCCCTGGCACTGGTGTGGGAAGACCGGGACGAGGCGCGCATCGCCAGCCTGGCACCGGCTGCGCTGGCCAAAGTGCGGCAGCAGGCCAACGTCGGCCTGATCGGCGACGCCTACCATGACCCGGTGTTTTGCCGCGCCATGGTGCAGAGCATGGGTGCGGGCAAGGACATCGCGACCCAGGCGGGCCGCCTGCTGTTCACCTCCACCAGCGCCTTCCCCCGCCTCCCGTTGGACCTGGCGGCACTGCAGGTGTCGCATCCAAGTGGCATGAGCAGCAACACGGTGGTGAGGCTGAACGAGAGCCTGTTCCTCAAGGGCTACCGCCACCTGCGCGAGGGCTTGAATCCGGAACTTGAAATGGGCCGCTTTTTGACCGAGGTGGTGCATTTTCCCCACTGCGTTCCGGTGCTGGGCGCCCTGGAATACGCCATGGACGACGGCCGTGTCATCACGCTGGCGCTGTTGCAGGCCTATGTGGCCAACCAGGGGGATGGCTGGGACTACACCTCGCGGTATGTAGAGCGCTTTTTGCAAGAGCAGCGCACGGTGGCCGGCCCCCTGCCGACGGCGGCTGCAGCACACGGAGGTTTCCTGGCCCTGGTCGCGACCCTCGGCCAGCGCACGGCCGAGTTCCACGGCGCGCTGGCCCGCAATACCGGCAACCCGGCCTTTGACCCGGAGCCACTCGCCCCCAACGACATGGCGGCCTGCAAGGTGCGCGTCTCCAGCGCGGTCAGCGCCACGCTGGACTTGTTGCGCGAGCGTTTGCCGCAACTGCCGGTGGCCGTGCAGGCCGATGCGCAAGCGGTGCTGGCCTTGCAAGACACCTTGCGGTCCCGCATCGCCGCGCAGGAGATCGAGGGCCACACCGGGCTCAAGATCCGCAACCATGGTGATTTCCATCTGGGCCAGGTGCTGGTCACCGCCAATGATTTTGTGCTCATCGACTTCGAGGGTGAACCCGCCCGCAGCTTTGAAGAGCGTCGCGCCAAAGACTCGCCATTGCGCGACGTCGCGGGCCTGCTGCGGTCCCTCAACTATGTGCGCTGGTCGGCGCTCAAGCGGGTGGCCCAGGATGCCGATGAGCTGGCCCGTCTGGAGCCCGCCGTGCGGGACTGGGAACGCGCCACCCGCGCGGCATTTTTGGCCGCCTACACCCACACCCTTGTCCCATTCGAACCGGTGATGCCGGTGGATGCCGGGCTGCTTGCCTTGTTTGAATTGGACAAGGCGCTGTATGAACTGCGCTACGAAATCAACCACCGGGCCGACTGGGTTCAGGTGCCGCTGCGCGGCATCCTGGCCCTGATGGACCCGGGCACGGTGTACTGAAGCCGCTGTGCCACCTGCCCCCCCACTGGAGACAACACCATGGAACGGTTCGATATTCAACTGGAGCCCTTGCGGGTTATTTCGCTGCAGATCAGCGCGTTCTTGCCACGCCTGCTGACCGCCATGGTGCTGCTGCTGGGGGGCTGGCTCCTGGGCAAGGTGGTGCGCATTGCGGTGACCAAGGCACTGCGTGCCATGAATTTCAACGTACTCACCGAGCGCTCAGGGCTGGACGGTTTTCTGCAGCAAAGTGGCATGACCAGTGACACCACGGGTATCTTTGGCCTGCTCATGCAGTGGTGGGTCATCCTGGCCGCACTGCTGATTGCCTTTAACGGGCTGGGCCTCACCTACATCACCGACCTGTTGTCGCGTGTCGTGTGGTTTGCACCGAATATTTTTCTGGCCCTGCTGGAACTGGCCTTGGGGTCTTACTTTGCGCGGTTCGCTGGCGACACCCTGGCCCGCAACATCGCGCTCCGCGATGCAGGCTTGCTGGGCAAGCTGGTGCAGTACGCGGTCATGGTGTTCGTGGTCATGATTGCGCTGGACCAGACCAAGGTGGGGGGGGACATCGTGCGCGAGAGCTTTCTGGTGATCCTGGCCGGTGTTGTGTTTGCGCTGGCACTGGCCTTTGGCCTGGGCGGGCGGGACTGGGCGGCCGAGCGCATCGCGCACTGGTGGCCGCAGGACAAGAAGGGCAAGGACGGGGCCTGATGCACGGACGTCGTAGACCATGGCCACCACCGACCTGATCACCGCTGTTTGGCCCGGCCATGCCTATCCGCGGGGCGCCCACTGGGACGGCGAAGGGGTTAACTTTTCGCTGTTCTCGCAGCATGCGGTGGGGGTGGAGCTGTGCCTGTTCGACGACAGCGGCCGCCATGAACTCCAGCGCATCGTGCTGCGCGAACGCACCGACGATGTCTGGCACTGCTACCTGCCCGAGGCCCGGCCGGGGCTGGCCTATGGCTACCGCGTACACGGGCCCTACAAACCCGAAGAGGGCCACCGCTTCAACCCCCACAAGCTCCTGGTGGACCCTTATGCGAAAGACCTGATCGGGCCGTTTCGTTGGAGTGACGCGCTGTATGGCTACACCATCGGCAGCAAACGGGCCGACCTGTCGTTCGATCGCCGCGACAGTGCGCCGCTGGTTCCCAAGTGCCGTGTGCTGGAGCCCGCCTTCACCTGGAGCGATGACCGCAGGCCCGCAGTGCCGTGGCAGGACATGGTCATTTACGAGCTGCATGTGCGTGGTTTCACCATGGCCCATCCCGCCGTGCCTGCGCGCTTGCGCGGCACCTATGCGGCCTTGGGTTATGGGCCGGTGGTGGACTACCTGAAGCGTCTGGGCGTGACCACGCTGGAACTGCTGCCGGTGCACAGCTTCCTGAATGACCGGCACCTGGCAGAAAAAAGGCTGCAGAACTACTGGGGCTACAACACCCTGGCCTTCTTCGCACCGGAGATGCGCTACAACGCCTCGCACAAGGTGAAAGAATTCAAAACCATGGTGAAGGCACTGCACTCGGCCGGCATCGAGGTCATCCTGGACGTGGTCTACAACCACACCTGCGAGGGCAACCAGCTGGGGCCCACCCTGTCCATGCGCGGCGTGGACAACGCGTCGTACTACATCACCAACGCGGACAACCGCCGCTACTACGACGACTTCACGGGCTGCGGCAACACCGTCAACCTGGAGCACCCGCGTGCGCTGCAACTGGTGATGGACTCCTTGCGTTATTGGGTCGAAGAGATGCACATCGACGGCTTTCGCTTCGACCTGGCCCCGGCGCTGGCGCGCGAGGCCGGCCAGGTGGAAAACCTGGGGGGCTTCTTCGACGCGATTGGCCAGGACCCGACGCTCAACCGCGTCAAACTGATCGCTGAGCCCTGGGATTTGGGGCGTGGCGGCTACCAGGTGGGCAAGTTCCCGCTTGGCTGGGCCGAGTGGAATGACCGCTACCGTGACGCCATGCGCCGCTACTGGAAGGGAGACGGTGGCGTCATTGGCGAGGTGGCGCAGCGTCTCACCGGGTCGCAAGACCTCTACGGCTGGTCCGGCAAGCAGCCCCATGCCAGCATCAACTTCCTCACGGCGCACGACGGCTTTACCTTGCATGACCTGCTCTCGTACAACGAAAAGCACAACGAGGCCAACGAAGAGGACAACCGCGACGGCACCAGCAACAACCTCTCCTGGAACTGCGGTGTGGAAGGGCCCACCGAGGACCCCGAGGTCCGCGCGCTGCGCGAGCGCCAGAAACGCAATCTGCTGGCCACCTTGCTGCTGTCGCAGGGCGTGCCCATGCTGTTGGCGGGGGACGAGCGTGGACGCAGCCAGCAGGGCAACAACAACGCCTATTGCCAGGACAACGAACTGGCCTGGCTGGACTGGGGAGGGACCCCGGAGCGCGAGGCCTTGTCCATTTTTGTGGAGCGTGTGATCGCACTGCGCCGCGCACACCCCTCATTTCGGCGTTGCCACTTCTTTGAAGGCAAACCGGTTGCGGGGGACAGCGACCGCGATGTCCGCTGGCTCAAGCCCGATGGCGCCGAGATGCGACCGCAGGACTGGAGCGATGGCAACGCCCGGTGCCTGGCGATGCTGATGTCGGGCCATGGCCTGTCGGACCGGGGATCGCGCGGTGAGGTGCTGATGGACGATGATTTTTTGCTGCTGTTCAACGCCCACCATGACGCGGTCCCATTCACTTTGCCGCTGGAGCCCATGAATGCATGGCGGTTATTGCTGGACACGGCCACCGAAGTGCTGCTGTCTACAGCGCAGGTGGCGGACGCTATTTCGGCATCCGTATGGAACGAAGCGGTCTATCCGCTGCAAAGCCGGTCCTTTGTGCTGTTGAGCCGCGCCGGAGCCCAGGTATGAAACGGGCCCATGCCATGCCTTTCGGGGCCGCCGTGCTGCCCGGCGGCGGCGTGCGCTTTGCGCTGTGGGCGCCGAGCCTGGAGGAGGTCGTTCTGGAATACGAGTTCGATGACGGAACGGTGTTCCTCCCCATGGTGCGCGACGCCAAGGGCTGGCACCGTCTGGTGGTGGCCCAGGCCCAGGCCGACCACCGCTACCGCTACCGTCTGCCCCAGGGGCATCGGGTGCCCGATCCGGCCTCACGCTTCAACCCGGACGATGTGCACGGTGCCAGCGTGGTCATAGACCCGCACGCGTACTGCTGGCAAGATCAAGCTTGGCGTGGACGTCCCTGGCACGAAGTGGTGCTCTACGAACTGCACCTGGGCACCTTCACACCCGAGGGCAGCTTTGCCGCGGCCCAAGCCCGTCTGGGGGACTTGGCCGAGCTGGGCATCACCGCCGTGGAGCTGATGCCCGTGGCCGATTGTGCGGGTCGGCGCAACTGGGGTTATGACGGCGTGTTGCCGTTTGCGCCCGATGCCGCATATGGCACACCGGACGCACTCAAGGCCCTGGTGGACGCGGCGCATGGGCTGGGTTTGGCGGTGCTGCTGGACGTGGTCTACAACCATTTCGGCCCGGAGGGCAACTACCTGCACCTGTGCTGCCCCCCGTTCTTCAACCCGGCCCACCAGACCCCCTGGGGGGCGGCCATCAACTTTGATGGACCGCAATCGCGCACGGTGCGCGACTTTTTCATCCACAACGCGCTCTACTGGGTGGACGAGTTCCATTTTGACGGCCTGCGCCTGGACGCCGTGCACGCCATCCGGGATGACTCCCCCGTGCACATCGTGCGCGAGATCTGCGACGCGCTGCACAGCGGGCCAGGCCGGGAGCGGCAGGTGCATGTGGTGCTGGAGAACGATGCCAACCAGGCCTCCTTGCTGGAGCGCGACGCGCACGGGGCCCCGTGTGCCGCCACCGCCCAATGGAATGACGATCTGCACCATGCCGTGCATGTGCTCACCACCGGTGAGACCGAGGGCTACTACGCCGATTTCGCCCTGGCACCGGTGGCGCAGTTGGGGCGCGCACTGGCACAAGGTTTTATCTTCCAGGGCCAGCCCTCACCCTACCGCCATGGCGCCTTGCGCGGGGAGTCGAGTGCTGGCTTGCCCTTAAATGCTTTTGTCTCTTTTGTGCAGTCGCACGACCAGGTCGGCAACCGCGCCTTGGGGGAACGCATCCATGCCCTGGGCGACCCGGTGCTCTTGCGCGCGGTCTATGCCTGCGTGCTGCTGTCGCCGCATACCCCCATGCTGTTCATGGGTGATGAATTTGCCGCCGCCACGCCGTTTCTGTATTTTTGTGACTTTGGCCCTGAACTGGCACAGGCCGTGGCCCTGGGCCGTCGCGCGGAGTTCCGCCGTTTCTCGGTATTTGCCGAAGACCGCGCGCGGGCGGACATCCCCGACCCCAATGACGTGGCGACATTTCTCGCCTCCAAACTGGATTGGGCTGCGCGCGACGCACCCCTGCACCGGGAATGGTGGACCGGCATCAAGCAGTTGCTGGCCTTGCGCCAGCGCTGCCTGGTGCCGCTGCTGGCCAGCCCCTGTGGCACAGGGCGTTTTCGCTGCACCGGTGAAACGCTGTGGGTCGAGTGGACGCTGGGCCCGCGTACGGGGGAGGCGCTGGGCCCGCAGCTGCGTCTGCTGGCGCATTTCGGCGCCCAGCCGGTGGGCGGTGTCGGCAAACCTGCGGGCGTTCCGATCTACTCCATCGGCACCCATGCGGACAGCACATCCACCCTGCAGCTGGCCCATGGTGCGGTGCATATCACGCTGCAAAAGGCCAACCACAACCATGCCTGAGCCCTGGAGCCACCGCGACACGCAGGCCCTGAACCAGTTGTGTGCGCACTTTGGCATTGCCACCGAGTACCACGACATGGGGGGCACGCGCCACGCGGTGGCGCGCGCAGGGCTGGTGGCGGTACTGGCCGAATTCGGTGTCCGGGTTGACGGCCCGGCCAGTGTGCGGGACGCCCTGGTTCAGGCGCGCAGCACGGTCTGGGCCCAAACCCTGCCGCCGGTGCTTGCCATCCAGGCCTCGGCCCCGAGCTGGGACGTGGTGGTGCGCCTGCCCGCTGCCATGGTGCACATCCATTGGTACATCCGGGATGAAGACGGGACCCGGCACGAGGGCGTGGCGGACACGGGCGCGCTGGCGCAAACCGCTTACACACAACAGGACGGCATGGCGTGGAGCGAACGCACCTTGACCGTGGCGCTGCGCCTGGCAGCGGGCTACCACGCCCTGGGCATTGAAGGCTTGCCGGGTGAAACCCTGGTGATCAGCGCGCCCGAGCGCTGCTACCGGCCCGCAGCAGTGCAAGACGGCGGCCGGGTCTGGGGCCCTGCGGTGCAGCTGTATGCGCTGCGGTCCCGGCGCAACTGGGGCATGGGCGACTTCAGCGACCTGGCCCTGCTGGCCGGGCACATGGCGGAGCTGGGTGCCGACTTCATCGGGCTCAACCCGCTGCATGCCTTGTTTCCCCACCAGCCTGCGCACACCAGCCCGTACAGCCCGTCTTCCCGGTGCCAGCTCAACGTGCTGTACATCGACGTGGAGGCGGTCGATGACTTCGCCAGTTGCGAGCCCGTGCAGCGGCTGATGCATTCACCCGAATTCCAGGCGCGCCTGGCCGCCCTGCGCGAGACCGAGCTGGTGGACGCGGTGGGCGTGGCGGCGGCGAAGTTGGAGGCGCTTGAATTGCTGTACGCCCACTTTCGCGCGCGGCATCTGTCGGCTGACGGCAGCACAGGCCACGACGACGCGGGCCGCGCCTTTCTGGCTTTTGTGGCGGAAGGCGGCGAGGCGCTGTACCGCCACGCGCTGTGTGAAGCGCTGCAGGCCCACTTGCACCAGGCCGATGCCGCCGTCTGGGGCTGGCCGGTGTGGCCAGCGGCGTACCGGGACCCCGCCAGTGCCGACACCGCGCACTTTGCGGCACAACACGCCGGGCGGGTGCAGTACCACCTGTACCTGCAGTGGCTGGCGGCACGGCAATTGGCCGCCGCCAGTGACCGCTGCCTGGCCCTGGGGCTGGGCGTGGGCCTGTACCTGGACCTGGCGGTGTCGGCCGACGCGGCGGGCTCCGAGGTCTGGGCCCATCAGGACAGTTTTGCGCTGGGTGCCAGCGTGGGCGCCCCCCCGGATGATTTCAACCTGACAGGGCAGTGCTGGGGCCTGCCGCCGCTGCGGCCCGACCGCCTGCGCACCCGCCACTACCGCCTGTTTATTGACACCCTGCGCGCCAATATGCGGGCGGCGGGCGCCCTGCGCATCGACCATGTGATGGGTTTGATGCGCTTGTTCTGGATACCGGCGGGGCAGGGCGCGGACGGCGGCACCTATGTGCACTACCCCTTGGACGAGCTGCTGGCCATTGTGGCGCTGGAGAGCCAGCGCAACCGCTGCATGGTGGTCGGCGAAGACCTGGGGACGGTGGACGGTGCGGTGCGTGCGGCTTTGGCCCGCGTGGACGTGTTGTCGTACCGCCTGCTGTACTTTGAACGCCAAGCCAGCGGCGACTTCAAACCCGCAGCGGATTACCCGCCCCAGGCGCTGGTGGCAGTGGGCACGCATGACCTGGCGCCGCTGGCCGGATGGTGGCGCGGGCAGGACTTGCAGCGGCGCTGGCAGCTGGGCCTGTACCCGGACCCTGTGCGCTTGGAGCAGCAACTTCTGGAGCGTGCCAAGGACCGCATGCAGCTCTTGTTGGCGCTGCAGCACGCGGGTCTGCTGCCGCTGGCGCAGGTCTTGCAGGCCGCGGGCCAGCAAGACCTGTCGCCCGGGGTGGTGCAGGCCGTCCATGCCTACCTGGCGGCCAGCCCGTGCGCGCTGATGACGGTCCAGCTGGAAGACGTGCTGGGGGTGGCCGAGCCGGTCAACCTGCCGGGCAGCGGGGAGAGCTATCCCAACTGGCGGCGCAAATTGCCGCTGGACCTGCAGGCCTTGGCCCACCATGCGGCCATGCAGGGGCTGGGCCGCACCCTCGCCGGATTGCGTCCGCGCCGCTCCTGCACGCCGTTCAACCGTGGCCGCGTGCAGGCCCACATACCGCGCGCCACCTACCGCCTGCAGCTCCACAAGGACTTCGGCTTTGGCGATGCCATGCGCATCCTGCCCTACCTGGCACGCCTGGGGGTGAGCCATGTGTATTGCTCTCCCATCCAGCGGGCACGTGCCGGCAGCATGCATGGCTACGACGTGGTGGCCCATGGCGAGGTCAACCCCGAACTGGGCGGGCGTGAGGGCTTTGAGCGCTTCGTGGCGGCGCTGCGCGAGCGCGGCATGGGCCTGCTGCTGGACATGGTGCCCAACCACATGGGTGTGCTGGGTGCGGACAATGCCTGGTGGATGGACGTGCTGGAAAACGGGCCCGCGTCCCTGTTTGCGCAGCACTTCGATATCGACTGGCAGCCGCTCAACCCGGAACTCACCGGCAAAGTGCTGCTGCCGGTGCTGGGGGACCATTACGGCGACGTGCTGGTGAGTGGCGCGGTGGTGCTGCGTTTTGAAGAAGACAGCGGGAGCCTGGCGCTGCACTACTTTGCGCACCGGTTTCCGCTGGCGCCCGAGAGTTACCCCCTGGTGCTGGTGCGGGCCCAGGCGCGGCTCAACGATGGGGACCTGGTGGCCAGTCTGGCCAGCTCCGCCACGGCGTTCGGACACTTGCCCGGGCGCGAGGCCAGCGAAGCGGGTGCCCGCGCGGAGCGCGCCCGCGACAAGGAACTGCTCAAAACCCGGCTCGCGCGGCTGGTGGCCCGCAATCCGGCCGTGGCGCAGGCCATCGCCGCGGCCGTGGCCGAACTCAATCTTGCAGGTGCGCGGGATGCCTTGCATGCGCTAATCGAGGCACAGGCCTACCGCCTGGCCTACTGGCGCGTGGCGGCGGACGAGATCAACTACCGGCGCTTCTTCGACATCAACGAACTGGCCGCCTTGCGCATGGAGCGCGAAGCGGTGTTTGAAGCCACGCAGTCGTTTGCGCTGGACCTGGCCAGTGCGGGCCTGGTGGACGGGCTGCGCATTGACCATCCCGATGGGCTGTTTGACCCGGCGCGCTATTTTGCGCAGCTGCAGGAAGGGTATGCCCGGCGTGCGGGCCTGGTGCCGCCGGGCCAGGAGGCCGATGGCCGCCCGGCACGCTGGCTCTACGTGGTGGCCGAAAAGATCGTGGCGCCCCACGAAGAGGTGCCGCTGAGCTGGGCCGTCCATGGCACCACGGGGTATGACTTTGCCAAGCTCGCCAATGGGGTGCTCGTCGATACCTCCGCCGCCGCCAAGTTTGGCAACATCTGGCGCAATTTCACGGGCACCAGCCTGTGCTTCACCGAGGTGGCGCGGGCGGGCAAACGGGACACCATGCGCACCACGCTGTCGTCCGAATTGAATGTGCTGTCCACCGAGTTGCTGCGCATCGCCCGCGCCGACCGGCGAACCCGTGACTACACCCACAACGCCTTGCGCAGGGCTCTGGCCGAAGTCACGGCCTGCCTGCCGGTGTACCGCACCTACATCGTGGACCAGGCCACTGCGCAGGACCAGCGCTATGTGGATTGGGCGGTGCAGCAGGCCGAGCGCTCCAGCCAGGATGCCGACCTGTCGGTATTTGGCTTTGTGCGCCAGACCTTGCTGGGGCGGGCCGTGCCGGGCGCATCCGTGGACGTCTGCGAGCGCGTGCTGCGCTTTGCCGTGCGGTTTCAACAATTCAGCGCCCCGGTGGCGGCCAAGGGCGTGGAGGACACGGCTTTTTACCGCTACTTTCCCTTGAGTTCGCTCAACGAGGTGGGCGGTGACCCCGATGGCTTTGGGGTGGCCGTGGCCGACTTTCACACGGCCAACGCGGTGCGGGCCCAGCACTGGCCGCACACCCTGCTGGCCAGCTCCACGCATGACAACAAGCGCTCGGAGGATGTGCGCAACCGCATCAACGTGCTGTCCGAAATGCCTGCCACCTGGCGTTTGGCGCTGCGCCGCTGGAGGGACCTGAACCGGGGCATCCGTGAGACGCTGCGCGCGCAGGGCGCGCCGGCTGGCGCACCTTCACAGGCCGACGAGTACCTGCTGTACCAAACCCTGCTGGGCACCTTTCCGCCCGGTGGCCTGGGTGAAGGCACGCTGCAGCCTTATACCGAGCGCATCGTGCAGTACATGCGCAAAGCGGCGCGGGAGGCCAAGGTGGACACCCGCTGGACGAATCCAAACCTGGCGTATGAATCCGCGCTGGAGGCTTTTGTGCGCGCACTGCTCAGCAACTCGGACGAGAGCCCGTTTCTGGAGCAGTTGCAGCGACTGGGCGCCACGCTGGCGTGGTTTGGTGCCTTCAACAGCCTGAGCATGACCCTGCTCAAACTGACCGCACCGGGGGTGCCCGACCTGTACCAGGGCCACGAGCGGGTGGCCCTGACGCTGGTGGACCCGGACAACCGCAGACCGGTGGACTACGCCGCCCTGGAGCAGAGCCTGACCGCGCTGCAAGCCCTGGACCCCGCGCAACTGGCGTCACTGCTGACCACTCCGCACGACGGCCGTGCCAAGTTGTGGACCATCTGGCGCCTGCTGACGCTGCGCCAAGCCCAAGCGGCCTTGTTCCGCGAAGGGGATTACACGGCGCTCGCCGTCCAAGGCACGCAGGCCGAACACGCCATCGCCTTCACCCGCCGCCACCAGGGCAGCACGCTGGTGGTGATCGCCGCCCGGCTCTTCGCCCGGCTGCAGGGCGAGGCGCTGCGCCCCCCGCTGGGCGAGGCGGTTTGGGCCGATACAGCAGTGCGGGTCGAGTTGCCCGAAGGTACGCAGCTGACCGACGCGCTCAGCGGTGCAACCGTCGTCGTTGTCCATGGGTGTATCACGCTGGCCGCTGCCTTCGCCCGTCTGCCAGTGGCGGCCCTGCTGGCCCAGGCCTGACGCCATTGAAATGCTTTTGCTCCTGATTTAGGAGCTGCTTGCGCAGGCTCTATGCGGTCTAGAGCCTGATTTGCTTGTGGGTTATTTTTAAAAGTGTTGCGAATTCTTTAAAAGGGGCCAGGCTCGATTTATCCGATTTATCCATTTATCCGGCTGCAACCGAAGCCCAAGCGGAACAACAACTCACTGCGTTCGAGGCCAAATGGGATAACTCCTTTGCCCCGATTGGACAGTCCTGGCGGCGCAACTGGACACGCCTGACGCCGTTCTTTGACTACCCGCCAGACATCCGTAAGGTGATTTACACGACCAACGCCATTGAGTCGGTGAATATGAGCTTGAGGAAAATCACCAAGACCCGGGGTTCGTTTCCAACCGACGATGCGGTATTCAAGTTGTTTTACTTGGCACTGAACAACATCAGCCAGAAATGGACGATGCCGATTCGGGATTGGAAGGCGGCTTTGAATCGCTTTACTATCCAGTTTGACGAGCGCATTCCGCGCGTCTAATTTAACCGCCGTTTACACAAAATCCGGGACACCCTCAAGTGACGACCTGCCCATGACTCCACGCGACCGTCATTACGAAAAATTAGTCGCGGTCTCAGTTTCCGCGATTCTCTGTTTCGTACTCATTCTTGAATTTTTTGCTGATTCTGAATTCAAGTCGCTGGCGATCTTGGCGGCTTTGTGTTGTTGGTTGATCGCTGTGCTGGTAATGGTGCTCAGCGTGCCGCGCTACCTTATGCATTTATTTAGAGATCGTTTCGGCTTGATAGGGAAGTCAAAGTCAGATGACGATGGAAATAACTGATGCGCTGTGTGTGCCGTCTTCTATCTAATTCCTAAAACAAAAAAGCCACCCACAACCCCATCACAGCCGCTAAGTGGCTGGGGTTTCGCGGTGGCTTTATTTTTCAGAGGAAAAGGGGCCGAGGAAAAGAAGAGGAAAAGGGGCCAAGGAAAAGAGGAAAAGGGGCCAGAGGAAAAGGGGCCAGGCTCGGATTAAGGTTAAAAATCAGCCGCCATTGCTCCCACCCCTCCCACGCTCACCAGCCCCACAAAAGCCAATAATCTCAACTGCTGCGTTGGGCGTATCAAGTTAGACATTATTAAAGTTTTGCTATTGTTTTTATAGCTGTTTACGCACATTCTGTAAGGCCTGGAAGCAGTTTTAACCCTAAACAACCGACCGTTCCCCCTCATCCCTCCAGCCCAGGAAAGTCCATCTGATTGGCGTTGCTGTCCGCGTCGGATACCGGTTTACGCGGTCTGCCGCGAGGTTTGGCCTCGCGGCGCTGGCCGGTGGCTTGTTCTATGGCGTCGAAGAAGCAGCTGTTGCCCAGGGGCTGGGTCTGCGTGAGGGCGAGCCGGATGTCTGCGATGGTTTTGTCGGGCAAAACCTCGTGGAAGAGGTCACGGTAGGCCGCTTGGCGGCTGGCGTCGTCTTTGCCCAGTGCGGTGTACAGCGGGTGCGGCGTGAGCAGGGGTGCGGTTTCGCCCAGGGCATTGGCGCGGTAGCTGCTCCAGCGGTAGTGCGCGGGGTCGGTGCACAGGCCTGCGCGCACCGGATTAAGTTCGATATAGCGCATGCAGGCCATCAGGTAGGCCTCGGACTGGATCAGCGAAGACTTGTAGCGCCCCTCCCACAGCGTGCCGGAGCGCTGGTAGGTGGCGTTGACGTAGGGCACGTAGCGCCGGCCCAGGGACACCATCATGCGGGAGGCGGCTTGTGCGTCGCCGGGGGTGAGCAGCAGGTGCACATGGTTGGTCATGAGCGCATAGGCGTGGAGCTGGCAGCCGGTGTGGCGGGCGGCGTCGTTCAGCCATTCCAGATAAGCCAGGTAGTCGGCTTCGGCAAAGAAACAGGGCTGGCGGTTGTGCCCGCGCTGCACGATGTGCAGGGGCACGCCATCAAGGTGGATGCGGGGGCGACGGGGCATGGTGGGATCTTAGATGCTTTTTAAATCGAGCCTGGCCCCTTTTAAAAAGCAT
>Ga0209343_10003198_pt1 | contig 20744 bp, 22 predicted proteins | sample RifCSPlowO2_02_FD_184026 | JGI IMG/M metagenome (GOLD analysis project Ga0209343, IMG submission 184026) | Groundwater microbial communities from Rifle, Colorado - Rifle CSP2_plank lowO2_0.2 (SPAdes) (version 2) | ecosystem: Environmental > Aquatic > Deep subsurface > Groundwater | place... | reverse complement strand
CCCCCGCCGCTAATTCGTTTCTAGACTTAAACAAAATTTGACGTTGTGCATGATCGAGTTATGTGGTGTGATTAGTAAGTTGTAAAGTGACTAAGCAAGAAACACTATGGGTGAAAGACCAAAAACACTAGACATGCCAGAAGGGGAAACGCTTGAACAGAAGAAAGAGCGCCTTCGCCCGGTGTTTAGGCGTTCATTAGAGGTGTTTCAAAATCCTGATCGCCCGCTTCGCGAAGGGGCGCTCACAGTAACGAGAGAATTTAATGGCGAAATTGAAACGGTGCCGGGGTTAGTAGTTCTCGATATTCTCGACGATGCGGTAGAGCTAGGGGGCATAGAAGACGATGGAGAAATCGGCGCTTCGGCCTTTATGACATGGGAAGAAATTCTTGATGCAAAAGAGGAAGGAGATGGCTGAGTAGTTTGTGAATTTTCTAAATCGAGGGCACAAAAGTTTGCCGCTATTTTTTCCAAGCCTCGCTCGCCGCCGCGGCTTCTTCGGACGTGAGGATCTTTATAACAATACCCATTTGCACTAAGACGCAATCTCCTACCTTGACCGGTTCATCGCCGACGAGAGCTAGCCGCGTTTCTTCAGGATATTCAACTAAAACCTGTCTGCCCTTGATTTCTTTAATTTTTCCAGGGATTGCTAAACACATATATGTGCTATTATAATAGCACATATGGAACAAAGGAAATCAGAACCCAGAAAAAGCGCAGCTGATAAAAAACTAGTCATTGGCTGGTTTTCTTTTACTTGCTCGGAAGACAGCACTATTTTGCTGACCGAACTTCTTAATGACCATCTTGATGAGTGGAAAAAGGTGGTGGAATTTCGTTACCTCAAAGCCCTAAAGACCAAAAACTCGCTTGACGGTCTTGATGTTGCTTTTATTGAAGGCGCGATTTCTTCAGAGACTCAAGCAAACGAGGTAAAAAAAATAAGAAACAACGCCAAATATGTCGTGGCTATTGGAGCGTGCGCTTGCACTGGCATGCCCTCGGCCAGTCGCAATGCTTTTGTGGGCGAGCAAATCAATGAAAAAATTAAATGGTACATGAGTCATTTTGATTACAGCGCCAAAGTTAAAAAACTGGAGGAGATAATAAAAGTGGACGATAAGGTTGATGGCTGCCCCATGAATGTTCCTGCTTTTTTGGAGATACTAAATAAGTACTTGAAGATTTTTAAGATTGCTTGACCATGCCCCGTTAGAAGGCCGTCTTTGATGTATTAGCCATACTTTATTACCACCAACGTTCTATGAATATCTATTCAAACTCTTATCTTATCAGCCCCGCCACGTGCGGGGCTGTGAAGGCCTTCTAATGGGGTATGCACAGCGGAGAAATAACAATTGATAATATAACAAAAATTGAAGGCACTGCCGGCCTCAAGGTTACAATTGAGAACGATAGGGTTAAAGATTTGAAATTTATCATTAAAGACTATCGCCGATTCTATACTGAAGCTGTTAAGGGAAAACCCTACATCGCCGCGTCGTCGTTTTTATCAAGAATTTGCGGCACTTGCTCGGTAGCACATCTCTTCGCTTCCTTGGAAGCTATAGAAAAGTCGCAAGGTATTGTCATAAGCGAGCAAACAAAACTGCTCCGGCGTTTGGCCTATAACGGTCTGATGATTCGGGACCACGCTCTGCATTTATATTTCTTTGTTTTGCCAGATGTTTTAGGCGTGGACTCAATCATTGATATTCCAGATAACCATGATGATATCGGACACATCCTTTTGCACGATTCTTTTGACATTAAAAAAATTGGCACAGCCATAACTGAGGTTATTATTGGCGCCGCCATTCACGCGCCCCTGCCAACTGTGGGCGGTTTTCTCAAACTTCCTGATCCCTCACAATTTCCAGATTTAATTTCACGCCTTGAGAATATTCGGTCGCAGGTTATCAGAGGAATTAAAACATTCTTTGATTACAAAGAAAGTTTGATTAGAAATTCCGACTACTTGTGTTTGCGCAATGGAAAAAGTTATGACTTTATTGAAGGGGACATTATAAACTCCACGGGTAAGCGCGTCGCCGAAGATAAGTTTCATGATTTCTTAAAATCGGTTGTCATTCCGTATTCTGAGGCCGAAGGGTACGTCTTTTCCGACGAGCACGAGGATTACCTGGTGGGTTCGCTGGCTAGAGTGAATTTTAACAAAGATTTGCTGAACTCCCGAACAAGAAAAGACATTCAAGAGTATTTGACAGTGTTCCCTTCAAACAACGTTCATCACAATAATTTAGCCCAAGCCATTGAAATTTTACAGTGCGTGGATGATGCCATTGATATTTTAAAAACTCTCAAAATTATTGAAGAAAAGCCCGTGCGAAAACCGCCGCAAGCGGGCGTGGGCGTCGGCGTGGTAGAGGCGCCGCGCGGAATTTTGTATCACATGGCCAAAGTGAATGCCAAAGGAATGATTGAAGATTATGATGTCATCGTGCCAACGGCGCAAAACCAAATCAGCATTGAAGATGATCTCAAAAAGTATTTTAATGAAAATTTAAGTAAGGATGAAAACACTCTGCGCCTGGAAGCGGAAAAAATAATCCGCGCTTATGACCCTTGCATGTCTTGCGCCACTAACTTTTTGAAAATTGAATGGATTAGAAAATAGTCAATTTCCCCCTGCATTGGCAATCCAATAATTATCACCTCTCCGAGTTTCCCCAGCTTCTTTAAATACTTCAACTGGAAGCCCAAGTCAAAATCATGCACCGAGGCGCGGGGTGACAGGGCTAAGCGGTCAAGGTCTTGGCCGCTTAGCTCTTCAACGTTTTCAATTCCCTGTACCGCATCCATGATGATTAAGTGCTTCTCTTCTGCAAAAGGCAGATCTTCGTTTGGCTTTACTTTGATGAACTCCACATTATCAAAATCAGCTGTAAGTTTTTCCGCAACTTTAAAAGCTCGGTTGTCATCATTTAAATCCTCATTTCCAAATATATAGACTTTCATGATTATTTGATTTACACTAAAAGTTAATATGACTAAATTTACTATAGACGTACCAGCCTTGCAACTGGAGTCAAGATTTTCTCTTCCGCCCAACTCCCTTGGTTACTGCGGCAAAGACACGGCGCCGGGAAAATTCAAGGCCTGCATTATTTCTGGCGAGTGTGATGGCGTTGAAGAAGAAGTCTCACACTTTATTGTTTTACACCCCTACTTAAAAACACTGGCCAGCATCGTGAATTTGCCCAAGCTTTCTTATCCGGTTGTGGAGGGCTATTGGATTGGCAATGATTATTTAAAAATGGCCAAGGGGGAGCATTATGATCTTTTGTTGGAAAATTTTTTGGCCCAAGGCGTACCCGCCTGGCTGGTGGATGAGCTCAAACAAAGAAGGCCCAAAATTTTTATTCCCAGCCATCTTTTTCAGGTGCTACACGTGGGCGTCGGCCGGGCGAGCGGAGCAGTTCCTTTCAACTTAGATTCAATGAATAATTGCATGATTCGCTGGGGAAAAGTGGAAGAAATAGTTGGCGGTGACGCTGTGATTAATATCAACTCCTTAAAGCAAGAAAACGGTAAACACACCTTAACAGTGCTCAAAGAAACCGTGCCGTTTAATTCTATATTAACGCCGGGATTAAAAACAGGTGACCTTGTGGCCGTTCATTGGAAACAGGTTATTAAAATTTTGACTGCCGCGGAAGAAAAAAATCTCTCTTTTTGGACTACCGAAGTAATACAATCTCTATCCTAACTAGAGGATATCGTACTTGCTTCAACAATATTAATATTGTCCTCTCTAGCGGAAATCCAAAATAGGGCAAGGCCTAAAAGGATAAGCACAGCTTGAATACCCATATTGATTGTCCAAGCATGGGTAACAAATATGGCCGAGAGAATGTTTGTTACCAGAGTGGAAGACACCAGCACAGCCGTGACCGTGATAGCCGGAGCGAATTTTAAAGCGCGATACCAGCTCATGACATAACCCAACAGCAAAATAACAGTCATCAGCATCCACCACCATTGAGCGCCATTAAAATGTAAAACCTTGCTCACGGTATGAGGCACGGTCAGGGTAGTGGCTGTCAGCAAAATTACGGCGCCGATAATCATTCTTGCGGCCACCACAATATCGGGATCCACTTTGGGCAAAATCTTTTTAGCCAAAACATTTTCTATGGCCCAGAGCATTGTGGCCAAAAGCACCAGCAATTCTCCCATGGAGAACTGAAAACCCTTAAACCCGCCAATCACAAAATTGCCGGCAAAGAGAAAAATAACAGCCACGACCTGCGTTTTTGTCAGTTTTTCTTTCAGCAAAGGAATGGCCAATAGAGCCACCCACAGAACCAAAGTCTTGTGAATTATGGCGGCGTTGATGGCGGGGATTAGAGTTACCCCCGTAAAGTAGAGATAAAAAGGAAGCGAACCGCCCACAATGCCTATAAAAATCAAATAGATGACCTCGCGCTGTTTAAGGTCTTTTAATAATTTCCATTTTTTTGTCAGTAACAAAATGCCTAAGAGCAAAAATCCAACGCCGATATTTTTCATGGTCGTAAAAAAAAGCGCGGGTTTCACCGCCTCCACTGCGTATTTATTAAGAAAAATTGACACGCCGGAAATGACGGCGGTAATCAACGCAAGATTAACCCCGCACCTTTCTATAGCATATTTGTTTTGTGCAGAAGATAGATTTAACGTTCCCTTATCATTTTGCCAAGACCGTGGAGTATTCAGTAAAGGTGCGGGGTAGATCCCCTTCGTACTGTTTGCAGACACAAATTAAACCGGCCAAACCTGCTCCCCTGTTTCGTTGTCAACAATAACAATGGCTTTGGTGGGGCAAGATTGGGCGGCCAGCATTATATTGTCTTCAGCGTCTTTGCTGGTTTCTTTAATGATTGCTTTATTTTCACTGTCCAACTGAAAGGTATCTGGAGAAACCGCCACGCACGAGGCCGCGCCAATGCACAGATCCCTTATCACCTTAACTTTGTATTTACCAATTTGAACAACTTTGTCTTCAGCCATATATAAATAGTATAAAGATTAAAAAATTAATTTACAATAGGGAATCATGAAAAATGTTTAAACAAATCATTCATTTCTATTCGGGCGAGCGGATTTTCAATTAACGGTTTTTCAGCAAGTTGGGGAAGTTGAGACTCATAAGATGGTTTGTTGGATTCATAAAAAATACCAAGAGCGATTTTTTGCGCATCCCATTCCAGTGATTTTTTAAAAGCGGCTTCTCTATTCGTGCGGTCATAATTATTTCCCAGATAATAAGTATTCTTTTGGAAGAATTCGTGGGTGTAGTCTTTGTTAAAAGTTACGCACGGCTGAAGAATGTCCACAACCGACAATCCCTGATGGTCGTTCGCTTGAATGATGAGTTCCGTTAATTTTGGTATGTCCGAGGCATATCCACGAGCTACAAAAGTTGCTCCCGAAGCAATCGCCAAAGTTACCGGAGAAATTGGTTCATCAATATTTCCGGCTGGCGTTGACTTTGAGTGGAATCCATGAGGAGAAGTAGGCGATGTTTGGCCGGTCGTTAAGCCGTAAATAGCATTGTCGTGTATCAGAATTGTTAAATCATGGTTGCGGCGGCAAGCATGCACAAAATGATTTCCGCCCTCGGCCAGACAATCCCCATCACCCGTAGAGACAAAAACATTCAGGCGATGATTGGCGAGTTTAATGCCAGTGGCCACGGGAATAGCCCGACCGTGTAGTCCTTCAAAAGACGTTAGCTTAATAAAATTTATGATGTGGCCGTGGCAGCCAATGCCAGCCACCAAAACTGAATTGGTGTTGTCCCAACCTTGGCGCACCATGGCATTTTTAAGCGCGGCCCAAATGGCAAAATCTCCACAACCCGGACACCAGTTTGGAGAGCAAGGAGTTGAGAGGTCAGCTAAGGTAGGCATGGATAAGAATAATTCAAAAGGCAAAAGTCAAAATGCAAAATTTTAAGTCTCGGCCCAAGGCTGATCCGCCTCGGGCGGAAAAAGTTCTAAGTTCTATTTCGTATTTTCGTACGATTTCGTACTTTCGTAAGTATATCAATCTTTTCTCTGATCTCTTCTGGGGAAAATGGACGGCCGTCATACTTCAGCAACGTGTCTTTAATCTCTAGACCAGTCTGTTCTTTGATGAGCCCCCGGAGTTGGGCTGAATAGTTAGCCTCAATGTCAATAACTTTTTTGGCTCGGCTTAATATTTTTTTGACTACTTCTGTCGGAAAAGGACTTAGCCAGGTGAGGTGCAGAAAATTTACGTTTTTATAATTTTTAATGGCCTCTAATATACTTCCCTTGTTACTGCCCCAAGAAACGATTGTTAGGTCTGCCTTGGCTGGCCCAAAGATAATCGGCGCGGGCATGTCTTGCCCAGCGCAGGTTTTCAGCTTCAGCATTCTTTTTTCCATTTGGACATTGCGATCAGATATTTCTTCAGTTGAGTACCCAATCAAATCATGTTCATCGGAATTCGCAATAAAATGATTGCCGCTCCCCGGAACGGTCCGCACCGATATGCCGTCTTTGGTCGGCGCGTATCTTTGGTATGCATCTTGTTTTTTAGTTATAAATTTTCCGCGGTCTATTCTATAAGAGGATATATCAAAAAACGGAAAACTTTGATCATTCTCGCAAATGTTTTTATCAATCAAGAGTGCTACTGGCGTTTGGTATTTATCCGCCAAATTAAATGCTTGCATGGTTAGATCAAACGCCTCTTTGGCATCTCCGGCCGCGAGCACAATTCTTGGAAAATCACCCTGATGAGCATGAAGCGCGAAACGAAGATCCCCCTGTTCGCTCCATGTGGGAAGGCCCGTGGCTGGGCCGCCGCGCATGCCGTTAATAATGACAACCGGAGTTTCGGTCATACCAGCGAGGCCGAAGCCTTCAGTCATTAAACAAAATCCGCCTCCAGAAGTAGCCGTCATTGATCTGGCTCCGGCAAATGAAGCGCCGATAGCCATGTTAATGGCTGAAATTTCATCTTCTGGTTGTTTGTAAATATATCCAAATTTTTCCTGATAAGCGGCCAGTGTGTGGAGGATATTGGTAATAGGGGACATTGGATATATAGCCGCAAATTCCAGGCCGGCGGCGATGGCTCCTAGGGCTACGGCTTCATTGCCTGTCACTATCATTTTTGCAGGCGCGTTTTTTTGGAGAGCGAGGTTTTTTTTAACATTTTTAGAAAAATTTTCTTTAACATAATTATAGCCGCTCTCCGCCGCCTTATGGTCGGCGGCAACTACGCCAGCTCCTTTATTTTTAAATTCATCAGTAATCAAATTTTTTAGAATTTCCAAATCTCCACCAAGAAGCGCTATGGTCGCGCCAATGGCTACTGTGTTGCCCATTAATTTTTTGCCTCCAGATTCGCGAGTAAGCTCAGCAAAAGGTACACGGTAAATCTCAACTTTCTTGTTGACTTTGGAAATATCAAGTTTGTCTGCCTCGTCAAACATTAGGCCAGCGCCCGGCAAAAGTTCGGAGGCATGCTTGTTGACTGTATCCTGGTTAAAAGCAATTAGTAAGTCCGTCTTTTGGCTGGGGGCTGTCACTGTTTCTGACGAGACGCAAATTTGAATTACATTGTGACCGCCCCTGATTAGCGAAGGGTATTCTATATAATCATAGATATTGAAACCCGAACGCGTGGCCACCTTGGCAAACATTAGGCCAGCGGCCTTGACACCCTGTCCAGCATATCCGCCGATTTTTAGGGAAAATATTTTTTGTTTGTTCACCCCGTTAGAAGTTTTCATAGCTCATATTTTTTATAAATAATGGTTTTCTACTTGGAGTATGTAATTGTATCCCCGCCTGTTCTCTGCTGAACTTCTAACGGGGTTCATAGCCCAAAATTACTCAAATTTTTCGGTATAAATTCTCTCTTTGGGGCAACCCCGGTCAAGTAGAATTTTTGTGGCGTCCGCAATCATAAATTTATTGCCGCAGAGATACGCCGCACAGTCGCGGGCATCGGGAAAATCTTTTTTAACAAGTTCAGTAATAAAGCCCGTCTCACCCTTCCATGTTTTATCCGGCTTAAATATGGCGATTTTAAAATTGAAATTGTGATGTGTTTTTGATAATTTGCTGAAATAATCATACCAAAAAATATCGTTTACGTAGTTCAGTCCAATATAGAGAGTTATGGGCAATTTGGTTTTATGTTCTTTCAGGGCCGCGTCTATCATGCGCCGCAGGGGAGCGCAACCAGAGCCGGTTCCCAAAAACAAGAGGTGCTTTGCGCCGTCGTTTAATTTTAAAGTAAATATGCCAAATGGTCCAAGAAAAGAAATTTTGTCAGCCGGTTTCACGTTCTCAAAAAACTTTGACCCCGGGCCGCTCGGCTTTGTGTCCACTAGAAGCCCCAGCTTATCTTGACTGTCTCGGCTGGCGATAGAGTAGCAGTTAATGCGGTCGTTTGCCACTTTCACGCTAATATACTGACCGGGCGCGGAAACAAAAGTTCCTTCTGTTTTGAGCTCGCAATAGTGAAACGTGCTTGAGAGAACTGTATTTTTTAGAGTTGTCGCCACCAGAAATTTTGGCGCGTTAACTGGCTTGGCCTTAGCCGATTCCAAAATCACTTTTCCATCAATTGCCCAAGCGTTATTTAGCGTCACGATAACTGGGTTGATTTCAAGGTCAGTAGCTTCGGGAACAATCTCGGCCAATTTCCCGAGCTTCACCATTAATTCGCAAAGTTTGTCTAAGGCATAGGCAGGTTCGCTTTCATTACCCTTGAGTAGGGTGAATGCTTTTGATTGGGCAATGAGTTTTTTAGCTTCATGGATGGCAATTGGCAAAAGATGCAGATTTCGGTCAGCGATTAGCTCGGCCAAACTGCCGCCGGCGCCAAAAAGCATGACCCAGCCAAATGTCGAATCTTTTTTTACACCAACAATTACTTCAATTCCTTCCGTAATATTTTTTTGTATTTGTATATTAACTTGACTTTTTATTTGAGGATCTAGCTCTGTGATTTTTCTCTCCAGTCTGTCCCAGGCGCGATCAAGTTGTTTAATATTGCCGATGTTAGTGATGACGCCCCCAATATCTTTTTTATGTAAAAGACCCGGAGAAGAAATTTTTAAAACAACAGGCCAGCCCTGTTTTTTGGCAAATTTTGTTGCTTCAACAAAGTTAGAAACAAGTTTGGTCGGGGGAGTGGCAATGCCAACAGCGGACAAAATTTCGTTTGCTTGAAAATTATCAAGAGAACCCTGACCGCTGTTTTTCGCGTCCTCCATAATTTTTTTTATTTTTTGTGCGTTTGCTAGAACCTTGAGCTTGGGGAAGGTGCTCACTTTTTCTATTTTGTCTCGTTGCTTTTTGAAACGCCACATGGCGCCCAGCGCGGCAATAGCCCGTTCCGGAAAACGAAAAGAGGGGAGCTTATATTCATTAAGTTTTTGCTCTCCTTTGGCAATTAAATTTCCGCCAATAAACGAGCAAAAGATTGGTTGTTTATATTTCTTAGAAAGACCGCCAATAAGCTCGGCTGTTTTTTCTATTTGCGTCACGATTTGGGGAGTCAAAATAATGAGCAGGGCATGCACCCCATCATTTTTTAGAACAATATCGGCCGCCGCGCCATAGCGATCGGCCAAGGCATCTCCCAGCACGTCAATTGGATTCATAATACTGGCCGAACGGGGCAATATTTCGCTCAATTGTTTTTTGGTGTTGTCGTCAAACTCGGCGAGCTCTAAACCCTCGGCGATGACCGCATCAGCGCTTATCACGGCTGGGCCTCCGGCGTTTGAAATTATTGCCACCTTGGGTCCCATTGGAGCATCTTGCCATGAGAAGGCACGAGCCAGATCAAAAAAATCTTCAAGTGTTTGACAGCGAATCACTCCTGCTTGATGGAGCACCGCGTCTAAAATAGAATCTTCGCCGGCGATTGCTCCAGTGTGCGACATCATGGCTGAAGCTCCGGCTTTGGTCTTTCCGGGTTTAATAATAAAGATTGGATCTTTTTTGGTAATTTGATTTGTTATTCGCAAGAATTCTCCGCCGTTTGAAATGGATTCCAAGTATAACCCGATTGGTCTCATATTTTTTTGCCCACTCTTTTCAGCCAGAGCTCGCTTTTTTGATTGCTCTAAAAAATATTGCAGGAAATCATTTTCATTCATGACCGTTTTGTTTCCCAGTGTTATGAATTCATTAAAACCTAAACCGATTGATTTGCACCAGTCAAAAATGCTTGCGGCAATGGCGCCGGATTGAGTGATAAATCGCAGATTGCCCGGTTCGCTCGCCAACTCTCCAAAGGTTGTATTGATAGGGCAAAGATTATTTACAAACCCCAGACAATTAGGCCCCAATAGATTTATATTGTGTTTTTTAGCGGCGCTTATTAGATCATTTTCTAGCTTTTTGCCGTCTGCCCCAACTTCCTTAAAGCCAGAGGCGATCACCACGACATTTTTCGTTCCTTTTATACCCAGTTCATCCAAAGCTTCTAAAACTTGCGCCGCCGGTGTGGCGATGATAGCCAAATTCGGCGCTTCCGGCAGACTAGCCACGTCTTTAAAACATTTTAGATTATTGATGACGTCCGCCTTGGGGTTTACCGGGTAAATAGCGCCTTTAAAATTTGAGTCAATGATATTTTTAAGAATAATCGCGCCCACCTTTTCCGGAGAGCGCGAAGCGCCAATAACAGCCACTGATTTCGGATAGAAAAATGAGGTCAAATCTCTAGGCATAATAATAGTTTAGGCAAGTTTTCGTGTCCCGTCAAAGGTTGGGCTTCATGGCAACCAGCACACTTTTGTTACTTTTTTATCTCCTTAGGATCTTGTCAACTCGTTCAGAATATCATTCTGTTATTTCACCGCATTTAGTCACCGACTTGAGTCTCTTGGCAATATGGCGATATACTTAAAGTAAACCCCGTTAGAAAATTCGCACGGGGCATTAGACCCAGTGCTCTTATGGGAGAATTGGGCATTCTCTAACGGGGTAAATTATGGAGTTACCTTTTGATTTGCCAGCCAAACGAACAGCTTGGGAGAGAATCAAGTATCCCAAACTATTGTTGCTTTTCTTAACGTTTGTCGTGGCATACATTCTTTTTCGCGAATGGGAAGCCGTTCCGTATCATGAGTTTCTTTTGGCCTATTGGTATCTCGGCGCGTTTTTGGGCGGATTATTTTTCGTTTATGGTTTTACCGCCGCTCCGGCCACGGTCTTACTTTTATTTTTAGGTCGGGATAATAATTTATTTTTTATAGGCATCATAGCCGGATTGGGAGCCTTGGTTGGAGATTTAGTAATCTTTAAATTCATTCAGCATTCTTTTGCCGATGAAATTGAGCATATTTGGCAATGGAAAATTTGGTTATGGTTTACAGCATTAACCAACCGCGCCCCAGAAGGATTGCGTAAATATGTTTTGTTGGTTTTCGCCGGTTTTATTATCGCCTCTCCCTTGCCGGACGAAATAGGTGTGTCGTTATTGGCTGCTTCCAGGGGAATCTCTATAGAGTCATTTGCTGTCTTATCTTTTGCGTTAAACACGATCGGAATTTTCCTAATTCTTATGCTCGGGGCTGGTCTCTAAGAAATTTGTTTTTTGTTTTTATAAATGATAATCTGTAAGGTGATATGCCCGTTTGCTATAAGCTTTGAATCATGAATACTGAATCGTGAATCATGATTTCTATATATTACTATCCTAATCATTCTTAATTCATTATTCCATCATTATGTCAGATCGTGTAGTAAAACTAGAAGCTGGTAAGGAGGATGAACAGCTTGATACTACTCTCCGCCCCAAAACACTGAAAGATTACGTGGGGCAGGAGAAGATTAAAGAGAATTTGAAAGTGTTTATGGCCGCGGCCAAGAAACGTGGTGACCCCTTGGAACATATTTTACTTTACGGCTCACCCGGCTTAGGCAAAACCACGCTCGCTCACATTATTGCCCGCGAGATGGGGGCCAACATTCGCGTGACTTCCGGACCCGCTCTCGCCAAAGCCGGCGATCTCGCCGCTATTCTTACTAATCTGCAGGATCACGACATTTTATTTATTGACGAAGTTCATCGTTTGAACAAAGTTATTGAGGAGGTGCTTTATCCGGCTATGGAGGATTACGCGCTTGATATTATTTTGGGCAAGGGCCCAAGCGCGCGGACATTGCGCTTGGATCTGCCTAAATTCACGATTATCGGCGCGACCACGAAAGTTAGCTTGCTCTCCGCGCCTCTGCGCGATCGTTTTGGAGTAACTTACCGATTGAATTTTTACGAGCTTCCGGACATTGAAAAAATTGTTGATCGCTCCGCGGCAATTCTAAATGTGCCAATTGAGAAACCGGCGGTCGCGGCCATAGCCGAGCGTTCGCGCCGTACGCCTCGCGTGGCCAATCGTTTGTTAAAGAGAGTGCGTGATTTTGCTGACGTTAAGGGAGACGGAAAAATTACTGAAGCTGTGGCGGGTGAGGCCTGGACAATGCTGGACGTTGATACCTATGGGCTAGATGACGTGGATCGGCGTATTTTGAAAATAATCATTGAAAAGTTTGGCGGCGGGCCAGTTGGCCTAAATACCATTGCCGCGGCCACGGCCGAGGAAATGGCGACCATTGAGGATATTTATGAGCCATTTTTAATGCAAATCGGCTTTCTTCACCGCACCCCTCGCGGCCGCGTGGCCACCGAACACGCCTATCGGCACCTCGGCATAGATCCGCCGATTGATTTACAGCAGAAGCTTCTTTAGTTTTTTGCCCCGCCTTGTGGGGTTGCTTTAGTTTCTTTGCGGCATGGGCAATTGATTCTTGTCAAAAATCTTTCAATAGGATAGGGCGCATCTTTGTTAGGGAAATTTCATTTGACCCCGTTAGAGAATGCCCCGCCCCGCCGCGGCGGGGCGTAATTCTCCCATATTAGCACGAGGTCTAATGCCCCGTGCTAGTTCTCTAACGGGGTTGACTTCTTTTAGCGTATTATATACACTGAAATCAAGCAATTTAATTTTCCTACATTATGGTAGTAAAACTCAATCGGTTAGAAGTGCAAAAAAAGCTCAAGTCCTTGAAATTAAGCTTATTCACCCCTCAAGAATTTCAAGACGTTTTCGGTGTGCCCAAAAAGACGGCTCTCACTTTTATTGGGCGCAATGTTAAAAGCGGTTTATTTTTTAAACTTCGCAACAATTATTATCAATTACAGGACAGCAATTTGCCGTTGTATTTGATTGCGAATAAACTTTATCAGCCATCATATATCTCGCTCGAAAAAGCGTTGTCTTATTATAGTATTATTCCAGAGACTATTTACGCGATTACTTCCGTGACAACCAAGCCGACTCAAGAATTTGAAACGCCGAGGGCAATTTTTACATACCGCAAAATTAAACAGGGGGCATTTACCGGTTATCGAGCGACGCGCTTAGAAGGGTCAATAGTACTGTTTGCGGAGGCAGAGAAGTCATTGGCAGACTATTTGTATTTTGTTGACCTTAAGAAAGCCACGCTCAATGATCGTTTGGAATTAAGAAATGTAAATAAAAAAAAGCTCATTAGATACGCTAAGTTATTTAATCGCCGCAGTTTATTAAAATTGATTGATCGCGTTTATGCTGAATATAGAAAACCTCAAAGAATTTACTGAACAGAACCAAACCAGCTTGGAAAATATTGTGCGCGAATACTGTCAGCATTTATTTTTGTCATATTTATATCGGTTGCCGGGCGCGGAAAAGCTGTTGTTTAAAGGAGGTACTGCCTTGCGTATTATATTAAAAAGCCCGAGGTTTTCTGAAGACTTAGATTTTACCGGAGTTAATATTTCCCACGACGAAGTTGAGACTTTATTTACTAATACTTTGGCGAATATTGAAAAAACCGGTATTAAAGTTGAAATTGACGAAGGCAAACCAACAACGGGTGGTTATTTGGGCATCGCGGTTTTTTATGTTTACGAGACAAAAACTGACATCCACATTGAGGTTTCATTAAGGAAGGGTAAGAATTTATTCGGTTCGAGAGTAGCCATTCAAAGTGACTATATAGCTGCATACAGTTTAGTGCATTTGCCAATAGAGGATTTGATTCGCGGAAAATTAGATGCTCTCATGGCGCGTCATAAACCAAGAGATTTCTATGATTACTTTTTTTTACTCTCCGGGAACTATCCATTAGTAAAAGATAAAAAGTACCTAAACAAGGCCTTGCAGTTGCTCCAAGAATCAAAAATTGATTTCCGTTCGGAAATTAAAAATCTATTGCCCAAGAGCCACGCGATGCATTTACGCAACTTCAAGAAAATTTTGGAACAGAAAATTTTGAGTTTTGACACGAAATAAACCATAACAATTTTATCACGGTGAAGCTGCCAATATAACACAAAAACGAGCTTCCGCCGGCTTATGGCTTATAGCTTACGGCTCCAGTCAGTACCACTGCGTCACTTCCGTGCCCACGTAGAAAAATTTCAAAATATCAACGTAGTTTTTTCCGGCCTTGGCCTGGTCCTGCGCCGCCAGTTGTGACATGCCGACCGCGTGTCCATATTTTTTGCGCCCCACATCTTCAGGAATGGGCTGTCGGATAAGCCACGGTTTTGGCGTGCCGCCCCAAACTTCTTCCCAAGCGCGGGAGGTGCCGTTGCTGGAAGCGGAATAAGGAGTGATGGCGACTTGTTTTTGATAAGTCACCACCTGTCCGCGCGTGGCGTCAACTGCCTTGCTGACATTTGTTAAACGCAGCTCAGAATTATAGCCGCGGTAATACTGATCGCCTACTGTCGCGATAACATCAAAATTTCTGGACTCGTGCTTTGTCTTTGTTTGATAATGATAAAGCGCGTAACTCCTGGCCGCCACGATTTGCGCTTTGTGGAATTCCATTGGCGAGCTATTGGATGTTTCGGCAATACCGCGCAGATAATCTTCCATACCCAATTCATTTATTATCCACAGCTTTTGGTCTTTATCAGACCAGCGCACCTCAATTGCTCCGCGATATATGTTTTCATTTATACTTGAGTCAAAAGACGCCGGATTGTTAAATGTGGAGAGGGTGATGACGCTTGGCTCAATAGTTGTTTTGGCGCGGATAGGCAACGACGAAATAATAATCGGCCCCGGGCCAATGGCTGTATAATTTTTGCCGATCGGGTCATAAGCCAAGAATACAGGAATATTTGGCTCTACGTTCATCAGTACCGCGCCGGCATTGTCTACGACTTGAAATGCTTGCGCGGCCGTGAGGCCAATTTGGCCCTGGACGCTGGCGATGCCTACGCGCAGAATAGGTTCAGTATGCGGCGGTTGGCAAAGTCCGGTTTCTGTTGGCAATTGCTGTTGGTTTTGCCCTTCTTCTGCTGGTTGTCCTTCAACAGTTCCCGTATCAAGAGCTGTGGCACAGACAATATTTGGAGCGGTATTGGGAGTATTGGCGGGCGCTTGATTGAACGCTAATGTTGGCGGCGGGGGAGGAGCAATTACGGAAATGGGCAGGCGAAATTCACTACCTTGTATCAAAGTGTCCCCGTTCAGCACTAGCCTAAACTGTGGCTGGAAACTGCCCGCGGCGGATGGTTTGACAGAAAAAGAGAAATAGCCAATCTCGCCGGGCTTGGTGAGCTTGTCTTGCAGAGTTGCGGCTTCAGTATTGCTTAACCATTTTTCGTCACTAAGTGTTACATCACTGATTGATGCTGGGTCTAGGGTCAGCACCGTGCGGCTTGGTGCGTCGTCGCGCCAGTTTCGCTCGCCGCTATTTTTCAAGCCAACCGTGAATGCTTTTGACTCGCCCAGTGTTAGACTTAATGACTGGTCGGATTGGATAAGGCGAGTGGCTTTGAGATAAGGATTTGTTTTTAAATCAGTAACAGTGGCCTTGCTAACCGTCGGCGCTATTTTTTGTTTTGCTTTGGCGGCGATTTTTTTGGTAACCGTGATTGGCAGAGTAAAATCCGTGCCAGTTATTTTGTTGCTACCGGAAAATAGAGCAAAACGGTTAGTAAAAGCGTTGGCCTTGAGTGGCGCTTCAAGAATTAACGTAAAAAATCCAACCTCGCCCGGTTTAACTATTTCGGTGGCAAGACCAGTAACCGTCGTTTTATCAAGCCAAGAGGCGCTCTGAAACCAGTGCTCCCATCTTACGCGCTCGGTTGTTTTAATAGTGATTGGTTTTTTGTTGTCATCAGAGAGCCAGGTGGCCGCACCGGCATTTTTAAAACCAATGGTGTAACTATAGACTTCTTTTTGGTCCAGTTGGTTGACAGGGGGCGATGCTATCAATTGCTTGGCGGCGTAGGCAACGGTTTTTACTTGTTTAACAGGAGCGGCCAAAGAGATTTGCGCGGTCATGAGCGCCAAGAAAATAGTTAATAGTATGGGAATTTTTTTTGTCAGTTTTGTAACTTTTATCATGTGTTGCCTAAGACGGTGAAGCCCCGTTGACTTAAATGTCGTTCGGGGCTAACAAATTTGTTTAATAATACTATTTTATCACAAATCAAGAAAAAAATCCAGCTTTTAAATTTGATAGCTTTTATCCCGCACCAATCTTTATGTAGGTTCTCACAGGATTCAATAACGTGAGCCGCAAGGCGGCTTCGCCTTCCGCCTCGTCAGCCCTGAATGCGTGCGTTGAGATTGATTGGTGCGGGATTTATTGTATAATGATATATGCTTATGATCATCATTTAGAGTATATGCGTTATGATTCCCATTGTTTCTATACTTAGTTTAGTAAGCGGACTCTTGAGTTTTTTTATTTGTTTTCGTCTTTGGCGACGTTCTGTCGCGTTGCGAAATCTGATCATGCGGCAATTCGCATACTGTTATTTTTTCTTTGGACTTTTTTTCCTATTTTTTGTTGCTCCCGGCACCATTCATACCAACGGGACGCTCATTGCCGTAGATGCCGCGCTTGCCTATTTATCGCTCTTTGTGACCATTGCTTATTTTATTCAGATACCATTAGAGCTTTTTAAACAATTTTTTTGGGCAAAATTTATATTCTGGCTAACTGTGTTAACGGGCAGTATACTTTTTATTGGCAATATCATTTATCTTGAAGCGCCCCTCGTAATTTCCCGGGGTCCTTTTGTGTATTACTTGATACAAGGCAATCCGTTGATTCAACTGCTCAACGAGCTTATCCCAGTTGTCTTTGATGTTATCGGTATTATATTTTTCATATCACAAGGATATTATCTAGCCCAACAAGCCAAGAGCAGTCAAGACAATTCCGCGGAAACTAGGTCGGTTATCTACCGATCCTATAATATTGCTGCCGGCTGGAGCATTCTTCTTGTCGCTGGTGCTTTAAATATTTATGGCTCGGCACCTGCCCCCAAACCGATTGCTATCTTTCTGGCTACCGCGGTATCAGTAGTCGGTCTTTTGGTCGTTTACCGCGGCATATACCGCATGGGGAGCAGTTACAGTTACTAGAAGGATTAATTGTCGGCGAACCTCACCGCACAGCCCGATCTCTACAATGGTACGCAGTCTTTCAATGCATTGAGAGGAGCACTAGGGGTCGGCATTGACATAAATAACAGGGCATATAGTATTTATATAGAGTAAAAAGAGCGCAGGAAGGCATTTACCCAAGGTCTACTAAAGGAGGGGCCTCAATGTCTAAATGGATGCTCATTGAGTGGGATGATGAGGCAACGATGGTAGTTGTCGCAAGAGAACTGGAGGAAATGCGTGAAGCAGGAAAGAAAATCCCGTATATCCGCGGGATTCTGGCCGAGATGCACGCTGCTGACCCTGATCTTTACAGGTTAGTATTTAGCCGAGCGGCGCAAGATCACGACAATGCTCTTCAGATTCTCATTCATGAGGCGATAAAATATCGTCTCGCCCGCGTGCAGTCTTTGCGGGGTCCTGGGCGCATGCATTGAGAAGCGAGCAGAGGGCAAGGGGGGTTGGATTGAATGACAGTTGTCCGGCCCCCCCCTTGTAATTTAAAACACATAAATTAGCTGATTGTCGGCCAGGCTATGTGGAGTTTTATTGCGACAATATTGTCATTGTGTCAAAATTACCATTAATAATATGAATCCAGACTTAGAACAAACACCAGAAAGCGAGGATAATGTTTCATACGAAGCTTATCGGCAAGCTGGCGGATTGTTGGATATGGGACATTACAAGCAGGCATTGAATGTGCTGGAAGGTGGCGAAAATCGTGTTTTTAGATCGTCAACCGAAGCGCAGGCGAAGAATATGGCTACTCTCGCTGGCTTAGAACTATCTCCTAAGGAAGAGTCGCTTTACTGTTTTTTGAGAGAGCAGTGGCCGCTTAGCGATGAAGAGAGTAGAGAAAACAGGGCTAAAACGGAAGGGGCTTACCCGCCCAGACGAATCGATGACAAAAGACTCATGGCTGATGTTCTGTTGCTTACGCAAAATGCCAAGGCACTTGGTGTTTTTAAAGAGAAGTATCCAAATATATCTCCATCATCTCCAAAATAGAGGATAGATCCGTTTAGGTTATCTTTGCGCGGAATTTTTTTAATATTTTAATTTCGTTAACAATCTCTGTACCTTTTTCATCGCGCGGTGTTTCTAAAATGAGATTGATGTTTTTGAATTTTGGCTCGGCAATGATGGCTTGGAAGGCCTCAAGGCCGAGCAACCCCTTGCCGATATTTTCATGGCGGTCAACGTGAGCGCCGAGTGCGACTTTGGAGTCATTGCAATGTGACATTTTCAGGCGTTTCAGGCCAATAGTATGGTCAAAGTTTTTGAGCGTTGCTTTGAGAGTTTTAGGTGTGCGGATGTCATAGCCAGAGGCAAAAGCGTGCTGGGTATCAAAACAGACATTTAATACATTCTTTCGTTTCAGTTTTTTCTCTGTCGTCTCAATAATCGTGGCTATTTCTTCAAAAGTGTCGCCGATAATTTCACCGGAGCCGGCTGAAATTTCAATCAGCAATTCAGTTGTGCCCTTGTAATCTTGAAGCAATTTGACTAATCCATCCACTGTAATGGCAAGGCCTTTTTTTATTCCCATGTCTCTGGCTGACCCAAGATGAGTCATTACATAGGTTGAGCCCAAAAGCGTGCCGCGTTCAAGCTCCTCGCGCACGACATTAATTGAGCCGTATCTGATGCGATTATTTTTGGAAGCAAAATTTATGTAATAAGGAGTGTGAATATAGTGCTCGGCTAGTTTCCAATGTGTAATCTCTCTTTTGAATTTTTCAACAACGTTGGGTGTAATCTTGGGGGCCGGTCCGCCTTGCGGCGAACGAGTGAAAGTTTGGAAAACTTCACAGCCGCAATCAGCCGCCCGTTTGGGAGCGAGTTCTATGCCGCCAGCAATGGAAACGTGAGCGCCGAAGAGCATGGTTTTTGTAAATTTCTAATTCCTAAGCACTAATTTCTAAACAAATCATAATATCTAAATCACAAATAACTAAAGATTGGAACATTGGGATTTCGGGCTTAATTATTGTTTACCCCGTTAGAAATTTAAACCGTAATACATCATATCTCATATGTACTTGACGCGAAATAGCCTTATTTCCCTTCTTGCTAACATTGGCCATATTTCTAACGGGGTTTAGAGATTAGAAATTATGATTTAGGATTTACGATTGGCTTGTTGCTATTTCCTTCATTCTACAGTTATCTTAATTCTTCCATTGACATTTTTCAATAACCATGCCATCATGGGGTGTCTTTTCTCGTATTTTGTATTGTGAATCTGGCGAGAGAAAAGGCCCCAACGAGCTCGGGTAGGGTTCACGACATAGCTGCGCGACTAGCGTAGCGAGGAGGATCAGATGGCTCTTTTTCAACACGCCAACGTCACGTTGGCAGACGCTGCCTTTGCGGTGGCGTTGCTTGGTGGCGAACAGGGGATCCGCGCCCTGAAGGAAGCGCACGGCGACGCGTTTCTCACGTATTACAAGTACGGCGACGCGACCTTCGGTCGTGTCGAAGCCTTCCTCAACAATTGCGGCGGTGCTGAAGTCGTCGACGGCAACCTGCGCGGCGAGAAGGGGATCACGGTACAAGACATCGTCGCTATCCTGTTCGACCGCCACGGCCGCTACATCCCGCCGCGCGGCCTCAAGGCCAAGGTGTGCGATCCGAATCGCAATTTTCACCTGGTACCGCCGACGATCACCTGCGTTGACCAACTCGCTCGTCTTAACTACGCCTTCGAAGGCAATATGAAGTTGCCGACGGCAGCCGAGTATGAAGATCGTACGAGCGCCCTCATCGAGCAGATTCGGGGCACGGCCGGGATCGCCAATGCCTTGAACGGCGTCCACCTGCGGTGGTTCATGCCGCAGATGGAAATTTTGGATCATGGCATGCTCGTTCAGTTGTTGGCCGACGCGGCCAAGCGTTCGTACGAGGTGCACGATTTTGGCGGGAAGCACAAGCGGAAGCTCAACAACTGCCGCGCGGGCGAGCTCAAAGGGCAAGTGACGGTCATTGCCGGGAGCCGTCTCGACCTTTTGGTTAAGCGCCTCAAAGTCGGACCCGTTTTCGGGATTCAGTTCCCCAACTGCCTGCAAGGGTATTCCGTGCGTGCCCAGAGGGAAGTGATGGAGACCGCGCCGCAAGGATTCGTGCTTTCCGGCCCCGAAACGCTCGTCACCATGGCAATCTACCGCGAGACCCTGGCTCGGGATTTCAACACTCCGTGTTTTAGGCAGGCACATTTGGCGGGTTGATTAGTTGATAATTTGAAAGAAATTCGTTTGGTGTTTTACCATTCAAT
>Ga0209343_10003197_pt1 | contig 20745 bp, 24 predicted proteins | sample RifCSPlowO2_02_FD_184026 | JGI IMG/M metagenome (GOLD analysis project Ga0209343, IMG submission 184026) | Groundwater microbial communities from Rifle, Colorado - Rifle CSP2_plank lowO2_0.2 (SPAdes) (version 2) | ecosystem: Environmental > Aquatic > Deep subsurface > Groundwater | place... | reverse complement strand
TGAGCGAGGAAGACTACCTGTCTTTTCTGCCCGACAAAAGAGAGCAATTTATGATAGTAGTCTTTGGAGCAAGTGTTAGAATGCTAATATTAAAAACTTCGGTGACTCCAAACAATATTTTACCGGAAAGGATAAAGCGAAGAATAATTGAAATATCTAGAGAATTTTTTAAACCCGACAAAGATTGGGGGGAGCAACTTGTTACTTTTAATAAGGTGGTCTGTACAGAATTTGGACTAACTTTTTACTTAGCCGATCAAAAAACTAACGACCTTTTCTCGAGAATGAATGTGGTCGATTAATTATTCACCTTCGGCTTGGAATACTGCTCATGGAAAACCATGGCCATGCCGAGAAAAATAAAGATGGCCCCGAAGAAAAAAATTGAGGTTATTTTTTCTCCGATGAGCAGCCAAGCCCACAGAATGTTGGCCAGAGGTTGTAGAAAAAATGCAGTAGAAGCAAGAACCGGGCTCGCTTTTTTAATCACATATTGATACAGAAAATAATAAAGCGTTGTGCCGATGACGCCGGAATAAATTACCGCCAGCCATGTCACCGGATGAATGTCGGCTAATATTCTAAAATTCTCCAGGCGAAAAAGCAGAAAAGCAGACTGCACAATGAAAGTGGTGAAGAAAAAATATTTGACTAAAACGATAGGCGAATATTCGCTTGAGTATTTTTTGGAAACCACGGAATAGAAACAAAAAGCAATGACTGCGAGAAAAATAATGGCGTTGCCAAATATTGTTCCGCCCCACTCGGAGGACCCACGAAGAGTGGGGCCAAGAATTATAATGAGCACGCCGGAAAACCCCACAATAATACCGAGCCATTTCTTGATACTCACTTTTTCCGAAAGAATGAGCGAGGCCAGAGCGGCCGTGATCAATGGCACCGAAGCATAAAGCATTCCGGAAATAATGGCAGTGGTGTATTCCAGTCCCCAGACAAATAAAAACACATTCGCCGCGCCGATAGCTGATATTAGAATCAGCTTTTGCTTGCGCGGAATCGGTTCGCTCTTATGAGTCCAGAGGTATGGCAGAAGAACGAGGAGCGCAAAGGCAAAACGAATAAAAGTGAATAAATCTATCGGCAGTTCTCGCAGACCAATCTTAAAAAGCGCCGTAGTCGCCCCCGTTACCGCCATCACAATTACCAAAAATATTATTTTATATTCTTCCCATTTTTCTTTCATTAATTATTTACTTTCGGCCTGTATTGTATCGCTTCGAGGATATGATTTGCTTTGATTTCGTCCGAACCTTCGAGGTCGGCGATGGTGCGGGCAATTTTGATGACGCGGTGATAGGCGCGAGCCGAGAGAGCGAGGCGTTCGGCAGAGTCGTCGAGCAGGTCGCGCACAACTTTCTCGAGTTTTACAATATTGGAGAGGTCTTTTACTCCCATTTCACTGTTGGTTTTTATATTCCGTCTTAGTTTCCCGAATCTCTCCTCCTGAATTTTGCGCGCCCTGGCTACTCGGGTCTTAATGCTCTCGCTTTTTTCTCCCGTGCCCTCTTCCCCGAGTTTTTTGTAATCCACATTGCCCACGGAAACCCATAAATCTATGCGGTCCATGATGGGCCCGGAGAGCTTGCGGCGATAGCGATCCAGGTCGGAGGGTTTGCAGACACATTCTTTCTGCTTGGAGCCCAAGTTACCGCACGGGCAAGGGTTCATGGCCGCGACTAGAATAAAATTGGAAGGAAAAATGGCGGAACCTTTGGCACGTGAAATAGAAACAATATTGTCTTCCAGCGGTTGGCGGAGCGATTCGATTACTCTTCTTTCAAATTCAGGAAATTCGTCAAGAAAAAGCACTCCGCGGTGCGCAAGAGTAACTTCCCCCGGTTTAGGAAATGTGCCACCGCCGATAATGGAAACATAGGATGAGGTATGATGCGGCGAACGAAAGGGCGGGAAGCATACGAGCTCGCCCTGGGTTGAGCCGGACACGGAATGAATCCCAGTAATTTCGAGCACTTCTTCGGTGGAGAGGTCCGGCAATAATCCCGAAAAAACCCTGGCCAGCATTGTCTTTCCTGTCCCCGGCGGGCCATACATCGCTATATTATGCCCGCCGGCAGCCGCTATTTCTAACCCCCGCTTGGCGCTCTCCTGCCCGCGAATATCCGAAAAGTCCCCGCCTTTCATCTCTTTTGCGTAATTAATTTTAGTTTTTGACTGAAGCGGAATATTTCTTTTTCCCGCCAGAGCTGTAGATTTTCCCCTCAATCTCCCCCCGGACTCATCGAGATGGTCCACTATCTCCATAAGATGTCGAACCCCAAAAACTTTTATCCCATCTACGAGCGCTGCCTCTTCCGCATTCTCTTTCGGTAAATATATTTCCTCAAAGCCGTGCTTTTTCGCGGCCTCCGCCAGGGGCAAGGCCCCGCGAATCCGCCGCAAGGTGCCATCGAGTCCGAGTTCGCCGAGGAAAATTTTACCGGCGGGATTGAATTTAATTTCCCCGGCCGCGAGCATATACGAGAGCGCAATAGCGAGATCAAAAAACGGCCCCTCTTTTTTAAGGTCGGCCGGCGAGAGCGATACAGTTATCTTTTGATTCGAGGCCTTGGGGGACTTGTAGCCGGAATTTTTTATGGCGCTCGAAACTCGGTCCTTGGATTCATCTACCGCCTTATCCGGCAAGCCCACCACGGAAAAGGTGTGCAAACCGCGGGAGAGGTCCGTTTCCACAGTCACAATCACGCCGGAGAGCAAATTTACCTGCGCGGAATAGACCTTCGCAAAAGACATGCGTTTAGTTTAACTCTCGAGATGTTTTTTGCAAGTTCGGGCGGCCGGATTGGCTTCCAATCGTTCGTCTTCAATCGGCTTTTTACACACTTCGCATTTGCCAAATGATTCTTTATTTATGGCCTTTAAGGCCCGCAAGATATCGTTCAACCGTGGTTCCAGGGTTCGGATCATCGAACTGCGCTCTTCAAAGTCCTCGAAGCGGTCCGCCATTTCATTTTGGTCTGCTTCGGGAGTATCAATCTCTTCCGGAGTCGCTTCCCATTCCCCCGTCTCGGGATTGAGCTTGCCCATGTCCCCAAGTTGCGCGAGCAGAACATCCCGTTCGGCCTCCAGCTTTTCTTTTATTTTTTTCTTGTCTAGCACCCCGCCATAATAGCACGAAAAAAATATATAGCAACGAATTTTGGCTCAAAAACCCTGCTTGAGAGTTTTCCACACCCCTCTTGTCTTCGATTGACTTTTGGCCATTTTTGGACTATCCTCTAGGCATAGTCCTGGGGAGAAGAAAGACGGAAAACGGCTGTCCGGCAGAGAGATAGTAACCATCGTGAGAACCTTTGTTTGCAGAACTATTTAGGTCGTCCTGTGATTCTATCCTTTCCGCCAGCCGGCGGATCATAAAGTTTAGAAAGGAAATCTCGCGATATTTAGTTTGTTTTATAAAACCTCAATTTAAAATATTCTTGTTCGTTTCGGCTCTTTTCCTGCTAGCGGGATTGGTCCTTTTACCGTCTCTAACTTTAGCTTTTTCTGTATCTTCTTTATTCGGCAGTCAGGCATCTGCTCAAACGGATACTCTACCACCACTTGATACCTCAAACTCCCAAAATATGGCGCTCTTGCAGGCCACTGCTTCCCCCGCTTCAACATCGGTAGAAAAAGGTAATGGTGGGGATTTGGGCGAGGAAGATAATTCCAATATCGTTTCAGGTACTGCTCTCCTTCCTGCCACTAGCCCCCTTGGAATCTCAGATGGAAGTGGGGTTGCTATTGGAGGCGCTGACGCTGACCAGGTAAGCGTATACGTAGTGAGACCCGGTGACACGGTATCGCAAATAGCGGAAATGTTCGATGTTTCAGTCAGTACAGTTCTCTCAGCCAACGATATGAAAAGAGGTGACATCCTGAGCCCAGGCGATGTACTCATTATTCTGCCTATTTCGGGAGTGGAACATACAGTGGCTAAAGGTGAAACTCTAAATGGGATCGCGGCGAAATATAAAGTGGATGCCTCGGACATCATGATTTATAACGGAATTGCTGCGAACGTCGGACTCGTCGTCGGAGATAAATTGCTTATTCCGGATGGAGACATGTTAGACGAAGGTGGTGATCAGCCAGCAGCCAACTTAGCTTCAACTGAAGCAAAAGACAGAAATTATTATGCAACCAACCCGATTAAGAGCGCTGCAGGATACTTCGTTAACCCTGTGCCTACTGGTCGCAAAACTCAGGGGCTCCACGGCCCTGGCCGGCGCGGCATAGATATCGGGGCCCCAAAGGGCACGCCGATCTACGCCTCCGCCAGCGGCAAGGTTTTGATTACCAAGAGTGGTTGGTCCGGCGGGTATGGCAACATGGTTATTCTCGAACATGGTAACGGCACCAAGACCCTCTATGCCCATATGTCCCAAATTGCCACCACAACAGGATCCAAGGTAAAACAAGGTCAAGTTATCGGCTACGTCGGTTCCACCGGCAAATCCACCGGCCCGCATCTCCATTTTGAAGTTTTCAATGCTAAAAACCCAGGCGCTGATTGGTCCTGGAAAAAATAGCTACTCTAAAAAAGTCAGAAGGATCATCGCTAATACTCCGGCGATGACCCCGGCAGTCTGCAGAGCCGAATATTTGATTTCAGTGGTTTTTTGAAGCTCCGGAATTAGATCGGCTACCGCGATATAGATAAACCCTCCGGCCGCCATGGGTAAAAAAACCGAGGCAGAAAGTTCTGCGACATTGCCTATAGTAAAGAGCACAATCGCTCCTAAAACTGCGGCTAAAGCAGAGACAAAATTGAGCCAGAGCGCGCGTGATTTTGTATAACCTGCATTGATCAGCACCGCGAAGTCCCCCACTTCTTGAGGTATTTCATGCAAAATGACCGCAAGCGTAGTGGCGAGACCGACCGGGACACTTACTAAAAAGCTTGCTCCAATAATGATACCGTCCATAAAATTATGGATCCCGTCGGAGAAAAGAACCAGTTTCCCCACCGGCTGGATATGATGCGTGTCTTCCCTCTCGCCGTGGTGATGCCAGTGCATTATTTTTTCCAAAACAAAAAAGAAAAGGACTCCGGCGATAATTAAAGTGCCGGTTAGGGTCGCATCACTCGACTTTTTCAAGGCCTCTGGTATCAGATGGATCAAGGCATCCCCTAAGAGCGCGCCGACCGCTATGCTGATGAGGAAAAAGGTGTGTTTGTGAAGCGTCTCTGCCTTCAAAGAGAGAGTAAAAACCCCGATAAAGGAAATGAAACTGACGAGGAGAACGCTCGCGAAAGTATATAAATAAATTGTCGCCATAAACAAGTTAATTCTAGCATAAAAACAACGGACGGGTCGCGACACGCGACCCGCCCCTCCACCTCAACTCTCTAGTAAGAACCTTGCCCAGCGGGCCACCAGGCCCAGCAGCCCGAGCAGGATGGCGGTAAGTAGCATCCACCGCCATGCCCCTTTTTTGATCAGGGGCTGAGTTTCTTTCCCTGTTGTCTCGACAGGCGTCGGTGGTGGCAACTGCGGCCACATCCGCAGTTCTTCATCCATGTGCCCCTCCCTCCAGGAACAACTATGGGGGAAATATTATACTTTTACACGCTTTAGTCAAATTGTGCGGGATAGGGTAATCGAAACCCTGACTACAGTTTGGAAAACTGTCGTTTTACCACTAAACTAATCCCGCCTCCACTCAAACAGAAAACAATATACCAAAAAAAGGCTTGAAAATCAATGCAAAAATGGAAATTTAGAGATTGTTATAATATGACTCGGCTGTACTCATGCAAACATCCTGCAGATTTTTATCGTCGAGCGCCGCACATAATTCTTTTGCCCTGGTATCCGAGTGCAAGTAAGAAATAAAATCCTTTACCGCACCGATTATGCAGTTTGCTCTTTGGTCATAATTTTTTCCAAGATAGCATGTCTCTACTGTTTGCTTCACGTTGCTTGTGCTTCGCCCAGAAGCATCACGCCCCAAGCTTTGGTAGCAAATGTTGCGGTATTCTGGCTCAATACCACTACAGAGCTCAAAAACTTTTGAAAAATTACTATTCACGACCGTAAGTATGTAGGAGGTCTGCATCAGGTAGCAAGTTTCTTTATATTGTTTACCCACCGCATTGCACGGATATAGCGGATCTTCCGGTTTTAAATATTTTGCGGTGTGATACCTGCTATCCATCATTACGTTTTCCATAAAAGCACCACTCCAGCAGGAAGTGCGTTCCCACGAATCATTTAAACCGTCGCAAATATCAAGGGACTGAAAAAGTTCGTCATCCTTCAGCGCCATGATGCCGTGGCCAAGCCCATGCACGCAGTTGTAGTGGTCAAAAGAATAGCGGCGGGTCTCTGCTAGTGGTTTGCAAATTTCGTTTATGTTCTTTACAAAATTTTTATATCCATTCTGATTGGCTATCCCCTCAAGTACCCCATGATAATATCCGCTCCAACAGAAACTATCCCCTTCTTTGTATGCTTGGGTCACAGTCCTCCACTTTTTTGAGGCCTCGAAGCCGATCACATGCACAATCTGATGGCACTGCGAGCTCACGTAATCGCTTTTTTCATAGCGCGACTTCAAATCCTCAAAAGCATCTGCCACGCTGTTATTTTTCACCATATTCGAGTAATAGCTCCTATAGCAATCGAAGTTATTGGCCTTTTCTTCTGTGCAATTAAACCTAATGGCTGCAGCTTTTTCTTCCTTCTTCCCATGCAGATAAAAAATTCCTCCGACCACTATCGCAATTATCAGAATTTGAATTAAACTCTTTCTCATGTTGCTTAAAGTTGTCGGGCCGCCGCGAATCGAACGCGGTCTAAATGCTCCCAAAGCACTTGTACTACCGGTATACTACGGCCCGGAAACTCATTTATATCACAAAATAATATCGCTCACCACTTTTACCTTTGCTTTCTTGTGCTTTATGTCCATAAATACCACCAATAAGTCCAATTGCCATTCTCTATCGTCTAATTTTCGGCTTAAAATATAGGTCTGGATCGCCCGAGCAAGCCGTTTTAATTTCCAGGGATGCATATTGTCTTCTGGCCTGTAATCATCAAGTGTTCCTTGTGAAACACTGCTCAAAACTGGCCGAGAAACGCTTTTAACTTCAACAAAATAAATTTTTCCCTTTTTTTCAGCAATTATATCTATTTCTCCCCACTTTTTCGTATAATTGCGACCTAATATAGAAAAACCATGTTTCACGAGAAACTTTACAGCTATATTCTCCCCTATTTCTCCAGTTTTTTGCGATTCAGATGTAAATACTTTAGGCATCTGTTATGTTCCACGTGGAACTTGTTTCATGTGAAACTAATTTACAATTTTTGATGTCTTTTATAAAATACCCTCATTTTACAAGCATATTTTGTAAAAATTAGACCCTATAACGGACATAATATGCCATGTCCTTTATACACATATTAACATATTTATCCACAGTTTGGCATATACTCTTGAAAATCAAGGACCTTGTAACGGACACAAGGGCTGTGCGGCCAGGGGGAATCGGACCCCCGACTCAATCTTGGCAAGATCGTGTTTAACCACTAAACTATGGCCGCATACTAATCAAAATGAAGTTTACAAAGCTCAAGCCACTTAATCATTTTTTTCTTCAAACTTGTGCTGGATATTATACTATTCGCAACTCCGTATTGCAATTTCCTTAATTTCGATCTACCCAGTATAACTTGTGATTTATTGAAATTTAACTTACTTAGTCTGAGTTTTTGTGACCAAATTTCGATACTTTCTTCTATGTTATGATCTGGGTATAATAGTAGCCAAACTTTTATCTTGTCTCGTCTAATATGGAGAAATCTCTCAGAAAACCTAATAAATACAAGGTGTAAATAGAATTCAGAGTTTGCTATTCGAGTAAGGTTTCTGCTAGATTTGTCGCCTTCTCCTGCATATACCATAAGGCCCGCCATAAAAAGCGGGTCATTTTTATACAACTCAAACTCTTTTATGGCATCTTCTTCAACTTGCTTATATTTTTTATCAAGCATTAACCTGCGAGCATCGTGTAGTTTTTTTAGATGCACTATACTAACTTTTGCGTGCATTTCCTGATTTAATTTTTTTATACCTTCTGACCATTTTTCATTTTTAAACCAGAGAGAAAGAGTGCTCAGTGACATGCCTAGCATTGTCTTGATTTCGTTATATGTTTTACCTTGTTTTCTAAGCTCCAATGCTTTTTCTTTATCATGTCTCATGCTTATATAAGTATATCATGGCAATTCGCTTTGTGGAATAGTAATGAATAGTATATACTTAAGGTTTAAAAGTAATAATGCACCCGTAGTGAAATGGATATCACAATAGTCTTCGGAACTATTATTGCAAGTTCAAATCTTGCCGGGTGCACCAAAAAGGTTTCATGAATAACTATGAAAATTTAATAAAGAAGATCCCAAAAGAGGTTTCACATGTAACAAAAACGCTTGAAAAAGCTGGTTTTGAGGCGTACTTGGTAGGAGGCTGCGTACGTGATCTTATTATGGGCAGGGTTCCAAAGGATTGGGATGTTACTACTAATGCCAAGCCGGAGCAAATTATAGGCCTTTTCGAAAAAACTGTTTATGAGAATAAATTCGGGACAGTGGCTGTTATTCATGAAACAGTTTCACAAGAAACATTACGACAAATTGAGGTTACCCCATATAGAATCGAAGCTAAATATAGCGATTTTAGGCACCCGGATGAAGTAAAGTTTAGTGATAAACTAGAGGATGACCTTAAAAGGCGTGATTTCACGATGAATGCTCTTGCATTGGGACATTCCGCCAGAGGCGGATCCCTGCCCGCCGGATTTGGCAGGCGCGGCGCCTCGGGCGGAAAAGAACATCCTAATGGACATATAGTCGATCTATTTGGCGGTCTATCGGACATTGAACAGAAAACAGTTAGAACAGTAGGGAACCCAGATGACCGATTCGGGGAAGATGCCCTGCGCATGCTCCGGGCGATACGCCTCTCTTTACAATTAGATTTTTCTGTGTCAGAAGAATGTACGGCCAGCATCGTAAAAAATGCGGACTTGATTAAAAAAATTTCAGCCGAGAGGATTCGTGACGAGCTGGAAAAGATAATTTTGTCGGAAAGTCCGAGCGCCGGCGTTGCGATGCTTCAAAAGTTTGGATTATTAAAACACATAATCCCGGAATTACCCGAGGGAATAGGGTGCGAACAGGGGGGAGAGCATGTTTACCCTGTTTGGGAGCACCTCCTCGAAGCGCTCCAACATGCGGCCAACAAAAACTGGCCGCTCCCGGTGCGCCTGGCCGCACTTTTCCACGACATCGGAAAACCGCGCTCACGCAGAAGCTCGGCCTTAGGCACAAGTAAAATTCTGGACATTCCTCCACCCTTCTGGCGGAACCTTCCGTCTGCGAATTTTTCTGTACCTAAGGCTGGAGTGCAGGAGGCGAGCGGAGGTGCTTTTGAGAAGGAGTGGCTGAGCGAAGCGAGGGACCGAGCGACTGAGCAAAAGCACTCCGGGAGCCATTCGAAAAAAAAGTGGACCTTCTACGGTCATGAAGTTATCGGCGCGCGGATGGCGCAGAAAATAATGGAGCGCTTAAAATTCCCAAACAAAGAAATGGAATTAGTAGAGAAACTTGTCCGCAATCATATGTTTTTCTCCGATCCGGAGAAAATTACACTCTCGGCTGTGCGTCGTATTATTGTAAAAGTCGATAGAGAGAATATTTGGGAATTAATGAAAGTTAGAGAGTGCGATAGGGTAGGGATGAAGAAGAAGGAAGCGCCATATCGCCTGCGGAAATACTTCGCCATGATCGAGGAGGCGCTCCGCGACCCTATTTCCGTCTCCCAGCTTAAAATTGACGGAAATTTTATGAAAGAAAATCTCGGAATCGTCCCGGGGCCGCGCATGGGCTGGATCCTGCACGCACTCTTAGAAGAAGTGCTTGATGATCCTTTGAAAAATACGATGGAGCACCTCTCGGAACTTGCAAAATCCCTGAATGGCCTGCCTGACGGCGCACTCCAGGTCCTCGGCGATCGAGGAAAGTCAAAAAAAGAAGAACTGGAAGAGCACGAAATCGAAAAGCTACATGAAAAGCACGGGGTGAGGAAATAAAATCATGACTCTACCTAGTCATATTGCGCTTGGCTTAATTATTGGCAAAGTCACCGGCAATTATGGATTAGCTATTTCTACATCCGTGCTGATTGACTGTGATCACTTCATTTCGCTTTATAAGCACGGTGTTTTAAGGAGTTTTAAGGAATTTTGGAAAGCTGAAACTAACCCAGAAGGAGTATGTGGCGGAATCCCCCGACCAAATTGAGAAATTATTGCAGAAAAAAATTGAAGCGGATAGCTCTGCCATAAAAGAAGCGCGTAAAATTATCCCGGAGCTCCGTTCTATGCACAATGTGGCCGACCGACCGAAAGTTCTCTTTTATGAAGGCAGGGAGGGACTAGAAAAAGTTTACGAGGACACCCTGACCTCGCATGAAACAATCCGCGCCTACGCTAATGTGAACGAAATGCATGAAGCGCTCCCAAATTATTTCCCAGAATACTATAAAAGGCGCATCGAGAAAGGCATTTTCATTCGCGCGATTTTTCCCACCAACAAAGCGGGCTTCGAACGAGCGCAGAAAGATAAAAGTGAAGCCCGCGAGTCGGCCCTGGTGCCGGCAGACAAGTATTATTTCTCGCCGGAGATAAATATTTACGATAATAAAGTGATAATCGCCTCCTGGAAAGAAAAACTCGGCATAATTATCGAGAGTAAGGAAATAGCGGAGAGTATGAAGACAGCTTTTGAACTCGCCTGGCCGGAAGCCAAGCGATTAGATAGTGAGTTGGAAAAATCCTCCTAAATTTAATCCGCGAAGTGGCCTTTGACGTCGGGACCGAAGAGGGCGTGATGAAAACCCTTCAGGATTTTTTCAAAAAGGCGGGTGCTGTAAGTGGAGAGATTGAAAATTACGGCAAGGGTGAGCAAAGTCACGGAAATTTTTATACTATAGAAGGCAAGTGGAATAGCCAGGAGAGCGAAGAAGACCGGCACCAGCGTGCGGATGGTAGAACCGCGGATCTCACGCTTGGTAATTTCCGGATTTTTGATATGCGGAGAGAAAAGAACGTATCGGCGCATCCAGTATAAAACAAGACCGATGAGGATAGTGTGTAAGCCGAAAACAATTATTGAGATTTCATTGTGCGGAAACTTGCCCAGCAAGCCAGAAGAAAAAGGCACGAGGGAAATAAGCATGAAAAATAGCGCGTTGATGTTCGTCAAAACGGAGTCCACGTTCTTGGCGTAGATGGAAATGAAGAAGTGGTGCGCCCGCCAGTAGGTGAAAAGGAGCGCGAAGGAGAGCACATAGGAGAGAAAAACAGGGAGGAGCACTTTTATCTCCAGCCAGAGGTCCGCGTTGTTAATCGGGCCCCAGATTGCGGACACCTGAATCTCAAAAACCAGAATCGTCATGACGATGGCAAATATTCCATCGGAAAGTTGGTCTAATCTTGTGTGACTCATGGAATAATAATAACATAAAAGCTCTTACTTGGCATACTTTTTATAAGGCAATCTATCTGAGAGTGCTCTCTCAGCGAACTGCTCGGCGCGTCCACCTGCGCAAGGCCTTCTAAAAAGTACGCCTGCAACGAGCTAAAATGTTAGAATATAGAAATGCAAATTGGCATTTTTGACTCCGGAGTAGGAGGGCTCATTGTGGCCCGAGCTATACATAAATTGATGCCTGAATATGATTATGTGTATCTCGGGGACACTAAAAGAGTACCCTATGGCAACCACTCAGCAAAAGTTGTGTATGAATTTACTCGGCAAGGCGTGGAATACTTATTTAATAAGGAGCATTGTGGGATTGTGGTGGTGGCCTGCAATACCGCTTCGGCGCTAGCTTTGCGTAAGCTCCAGAAAAATTTAAAGAATCGGAAAATTTTAGGGGTTTTGATTCCGGCAGCGGAAGAAGCGGCAAAATTTAGAAGAGTGGGAGTACTGGGAACTATCGGCACGGTTGCCTCCGGTGTTTTCCCAGCAGAAATCAAGAAGCTGGACAAAAGAGTGCAGGTTTTTCAAAATCCGGCGCCAGTTTTAGTGCCTTTAGCGGAAGCAGGGGAGAGGGCGCGCGCGATGCCATTTATTAAAGAGTATTTGGAACCGCTTTTGAAGCAAAAAATTAATGCGCTTGTCCTCGGCTGTACGCATTATCCAATTTTTAAGAGAGAAATCAAAAAAATTGCCGGCAAAAAAGTTAAAATTATCTCCCAAGACGAAATTGTGCCGAAGAAACTAAAAAATTATCTCGCTCGGCACCCAGAAATTACCAAAAAACTTTCAAAAAATAGAAAAGTTAAAATTTTAGTGACGGACCTAACAAAAACAACTGACGAACTAACCAAAAAATGGTTCGGTGGCAATACAAAACCGCAATTAATTAACCTAAAATACTAAAGGCCAGTCGACGATGTCGACTGGCCTCATGATGTGCCCGGCTAACGTGCGGACTTACAGAGCTTCCACTTTCAGACACTGGGATGACGCTCCAGAAGACGACTCTTGACTTCCAGGGCGAGGAGCTCTCTTTTGTGACAAGAGCACGAATCCATTTGTGGGCTAGTAGAGATGGAAATAGCAAGATGCACCCTTGAACAGTTCGCTCAGGGCAACGCGCCCACCTGTCGCCCCGCAGGCTACCACCACATGTGCTAAACTTTCTGGTTCGACATGGTGGGTGTTGGGGCCCAACATTTTTTCTGGCGGGGCTCCCTCTCCAACCCACATAATAACGGCCCCCACTGGTGGTTCTGTATCAGGATCATCGGTTATATACAATAGACCCTGTTGTATACAATCGTAGTCAATAACCCGAAGAGCTGCTACCAATTCCTCTCTAATCACGTTGAGCAAGCAAGCAGCTCCAGTTTTCTGAAGCGTTGTGCTAAATTTCATTTTCTGTGCTCCTTTCTTTCTGGTGTTCATTGGCACACCTATCTAAAGCCGTTGTCGATGAACTTTCTGACGGGGAGCATAGCACTTTATATGAGTGGTGGCCAATACCACCATTTTCTTGACATTTCTAGGTAAATAGATTAAGATTAATGTATGTATATAGAAAGCTTGGAAGATATAGGTTTAACACCGAACGAGGCGAAGATATATAACGCTCTTTTGGAACTTAAAAAAGGGTCAATTTGGGATATTTCAACGCATGCCGGTATTCATCGCCGTAATGCATATGATGCTATCCAGCGCCTTATTTTTAAAGGCCTGGCGTTTCAAGTTCTCCCTAAGAAATTTTTAACATATGCGCCGGTTCATCCCGAGAAACTTCAGGAGCTCGTTGAAGAGAAACAAAAATCTCTTGAGAACATACTGCCGGGACTGGTGAAAAGATTTGATAAAGTGAATGTGTCACAGTCCATCTATGTTTATAAAGGAGTCGGTGGGCTCAAAAACTACATCAATCTCGAATTAAGGGTAGGCAAGCCGATATATGGTATCGGTAGCAAAGGTTCGTGGTTTGATCCCCGCATAAAGAATTTTGCTTTGCGGGCCGCGAAGAAATACGATGCGCTTAAAGTTCAGAGCAAGATTATCTATGACGACTCCGTCAGAAATCATCCCGAGGTTATAAAAGCGATAGGTGGAGAGCATAAATTTATGCCAAAAGAATTTTCCACCGAATCCTCAATTGATATTTTCGGGGACTATGTGGCTATATATTCAGGAATTAATCCAAAGCAGTTAGATGATGAAATTACAATTTTTATTTTAAAAGATAAGTCCCTTGCGCGTGATTATATGAAGTGGTGGAAATTCATGTGGAGCGTGCTTCCTGTAGGTCGTTCTTAAGAAGAAAATTTTTACACCGGCGAATTATTGTATAATCTCAAGCCATATCGGACAATGGTCGGAGCCGTAAAAAAGTTATTTACTTGACCAATAATTTCAAACCAAGACCACTTGTTATTTTTTGAAGAAAAGATAAGGTTGGGTTTGTTCCGCCAGTTTCAAAGCGTGCTAGGGCTGATTGAGTTATGCCAATCTTTTTAGCAAATTCTCTCTGGCTCATGCCTTTTTTGTTTCTTGAAATTATAAGAGCACGGATTATTTGAATCTCGGGTTGCATTTCAGTATAGGCCTTTCTTACCCCAGGTCTTTTAAAGGCTTCTTTTTTAAATTGTGCTAATGTTTTCATAAACTCATGATAGCATATATGCTATCTTAATGCAAGTACTTTAATCTGTTAATAACTAGTGTTAATTCTTTTGGTGGTATTTTCTTACTTTTCTTGATAAAAGCGTGCAAAACCCAAATATTATTGTGATGGAAAGTATAAAAAATTCTAACAGACAAGTTTGCCAGAACTCTTAACTCATAAATATTTTTGGTCACTTTTTTCGAGCGGGGAGGCCTAATTTTTTCACCAAAATCATCTAAAATTTCAAGGGCATTTATAATCTTTGAAACGGTAGAGTCGTCAAACGATAACAAGAAAGTTTGGATATCATCTCTTAAGAATTTTACACGATTCATAATTTATTATTATACAATTATTTACATCTCAATTAGTATAGGACAATGATCGGAGCCGAGGACTTCGGGGAGGATTTTGGCAGAGATTACTTTTTTTGCTAAATTTTCGCTTACGAAAATATAATCAATGCGCCAGCCCACGTTCCGCGCTCGGGCGTTCGCAAAATGGCTCCACCAGCTGTAGTGCCCGTTGCCTTTTGTGAAAATTCGGAAGGTATCTACAAAACCAGAGCTAACAATATTATCAATTCCTTCGCGTTCCTCACTAGTATAGCCCTTCAGCCCTTCATTTTCTTTTGGTCGCGCGAGGTCATCCGGTGTGTGTGCAACATTTAAGTCGCCGCAGAAGACGACGGACTTTTTCTTTTCTAATTCTTTCATATATTCTAGAAAGGCGGGGTCCCACTGCTTGTGTCGAAGAGGAATACGGGAAAGGTCGTCCTTAGCGTTCGGAGTGTAAACAGAAACCACATAAAAATCTTTAAATTCTGCAACCACAATACGCCCTTCTTCATTGGGGTGACCATAGCCGTCGTTCACTAATTTATATTTTTTTGCGATTTTTTCTGGAAGCCCTAACGCTACAGAAATTGGCTTTTCTTTTGTGAAAATGGCTGTCCCACTATAGCCCTTCTTTATTGCGGAATTCCAATACTCCTCATATTCCGGTAGGTCAATCACCGCCTGACCTTTCTCCGCCTTGGTTTCTTGTAAACACAAAATATCCGGCTGGAATTTTTTAATAAAAGGCAAAAATAACCCTTTCTTATGCACTGCCCGTATTCCGTTTATATTCCAAGAAATTATTCGCATATCATTTTTTGTTATGAAATTTTTTGTGCACATCAAGCAATTGCCTGTCGGTTACGTGGGTATAAATTTGGGTAGTAGAAATATCGGAATGCCCCAGCATTATTTGCACACTACGTAGATCTGCTCCGTTTCTAAGTAAATCAGTGGCAAACATGTGTCGAATAACATGGGGGGTGACTTTTTTTGAAATACCCGCTTTTATCGCATGAGTTTTTACAATCCGCTCGATGGAGCGCTTGGTTAAAGATTTAAAATCTTTTATTGTCTCTTTTTTGCCAGCCGAATCCTTAGAAAAAGAGGGGATTTGAATAAATAGAGCATCGCTCATATCTTTACGGGCCTCTAAATATTTTTTTACCGCCTTACGTGCCTCTTCGGAGATAAAAACGACTCTGATTTTTCCACCCTTTCCCCGTACAGAAAGTTCGTCTGAAGAAATATTGATATCGGAATTCAAAGAACAAAGTTCTCCCAAACGAAGCCCGGTAGAAAACAAAAGCTCAAGAATTGCCCGATCACGCAGATCAGAAAGATTATTACCTCCGGGGGAGGCACGTAAGCGCTCTAGCTCAAGAGGCGTAATTAGATCAAGTTCTCTTTGACTCACTTTGGCCAATTCAATGCGTTCAGCCGGCAAAGTTTTTATATCTTGTCGAGCTAAATATTTTAAAAATGCGCGCAAGGCAATGAGATGATAATTTTGGGTTTTCTTGGAAAGAGTTAGGCTTTTATCTTTGCGACCGGCTGATTGACGATTAAGCCAAATACGAAATTCACGGACTAGTTCATCAGTTATTGCCCCCGGATTGTCTGTTTTAGCAAAAGCAAGAAAACGGGAAAGCCATTGATCGTAATTTTCAATCGTGCGGAGCGCCCGCCCTTTTTCTATCTCCACATATTCCAGAAATCTATTCTTAAGCTCTTTGAGCGATGCCATGTTCTTATTTTATCATGCCTGCCCGTCCTCTGGCGGGTCGCACAATATTAGCCTCCAGGAGGAATTGCTTTTTATAACGCACCCATATTTTTCTGCTGAAAAATTGCTCGTGCTCGCGCCGACGCGCTCCCAAGGCGTTCTAAAAAGCAATTCCTCCTTCCACCCCATTAACCCTTGCAATTTAAGCAGTTTTATGCTAGTATGATGAGCATGTTAGCCACCAAGAAAAAGCAGACAGTTATTAAGAAAAATCAGGTTCACGAGAAGGATACAGGTTCTCCGGAAGTGCAAGTGGCTATTTTGTCCGTCCAGATCAGCGAATTGGCAAAGCATTTAAAGAAGCATAAAAAGGATAACCATTCTCGCCGCGGGCTCATCAAGATGGTGGCCGACCGCCGAACTCATTTGAAATATTTGGAGCGCAAAAACAAGCCCCGCTATGATGCTCTGATGAAGAAGATGGAATTAGCGTAATCTCTGCTACAATATATACATGACGGTTATCAAGCATAAAGAACAGCGCGTGGGCGTTTTTATTGACACCCAGAATCTCTATCACTCGGCCCGTAACCTGTATAAAGCCCGAGTTAATTTTGGCGCGGTGGTAAAAGATGCGGTAGCGGATAGGCAGTTGGTACGGGCAGTGGCCTATGTCATCACTACCGAAGCCGGAGATGAGAAGAATTTTTTTGAGGCACTACAAAAAATCGGCATTGAAACAAAAACAAAAGATCTTCAGGTTTTTGCCGGCGGTGCCAAGAAGGCGGACTGGGATGTGGGGCTGGCGGTGGACGCTATTAAAATGTCCCCGAAGCTCGACTCTGTGGTTATCGTATCCGGCGACGGGGATTTCGTTCCCTTAGTGGAATACTTGCAGTCAATTGGTGTGCAAGTGGAAGTGATTTCCTTCGGTCAATCAACTTCCGGGAAACTACGCGAGGCCTGCGACGACTTCGTGGATCTCTCCGAAAATCCGAGAAAATATCTCATTGGGGTAAGATAAATATTGCGCTTTCCCTAAAAAGTGCTAGGATATCTCTTATTAATAGAGTTAATCCGTTCGCGTTCGGACACATAGTAATTGTTTTTCTGAAGTCCTTAAACTAGGCTCAGGATAAAAACAATACTGCAGTTCGAACACGAGCTCCAAGGAATTATGCAAAAAAAAGAATATACGATTGATGTTGGCGGCCCCGACGCTTCGGGCGGGGCAGGCAAAACTTTGACCGCGATGTTTACGGACTTGGCGGAACAAGCTGCCGGTTCAGTGATGCTTAAATACGGCGAGACGGTAGTGCTCGCCACCGCCTGCATGTCGCGCGACAAACAGGAAGGCCTCGGATTTTTTAATCTAACGGTGGACTATATGGAACGGTTTTACGCATCCGGTAAAATTTCCGGCTCCCGTTTTGTAAAGAGGGAAGGTAAGCCATCGGAGGATGCTATCCTGGCCTCCCGAGTAATCGATCGCACGCTTCGCCCCCTCTTTGACCAAGAAATCCGCCATGCGGTGCAGATAATTGTCACGGTTCTCTCCGTGGATGATAACGATTCAGTAATCCTCGCCATCAACGCCGCGTCTTTGGCGTTGGCTGTGTCCAACATCCCCTGGAATGGGCCAATCGGCGCAGTGCGGATTGGCAAATATACGGATGAAAAACTAATAATAAATGCTATGTCTTCAATGCGCGCAGAAAATTCGCAATATAAATTTGACCTTACGGTATGCGGCAAGGATGGCAATATAAATATGATCGAGGCCTCGGCCCGGCAGGTGAAAGAAGAGGAATTAGAGGAGGCCCTTCAGGCGGCTAGCGCGGAGATCACTCGACTTGAGAATTGGCAGAAGAAAATCGTCTCCGAAATTGGAAAAGAAAAAAGAAAAATTGAAAAGGAAACAATAAATCCGGAGTCGGTAAAATTATTCAATGAAAATATTTTGCCGGTAATGGAGGGCGCTATTTTCTCTGGCCCGGGCAAGCGCGAAATCGACGAACTGCACAGTATCTGGAACAAATTAGTGAAAGAAAAATATTCTCAAGGAGAGGATAAGCGCGATGATTTTGCCCTGGAAGATAAACTTTTTGACGATACGGAAAATGACATGCTTCACCAAAAGGCGCTCAAGGAGGGCAAGCGTCCGGACGGCCGCAAGATGGACGAACTGCGTGGCCTCTATGCGCAGGCTGGAGGGGTATCTTCCATTCTGCATGGCTCGGGAATTTTTTACCGCGGCGGCACGCATGTGCTCTCGGTCTTAACCCTTGGCGGGCCGGAGGACCGGCACATGATTGACGGCATGACCGAGAAGACAGAAAAAAGATTTATGCATCATTACAACTTCCCGCCATATTCGGGAGGAGAAACGGGCCGGGCCGGATTTACGAACCGGAGAGAAGTGGGCCACGGCGCCCTCGCGGAGAAGGCGCTCCTCATGGTCCTGCCACCGGTGGAAGAATTTCCCTACACCATTCGCGTGGTCTCCGAATCAATGGCTTCCAATGGTTCAACTTCACAGGCATCTATCTGTGCTTCGTCTTTGGCACTCATGGACGGGGGTGTGCCGATCAAGGCGCCCGTGGCCGGTATAGCTATGGGGCTTATGATGGAACAAAATCCGAAACTCGAAACTCGAAATCCTAAATATAAAATTTTGACTGACATTCAAGGCCCGGAAGATCATCATGGCGACATGGATTTTAAGGTGGCCGGCACCCGGGAGGGAGTGACTGCCATTCAGCTAGATGTAAAGGTAGATGGTATTCCGATACATGTATTGGGCGAGGCCTTGAGGCAATCCAAGCAAGCGCGAGTTGCAATAATCGAGAAAATTGAGGCGGAAATTTCCGCACCGCGGGCAGAAATTTCTCCGAATGCGCCGAAAATAATTATGATTAAGATCATTCCGGACCAGATCGGCATGGTTATCGGCTCGGGCGGCAAAACCATAAAGGAAATCAAGGAAAAATCAGGCGCAGAGGTAACTATCGAGGATGACGGCACGGTGTATCTGACCGGCAAAGGTGATGCTCCACAAAAAGCTAAAGAAATTATTGAAGAGATGACGCATGAATTTAAGCCCGGCGAAATACTCCAGGGCGAAGTGGTGAAAATTGCGGATTTTGGCGCTTTTGTCCAACTGAATGATTTCACTGACGGCATGGTGCACATCTCAGAGCTGGCACCTTTCCGGGTGGAACGAGTTTCCGATATAATCAAAGAAGGCATGATCGTGCCGGTTAAGGTCATTAAGATCGACCGCGAACGCGGTAAGATTAGTTTGTCCATTAAAGAAGCGGATAGGAACTTTTTTTCCGCCAAAGGCGGATCCGCCTCGGGCGGACAAAGCAATGCCAGACGATGAAATGAAAACAAAAATGATCGAGACCTACGCCGATGACATGGCGCAGGCGCTGGGTGATGGCGGGGCCGTGACAATCAAGAAAGTTATTGAAGATGAGGAAGCCCGCGAGGCCGAGAAAAAAAATCTCTCGCCGGAATCAAAACGCAATAAATTTTTCATGCTGGCAGGCATTCTACTATTAGGGCTCGCGGTTGGAATTTTGGGTTTCATTTTTTTAAACAAAAAGGCGGGCATGACAGCGGTGGCGCCACAATTTACGCCAATGATTTTTATCGACCAGACAAAATTTCTAGAAATATCAGAGCAGAACAAGGATAAAATAATAAAAAGTGTCCGGGATGAGGCGAACGCTACCGAAGTCAAAGAAGGCGGCATCGAAGTCATCTATCTCACTCTAAGCAAAAAAATCGTCGGTCTTCGAGAATTTATTGTTCTGCTCAAAGGCAACTTGGTTTTGGGAGGGCAAGAGTTAGTGGATGATAATTTTCTGCTCGGCATCGCGAACAACGGATCCAAAAATGTTTTTCTGCTCATTAAAATGCGGTCCTGGCCGGATATATTTGACAGCTTGCGCGTTTGGGAGAATAAAATGTTCTATGATTTGCAGGGACTCTTTGGAGTTGAGCTTTCAGCTAACACCAATTACCTTTTAAATAAAAATTTTGAAGACGGAATTATAGAAAATAAAAATGCGCGTATACTCTATGACGCAACTGGGGAGGTAGTTTTAATGTATGTATTCGTAGATGATACGCATGTAGTCGTGGCAAATGACAGAAATACTGTCCGCGAAATAATCACTCGCCTGACGGGCAATCGTCTGAAGCAATAAGAATTTACTTTTGCATTATGGGCAATTCTACGTAGAATTGCGAGCCCTTGCCGGGACCCTCGGACTCGCCCCAAACCTGTCCTTTATGAGCATCTATGATAAGCTTTACCGAAAATAGGCCGTAACCGGTGGAATCCACATTAATTTTTACCGAATCCTTGCCGCGGCCGCCCTCGGTGAATAAATTCTTTTTATCTTCGTCGGTTATACCCAAGCCGGTATCTTTGACGGA
>Ga0209343_10003196_pt1 | contig 20747 bp, 17 predicted proteins | sample RifCSPlowO2_02_FD_184026 | JGI IMG/M metagenome (GOLD analysis project Ga0209343, IMG submission 184026) | Groundwater microbial communities from Rifle, Colorado - Rifle CSP2_plank lowO2_0.2 (SPAdes) (version 2) | ecosystem: Environmental > Aquatic > Deep subsurface > Groundwater | place... | reverse complement strand
TCCGATCTCTCCGCAAGATCCACGACCTCTCCGGCGTAGTGGATGCGCCGAAGGACGTACGGCGTCCCGGCGGTCTCGCGGGTCACCTCGCGGCGGGGGTGGTAGAGCGCTTCGAACACGAGTCGGAGCGGCTTCGCAAACGCGGTCGCCGTATAGTCGAACCGCGACGTGGGTTTCATCCCGCACGTCCACGTGGGGGCGGCGCGATGCAGGGCAGGCTGTAATCCGCGGCGCAAGATCCACGCGATGGCGGTGAGCGACAGGAGGAGCGCGGCCACCATCGTCATCGAAATCGCCGTGGCGTCCGCCCCGGACGGCATCAGCGCTGTCGACAGCACCAGCGGTCCCCGAGCCGTCACGACGGCGCTTGCCACGGGGCCGTGGAGCAACGTGGCGGTTGGCGCGTCGAGCAGGGGCATCGCGTAGCCCGGCGCGACGCCGAGGGCCACGCAGACCGCCCCGAGCCACACCATGGCGGCGATCATCGATGGCGGTGCTTCCGTGGCGTGCTCGGCATGGGAGGTTCGGGGACGACCGAGAAAGGTGACGCCGAACGCCTTTACAAAACACGCAGCGGCAAGGCCTCCCGTGAGCGCCAGCATCGCCGCGGCGAAGACGATGACGAGACCGGCCGGGCCATGAAAGCGGCTGGCACTCCCGAGGAGGGCTTGGAAGGTGAGCCACTCGCTGACGAACCCATTGAGCGGGGGAAGAGCAGAGATCGCGATGGCCCCGAGCAGAAACAGGCCAGCCGTCCACGGCATGCGCCGGGCGAGCCCGCCGAGCTCCTCCATGTTGCGGACGTGCGTGCGGCAGAGGACGCTCCCCGCCCCAAGGAAGAGGAGGCCCTTGAACGCGGCGTGGTTGACCGTGTGAAGGAGCGCGGCGGTAAGCGCGACGGTCGCGAGGGCGCCGCCCACGCCCTCCTGGCGCCACAGAATCATCGCGAGCCCCACGCCGATGAGGATGATTCCAATGTTCTCGACGCTATGGAACGCGAGCAAGCGCTTCAGGTCATGCTGCTGGAGCGCGTACAGGACGCCGAGCACGGCCGATATCGTGCCCACGAAGAGCACGATCCATCCCCATGAGAACGGCAGCGGCCCGGCGACCGGGGCGAGGAGGTCGAACGCGAAGCGGAGGATCCCGTAGATCGCCACTTTGAGCATGACGCCCGACATGAGCGCAGAGACGTGGCTCGGGGCGGCGGGATGCGCGCGAGGAAGCCAGACGTGAAGCGGGACCACGCCGGCCTTGGCGGCGAAGCCGCTGAACGCCAGGAAGAACAGCGTGGTTCGTGTCGCCGGATCGAGATCACGCGCCGCCGCGCGAAGGGCCATGAAATCGAACGCCCCGCTCCGCTCGGTCAGTATAAGAAAGGCCACGAGGAGCAAGGCCGTTCCGCCATGGGCCATCACCATGTAGAGGAGCCCCGCTCGCGCGTTTTCGCCGTCTCGGTCGTCGGACACGACGAGGACGTAGCTGGCGAGCGTCATGCCTTCCCAGCAGAAGAGGAAGGTCAACGCGTCGTCCGCGCAGCACACGAACGCCATCGAGCCGAGGAACACGTTCAGCGCGAACCCCTGTGCCGCCTGCCGCGCCGGTCCCGCGTCGGGCGAGTGCGCCCGGAGGTAGGCCGGCCCATAGAGAGCCGCCGCCACCGCCACGAGGGAAATGACGAAGAGGAAATAGGCCGACAGGCCGTCGACCGAAAGCGAGAGCCGAGCGAACGGGAAGAGGATCGGGAGCGGCTGGGTCAGCGTGCGGCCCGGGGCACCGAGAAGGACGCCCAGTGCAATGCCGAGGCCGGCCACGGCGCCCGCAAACGCGGCCAGGTGACCGACGCCGAGGGCCAGTCGGCCCGACAACCGCGCGAGCAACAAGGACGACAGCGCCCCTGCCCCGTAGCACGCAGCCATCAGACCCAGGCCCGAATCGACGTCCACGCGTCCCACCTCGGTCGCGGCCAGACTTCAGAACCGCCCGCCCTCGCTGCGGCGGACGCCTGGCGAAAGGCCGCCAAGACCGCGGCGACCGCGCGCCCATCCTACACCAGTGGCGCGGAGCCGAAGACCGGCGCGATAGGGGAAATGCGGATACGTGCCCCATTCCGTTGACGAGAGATGCCGGGCCTCTTAGCGCCCGAGCGTTTGCGCCGCGCGCTGCAAGATTCGAAAATCGCGCATGCACTGGGCCGCCTTCTGACGCTCACCAGACAGGAGGAAATAATCAGATTGTTGCTCGGTCATTTCCGCGATGAGCGCGACCAGGCCTCCGACGCCCAACTGCGCGAGGAGCCGGGTGACCGCAGGGACGGCGTCACGCTCGTCAGCCTGCTGTGATTTCATCGTTCCTCCGACTCCTCACACCGTCGTTGCCACGCTATAGCGTCTGATCTCGCCCTTTACACGCCGTGTCCGTATCCGTCAGACTCTTCCTCGGATCCCGGGTCGTCCACCGATTCGGTCTCGCATCGGTGACTGTCGTCCAGCATCTCGGTTGGCCGAGTCGCTTCGGGAGTGGGCGCGCCCTCTCGCGGGATATCTTTCGCGGTTTGTTTTGTCATATGAAGAGCTTGGAGCAACCCGACCGGACGCGGAGCGGATGGGCACGGGCGCGAAAGAGCTCGGCCTGGCAAAGTTGAGTTTGCATTCCCTGGATCACCTATATTAACATTATATGCGAATATTATGATATCACATCAAGGAGGCGGTCGAGCCCTGATTCGGATGCTGGTTGGAGGGGTGTGCTGACCCAGTGGGGCACTCACGGCCGTGAGGCGCTCGCTGCCTCCCGAGACGAAGCTTTGGTCGTAGGCGAAAAAGAGCCTTTTCCGGGCACAGCCGGCGGCCGTACGCTTGCAGAGCGGCGTCGGCCCACCTAAGATGAGCGTCGATGAAGACAGCGCCAGGCGACCTACACGTGTTCAAGGCGGAGTTTTTCCGGGCACTTGCGCACCCCGTGAGGATCCGAATCCTGGAGGCCCTCATCCATGGAGAGCTGTCCGTCGGAGAGATCCAGCGGCAACTTGGCCTGGAGCAATCTCTCGTTTCGCAACAGCTCTCGCTCCTCCGTGCCAAGAACATCGTGGCTGCACGCAAGCACGGAACGACGGTTCGCTACACAGCGCGTGATCCTCTCCTGGCGGACCTTCTTGATGTCGCGCGCCAAATCTTCAACAACCATCTCGTCGGCACGCGGACGCTCTTGCGGGAGCTCCAGCGGGAAGGACGCCGTCGATAGCCGGTCACCAACCTGCCTCCTCCGGGCCTGGACCGAAGGAGCCGAGGCGATTCCACGGGGGGATATGCGTGTAATCCTTGCGGCGATCCTGTAGGGTTCGCCTACGCTTACCGGCCGGGCCTCCGCTGGCTCGGCGCTCGAAGCGACTGAGCAGTAAGGGGTTGCTCGCGGCCCTCGCAAGGCCCGTTATTTGCTAGCCTTATCCTGCGCGTGGTGGCAGACCGCTGTCTGCCCGGGGAGAGGACGACATGACGCTCAACAGCCCGTGGTGGAAGTCTGGCTGCATTCGACGGGCGATGCATCCCCGCCGGCTGCGTTGCTCCTCGCTCACATACTCCCGGTATGCTCGGTCGTCGCGCCTTGCCGGCGGGGCGCCTCGCCCGTCTCGGTGCGACGCCAGACTTTCACCACGGGCTGTTAACCGACTGTTGTTTGCCGCGGCATGTTCGGCGCTTCTGGGGGCCGTGGCGTGCAGCCAGTCCGGCTTGCCCGCCGCCCCTTCACCGTCGCCGCTCCAAACGTCGGCGGGCGCGACCATCAACGGCCTCGTGAACGGAGTCGCGACCTCCACCGGCAAGTCGATGCCGGCGGCCGCCACGACCTCGGCCCTTACAGTGACGGTCGAGGGAACCGGGCTGTCGGTGACCGTTGACGCCTCTGGCCACTTCCAGCTCGCGGGCGTTCCATCCGGCGATGTCCGCCTACGGTTCAGCGGCGGCGGCATCGACGCCGCCATCCTCGTGGCCAACGTGGGCCAGGACGAGCAGATTCAACTTCACGTCAGCATCACGGGTGCAACCGCGGTCGTGGTCAGCGAGGTGCGGTCGGCATCGAAAGTGGAGCTCTGCCACAAGACCGACACTGGTGAGTATCATCTGATCGAGGTGAGCACGAGCGCCGAACCGGCGCACAGGGCGCACGGCGATGGCAAGGTCGGAGATCCCGTGCCTGGTGCTCCCACGAAAGTATTCTCCGCAAGCTGCCAACCCGTCGGTGTTGGCCTCACAATCAAGAAATCGACCAATGGCCAGGATGCCGACGGGGCGCCGGGACCCTCGATCCAGGTTGGCGCTCCGGTCACCTGGACCTACGTCGTGACCAACAATGGCGGCGCGGCCCTGAACAACGTCAAGGTCGTCGACGACAAGGGTGTGACCGTGAATTGCGGCGCGCAAACGACGCTCGCGGCCGGCGCGTCGATGACCTGCACGGCGACGGGCGTTGCCACGTTGGGCCAGTACGTCAACATCGGCACGGCCACCGCCGACACCGGCGGCGGCAGCGTGAGCGATCGAGATTCCAGCCACTACCTGGGCGTGCAAGCCGCCGAAGAGGCTCCGGCCGCAAAAGTCCAACTCTGCCATCGAACGGGCAACGGCCGGTATCAGCCGATTGAGGTCAGTGTCAGCGCGGAGCCCGCACACAGGGCTCACGGTGACGGCAAGGTGGGAGAAGCCGTTCCTGGAAATGCGAGCAAGGTGTTTCTGCCGGGCTGCTCGGTGAGCTAAGACGACGCGGGCCGATCAGGCAACCATGCGCCTGAGGCCGCCATTCCGACCCGCCGGAGCGCTGAGCCCTTTGACGCGCCGGCGTTTCGACCCGCCGCCTTCACCGATTGGGGCTCGTTTGCCGTCGCCGGCCGAAGTACCGTATTCTCACGGGTCGTTGAACCTGATCCCGGAGTGCGCTTGACTTGGCGTCGCTCTCGGCTCTCAGCCATCAGCTTTCAGCCGATTGCGTCGCTGAGAACCGATGCTCACAGCTGATGGCTGATAGCTGCGTCGGCAAGCCCCGCCTGGGATTCCAAGGAGGCAGTTATGTACCTCGTGAGAGACATCATGTATTGCAAGCCCGGCAAGGCTCGGCCCATGGTCGAGAAGTTCGTGGCGCTCTCGGCGCTCAGTCAGAAGATGGGTATGGGATCGATGCGCGTGATGACCGACGTCAGCGCCGAGCGGTACTGGACCGTCGTGTCGGAGACCGAGGTCCGCAGCCTCGAGGAATATGCCGAGATGTCGCGCAAATCCATGGAAAACCCGGAGTTCCAGGCGGCGATGAAGGGGTATCACGAGCTGATCGATCATGGCCGACGTGAGATCTACATGATTGAAAAGTAGGCTCACGGAAACGCGGCCAGACTTTCACCGCGGGCGGCTACGGGCGTGATCGGGACGAGGATGCGGTCGGTCGCTGGCCTGGAGTTTGCGTTCTTCCGATATCCGCGCATTTCCGACTCGCGCAGGAGTCCGCGCGGCGGAGATTGCCGTGCCTAAACTCGATGCGTTTGCGGCGCTCTACCCAGGCATCCCGTCGTCGGTCATGCTCAAGATCGATCTCGTTCGGCGCGGTGTGCGTCTCGGCGACGCGCCGGTCGGCACGCGTCACTACCACCATCACGACGAGCGTGGCCAGAAGGCGCTCGGGCCACGCGCTCACCTGCAAGGGAGCGTGGTCTTGCCGGATGGGACCACCGTGTTCATCGCGCAAAACCCGGCGAGTCCGTACGTGATCCAGATGGAGCCCGACTCGCGTCTGACCCTGCGCGAGGGGCCGCATGGTGAGCTCATTTGCGATCTCACACCCGGACCGCGGTTTGCGTGGACCAGCAGGCGTACGGCCCAACAGACGCCGATGGCCAGCGTGTTCACGCCAAGCCTCGGCGGCGTCTGCGGGCCGGTGGCCGTCTTCCTGTTGCGACATTGCGAGTTCGCCGTCGACGGCGAGGAATGTCGGTTCTGCTCGTGGGTGCGCATGGGGAAGTCACAGGAAATGCGTCCCAACGTCGACGACTTCCGCGAGACGCTGGACGCGATTTGGCAGGAGCAGCACTCGATTGGTTATCTCGCCTTCAGCGGTGGCAGCTTGTTCGATCGCACGAAGGAAGCCGACGCGTTTCTCCGCTACATGGAGGCGGTGCGGCACACCGGCCTGCCGCTTCCGCCGACCGTAGCGGCCATCCAGGCGCTGGACGCAAAAGACACCGAGCGGCTGCGCCGTGCCCAGTTCGACTACGCGTGCTACTCGATGGAAGTGTGGGACGAGGCGGCCTGGCAGGACATTCTCCCCGGCAAGGCGCGTTCGGTCGGCCGCGCAGGCTGGATGAAGTGCCTCGTCGATGCTGTCGATGTGTTTGGCGAGGGCCACGTACTCTGCAACTTCGTGGCGGGTGTCGAGACCGCGGTGCCGGGGTTGTACCCGAGCCCGGAGGCGGCAGCCGATGCCACGCTCCGCGGCATGCGGTGGTGCTACGAGCGTGGCATCTATCCGAAGTACGCCACGTGGGTGGTCTCCGGCGGCGCGGCCTTCGAGGATCGCGAGCCGGCGGCGCTCGACTACTATGCGCATCTGGTCGTGGGCCGACAGGCGCTCTATTCCGAGTTTCCGATGTCGGTTCCCTCAACCGACTGTCGTCATTGTCTGACGCAGTCGGTCGAGGCGGATTTGGCGTTGCTGGATGCCGGGCGCTACGGCGTTGGTCCCGCCGCCGCATTCGGGCAGGAGCAGCGGCACCGAGTAGCGCACGTGGGGTCCGACACAATCTAGCAGCTAGTCAGAAATCGAAAAGGTTCGTGAACTTGACGGTCAGCCCACGCGCCAGAAGCAACCCCGATATCGTGTCAGGGGAAGACATTCGCCCCGGCACCTCCTCCGCTCGGAATACTTCCCCCGGCGACCGCGAACACACCGGAGTTCTCGAGAAAGAACTCACGCTTCTCAGGAAAGAACACGTTGAAGCGCGTCAGGTTGACCTGCTGCTGGCGGGAGACCCTCCGCTACGGGGCGCCTCGCTTCGCTCGTCGCCCCTTCGCTCCGGCTCTCCCCCAGGCGACTGGTTGCTCTGCAAGCTGCGGATCGTGTTCATCAACGTCCTGACACCTCCCCGCCCTCAACACTCATTTCCCGTGGGTGAAGTGTCTCATCTATCTTGGCAGGGAGGGAGCAGGAAACGACCATCGTGCTGTTCGGACAGGGCCCGGTGGAATTCAAGTACGTCAACCGGGCCGATGATCCCCGCAACGCCGCTGGCGCGAAAACCGGGCAGTGAACAACCTGAGGCTGATGTACGTCCTGGCGCACCCCGACGACGAGTCGCTGGGGACCGGCGGGACGCTTGCGAAATATGCCGCCGAAGGCGTCGAGACCTACCTGGTGACGGCGACGCGGGGCGAGCGCGGCCGGTTCGGTGAACGTGGAGAACGGCCGGATCCCGAGGTCGTCGGGAAGACCCGCGAGGCGGAACTGCTGGCCGCGGCGAAGGAGCTTGGCCTCCGTGAGGTCAAGCTCCTCGGCTTTCCGGATGGGGCGCTCGACACGGTCGATCCGGCAGGAGCGCAGGAAACGATTGCCGGCCATCTGCGTCGCGTCAGGCCGCAGGTGGTGATGACCTTCGGCCCTGAGGGCGCCTACGGTCATCCCGATCACATCGCTATCTCTCAACTGACAACCGCGGCCATCGTCCGTGCAGCCGATCGAGAGTTTGCGGTGTCGAAGCTCTACTACATCGCCTGGAGCGAGCGGACATGGTCCGCGTATCAGGCGGCGGTAAAGAAGCTGACCAGCACGGTGGACGGCGTCGAGCGGCAGGTGACGCCCTCGCCCGAGTGGGGGGTCACGACGAGGATCGACACGAGCGCCGTGTGGCCGTCGGTGTGGCGCGCGGTGCAGTGTCACAGGACGCAGATGAGCGTTTACAAAGACCTCGAAGGCCTGCCGGCGGAGCACCATCGATCGTTGTGGGGCGTGCAGGAGTTCTATCGCGCGTTCAGCCTGGTGAATGGCGGCCGCGCGCGCGAATCGGACTTGTTCGAGGGACTGCGATGATGATGACGAAGGACGTCGACACGCTCAGACGCCGGGCGGCTCCACTCGACATGACCGCCGCCGAGTTCCGCGCGGCGGGCCACGGTCTCGTGGACCAGATCGCCGGCTGGCTGGAGAGGATGCCGGACGGCCCGGTGACGCACAACGAGTCGCCGGCAGATGTCCGGCGTGCGCTGAATGCGGAGCGCGGGCTGCCGGCATCCGGCACAGAGCCGCGTGAGCTGCTCGAAGAGGCGGCGGACCTGCTGTTCAGGCACTCGCTCTTCAACGGCCATCCGCGCTTTTTCGGGTACATCACGTCGAGCCCGGCACCCATCGGGGCCCTGGGCGATCTGCTCGCCGCGACGGTCAATCAGAACATGGGCGCGTGGCGTCTCTCGCCGATCGCGACCGAGATCGAGGCGCAGACGGTTCGATGGATTGCGGAGCTGATCGGGTTTCCGACGGATGCCGGCGGGTTGCTGGTGAGCGGAGGCAACATGGCGAACTTCGTCTGTTGCCTTGCGGCCCGTACCGTCAAGGCGACTTCGGACGTGCGGAAGACCGGCCTGCGATCGATCGAGCCGCGGCTTCGGGTGTATTGCTCCACCGAAACCCACACGTGGATCCAGAAGGCCGCCGATCTGTTCGGCCTGGGGACCGACGCCATTCGATGGATCACGACCGACGAGCAGCAGCGGATGAACGTGTCTGCTCTCGAGAAACAGATTGACGCCGACAGGAGGATCGGCGAGCTGCCGTTTCTGGTCGTCGGCACGGCGGGCTCGGTCAGCACGGGCGTCGTCGATCCGCTGGCGGAAATCGCGGCCGTCTGCCGTCGCCATGACTTGTGGTTTCACGTTGATGGTGCGTATGGCGCGCTGGCGGCGCGGGTACCTGGAGCGCCGGACAGTCTTCGCGCATTGACCGAAGCCGATTCGGTTGCCGTGGACCCGCACAAATGGCTGTACGCACCACTCGAAGCCGGCTGCGTGCTGGTGCGGCGGCCCGAGGACCTGTTGCGCACGTTCTCGTATCGTCCGAGCTACTACCACTTCGACAACGAGGTCACGAACTATTTCGACTACGGTCCGCAGAACTCGCGCGGATTCCGGGCGCTGAAGGTGTGGCTGGCGCTGCGACAGGTCGGGCGCTCGGGATACCTGGACATGATCGCCGATGACATGCGCCTCGCCAGGCACCTTCACGCTCTCGTGCAGCAGCATCCGGATTTTGAGGCGATGACGCAGCATCTCAGCATCACGACGTTTCGTTACGTCCCGAGCGACCTTCGCCCCAAGCGCGGATTGCCGGAGATCGAAGACTACCTGAATCGTCTGAATGAGGATCTCCTGACGCGCGTGGAGAAGAGCGGCGAGGCGTTTCTGTCCAACGCCCTGGTCGGGAGCCGGTTCGCGCTGCGCGCGTGCATCGTGAACTTTCGCACGTCGCTGACAGATATCGACGCGCTGCTCTCGTTGCTGTCGCGGCTGGGCCTGCAGGCCGATGAAGAGATGACGCGCTGAAGACCGGGGCCGCTTGACATGCTACGAACGTAGCATTACGCTACGTACGCAGCATAGCCAGGAGACTCCGGATGCCGACGCCTCGATTCGACAAGCTCCCCCGCCGCGAACGCGAAATCATGGACGTGCTGTTCGCGCTCGCCAGCCACGCCTCCGCCGAGGACATCCGCGAGCGCCTCGCCGACGCCCCCAGCTACTCGGCCGTTCGCGCGATGCTCGCAAAGCTCGAAGCCAAGGGCTACGTCAAGCACCGCGAACAGGGACTGCGGTACGTCTACGCGCCGACGACGCCGCGCACGGCGGCGCGACGAGAAGCCCTGAACAAGATGGTTCGCGTTTTCTTCGGCGGGTCGCCCGGTCAGACAGTGGCAGCGCTTCTCCAGCAGGAAACGTGGACCGAGAGCGAGCTGGACGCCCTCAGCGCCGCCATCGAGCGGGTTCGCAAGGAAGGGAAACCGTCATGATGGGGCGATGGGAGTCCGCTCATCGGCGCAGCGCGTAGCGGATCGATCGAGGCCGTTCGGCTCCTTCTCGACCGCGGCGCCGATCCCGACATGATCGTCCGCGGAGACGGCAGCCCGCTCATCGCGGCGGCGGCCGAAGGCCGCTCCGACATGGTCGACCTGTTGCTCGGTCGAGGCGCACACGTCGACCTCGTCGCGCCGGGCGACGAGAACGCGCTCATTCAAGCCAGCGGCGGCGGACAGCTCGAAGTGGTCATGCTCCTCGTGACGAGAGGCGCCAACGTCAACGCCCGTGTCTGGTCTGATTCCTCTCCCGCCTACCCGCCGGTGGCGAAGCCCGGATACAAACACATTCCGCCGTCCACGAAAATACTGGTGCCGTTGATGTAATCCGCGAGGTCCGACGCAAGAAACACGGTCGCGCGTCCGATATCCTCGGGCTCGCCGATGCGCTTGTAGGGAATCAACTTCATGAGCCCGGCGTAGGCCTCGGGTGTGTTCCAGGCCGACGTGTTGATCGGCGTTCTGATGGCACCCGGACAGATGCTGTTGACGCGTATCCGATACGGTGCAACCTCCTGCGCGATGCTCTTCATCATGAGCATCACCCCGCCCTTTGAGGCCGCGTAATTCGCGTGGCCGGCCCACGGGATGACCTCGTGGACCGAGCTCACGCAAATGATCTTTCCGGCCGAAACCGACACGTCCTTCTTCACGCCGCGCCGCTTGAACTCCTTGATCGCCTCGCGCGCGCAGAGGAACTGGCCGGTCAGGTTGACGCCGATGACGATGTTCCACTGATCCAGGGTCATCTCGTGGATCGCCGCGTCTTTTTGCAGGCCGGCGTTGTTGACGAGGATGTCAACGGTCCCAAGCTCCTTGATCGTCCGCTGAAACATCGCCTGGACTTGATCTTCCTTCGACACATCGCACTGAACGGCGATCGCGCGTCCGCCAGCGGCCTTGATCTTGTTCACGACCTCGAGCGCGGGCTGCTCTCCGCCGACATAGTTCACCACGACCTCGGCGCCGGCCTGAGCGAGGGCAATCGCCACCGCACGTCCGATGCCGGAGCTCGCGCCGGTCACGATCGCTTTTTGCCCTTTCAACAAGAGAGGAAGCGTCTGCTCGGCAGGCAACAGCGATTCAAGGGGGTTCGGGATTGGTCCAACCATGTTGATCGTCCTCCTCGGGACGCGCCGAACAGGTGCGCGGAGCAGCAGGGAGTCTACAACAAGTCCGGTCCAGCTGGTTGGTGCGATGCGCCAACCCCGCGTCCGGTGTCACCGTGAAAGGTCCGACACGTGAAAGGTCCGACCTTGACGCTCGCGCGGCAAGAGGGTAGCGTTGTGCCGCCTCCATTCTCTTCGACAACCATGAAACCCGGGAGCGCACGGTGAGACGACTTTCACTGGCCAGAGGCGTGCAAGCGGCGGCCGCACTCGGAATCCTGCTCGGATCGGCGTCCTTCGCTGCGGCCGATTCGATCCAGCGGCCCGGCCTGACCAACGGCATCCCGGAGGGCTACGGACGCACGCCGGGCTTCTACGTCGCCTCGATGCTGGATTTCGGGCTTCGCAGCACCGATCCGTCGATCACGACGCAGGCGGTGGCCATCCCGGTGTTCTTCACCTGGTCGACGCCGTGGGATATCGGAAAGACCCACGTGTCGGTCAAAGCCGCCCCGTTCGTGGGCGTGGTCCTGGACGCCCCGGGCCTGAGCAGCACGCGGCCGTACAACCCGTACGTGTCGGTCTGGCTCTCGTGGTTCCTCGGGGGTGGATTCAACCTGTCGATTGGCGAGGGCGCACACATTGGTTTTTCGAACGATCTCACCAAGGCGATCGGCCGCGACTTCACGGCGTTCCAGCAGAACGTCGCATTGACCTACTTGAGGAACAACTGGAACGTCACAACCAACACCTTCTATACGACGGGCCGCGAGCGCGCGACGGGCAGCCAGCCCAACACCTTCAACGTCGACTTCACCGCGGTCAAGCATGTCTATCGCAAGGACTACGGCGTGATCGCTTACGGTGTCTGGGATCTCGACAGCCCGTCGGTCGGGTACCTCGGTGGCGGCGAGAAACAGAGCGAATTCGCCGTCGGCGGCCTGTGGGGCTACCTCATTGGCAACCTCGTCCAGGTGCAGGGACGACTCACGACGACCGTCTCTCAGAACAATTACAGCGGGCGCGATACGAGGCTCACTCTCATGGCGGTCTTTCCGTTCTGGACGCCGGCGGCGCCCAAACCGCGAAACGCACCATGAACAGCGCTGAACGCTCGACATCGCTCACTCAGGGCTCAACTCGGGGAAATGGCATGACCACCACAACGACGATCCGACTCGTGACCCGGCTGTGCGCAGTCGCACTCCCCTTCGTGGCGGTGGGATGGGTGTCCGCCCAGAGCGGCGAGACAGAGCTGCGTGGCATCATCAAGGCCAAGGGACTCAGGGGCGACGCCATCCTCAGTCGCGTGAACCCGATCCCTGCCATGGACGATCCGCTGGTCGTGCTCGGCAAGGCCCTCTTCTATACCAAGGCGCTGAGCGCGGATCGGCAAGTGGCCTGCGTCACCTGCCACCATCCGTTTTTCGGCTTCGGCGACAACCTGCCGCTCCCCGTCGGCGTCGACGCGGAATACCCGGATCGGCTGGGTCCCGGGCGTAAGCGGCAGAGGACGGACGAGCATCAGATCCCCGTGTTCGCCAACGGCAACGCGCCGATGCCGCGCAACTCCCCCACGACGATCGGTCTCGCGTTCTGGGACCAGTCGATCACGTGGGACGGGACGGTCTACAGCGAGACCGGCACGCCGGGGATGAGCGGCGTCGATGGGCGAATCATCGCGCCGGTGGACACGCCCCCGGTCCGGGGCATGTTCACGCACCCGCTTCTGCCCCGCTCCGACTACCTCACCTACGACGAGAAGTGGGACAAGGGCATGCCGATCAGCTCCGGCCACGGGCTCATGCCGGCGGCCGTGAACGCGGCCATGCGCGGCAGGGCGTTTGGCGCGAAGACCGCGCCCACCATGTCGCTACAGACCGATCTCGAAGTGCGGCAGGCCCTCGCGGCGGCGATCGGCAACTACGGATCGCCGAGCGAGCTCTCGCCGCTCAAGAAAAACGAGTGGCAACCGCTCTTCCGCCGGGCCTTCAACGACCCGAACGGCCCGGTCGAGCAACTGATCACGACCAACAAGATCTCGGTCGCGATCGCCTCGTTCGAGCGCACGATGACGTTTACCGACACGCCCTGGAAGGCTTACGTCCAGGGCAACGACGGCGCCATGAGCGCCGCAGCGAAGCGGGGCGCGCTGCTCTTCTACAAGCCGATCGCGGCCGGCGGCGCAGAGTGCAGCTCGTGTCATTCGGGCGACTTTTTCACCGACGAGCAGTACTGGGTGATCGCGGTGCCGCAAATGGGCCGGGGCAAGACCGACGTCAACAACCGGAAAGACGCCAACGACGACTGGGGGCGCGCGCACGTCACCGGAAACCGTGACGACAAGTACGCCTACCGCACGCAGACGCTCCTCGGCGTCGAGGTCACGGCGCCCTTCGGGCACAGCGGCGTCTTCAGCACGCTCAAGGAGATCGTCGAGCACCACCTTAACGCCAAGAAGTCCGTCCAGGCGTTCGACTTCGGGAAGGTATCGACCGATGGCGGGCCGCTCAACCTCGCGAACTCGAAAGAACACACGGCATACGCCCTCAAGAGGCTCGAGGAGCAGCGTGCCGACGGCAAGAATGGTGTGCTCAAAGACGCGACGCTGACCGACGCGCAGGTCGACGACATCGTCGAGTTCCTCAAGGCGCTGACCGATCCCTGCCTCAAGGATCAGGCGTGTCTGGCGAAATGGATACCCGGTCCGACCGATCCGGATCCGGATGCGCTGCGCCTGTGCGCGCGGGATCGCACGGGTAGGGAGCTGTGGGCGCCTTCCTGCGCGCCATCGCAATACAAGGGGAAGTAGCCGAGTGGGTGGGCGGGCGCTGTGCGCCCGCAACAAGCGGCGGCGCTACTCGGCGGCGGCGATCACGTGCAGCGTGTACGGAAGCATCCCATAATCGTCCATCGCTGCGAAAAGCTCTTTCACGTCGATACGCTCGTTCGGCTGCTGATAGCGGACGTGGAAGATGACCGTCGATCCCGTGGCGTCGGTGGTCATGCTGTCCAACCAGCGCAGTCGTTCGCCCCGTCGCACCGTTCCCACATCGGGCAGCGGCTCGCAGCCCTCCTGGCCCGTGGCGCTGCACAAGTGGCGGGCCTTCCCTTCGAGACGGAAGTGACGGAGGCCGCCGAACTCGATTTGCGCCGCCACGAAGCCCTCGTTGCGGAGCGCCTGGTCGAGCGCGATGAAGTCGATCTGCGAAATCTCCTGCACTGAAATATCCAGCCACCCGGCGTAGTTGCCCGCTGTCGTGTCCTGGCCGCTCACGCGCACCGACATCGGTGCATCCTTCAGCCAGGGCAGCGTGCCCAGCGCTTTCTTGATCTCGTCGGTGCACCCCGTGCAGCGGAGGTGGTGGAAGTGCAGCGACAGCGGCACCGAGCTCGATGGCGCCTCGACGGCACGCGCCCAGAGCTGGGGGTTGAAGGTGTAGTCGATGCCCAGGCAGACCCCCAGCCACGCGATCGACATGGCGACTACCTGAGTGGTCGTGGCAAGTCGGATTTTGCTAATCATCGCAGCAACGATCGATTGGTGAACGTGAGGAAATAGAGGACCGGCATCACGGCCAGAAACGCGATCACCGTCGCACTCACGGCGACAAGCGTGAAGCGCTTGGCGGGAGCGTCGGATCTGAGCGCGCGCTCGATCTTCTCAACCAGGCCGAACTCCGAGTGCAGGTGGTTCGACGTGACCACGGCGAGCGCGGCGCCGATGGGGTAGATGTGCGGGATCTCGTCCCAGCCGAAGTCCACCAGCGTCAGCTTGGTGAACATGACGATCATGATGGTCCCCCACAGCCGCGTGAAGATCCCCATCATGATCATGAAGCCGCTCATCACCTCGGCTAGCGCGAACGACAGCACCCAGGTCTCGCGCTGAAAAGCCGGGTCGGTGCCCATCTTGAAGAAACCGACCATCGGGTCGTTCATGATCCACGGGTAATTGTCGGCGACGCCGACCGTCAGGTCGTGGTTGTAGATCTTCGCCCAGCCCAGCGCGACGAACCCGAGCCCGAACACGAAGCGAATCACGCGGGTCTGCTGGGCGTTCAGCCGCGTGATCGCCAGCTTGTGGGACTGCCAGGGCGACATGGCGTACAGAATGCCGGCGGTCACGATCGGAATCGCGTCGATGGCGACGAACGGACCCCAGCGGAACGTGTAGAACCACGTGCCGATCACGAGCGCTCCGCACAAGGGCAGCAGGGTCTGGGTCAGGATCAGAATCGCGAGCAGGACTTGGATGAATTTAAAGATGACCGCCGAGGAGGGCTCGAGCGGATAGCTGGGCATCACCAGCGAATCATTGGTCGCGGAGTACATCAGGACCAGCGCGGGGCTGCGCAGGAACATGATCACCGACCACTCGCCCGCCGCGTAGAACCACTTGGACCGCACTGGCTTGTCCATCACGAAGCAGGCCACGTTGTGGACTGTCCGCTGGACGGCGCCGCGCAGCGGCGCCAGGATCTTGTAGCGGATGAACTCGTCCAGGCCCTCCCGCAAGAAGAAGAAGACGAAGAACGCCGCAAGCACGAGCGTGACGAGCAGCCCGACCTGGATCATGTTGGGATCCATCCCGAAGGGCTTGCCGGCTTGTTGCTGGAAGAACCCGTCCTGGAGGTGCTGCTTCAGTTCGTGCTTGACGAAGCGCTCGTGGGCGGCCGCCGCAGCCGGGAGCATCAGCGGTCCAAGGCCAACGCCGAGGCCGAGGCGGAGTCGCGCCTTCATGTCAGACGTCCTGCTGCGCGGTGTACTCGAAGGCCCGGAGGAGCGCCTTGGGGTCAGGCACGACCCAGTGCCCGCCTGCGCGCTTCAACAGCCCGTCGGTCTCAAAACGATCGAGCAGGCGGCCGACGGTCTCGCTGTTGGAGCCGACCATCGACGCCAGATCGCGCGCCGAAAGCTGCGACGTGATCCGGCAGCCGTCCGGCCCCGACTCGCCGTGCTGCTCGACGAGCTCGGACAGCACGTGCAGGAGACGGTAGGGGACGTCGCGAAATGCGAGGTCCAGCACGTCCTCGTTCTTGCGCCGGATCCGCTCCGCGAACGCCGAGAGCAGCGTCCAGAGCACCCAGGTGTGCTTGTCGGCGAACGCGACGAAATCCTTGCGCGCGAGCCTCAGCATCTCGCACTCTTCGAGCGTCTGCACGCTGACGAAGCGCGACTTCCCCTCGATCATGGCGAGCTCGCCGAACGCGTTGCCGCGCTTCAGAATCCGGAGGATCCGATCCTTGCCGTCCTCGGAGGTCTGGAAGACCTTGGCCGAACCGGACAGCAGGATGTACAGCGCGTCGGCCGGATCATCCTGGAAGAAGATCGTCGTGTTTGCAGGATAGCGTTTTTTCTCTGTGAGCGCCTCGAGCTGATCGAGCTCGTTCTTGTCGAGGCGTTCGAACACAGAAACGTTCGCAAGTTCGGAGATGGCAGCCTCCTTGACCCGATTCGGGGAGCACAGTCTTGCACGAGAGCGCGCGGGGCGCAAGGCCCTCGTTCGCGCTCACATCCGCGATTTACCCCGAAGGCGCGCCCCCTGCAGGAGCGCCCGCCAGCGGGTTCGGAACCGGTCGCGGCCAGCCGTCCTTGTTCAGACCCCGCTTCTCCAGGATCTGATCGAAGCTCCTGCGCACGTCCGGCAGGCTCGCTGCGAGCACCGCGAACTCCTTCTTCGGCAGCGACAGCACGTCGAGGTCCAGCCGGCAGCGAACCGTCGCGCCGCGCGTCGTCTCGTTCAGCAGTGCCCCTTCGCCGAACCAGTCGCCGGGGCCGAGAAGCGCGACGAGCTCGTCGGCGCCATTGCGCTGCCGCAGCACTTCGGCCTGACCTGTGAGGACGTGGTAAATACGATCGCCGACGTCGCCCTCGTGGAAGACGTCCTCGCCGGGTTCGAAGTGCTCCTGGGACATGCCGCGCGAAGCGCCGAAGCGCAACTCCACGATGTCGGGCGGGAGCACGAGGTCGAGCGCCCAGGCCGACGCGACCTTCACACGGCGTCCCCAGCCGGGCATCTTGAAGAGGTAGATGGTCCGCCACATGAACCAGGCGAGCAGACCCGAAATCTTGATGCCGAACACCTCGGCCACCGCCGAACGATGGCCGAGGGCGCCCATCTTGCCAAGGCCCGTGAAGGTAAAGGTGCGGCGTGGGCCGCCGCGAAGTGTGGCGACGATGTTGTGCGCGGCCACGGCCGCCTGCCGAATCGCGTGCTGCGCCGTCGGCGGCGCCAGCTCGCCGTTGATCATCGGGACGAGGGCGCAGTCGCCCAGCGCCCACACGTCCGTCGTGCCCTCGACCTGCATCTCGGCTGTGGCCTTGAGCCTGCCGCCTCGCCCCTTGGGCAGCGGCAACGCTTCGAGCAGCGGGTGCGGAAACGCGGGCACGGTCGAGACGAGCGTGTGCGTGGCGATGCGCTCGCCACCTTTGAGCACCGCCGCGCCGCTGGTGGCCGCTTCCAGCCGCGCGTTGAAGCGGATCTCGACGCCGCGCCTGGCGAGAATCTTCTGCGCAAACAGGGCGAGATTCGGCGCCATTTCGGGGAGGATGCGGTCGCCCGCGTGCAGCAGCACGACCCGGATCTCTTTCGGATCGATCGTGGGGAACGAGCGCGCCAGCCCGCGCACGAAGTCGTTCAGTTCGGCAACCGCCTCGACGCCCGAGAATCCGCCGCCGGCCACCACGAACGTCAGAAGCTCGCGCCGGAATGCCGGATCCGACTCGATGGCGCTTTCACGGATCGCCCGGATCGCGTGGTTACGCAACGCGAGGGCATCGACCAGGTTCTTGAACGGGAACGCGTGCTCGGCCAGCCCGCGCATGCCGCGGAAATCCGTGACGCTGCCGAGGGCCAGCACCAGGTGGTCGTACCGAATGAGGTGCGGCTGCGGGCGGAACCCGGGGTTGGCGACGACCACCTTTCGTTCGAGGTCGATCGCCTCCACATCGCGCATGTGAAGCTGGGTGCGCTTGACCAGCCTGCGAATGGGACTGACGACGTCCGTGATGCCGATGCTGCCCGAGATCACCTCGGGCAGCATGGGCTGGAACACCAGGTAGTTCTCGCGGCTGACGAGCACCACTTCGACGTCGCTGTCGCGGCCGATGGCCTTCTCCAACGCTATCGCCGTGTACACGCCGGCGAACCCGCCGCCGAGAATCACTACCCTCTTGCGATCGCCCATCTGCCCGTGCTCCTCGTCGCCTGCCGCATCTGCCGGATCACGTCGTCCACCGCGGCGCCATCGCCGTGATGGGCGCCGGGTTCACCGAACCCCTCGGACGCGGGAGCGGCAGCGCAGTCCCCTTGTCACGCGCCGATTATGACTGCGGCCGGCGGCTTGTCAATTGCGAACTGACCTCGAACAGCGCCGTCGCGAGCCCGCCGCGTCGGCTGGGCGCGTGGTTCATCCCGATTCCTGGACGACGGCGCGGAGTCGCGTTGTCCGCTTCTGCTCAATCAAGACCATCCGATCCAGGCGCAGCAGCTCGCCAAGCGACCACGCCTGAAACGGACAGCCTTTCGGCGTGAATGGTGGCTCGGCATCGGCGATCTCCGATACGTGGCCGAGGCCGGCGGTTTGAAGGTGTGCGAGCAACGGCTCGACAAACCGGGCCCGCGCCTCACGCCGCGCAGCGTTCGTATTGCCACGCACACGAACCCAGGCCTCGACGAACGGCCCGATCAGCCACGGCCAGACGGTGCCTTGATGGTACACCGCGTCTCGAGCCGACGAATCGCCTTCGTACCGCGGCGCGTACCCGTGCTCGCCCGGCGCCAGAGACCGCAATCCAACCGGTGTCACGAGGTGCTCTTCAATGGCGTCGACGATTCGGCGACCCCGTCCAGCGTCTACGATCGCGATAGGAAGCCCTCCAACCGCGAGAATCTGATTCGGCCGGAACGTGTCGTCGCGCGTGCCCGGCACATGATCGACGTCAACGACATCGGCGAGACGCCCGAGGTTCTCATTCCAGAAACGCTCGAGGAAGGCGGCCCGGCCTCGATCGAACACGTCTCGCCACGTCGGCTCCAGCCGCGAGGCCCGGGAGACCCGGGAGACAACATCCAACGCGTTCAACCACAGCGCCTGGATCTCGACCGGCTTGCCGATCCGTGGGGTGATCACGCGATCGCCGACCCGTGCGTCCATCCAGGTGAGCTGCACGCCAGGCACACCGGCGGCCAGCAGTCCATCCCCGTCCATGCGAATCCCGAATCGCGTGCCGCGCGCGTATCCGTGAACGATCTCGGTGATGGCGGTCTCGAGTATACGTCGTTGCGCCGAGGTGAGCAGATTCGATCGTTTCGGGACGAGCGCCAGCAGCTCGTGCGCCGCGATGACGTACCAGAGTGACGCGTCAACCGCGTTGAACTCCGGCGCTTCACCACGATCCGCGAAACGGTTGGGCAGCATGCCCTCCGAAACGGTGCCGGCCCATTCGAGCAGGATGTTCCGCGCTTCGGCCACCCGTCCGGTCGCGAGGCACAGGCCACGCATGGCAATGAAGGTGTCTCGCCCCCAGTCGGTAAACCACGGGTATCCGGCGACAATGGTCTGACCTGACCGGCGCCGGACCAGGTACGCGTCCGCGGCGCGGTCGAGCGGAGTGGGAAATGCTTCGCGCCGACGCCGTTCGGTCGCACGGGCTCCGGAGACACGGGTGACCACTTCATCAGCCGTCAGCGCTTCGTGTTCATCGGCCGCGCCGACTCGAAGGACCCACACGGCCTGCTCGCCGGGCCCTGACAGCCGCCAGCTGAACTCGCCGGGAGACGCCAGATCTTCGATGTCGTCGAGGCCGCGCTCGCGTTCCGCGGCGTACAGAAACTGCTGGTACCACTCCGGAGCATGCCGGTAGTCGCCATTCGACAGCGCGACAATGCATGGCAGCCCGTCGTACGTGCTGAAGGTCACGACGCCCTCGCGATGACTCGCAGTGAACCGAAACGCCCTGTTCTCGTGGTGCAGGGAGTGATAGTCGCGACCCGACAGGAAGGGCCTGACGCGCAACACCACCGGACCCTTTCGACGAGCCAGCGTCCAGACAACGACCGCTGCTCCTGTGCCGTGCTGAACGAAGATCTCTTGAATGACGCGAGTGCCGTCGGGCAGCTGGAATTCCCAGGTCGGCCAAGGGTCGGGGGTGAACTGATTGATGTGCGCGGCGCCATCAGGGTGAAGGACGTCCGGCGCGTACCGCTGCGTCGACAACGCGAACGAACCGTCTGGCGTGTCCACGCAGGCGTCGAAACCGTTCGCGAGGACGACCCGGCCCGTCGGTGGTGTTGTTGCCGGCAACAGCAGCGCGTGATAACGACGCGTCCTGATGCCGGAAATCGTGCCGGAGGCAAACCCGCCCAGGCCGTCCGCCTCGAGCCATTCCGTCCGGTCGTCAATGTTCACAAGGTCTCCGGCATCGCGACGCTCCGGCTAACAGCCCGTGGTAGAAGTCTGGCTGCCTTCGACGGGCGATGCATCCTCGCCGGCTGCGTTGCTCCTCGCTCAAATATTCCCGATATTCTCACTCGTCGC
>Ga0209343_10003194_pt1 | contig 20756 bp, 21 predicted proteins | sample RifCSPlowO2_02_FD_184026 | JGI IMG/M metagenome (GOLD analysis project Ga0209343, IMG submission 184026) | Groundwater microbial communities from Rifle, Colorado - Rifle CSP2_plank lowO2_0.2 (SPAdes) (version 2) | ecosystem: Environmental > Aquatic > Deep subsurface > Groundwater | place... | reverse complement strand
CGAAATTGTCGTAGTGGACGACAATTCTCCCGACGGCACGGGGGAAATTATGGAAAACCTGAAAAATACTTACTCCAGTCTATCAGTGATGCATCGGCCGGGCAAGCTGGGTCTTTCTTCCGCGATACACGACGGACTTCGGATTGCCGGCGGAGAAATTATTGGAGTAATGGACGCGGACTTGAGCCATCCGCCGGAGAGACTTTCGGAAATGTATAATGCCGTAACATCCGGGGCGGAAATCGCCATCGGCAGCCGCTACATGGCACTAGGACGGATAGAAGGCTCTAGTTGGCAACGGCGGCTTATGTCTCGGGGCGCCACCATCCTGGCGAGAATTTTCACCGAAGTGGAAGACCCGATGTCCGGTTTTTTCATGTTTCGGAGAGATTTGATAAAAAATATAGAAATAAATTCCCGAGGATTTAAAATCTTGCTGGAGATTTTGGTAAAAACTAAACCGGGTAAAATAACAGAGATACCCATTACCTTCACCGACCGGAGGGCCGGGGAGAGCAAGGCGGGGCTCGGAGAGATTTTTTTCTACCTACGGAATCTATGGGCTTATCTCCCAAACCGGAGGAACATAGTTTCTGAATTTTTTCAATTTGCCCTAGTCGGCATCCTGGGAACCTTTGTTAATCTGGCCTTTTTATATCTCCTAACCGAATATGCCGGCATATATTATCTGATCTCCGCCAGTTTGTCTTTTATTATTTCTCTAACCTTTAATTTTATTCTCAATAAGCTGTGGACGTTCAGGGAGATGCTAAAGGATAAATTAATGATAAAATACGGGAGGTTTTTCGCGGTGGCTCTAGCGGCTTTTGGGGTAAATATTTTTTGCCTGTATGTTTTTACCGAGTTTTTCGACATCTACTACGTGATTTCCCAGACTTTGGCCATCGGTGTCGCTTTTATAATAAATTTTATCGGCAATAAAAAATGGACCTTCACAAAAAACTCCTCATTTTAATTATTGTTTTTACTTTTCTCGTCAGAATTTTGTTTGTTTTTTATTCTCCCCTCCGGGGCTGGGATGAGACCGTTTACCTCAATTTAGGCCGGCAGTTGAGCGAACAGCCCTTAAACTATTCTTTGCAAAATTCGGGTTGGAACGACTTCATTCCCGCGGACGACCCGGTCTATGCCTGGCCGAATATTGGTTTCCGGGCGCCGCTTTTGCCCTACACCCTTTCTATTTTTTATTTTTTCAATCTTGATTTTCTGATTCCATTTCTCCTTCCATTTTTTGCCGCCCTTTCCGCATTTTTGGTTTATATCTTAGGTAAAGAATTATTTAACCGAAGGGCAGGCCTTTACGCGGCTTTTTTATTTTCTCTCTTGCCGGTGCATATTTTCGCCAGCGGACAAATCTGGACGGATACTTTTGTAGTTTTTTTTCTTCTCCTTTCTTTTATCAGTTTTTGGCGGGGCTTTGAGCGAAGAGATAATAAATATAAAATGTTGTTCGGCTTATTCTTGGCTCTGGCTTTGCTTGCCCGCTATACCACGCTTTGGCTCGGGCCGGTTTTTTTATTTTATCTCCTGCTCAAAGAAAAATCATTTAAATTTCTTAAAGACAAATATCTCTGGTATGGTGCAGGAGTATTTTTACTCACTCTTCTGCCTTGGCTCCTATACGGTTTTGTATATTACGACAATCCTCTGGGCGCGTTTGTCCACGGCTTTCAAGCCTCGGCCTACTGGGGTGGTGTTCAGCCGTGGACCTTCTTTTTGCAATCAGCCTGGCTTAATTTTTCAGTCATCGCCAGCCTATTCCTTCTGGCGCTTTTTTATGTGTCTTTTAAGAAAAGATGGTTAAGGCGAGAAATTATACTCCTTCTGGCCTGGGTGATTTTCTTTTTTTTAGTGGTGAGCTTTATGCCCCACAAGGAGAATAGGTTTATCCTGCCGATAGTTCCGGCCGTTTGCCTTCTTGTCGGGTTCTTGCTGAGCGAATTGAAAAGATTCGGGAACTTGATTCTCGGATTTGTCGGAGCCATTCTGCTTATTTCGGTCGCGGGAGTAGCAGCAATTTACGAAAACAAGGCCAACGACCAGGCAACAACATGTTTTTGGGAGGCCAATAAATTCTTGGCCAATCAGGAACACAATTCTCTCATCCTTACCAACCAGTCTCCCATCAGTTATTATTACACCCGTAAGGAGAATAAACTCTACCCGGACCCGTGGAAATTTGACTCACTCCGAGAAGAATTGGATAAGAATTATATCGGCAGAGAGGTTTACTTTTTGTATTCCAATTACGATATGCCGCAGGAGAGTAAAATACAAGACGACTTGGATGATAATTTAACCAAAGCTTTTAAATGTACAAAAGACCGAGGCTACGCCGCCGTTTACCACTTGTGAGACAAGGCCTCATAATTTTGGTTAAATTTTTGTCGTCGGGCATAGATTATAGTATTTTTGAGTATTCTAAATAATTTTCTTTTATTAAATTTTTCCACTGCTCAGTTTCCCTATTGCCAGTTAAATCAGTTTTTGCATAAACAAGCAAAACTTTTACAACGCAGGTGTCTTTGTCCACAGCCACAATACAACGATTTCCTGAAGTATGTCTTGACTCTTGAGTACCGTGAACACGAAACTCTGTCTTACATATTTTTATATTTTCTTGATCGGTAATAGTTTCGGCAATATTAGTTTCGCCTATAAGTGTATCAATACGTTTTAATTCTTCTTGGATGGCCCTAAAGGTAACATCCCAAGCCCCTTTATATTTTTTCTTAAATTTAGATATAAAGTGTCTCTCGGCAAATTTTTCTACGATGACAGCATAATTAGTAGACATAATCGGGATCTTGCTGGATTATCAACTCGTACGGTATTACTTCATCTGGAGAGCAGAGTTTGTATGGTAATTGTTCGTGAGTAAAATCGACAATGTCTCGGGTATTTTTCTCTTTCCATTTTGCGCCAATTTTTTTTATTAATTCCAACTCCTTTTCTGATAGTTTATCAAGTTTTTGATTTGGTGAAGAACCAGAAAGTGAAACCAGGAGAGCATCGCCCTTGTGGTCAATTTTTATTTTCCCTTCTTCCTCAAGTTCATCAAGCGCTCGAAAATATGGATCTGGTACGGGACCGTATGCGCGACGCAAGTATTGCATTCCACTCATGCTGTTTAAGTTTTTGTAAAACCACGAAAAATCAGCAAGGTATAAAAGCTTCGCTAATTTTGTCTTTGGTATTTTGCCGTCAGAAGAAGTCATGTAGGACTTTAGATATGCGAGAATCATTTGCTTATATTTTTCGTATTGGGGGAGAGTTGCATTTGCAAATTCTTCAATAGAAATCCCAAACAAATCTTTCAATTTTTCTGCCTCCTCTAGAGTTATTTCGCGAGTCCCATTTTCCACACCTATATACGATGGTCTTGAAATCCCAAGTTTTCCAGCCATAAACGACTGAGAAAACCCCCGCTCGTTTCTTAAAGCCTTGATAAATTTCGCATATTTGTTACTCATACCTTTAAGTATAGTCTGTCATGTAAAAAAATCAAGCATGAGGTGTTAATAAACTTGACATTCAAAAATGGCAGGAACAGTGTGTAGTTGCAGTATTGTTTCTAGTCGCATGCTTTTAATGCTTTGACTTTATCAGTCTGACTATCGCTGGCCAGCTCTGGAGGGGGAATTTCTCCAAAACGTTGATGGTCATTCGGGCAGGCTCCATGTCTCCTGTTCTTTGATAAAGAAAGAAAATGTCCGAAGCGGCCATTAGACTGATTTTAATTTTCCTTCGATATTCGGCTTCTTGAGAACCGGACGAATTTTCCCCGAGAAATTGTCGATAATAAAAATCCTCCGGGTTAATTAGGGCTTTTTCTATATCTTCTAAATCATCTAAAATATTATTAATTTGCTGGTCTGCCAATTCTTCCTTACTAAGTCCATAAAAAATCAACAAGGTTAATCTAGCCAGAATTTCATCTTTCAATTTGTATTTCTGAAATATTTCTTCGTAAGCGACTGCCCATTCTTCAGCCGGCAGACCCTCTCCAAAAATTTTTTCTTCCAACTCTGCTCTGAATCTGGCAATATCTTCCGCGATAGGGATTTCTTTTTCCAGCCTCATTCCGCCCGTTTCTAATTCGCTTTCTCCGGTAATCTGTCCGCCGCCAGGTTCTAAATTAGTTTTCATACATCTTACTCCTCCCGCATATCCACCACACTCGCTACTTCGGCTAAGGAAGTGATGCCGGAGAGTATTTTTATCAAGCCGTCTTGACGCATGGAGAGGATGCCCTGTTGTTTGGCCACTTTTTTTATTTCCCGCTCGCTGGGATTAGTCGGAATTATTTTTTCTATTTCCGCGTCGGTCTGGATGGCTTCAAATATGCCGATTCTGCCCCTGTAGCCGGTCATGTTGCATTTCTCACAGCCAGGCGCTTCATAAAGTTTGACCGGCGCATTCTTGTCTATTTTGTATTTTGAAAAGTCCTTACCCTCTTCTTCGATGCTTTGCATAACGAGTTTCAATGTTGTCGTCTCATCTTCGGTAGGCACCTTTTCCTTCTTGCACTCCGGGCAGAGCTTGCGCACCAGGCGCTGGGCCATGGAAAGCGACAGAGCGGACACCATGATTTTGGGATTAACTCCCAGGTCAATCAGGCGAGGAATAACTCCGGCGGCATTATTGGTGTGGAGAGTAGAGAAGACCATATGGCCGGTGAGCGCCGACTGCACCGCGATTTTTGCGGTATCCGTGTCGCGGATTTCGCCGACCATGATTACGTCTGGGTCCTGGCGCAGAGCGGAACGTAGGCCCTCGGGGAAATTGTAATTTCTTTTCTGGCTGATCTGGGTCTGGGTTATGCCTTCCAGATGATACTCTACCGGGTCCTCGATGGTGATTATATTTATCTCCGTAGAATATATTTTACGCAGGAAGGCGTAAAGGGTGGTGGTTTTGCCGCTGCCGGTTGGCCCAGTTACCAGGATGAGGCCATTGGGCTTCCTTATTTCTTGCTCCACGATGGAGAAGAGATACTGCTCAATGCCAAGTTCTTCCAGGGGTACCTGGATGGACTTGGGGTCTAAGATACGGAGGACAATAGCTTCGCCATAAGTGCCGGGAATGAGAGAAGTGCGGATGGAGAGCTCCGTGCCCGCTTCCATAATGGAGAATCTGCCGTCTTGGGTGATTTTGGAAGTCAGCTTGAGTCCGGAGAGGAGCTTGATGCGGGAGTTGAGCAATCGGTACAAGTCCAGGTCAAAAAAGGCTACATCCTGAAGGACTCCGTCCAGACGCAGACGTATACGGCCGCGGTCTTTTTCCGGCTCAATATGAATATCCGAGGCTTTAATGGCGATGGCGCCCGCGAGGATTACCTCCAGCATCCGGGAGACTTTGTGAATTTTGCTACCCTCCGCCGTCTCGGTGATAAGCTTGCCGATGTCCTCTATTTGGTGAATGCTTTCCGCGGTCTGCCGGAGCACCTCGCCAGAAATGTCCACGCCTCCTTCTTTAGAACTCTCCGCCAGAGAAAGCTCCTGGTATCTCTCCCAGACTTTGTTGAGAGAGGCCAGGGAAACCATATAAAAAGAGGGGACAAGATTTTTTCGCTCCATATCTTCCTTGAGTTTGGCAAAAAGATTTTCTTCCGGCGAACGGATGGCAATGAAAATATTTTTGCCGGAGAGCTTGAATGGGGCCACCTTGAGTTCTCGCGCTTCCGCTTCCGGAATGGCGCGGAGCGCCTCGTTGTCCACTCCCAAACGGGTCAGGTTGATGTAGGGCAGGCCGTATTTAGATTCGGCCAGAGTCGCTATCAGTTGCTCTTCCTCCTCCCGGCGCAAATCCTCCAGCTGTTTATTCTGTTTTTCTTCATCAAAATCAGCCATTGCCATCAGTATATCATAATGTTGTGGTAATATGTCAGACATGGCTTCTGTGTCAAAAATATCCAGGAGTAAAAAGGAAACGGAAGAAATAGCCCGTGGTTTTTTGAGGCGCGTTTTGTTTTCCCGAATAAGGAAGCGGGCAATAGTTGTGGGTTTGTCTGGAGAGCTCTCGGCCGGCAAAACCGCCTTCGTTCAAGCTGTCGGTAAACTGCTCCGGATAAAAAGAAAAATGCCAAGCCCCACCTTTGTTATTATCCGGCGCTACCCTCTCCAAGGAGAGCCGATAGAAAACCTTTTTCATCTAGATGCCTATCGCCTAAAGAGCGGCCAAGAACTTCTTTATCTGGGTTGGCGAGAGATAATCAAAAATCCCAAGAACCTTGTTTTACTGGAATGGCCGGAGAGGGTCGCCAAGGTTATGCCGAAGTCTCACCACCAGATAGAAATTTCGCATATTGAAAAAGGGCGCAGGGGCTTTAAAATAAAATACGTCTAAAATACACCCCGGAGTGATATAATTACCTAATGTCGGCTAAACCTCCCCCTCTTAAAACCCTGGTTCTGCTTGACGCTCACGCCATAATCCACCGGGCTTATCACGCCCTGCCGGAATTTATGTCTTCGGACGGCAAGCCTACTGGCGCTCTTTACGGCCTCTCGGCAATGCTGATGAAAATTATTAACGAGCTAAAGCCGGACTACATCGCGGCCTGCTACGACCTCCCCGGTAAGACTTTCCGCCACGAGGTTTACGACGGCTACAAGGCCCTGCGGGCCAAAGCGGACGAGGCGCTGATTACCCAGCTTAAAGACTCCCATCTGATTTTTGAAGCCTTCAACATCCCCAGGTACGATTCTCCGGGTTTTGAGGCGGATGATGTTATCGGAACTATTGTTCAGCATTCCCAAGGTCGAACCTTTAAAAATTCTCAAGGTTCGACCTTTGGACTTAAAATTATCATTGCTTCCGGGGATATGGACACTATGCAGTTGGTGGATGATAAAAGAGTGCAGGTTTACACTCTTAAAAAGGGAATCAACGATACGATTCTTTATGATGAAGAAAGAATGACAGAGCGCTTCGGTTTTCCGCCCCAGCTCCTACCGGACTACAAGGGCTTGCGCGGAGACCCCTCGGACAACATTATTGGTATTAAGGGGATAGGAGAAAAGACGGCTACTAATTTAATCGCGAAATTCGGGACCGTAGAAGAAATATACAAAAAATTGAAAATTGAAAGTGAAAAGTTTAAAGAAATTGGACTCTCCGAACGTATAATTAATTTATTAAAGGACAATGAGGAGGAAGCGCTTTTTTCAAAAACCTTGGCTAAGATAAGAACCGACGCACCCGTTGATTTTGCCCTGCCGGCTCAAACCTTCTGGCAATCCGCCGACCGAGAGAAAATCAAAGAAATATTTTCTCGCTTCGGTTTCCGGAGCCTGCTTGCCCGCCTGCCTAATTTTTTTGGCGACGGCCCGAGTGTGGCGGAACAGCCCGAAAGCTCTCCGGACCAGCCCCTGCTTAAAGAAACCTCTATCGCTCTCTGGCTCCTTAATTCCGATGTGGCTAATCCGACCCTGCCGGACATCTTGGCCTATGCTAAGACCCAGTCTCTAGAGAAAGCGAACGAAATAATTCTTCGCCAATTAAAAGAAGATAAATTGGAAAAAGTTTTTACGGAAATAGAAAAGCCGATTATTCCGGCGGTGGAGGCCATGGAAAATTATGGAATTTTAATCAATCCGGAATACTTTGCGAAATTGTCTTCGGAATACCATAGAGAATTGGATAAGCTTACAGCAAAAATACACCGGCTGGCTGGCACGGACTTCAACATAAACTCGCCGTCGCAGTTGGCTGAAGTGCTGTTTGACAAACTTCAAATCAAGGGGCGAAGAAAAAAAAGCCCCAGCGGGAAGTTTTCAACCAAAATTTCAGTGCTGGAGGAGTTGGAAGAAGACAATCCGATAATAAAAGAAATAATAGCTTACCGAGAATTGCAGAAGCTTCTATCCACCTATGTGGATGTTATTCCTCTCCGGGCGGGCCCTGACGGCCGCCTCCACGCTCGGTTCCTCCAGAACGGCACCACCACCGGCCGGTTTTCTTCCGAAGACCCCAACTTGCAGAATCTGCCCATCAAATCCGCTCTGGGCCGGAGAATCCGCACCGGCTTCATCGCTCCCTCCGGAGCCAAGCTCCTCGCTTTTGATTACAGCCAGATTGAACTGCGGGTAGCGGCCATACTCTCCGGCGACAAAAAGATGACTCGGATTTTCCGCGAGGGCCGGGACGCTCACACGGGAGTGGCCTCGTTTGTTTTCGGCGTGCCCCCGGAGGCAGTGGACGCGGAGATGCGCCGGCGGGCCAAAGTGATTAACTTCGGCATTATCTACGGCATGGGTGTTTCCGCTTTGCAGAAAAATTTGGGCGGCCCCGCCCTCGGCGGGGCAAGTACCCGAGCCGAGGCGCAAAAATTCTACGATAATTATTTCCGCCAATTCGCCGGCATTCGCGATTATTTGGAGATGGTGAAAGTTTTTACCCTGAAGAATGGCTACACCGAAACTCTCTTTGGCCGCAAGCGCCGTTTCCCAAATATAAATTCTAAAATTTCCTATCTCCAAAACATGGCTTTGCGCACCGCCACCAACGCCCCGCTCCAAGGCACCGCCGCCGACATTATCAAGCTGGCTATCCGCTTCGTAGAGGAGGATTTGGCAAAAAACGGCCTGGACTCCCGGGCGCGCCTGGTGCTCCAGATACACGACGAACTAGTGTATGAAATAGACGAGGAGGTTTTGTCGGAAGCCAGGGATATAATAAAAAGAGCCATGGAGGCTGTTCTGCCGAGGTCCTATCTTAATTTGAAGGCCGAGGTGCCTCTACAGGTTCGTGTCGGTGCGGGGGATAATTTAGACGAGGTCAAATGAGAGATTTTGTGATATAATCTAAAATTATGATTAAATTTTGGTTAGAAAAAAATATACGTGCGGAATCCGGAAGAATTCATAAGATTCTGGCTGAATCCTATCTTTTTTATTTCCTTTTTTTTCTACTAGGCGTGTATCTGGATTTAATTTTCCCGATTAAGCCGATTCCGGGCCAGGCCGGGAGAGCTCTGGGCCTTGTCGTTATCGTTTTTGCCACCCTACTTGTTCTCTGGGCCCAGCGGAGCTCCCGCCATTTAGACGCGGCCAAAGATAATTTCAGCCCAGATTCTTTCCGCCGCGGGCCGTATCGCTTTACCCGGAGCCCTACCCACTGGGGCCTTTTCTTCCTTCTCTTCGGCTTTGGGCTCTCGGCCAACGCTCTTTTTGTTATGCTTTTCATTCTACTGGCCTTCGTGGTTACTCGCGCGCTTTTTATCACCGAGGAAGAGAAAATTTTGGAAAAGAAATACGGCTCCGCCTATCTGGAGTACAAGAAATCGGTTAAATTTTAAAATGGCCTACCTTTTTGAAGAAAAAAAATATCAAGTTCCCGCGGAGATTCCCGAAGAAGAAGTTTTTACTCCTCTGAAAGAAAAAAAGTTTAACAGTTTTCTCCTGGCCAACGCTTTCTCTGGCCGAGACAGGCTTAATCTATGGATTCTCTATCGGCAGGCGCTCCGGCGGGGAGTGGCCTTGGAAGAACTTGCTGGCGTGCTTTTTTGGAAAGCCAAGGATATGATTCTCAAGCGCAACTTCAGCAAATTCTCCGAAAAGGAATTAAAAAACTTTGCCACCCGGATTTCCTACATCCTGCCGGAGAGCCGAGAATGGGGCCGAGACAATGAAGAGGCTTTGGAGCAATTCCTCCTTCAGGCGGCTTAGCGTTATTGCCTGACTTTGTCGCCACGAATATTTTCTCGCCGTCGCTAGAAAATTTCTTTCTCGTGTCCGCCCGGAAGGAATCGAACCTTCGACCGTCTCCTTAAAAGGGAGCTGCTCTACCGACTGAGCTACGGGCGGATTTATCAAATATATAGGAAATAAGGCTAAAAATCAATTATGATATAATATAAGTTATGAACAAGTCATTAATAATTTCCATAGTAATTTTGCTTATAGTGGCCGCGGCGATGGTTTACGCCCTAAGGATGGCGCCCTTGCCCATTTTTTCTTCGCCGGAGAAGGAACAGGTTTATTGCACCATGGAGGCCAAGCTCTGTCCGGATGGCAGTTATGTGGGCCGCACTGGTCCCAACTGCGAATTTACTCCTTGCCCGTAATTACTAATTACGAATTGTTTTCCAGCCACGCTATCATCTTGAGTAGGGTAGAAGGGCCAACTTGTCCATCCGCGGTCAATCCTTCTTTTTTCTGGAAATCGGCCACGGCCGCCTTGGTGCTGGCGCCGTAGTCGTTATCCACCCTTTTGGAAGTATTGTTGTAAATATTCAGGAAGGTCTGCACCGCGCCCACCCTCGTCCCCTTGGATTTTTCTTTCAGGGAAACTTTATCTTCCGCCATTTTTTGCAATTGGTCTATCAGGCTCTGGTATTTGGAGGTTTCGTTTTGATTTTCCTCCGGTTCCACCGTAGTTATGGCATCCCGAGTGCCCACCGCGGCGACGGGTTCCTCTTCTACTTCAGGCTGGAGCAGAGCCAAACGCTCTTTCAGGTCCTTTATTTCTTTTTCTAATTCCTTATTAATCTTTTCCAGTTCCTTTCTTTTTTCCCTCTCCGCGTGCACACTGCCGGGTTCCAGGGTGGCCACCGCCCAATAGCCGACTAGGGAGAGAAGAATGAGGACAATAATGGAGGACAAAATAAACTTAAAATTCTGCATACTGATAATTATAGCAAAAAACGGAATAAAAATGCTAGAATATAAAAATGTATCAATTGAACCGGACCTTGCTTTATTTTCTTGCTTTTACGATTATCAGTTCTGCCCTGGCCTACAATATCGTCATTCGGGCTTACGACGGCGTTTTTGAAACGGCATTCCAGGCCAGTCTGATAGAAAAGTAATCTGTGCTATAATCTAAAAATGAGTAAAAAATTATTGATTTTAATAATAATTTTGACAATTATGGGCGCGGGTCTTTATTATTTGCTTTACAATAACAAAACGGCGCCTCTTGCCGAAGAAACAGTTTATAAAGATTTAATCAAGGTCGCTTCTCCCAGAGCCAATGACCTGGTGACCAACCCTCTTTTTATCAAAGGCGAGGCGCGGGGTAATTGGTATTTTGAGGCTTCCTTCCCGGTCAAACTTTTTGATGCAAATGGCGAAATAGTGCCGCTTGAGCCAGGCTACATTATGGCTCGAGGCGACCCCGCCACTGGCGAGGTAAATTGGATGACCACGGAGTATGTGCCCTTTGAAGCCACTCTAACCTTTCAAGAACCGGCTACGGCGACCGGCCTCTTAGTGCTTGAAAAAGACAATGCCTCCGGTTTGCCGGAATTTGACGACCAAATTTCCATTCCAGTTCGCTTTTCTCAATAATTCTGATAGTATATTGCGGTCGTGGCCAAAAGTATTTTTAAATTGCATACTCCCTTTGCTCCCGCGGGCGACCAGCCCGTGGCTATTTCTAAGCTTGCGGCAGGGTTGAAAAAAGGAATACAAAGACAAACCCTACTCGGCGCCACGGGCACCGGCAAAACCTTTACCATTGCCAATGTGATAGCCGAGTATAACAAACCGACCCTGGTAATCGCCCACAATAAAACTCTGGCCGCCCAACTGGCGCAGGAATTTCGGGAATTTTTTCCCGAGGCCGCCGTGCATTACTTTGTTTCCTACTACGACTACTATCAGCCGGAGGCGTATATGCCGGCTTCCGACACTTATATAGAGAAGGACGCCCAAATCAACAAAGAGATAGACCGCTTGCGCCACGCGACCACCCAGGCGCTCTTAACGAGGCGGGATGTGATTATCGTCGCTTCCGTATCTTGTATTTATGGGTTGGGGTCTCCGGATGAATACGAAAAAGTAAATCTAAAGCTTGAAGTAGGAATGAAAATGGACCGCTTCAACTTAATTAAGTCTCTGATTAAGATTCATTTTGAACGCACTAATGCAGATTTACAACCAGGAAGTTTTCGTTCCATCGGTTCGCGGGTGGAATTTATGCCTGTTTCCGAAACTTTTATGTACCAGGTGGAAATTTCCGCCGGCACAATATCAAAAATAATGAAGGTGGACCCGGTATCTTCCAGCATATTAAAAGAAGAACGGAATTTATTTATCTTTCCCACCAAACATTTTATTACCGAGGAGTCGCGGTTAAAAGTTGCCTTAGGCGCCATAAGGCAAGAACTCCGGGAGCAGCTTAAAAAATTTGCAAAGGAGGGCAAATTCTTGGAAGCCGAACGTCTCAAGCGCCGTACCCGTTACGATTTGGCGATGATGAAAGAAGTCGGTTACTGTAACGGCATTGAGAATTATTCCCGGCATCTCTCCGGCAAACCGGAGGGCAAGCCGCCGGACACCTTGCTTTCATATTTTCCAAAAATGTCCCCCATGTCGGACTTAGGGGATTTTCCCCTAAGTCCGACATGGGGGACGGAAAGCCCTGATTTCTTAACCATTATTGACGAATCCCACGTTACCCTGCCCCAATTGCGGGGGATGTATGCAGGGGATGCTTCTCGTAAAAGTACTTTGGTTGAATACGGCTTTCGCTTGCCGTCAGCCAAAGATAATAGGCCTTTAAAATATGAAGAATTTGAAAAGCGTATAGGAAGTGTAATCTACATCAGCGCTACTCCGGGCGAGCAGGAACGCATTCAAAGCGGGCAGATTGTCGAACAAATAATTCGCCCGACCGGGCTTGTTGACCCGGAAACAATAGTGCGAGGAGTTGCAGAAAATGGAAAGTACAAAGGACAAATTTTTGACTTTATAGAAGAAGCAGAAAAGACGATTAAAAATGGATTCAGAGTTTTAGCAACTACCCTAACCAAGAAAATGGCAGAAGATCTATCTACTTACCTAAAAGACCTGCCTGCGCAGGCAGGTAAAAAGATAAAAGCCGAATATCTGCATAGCGATATAAAAACAATGGAGCGCATTAAAATACTCACTCAGTTTCGGAAAGGTGAGTTCAATGTGCTAGTGGGGGTAAATCTTCTGCGCGAAGGGCTTGATTTACCCGAGGTAGCCCTGATTGGTATCTTAGATGCTGACCGGGAAGGCTTTTTGCGCTCTGAAACGTCTTTAATTCAAACCATCGGACGAGCAGCGAGAAATTCTGAAGGAAGGGTAATTCTATACGCAGATGTTTTGACAGGTTCAATGAAAAAAGCCTTAAGCGAAACAGTCCGCCGTCGCAATATCCAGCTTGCCTATAATAAAAAACACGGCATTACACCCAAGACTATTAACAAAAAGATAAAAGATATTACTGAAGAATTGGAAAGCGAACACGGAAGAGCGGTGAATTTCGAGCTTGCTCTGGATTTGGAAGTTTTTTTAAAAAATCCGGCAAAACTGATAAAGCAAAAAGAGAAAGAAATGAACAAAGCCGTCAAAGAACTAGACTTTGAATCCGCGGCAATACTGCGGGATGAGATGGTTGTCCTTAGAAACAAAATTGCGGAAAAAACGAAATCAAATTAACATACGATATATCGTAGGTTGTGGAATAGTGGACATTTTAGAAACACTTGTTATATACTTATAGAAGCAACATCATCGGCCATGAACCAAGAAACTGATTCTGAAGAAAAGTTAGAGGAGGGTATAAAAGAAGAAATCAGGCAGATTTTAGAGCTTTTAAACATGGCTTCCAATATAGCCGCGGAAGAAAAAAATTGATATGAACGAAGATTCACTACCCCAACACCCCGGCTTGCGTAGTTTGGCGGCGGCGAGTGAAGAGAGTATTGATTATATAAACTGGCACCGAGTATCCGCCGCCATTGAAGGCGTGTTAGACAATCTTTCCCACCGCAGCATTGAAGAACTTTTTTAAAACAATTGGAAGAAATACTGCCGGAATTAAGCGGAGAAATTGGAGCTACAAAAGAAGTTTTAGATTTTCCTCCCGTTGGTCCAATTAAAAAATTTGCCGCCATGATCCTTACTTCTTACTTCTTACTTCTCTGAATTTAAAAGGATAGTCGATCGAGCGGAACAAAGAGAAGAGGCAGAGGCCAGGTTAAAAAATTTAGAAAGAGTCCAAAACCAATTAACTGAATTGAGAGAGAAGTTAGGGCATAAGATAGACGAAATGCTGGAAATGAAACTCCACGACACTGACCCAGAAGCATACGAAGAGTGTCAGGAGATACGAAAGTCCGAAACATTTTTAAAGTCTCACTTGGCTAGATTGGAAGTGCTTAGGGGGCAAACTAATATAGAAGATATGAAAGAAAAATATTGGATAATAAATGCACGAAATACTCCTCCATCTTCATCTTTTATAACCTGGTACGAAGAGATGTCTGGAAATCCTATTGGACCAGATACTCTTTTCATAACCGGAGTTGGAATAGCTGAAAAAATAAAAGAAGAAGAGACGGTAATGCTAAGAGAACTCGCGGACCTTACCCGGAGGCGTGCGGCGATACTGGAACCGCTTTTTCATAAATATTCCAATCCCCAGCAGTGATTTTCTTCCCGCTTCCCCTTTTTAGCTTACCAGTGCTATAATACACAACATACGATATATCGTATGTTGTAAATGCCTCATTTATCAAAAAGAAAACTTAACTTGGAGCATTTAAGGGAACTAGAGCGGGAGCTTGTACATTCTCTGGAGCGCTCTTTTTTAAAAACAAAAACGAGATTCGTGTTCAATGAATTTTTTACGAAAACGGAGAGGATTATGTTCGCCAAGCGTCTAGCGGTGATTGCTATGCTTCAAAAAGGAATTTCTTCCTATATGATTGCCGAAGCTCTTTTTATGAGTCCCTCTACCACTGAACGTATGTTACTGGCCTATGAGCAAGATAAGTATCAAAATATAATCAAAGAAGCTCTGGGTAAAAAAGATATCTGGAATATTATTGAAAGTATATTAAACATGGGAGGCATACTTCCGCCACGATACGGTGAAGGGAGATGGCGCACAATAGATAAACATATTTACAAAAAGAATCTAAAAGATAGTTGATTGATAACATACGATATATCGTATGTTGTTTAAATTGGGGATTTTATAATTTTAGACTTTTATGATATAAAAGAAAATATACACCCCCATCTGTAATGCGGGGTGGGTTTGATTTGTGTCAAGCAAAAAATGAAAAAAGTTGAAAATACTGAAAAAATAATAATAAAAGGCGCGCGGACTCACAATCTGAAGAATATTGATGTGGAAATACCGCGGAACAAAATGACGGTGATTACCGGAGTCTCCGGGAGCGGTAAGTCTTCCTTGGCTTTTGATACCATTTTCGCCGAGGGCCAGCGCAGGTATGTGGAATCCCTATCTTCTTACGCCCGGCAATTTCTCAATCAGATGCCCAAGCCGGATGTGGATGAAATTACCGGCCTCTCTCCGGCGATTTCCATAGACCAGAAATCTCGTTCCAACAATCCGCGCTCCACGGTGGCGACCATCACCGAGATCTATGATTATCTTCGAGTGATGTACGCGCGCATCGGCCATCCCCATTGCCCGCTTTGTGGCGAGGAAATAAAAAAGCTCTCTTATGAAGAAATAATAAATTTTATTTTAGAGAAAGTAAGCAGCTCCGGGGAAAACAAAAGAAAAGGCGATACGAAAATTACGATTTTCTCCCCAGTGGTCCGAGGCCGCAAGGGGGAATACTATCAACTGCTTTACGATCTCCTGGGCAAAGGATTCGCCGAAGTCCGCCTGGACGGAACGATGAAAAAACTCCGAGAGCAAATTACTCTCTCCAAGCACAAAAAGCACAATATTGAGGTTTTGGTGGATAGTTTTTTATCGCGGGAATTATTGGGGGCGGGCCGCTTGAGACTGTCGGAGGCGATAGAGCGCGCCCTTTTGGAATCTGATAGCTTAGTCACGGTTAAAATAGACAATAGTCCGAATGCCGGACAAGAGTTCACCATGTCCGCCAAGTTTGCCTGCAAAAATGACGGCTTTTCCTTCCCGGAAATAGAGCCCCGTCTTTTTTCCTTCAATTCGCCTTACGGAGCCTGCCCGGAATGCAATGGCTTGGGAACCAAATATTTTGGCGGAGACGAAATGTGCGAATCTTGCAAAGGCGCGCGCTTGCGTCGGGAAGCCCTAAACGTTTTTCTTTATACGTCCCCCAAGTCGGACTTAGGGGATTTTCCCCTAAGTCCGACTTGGGGGAAGATTAATATTCTGGATATTTCTTCCTTGTCCATCAGAGATGCCTATGATTTTTTCAAAAACATAAAGCTGACTCCGCAGGAGAGGGAAATATCTCTGTCGGTAGTGAAGGAGATTGAAGCCCGACTCCGGTTTATGCTCAATGTGGGCCTGGATTACCTGGAGCTCTCCCGCCGAGCCAACACTCTCTCCGGCGGGGAGGCTCAGCGCATCCGCCTGGCTTCTCAACTAGGTTCGCGTCTCGTGGGTGCGCTTTACGTTTTGGATGAACCGACCATCGGTCTACATCAGCGGGACAATGACCGGCTAATAGCGACCCTACGAGAACTCCGGGACTTAGGCAACACCATCTTGGTGGTGGAGCACGATGAAGATACTATTTTTGCTTCGGATTACATCGTGGATATTGGCCCTCAAGCCGGCATTCATGGCGGAGAGGTAGTGGCTTCAGGTTATCTGGAAGAAATGCTGACCGCGGAGAGGAACAAAACCGGTTCCCGCACCCTAGCCTATCTGCGAAGAGAAGTTAAAATACCCGTGCCTGAAAAGCGCCGGACGGGCAAGGGGGCCATCCGCGTCGCTGGCGGCAAGGTATTTAACATTAAAAATCTGAATGTGGAATTACCTCTGGGCATAATGACTGCCATCACCGGAGTTTCCGGCTCTGGCAAGAGTTCTTTTATGTATGAAATTCTGCACAAAAATCTTCGAGCTCGCTATGAAAGAAAACATCGTTCCGCGCGAGTTTTTAATTGCGCGTCTTTTGTCGGCGCGGAATATCTTACCCGAGCCGTGTTAATAGACCAGTCGCCCATCGGCCGCACGTCTCGCTCCAACCTGGCGACCTATACCGGCGCCTTTTCTCCCATTCGCGACCTGTTCGCCGCCACGGAAGAAGCAAGGCTCCGCGGCTGGAAGGCCAACCGTTTCTCTTTTAACGTTAAGTCTGTCGCGGGAGGTGGCCGTTGCGAAGCCTGCGAAGGCAACGGCGAAATCGCGGTAGAAATGCATTTTCTGCCGACGGTGTATGTAACCTGCGACATTTGCCGAGGCAAACGTTTTGACCAAGAAACATTGACGGTAAAATATAAGAGAAAGAACATTTACGATGTGTTGGAAATGACCGTGGAAGAAGGGCTTAAGTTCTTCAAAGATATTCCGGCCGTGGCCGACAGACTGCGGACTCTTTCTGACGTGGGTTTGTCTTACCTTCGGCTCGGAGAACGGGCCACCACTCTCTCCGGCGGCGAAGCGCAAAGGGTAAAAATAGCGAGTGAGCTTTTTGAACACTATTCCGTCGGGACTCGGCTCCAAAAAACCATTTATCTTTTGGACGAGCCGACGGTGGGGCTCCATTATGACGATGTGGTTAAACTTCTCCAAATGCTCAATAAACTGGTGTCTTACGGCAACACTGTGGTGGTGATTGAGCATAATTTGGATATAGTGAAAAATTCCGACTATGTCTTGGATTTCGGACCAGAAGGTGGCGAAGCCGGGGGTAAACTGATAGCCCGGGGCACGCCGGAAGAAGTCGCGGGCAATAGTCAATCGCATACCGGTAAATACTTGAGGAAAGCATTAAGAAAATGAAAAGAATAAATAAAATAAAATTACCGGACAAGCCCGGCGTTTATCTGTTCAAAAAAAATAAAAAAATTTTGTACATAGGCAAAGCCACGTCGCTCCACAACAGAGTCCGAAGCTACATGTCCCCTAGACTCTTTGACATAAGAGGGCCACTGGTGGAGAAAATGGTAGAAGAATCGGACAGCGTAGACTGGACTACAACCGACAGCGTTCTCGAAGCGATTATTTTAGAAGCCGCGCTTATTAAAAAACACCTTCCAAAATACAACACCGACGGCAAGTCAGATAAAAGCTGGAATTACGTTTGCTTAACCAAAGACAAGCTTCCGCAGATAGTATTGGAGAGGGAACACCGGCTTAATTTTAAAAAAACCAATTTTCGTTCTTGTTACGGCCCCTTTCCGCATGGCGGTGAGCTGAAAGAGGCGATAAAGATTATCCGGAAAATTTTCCCATTCCTGGACGACCAGAGCAAAAATTATCTGGAATTTTACCGCCAGATAAATATGGCGCCGGATTTGGACGACGCCAAAATGTATAAAGAAAATATAAAAAACATCAAGCTTTTTTTCCAAGGCAAGAAAAAGCGAATTTTGCAAAATCTTCAGAAAGAAATGCGCTCCTATGTAGTGGCGCGCGAATTTGAAAAAGCCGGCGAGAAAAAAAGGCAGATTTTTGCCTTGAAGCATATAAATGATGTAGCCCTGCTGAAATACCCCTACCCAGCCTCCCCCTATATAGGGGGAGGTGCTAAGGGCGGAGGGGGTAGGATTGAGGCCTATGATATAGCTCATCTCTCCGGCCAGAATATGGTCGGGGTGATGACGGTAGTGGAGGATAGAGAAGTAAAAAAAAGTGAATATAAAAAATTCAAAATAAGAACTCAAAAAAACATAAACGACATCGGCGCGCTTGTGGAGATTCTTGAAAGACGACTGGCTCATGCGGAATGGAATTACCCAAATCTAATTGTGATTGACGGGGGACTGGGGCAGAAAAATGCCATAAAGAATATAATAGAGAAAGCGGGGTTGAAAATTCGTGTTGTTTCGGTGGTAAAAGACGAGAGACACAAGCCGAAAGATATTTTAGGAGATGAAAAGATTATCAAAGAGCATAAATCTGCCATACTGCTTGCCAACAGCGAGGCTCATCGTTTCGCCATTGCTTACCACAAGAAGATTCGCGGAAAAAATTTTCTGCCGTAGTATAATTGCAGAATGGACAAATCCGCACTTTTAGAGAAATTAAAGCAAGAAATGGTGACAGACCAGGGTCTGCCTCTTACGGAATCTAATTTGGTTTTCGGCGAGGGCGACCCCGACTGCCGAGTTCTCTTCATCGGCGAGGCGCCTGGTTTTAATGAAGACCGGGAGAAGAGGCCTTTTGTCGGCCGGGCCGGCCAGCTCTTGCGGCGGAACATACGCGATTTGGGCTGGCGGGAGGAAGATGTTTATATCACCAATATAGTTAAGCGCCGGCCGCCGGAAAACCGCGACCCAAGCCCGGAGGAAATAGAGAAATACAAACCATATCTAGCTCGGCAGATTGAGATTTTGAGCCCCGAGATTATCGTGCCCCTCGGCCGGTTCTCTATGAATTACTTTCTGCCGGAGGCTAGGATTACCCGCGACCAGGGCAAGCTCTTCCGGGCGGGAGAATATTTTATTCTGCCGATGCTCCACCCCGCCGCGGCCCTCCGGGGTAATGAGGTCATGAGGCTGTTTACGGAGACTTTCAAAAAACTACCCGCGGCGCTAGAGAAGGTAAGCCGAGGCGACTCGGTGGAAGTAAAAAAAGAAGAACTCGGAGTGGTAAAGAACAGATTGGAGGATGTCCAAGGCAAACTTTTCGGCTGATAATCCAATGCGTTCCTCAGCAAACATCGTTATTTTGCATAATATCCGGAGTGTGGCTAATGTCGGCGCCATGTTTCGGACTTGCGATGCCGCAGGCATAGATAAAATATATCTGGTGGGGCTTACCCCTGCGCCTCTTGATCGCTTCGGCAGAAAGAGAAAAGATTTAGCCAAGTCCGCGCTCGGCGCGGAGGAATTAGTACCCTGGGAAAGCCGACCGACTATTTTGCCTCTGCTTAAAAAATTAAAAGCGGACAGGTTTTTGATTATTGCCCTAGAACAACACAAAAATTCCGTAGATTACAAAAAAGTAAAAGTTAAAAATAAAAATGTTTTTATCGCGGGGAGCGAAGTGGAGGGAATTCCGAAAAATATTTTAAACAAATGCGATATCGTCGCGGAAATCCCCATGCTGGGTGAAAAAGAATCTCTGAATGTCTCGGTAGCGCTCGGCGTCGCCTTGTTTGCGATGCTGAAGAATCAAAAATAAATAAAAAATCAATTTTTATTTATTTTTGGCATCTAGGGCAGAATACGGTGGTGCGGCTTTGGATAAGCATCTTTGCGAGCGGTTTGTGGCAGAGGGGGCATTGCTTGCCGGCCTTGCCATAGACCTGGTGCTCTCGGGCGTAGTTGCCGCGCGTTTCATCCAGGAGGCGATAGGTGGCCACCGAGGAGCCGCCCGTTTTAATGGCCCGGCGGAGTATATTAACTATGACTTTATGCAGTTTCGTCGTTTCCCTAGGGGATAGGGAAGAGGCGGGGCGATAGGGCAAAATGCGCGCCGCAAACAGACACTCGTCCGTGTAGATGTTGCCCAAGCCGGTGACTATTTTTTGCCCCATAAGAACGCTTTTGATATTGCCTTTTTTATTTTTCAGAGAATTATGGAGATACTTGGCGGTAAAATTACGGCTTAAGGGTTCCGAGCCAAATAGGCCGAAATGATTTTCTTGCTCAAATGCTTGGCTGTCGGGATAATACAAAAGATAGCCGAACATGCGGGTGTCGTTGTAATAGAGAACTCCGCGCGAGAGTTGAAAAATTATATGAGTGTGCTTGTTGGGCAGGTGGTGTTCAGATAGTTCAATGGGATGGCCACCGATTAGCGGCGCGGGTTTCGCATTTTTTCTCACTCCTCCCTGCCCGTCCGGCAGGCGGGGCGCATTCACCGCCTTGTCGTTCGAAAACATGCGAAAC